>Ga0224512_10002729_pt1 | contig 15956 bp, 16 predicted proteins | sample SF_May12_sed_USG_4_FD_169103 | JGI IMG/M metagenome (GOLD analysis project Ga0224512, IMG submission 169103) | Sediment microbial communities from San Francisco Bay, California, United States - SF_May12_sed_USGS_13 | ecosystem: Environmental > Aquatic > Marine > Sediment | place: USA...
GTCCTTCGAGACGACGAAGCCCGAGCCTCGGCCCTCCTCAATGCCCGGCTCCTGCGGCCGCGGATTGCGGAAGAACCACTCGAAGCCCGGCGGAACGTTGCGGGTAGTGGCTCGCGCCGCCCGCTGCGAGCGCACCAATACCACGGCCGGCTTGACCGCCTCCGCCACCGAGGCAAAGGCATCGCTCAGGGTCGTCAGCTGGTCACTGGCCTGAAACGAGGGGGCCGAGACCTCCGTGATCCGGGCCCGCCGTGAGGCGCTCTGCTGGGCTTGGGACGATGAGGGAAGATCCAATATTCCGGCAAGCAGCAGGCCCAGGCCGAATGCCAGGGCCGTTAGACCGCCGAACTTGAGCCAATTCATTGAACGCACCGACATAGGATTGCACCTGAGTTGGTATTGTGTTGTGACGCCGGCGGGGTGTCGTTCCGGCATCAAGACCCTTCTAATCTAACGCAGATTCGCGACCGTTGGTTTTGGTCGCGGTGGCGGTGAAGCCGGGGGGCGGGGCACTGGCCCCGCCCCCCGGCTTCGAGCCACCCTCGTACTGTTACTTCTTGGTGTCGTCGACGATCTCGTAGTCCGCCTCGACCACATCCTCGTCGGCCGGCTTCTCGGCCTCGCCGCCACCGGATGCCGCCTCTGCCGCCGGTTCTTCCTGGGCGCCGGCCTGGGCCTGATAGAGCGAGGCTCCCGCCGCCGAGTAGGCCGTGTTCAGTCCCTCGAGTGCCTGCTTGATGGCATCGGTGTCGCCGGTCTTTAGAGCCTGTTTCCCGGCCTCCACCGCCGCGTCCAGCTGCGACTTGGCGTCCTCGGACAGCCGGTCGATCCACTCCTTGCTGTCCTTCTCGACCTTGTAGACCAGGCCGTCGAGCTGGTTCCGCGCCTCGATCGCGTCCCGCCGGGACTTGTCGTCGGCCGCGTGCGCTTCCGCGTCCTTGACCATCTTCTCGATCTCGGTGTCGTTCAGGCCGCTCGACGCCTCGATCCGGATCTTCTGCTCCTTGTTGGTGGCCTTGTCCTTGGCCGAGACGTGGAGGATACCGTTGGCGTCGATATCGAACGTGACCTCGATCTGCGGCAGGCCTCGAGGCGCCGGCGGGATGCCGGTGAGCTGGAACTTCCCGATGGTCCGGTTGTCGGTGGCCATCTGGCGCTCGCCCTGCAGCACGTGGATCTCGACCGTCGTCTGATTGTCCTCGGCGGTTGAGAACACCTCCGACTTCTTGGTCGGAATCGTCGTGTTCCGTGGGATCAGGACCGTGCTCACACCGCCCAGCGTCTCGATGCCGAGTGAGAGCGGGGTCACGTCGAGCAGCAACACGTCCTTGACCTCTCCGCCCAGCACACCGCCCTGAATGGCGGCGCCGATGCCGACCACCTCGTCCGGGTTGACCGAGCGGTTGGGCTCTTTTTGGAAGAAGGTCTTCACGATGTCCTGGATCTTCGGAATCCGGGTCGAGCCGCCCACCAGGATCACCTCATCAACCCCGCCCGGCTTGAGTCCTGCGTCCGCGAGTGCCTTTTCCATGGGCGGAATGGTCCGCTGAATCAGATCGTCCACCAGCTGCTCGAACTTGGCTCGGGTCAGGGTGTAGTTCAGGTGCTTCGGCCCCGACTGGTCGGCGGTGATGAACGGCAGGTTGATGTCCGTCTGCTGGGTGCTGGAGAGCTCCATCTTGGCCTTCTCAGCCGCTTCCTTGAGCCGCTGGAGGGCCATGGGGTCCTTGGACAGATCGATTCCCTGATCCTTCTTGAACTCGGCCACCATCCAGTTGATGACCCGCTGATCGAAGTCGTCGCCGCCGAGGTGGGTATCACCGTTGGTGCTCTTGACCTCGAAGACCCCTTCGGCCAGCTCGAGAATCGAAATGTCGTAGGTGCCGCCACCCAGATCGAAGACCGCAATCGTTTCGTCCTTCTTCTTGTCGAGTCCATACGCCAGCGCAGCCGCCGTCGGCTCGTTGATGATCCGCTTGACGTCGAGGCCGGCGATCTTGCCGGCGTCCTTGGTTGCCTGGCGCTGGGAATCGTTGAAATAGGCAGGCACCGTGATGACGGCTTCGGTCACCGTGGTTCCCAGATAATCTTCGGCGGTCTGCTTCATCTTCTGCAGGATCATCGCGGAGATCTCGGGCGGCGAGTACTTCTTGCCCTGGATCTCGACTGTCGCGAGGCCGCTCTTCCCCTCGATGACGCCGTACGGAACCAGCTTCTTCTCTTCGGTAATTTCATCCATCCGGCGGCCCATGAACCGCTTGATGGAAAACACCGTCTGCTTGGGGTTCGTGACGGCCTGACGCTTTGCCACCTGGCCGACCAGGCGCTCGCCGTCCTTGGTGAAGGCCACCACCGACGGAGTCGTGCGTCCGCCCTCGGCGTTCGGAATCACGACCGGATCGCCACCCTCCATGACTGCCACGACCGAGTTGGTGGTCCCCAGGTCGATCCCGATGATCTTGCTCGCTGCCATGCCGTCTCCTTGTGTGCAGTCTATAAGATATTGTCAATCAAGTAGATACGTAAAGTCATGCCGCCCCGCCCGTTGGGGCAGGCTCAAGCTCAACCTGGTAGGAAGCAAGCGCTATACCGGGTTTTCCTGCCTTTTTGGCAGCACACGAACCAGTCCATCTGGTTCGGAGGGTTGGCGTCTATATTGGGTCCATGTTCCCGTACAAGGACGAGAACCCCACCGTTCTGACGCCGCTGGTCACCTTCGGCATCATCGGGGTGAATATGCTGGTCTGGGTCTTCGTTCAGGGCCTGGGCAGCGAGCCCAACATGTCCCGATCGGTGTGCGAGCTGGCCTTGATTCCCGGAGAACTGCTGGGGCGGGTCGACCCCGGCACCCAGGTGCGACTTACCCGGCGGGCGGTCTGTGTGCTCGGTGGCAGCCAGACCTGGTTCACCCCGCTCAGCTCCATGTTCCTACATGGCGGCTGGTTTCATCTCATCGGGAACATGTGGTTTCTCTGGGTGTTCGGGAACAATGTCGAAGACTCCATGGGCCACATCCGCTTCGTTGTCTTTTACGTCCTGTGCGGCCTTGCCGCGGCCGCGCTCCAGGTGGCCACCAGCCCGTCGAGTGCGATTCCCATGCTTGGGGCCTCGGGAGCGATCGGGGGCGTCATGGGCGCCTACATCGTGCTCTACCCCAAGGTGCGGGTGCACATGCTGATTTTCCTAGGGTTCTTCATCACCACCATCGCGGTTCCCGCCTACTTCATGTTGGGCTTCTGGTTCTTGATCCAGTTGATCGGGGGGATTCCTTCGCTTGCAGGAGAAGGCGGCGGGGTGGCGTTCTGGGCCCACATCGGAGGGTTCGTCGCTGGCGCGCTCTTGATCCGGCCGTTCAGCAATCCCGCCCTCGTCGCCCAGCATACCCACAACATTCCCGCCGTTCGGCGCTGGTGAACCGTGCGCTCATTCCCATGAGACGCCGGCCCCTGATCGCCGCCAATTGGAAGATGCACCTCGGGCACGTGGAGGAGGCCTTGGCCTTGGTGCGGCGTCTGCGACGGGGTTTGAGCCGCATCGATGGGATCGACCTGGTCCTGTGCCCTCCGTTTACCGTGCTGGCCTCGATGGCCGAGGTCCTCCGCCCCACATCAATCGCGCTCGGCGCCCAGACCATGCACTGGGAGAACCGCGGCGCCCACACCGGCGAGGTGTCTCCTGCAATGCTCACGGGATTGTGCCGCTATGTGATCGTGGGCCACTCCGAGCGGCGGGCGAGCAGCGGTATGCTGGAGAACGACGCGGCGGTCAACCGGAAAGTCCGGGCGGCGCTGACCCATGAATTGACTCCCATCATCTGTGTCGGTGAGGACGCGGCGCGGAATGAGTCGGGGGAGACTGATGATTTTGTTGGCGCCCAGGTACGGGCCGCGCTCGAGGGTCTCGCGGCCGACGAGGTGCGGCAGACGGTGATCGCCTACGAGCCGATTTGGGCCATCGGGACCGGTCGGTCGGCCACACCGGCCGGCGCCAATCGCACCATCGCGCTTGGAATTCGTGGTGCAGTCGCCGACCGCTTCGACGAGGAAGCGGCGGCGTCGGTCCGGGTGCTCTACGGCGGCAGCGTCACCGCCGACAACATCGGCGGCTTCATGGCTATGCCGGACATCGACGGTGCGCTGGTGGGTGGGGCGAGCCTCCAGCCTGGGTTTGTTGAGCTCGTGCGTCATGCGGTTTCCGGGACGTGACCATTCGGGATTGAATCCACCACGTAGGAGAAGGGCTCATGAACATGGAACCACGAAGAGCGTTGGCATCGACCATGGTCCTGATGCTTACCGTCATCGTGCCATGGCTCTCTATCCATGGGCAAGCGGAGCAAGACGAGAGCCGGATCACGGTGACCGGCGATGCCGAGGTGCGGGTGGTCCCCGACGAGGTGGTGCTCACGCTGGGCGTGGAAACCACTGACCTGGACCTGACGGCGGCAAAGACTGAGAATGACGCTCGCATGGCGAGAGTAATCAGGGCCGCGGAGGGCCTCGGAGTGGCCAGGAACCTCATTCGGACTGATTTCATCGGCATCGAGCCGCGGTACGACTACGATCGCGGGCAGCGCGTGTTCCTCGGGTACTGGGTTCGCAAGAACACGGCGATCACCATGCGTGAGATCGACGCGTTTGAAGCACTCTTGTCCAACGTGCTCGAGGCCGGGGCCAACTACGTGCACGGGATCCAGTTTCGGACCACCGAGTTGCGCACCCATCGTGATACCGCGAGAGCGATGGCCCTTCGAGCTGCGCAAGAGAAAGCCCGACTGATGGCCCGGGAGCTGGATCGGGAGGTTGGCAAGCCTGTCCTCATCCGGGAGGATCACTCGGGGTGGTGGTCGTGGTACGGCGGATGGTGGGGCAGCAGGGGCGGGCAGGCCATGGCCCAGAACGTCATTCAGAACGCACCGCCAACCGGTGGGGCAATCGAGGGCACAACAGCACCTGGACAGATTTCCGTCACCGCCCGGGTGACCGTAACGTTCGATCTGGAGGAGTGAGGTACGTTGGGGAAGGTGCGGATGAGCGGCTAGCCTGACATCGCCATCCGGATGTGGTCTGGCCTAAGCTCCGAGCGCCACCTGGTCGACCACGCCGACAATGACCGCGCGGACTGCGCCGGGATCGAGGCCCAGGATCTGCCGTGCGCCGGTGCCTTCGTCGAGCACCAAGACCCTGTCGCCCGGGCCGGCCCGAACGACGTCGACCGCAATGTCATAATCGCCGGTCGGGGTGCCGTCGGGATCGAGTTGGTGAACCAACAGGAGGCGCCGTCCCTCCAGATGGGTGATCTTGATGCTGGCCACGACCGAACCCGCGACGCGTCCGATATACATCAGCCGGACTCGACGTGGACCTGGTCCACGATGCCGGTGATCGCCAGGTCGACCGGCACGAACACCTCCGGCAATGCCTGGGCCGCCTCGCGGCTTCCGACCGTAAAGACCAGATGGCCCGGGCCGGCTTGGGCCGTGGCGTCCGCCGCGATCTGCGCCGTGCCCTTGGGGCGGAGCTCGGCATCCAGCGGCTGCACCACCAGGAGCTTGACGCCTTCGAGGCCGCGGTACTTCCGGGTCGCCACGACCGTTCCCGTTACCCGCGCGAATTTCACAGTCGCTCCAGCACCCGCGCGCTGAAGCGCGTGGCATCGGTCATGTTCTCCCACATCGCGGCATGGAGCTGCGGGATCACCACCTTCCGGACCACCAGTCCGGGACGCTCGAGCACGCTCACGCCGATCTCCACGGCCGCCTCGACGTCGCCCACCACCCCGGAGTAGAGCACGACCCCCTTTCCGCCGAGGCCGTCCGCCAGCCGCACCTCGACGAGGTGGACGTCGGCGCCCTTGATGCCGGCGTCCGCCGCGTGGATGGCTGCCGGGACCGTCGTCGTTTCCACGACGCCAAGGGCCTCGTTCGCTCCTGGCACGCGGCCGCCGCCGATGGCGTGCACCACCTCGGGATGGACGTGCGGGAGGAAGATGAAATCGACCACCGCGTCGCCGCCGACTTCTCGCCCTGCGGCCAGCGACTCGCCCACCTCGGCGACGCTCCCGCCGATCAGCACCAGGTACCGGCCGGGCTGCACGGTGCCGGCCTTGAGAACCTGGATATCGGCGCGTTTGATCATCGCATCCGCCGCCTCGATGCCGGTGGCGATGCTGCTGAAGTCGATGAGGGCCAGGGCTGGTTCGGTCATCGATGGCGGCGGTTTGCTCGGCGTCATGGTGTCATACGATTCGGAAGGAGTCCTTCAGCACACAACGCCGGATACGGCTGAAGCTGATGGGAGTGGTGAGCCCTTCACCGGTCGGGCTCGCGATGGTGAACGAACAAAAGCCCTCGCCGCCGTAGCCGAGCCCATCGAACGACGAGCCGTTCTTGACGAAGATGCTGCAGTCCATTTCCCGCGCCATGCGGCTCAGGTGATCGAGGTTCTTCGAGTGCATGACGGCGGTGTGACGGAACCCATGTTCGGCCACCTTGGCGAGGTCGATACCTTCGTTCGCGTCACGGACCCGCACCAGGGGGAAGATGGGCATCATCTGCTCCGAGAATACCAAGGGATCGTCACGGTCCACCTCCACCACGACCAGCCGAACCTCGTCCCCGGCCTCGACGCCGATGTGCCGGAGCAGCTCATTGGCATTCTTGCCGATCAAGTCCTTGTTCATGGTGCCGTAGTGTCCCGCCGCGGGCCGGTCGGTGAAGATGACCGGACGCAGCCGCTCCATCTGCTGGCTCGTGATCTCCACGGCTCCATGGGCGCACATGGCCTGCTTCAACCGATCGGCGATGGCGGCGACAGCAAACACTTCCTTTTCGTCGGTACAGACGATGTTGTTGTCGAACGACGCGCCCCGCACGATGTCGCGGCCGGCCTGCTCGAGGTCGGCCGTCTCGTCTACCACCACGGGCGGGTTGCCGGGCCCGGCGCAGATGGCCCGCTTGCCGCTTTGCATCGCGGCCCGCACCACGGCAGCTCCGCCGGTGACGGTCAAGAGCCGCACCCCGCGATGCTGCATGAGCTGCTGAGCGGTCTCGATCGTCGGCTCGGCCACGGCGGAGACCAAGTTGGCCGGGCCCCCCGCCTCGATGATGGCGTCGTTGATGAGCTCGACCGCCCGATTGGAGCACCGCCGGGCGCCCGGGTGCGCGTTGAACACCACCGCGTTCCCGGCGGCCACCATGCTGATGGAGTTGCACACGACTGTGGAGATCGGGTTGGTGCTCGGAATGATCGCGCCGATGACGCCGTACGGCGCAAACTCGACTACCGTCAGTCCGCCGTCCCCGCTCCAGGCGCCGGTCTCGAGGAATTCCGTGCCCGGCGCCTTGTTCGCATTGAGCAGGACCTTCTCGATTTTGTCCTCGTAGCGGCCCAGGCCCGATTCCTCCCAGGCCGCGTAGGCGAGCGGCTGGGCGTTCTCCCGCATGGTTCGCCGGATGTGGGCGATCATGTTCGTCCGCACGGAGAGCGGGAGGTCGTGCAGCCGGCGGAAGGCCCGCCCGGCTGCATCCACGGCACCGTCGACATCGGCGAAGAGGTTGTCGCCATGGCGGACGTCCTGGGGTGGTGGGGCCGGGTGAGCCGCCGGGGCTCGTGAGGCAGAGCTCGGTCCGTGTCCCGCCCGCTCGCCTTGACCGAGCTCCGCCATCACCCGGTCGATCACGGCCTGAATCTGGGTGTCGTCCATGGTCAGCCGTCTCTCGCCTTGTCGTACTTGGTCTCGCCGCCGACTTCCAGCACATCGACGATGGCCATGATGACGCCGTCGCACGGGCGCTTCTCGGTCACGGCTGTTTGCCGCGCCGAACTGCCGGTGGCGTATAGCACCACTTCCCCCATGCCCGCTCCGATGGCGTCGACGGCCACCCGGTACCCGCCGGTCGCCTTCCCCTCGATATCCAATTGCGAGAGGACCAGGAGTTTGAGCCCGTCGAGGGATGGTTCTTTCTGGCTAGCCACCAGCGTCCCGACCACTCTTCCTAGCAGCATGTAGAGCTCCGTTCGCGTGCCGGAGGCACCACTCTGCCCCCGGGATCGGGCGGCCCGCCAACCCATCCGTCCATCGGGCGGCGGACCGCAGGGCCTCGTCGTCGGCTCACGTTACTTCTTCGCGGCCTTGGCCCCTTCGTCCATGCGACCCAGCGGCAGTGCGCGGTCCACGTTGGCGTGCGGACGCGGAATGACGTGGATGGCCACCACTTCACCCACCTTCTCGGCGCCTCGCGCACCGGCCTCGACCGCCGCTTTGACCGCGGCCACGTCGCCGCGCACGATCGCGGTCACGTGCCCCCCGCCGGTCTTCTCGTATGCCACCAACTCCACCTTGGCCGCCTTGACCATGGCGTCGGCGGCTTCGACCATCGCCGGGTAGCTCCTGGTCTCGATCATGCCCAGCGCTTCGATCGCCCCGTACTCGTCAGCCATTCCGTCCTCCCGACGTCGGTTGAGTGTTCCTCTGCCTCACGGTTCAATCCCGTCGTTTCGTTTCCATGTCGCGGCCGCCGATCCCTTCGATGGCGGCAACCGCGGCCCCGTAGCCTGCCATGATGTCCCGTTCCTCGCCGCCGAGGTACACGCGGCCGAAACTGCCGAAGGCCCGGACATCGAGAATGTTGATGTTGGCCGCCTTCTCCGCTTCGTTGGCGGCGAGGGCGGCGTAGCCGGCCGGCTCCACCTCCAACACGTACAACGTTTGGCCGGCCAGCAGCATGTGACCGAACCGCATGCGATTCACCAACTGCACCTGATGCGCGTCGACGTGCCGGATGATCTGGCTGGACACGACCCGCGGCTTGATGCGGTCCAACTCCTTCACTTCGAGTGCCTCGAGAATCGCCGCCCCGGCGGCCCGGACCTCGGCTTGGATCTCGTGGTGGATTTCCAAGAGCCCGAACAGCCGCTCGACCACCTGCATGCCGGGGCGGACCCTGGTCGACTTGAGCGCGATGTCGGTGATGCGATTGATCTCGATGCCGGGCGAGATCTCCACCCACAGCGACGTATCACCCGGGAGCGGCAGGAACCCGCGCGCCACGGTTCCCAGATACGCCGCGTGCTGCGGCTGCAGGCTGTCGAGGAAGGCGTAGGTGCGGAGATCAACGGACATGGTTGCTCCTCATGACGTGGCTTCTTGCAGGATCTTGACGCTGGCGCTCGCCCCGATGCGGCTGGCGCCGGCGGCAATCATACGCTGGGCATCGGCGAGGCTGCGGATGCCGCCAGCGGCTTTGACTCCGATCTTCGGGCCCACCACGCGCCGCATCAGGGCGACGTCCTCCGCGGTGGCCCCGCCCGGACCGAACCCGGTGGAGGTCTTCACGAAATCCGCGCCGGCCACCTTGGCGAGTTGGCAGGCGGCGACCTTCTCCTCGTCGTCGAGGAGCGCCGCCTCGATGATCACCTTGAGAATGGCGCCCCCGGCATGACAGGCCCTCGCCACCGAGGCGACGTCGCGCTCGACCAGCTCGTAGTCACGCGACCGGAGCGCCCCGACATTGATCACCATATCCATTTCGGTCGCGCCGTCGCGTATGGCCTTTTGGGTCTCGAACACCTTGCTCTCGGTGGACGTGGCTCCGAGCGGGAAGCCGACCACCGTGCACACGAGCACGTCACTACCCTTGAGCAGGTCGGCGCAGAGCTTCACGTACGACGGGTTCACGCAGACCGACGCGAAGCCCCACTTGCGTGCCTCGTAGCAGAGCTGGGCGATCTCGTCCTGTGTTGCGCCCGGCTTGAGCAGGGTGTGATCGATCATGTGGCTCAGGCTGCCATCCGTGGGTGCGACACCCAGGGTGCTGGCGACGCGGTCCGCCCCCGCGGACACCACGGGCTGCACCCGATCGACGTAGTTCTGGGCGGAGAGCGGAGGTGCGCCGGCCGCGCTGCCGGGACTCGCTGCCTTGCCCTCGACCTGCACCAGGACCTGGTGGGTGATCTGCTCGATGAGCCGCTCGAGCGTGGCGTCGTCGAGTTCTTTCACCGGCCGCCTCCCACTCGGCTGAGATACTTGGCGTGGCTCATCGCCGCCTCGAGAACCGATGTTCGATGTCCATGATCTTCGTGACGCGTCGGGCGTGCCGGCCGCCCTCGGCCGGTGTATCGAGCCAACGCGTGACGATCTGGCGGCCCAGCTCCGGGCCGATCATGCCGGCGCCAAGCGTTAGGACGTTGGCGTCGTTGTGGGCCCGGCTGTTGACCGCCGTTGCCTCGTCGTAGCACATGGCCGCCCGCACCCCGGGCACCTTGTTGGCCGCCATGCATGAGCCGACCCCGGCGCCGTCCACCAGAATGCCGCGCCAGGCGCGTCCTTCGGACACCAGCTGGGCCACCGCCAGGGCGAAATCGGGATAGTCGACCGATTCGGTGCCCTCGGTTCCGCAATCGAGGACCGCGTAGCCCCCGGCGCTCAAGTGACTCTTGAGCATTTCCTTGAAGGCGTAGCCTCCGTGATCGGCGCCCAGGGCCACCACCTTTGCGGTTGGGTCGGCCCGCGCCGCCTCAGGTCGCCGGACCTGGGATGTGGCGGCCCGGCTCCCGGCCGCCTCCACCAGTGCCACTTTCCGCTCCATGGCCGCCTGCCTGGCCAGCGGTGTCACCAAGGCGCCTCGAGGGATCTCCAGTCGTCCGCCGGTCGCAACACCATCGAGCGCGGCTTCAGTCACCAGGCGCCGTTCACGCGCCGGGGTTCGGGGAGGGGCCTTGCCTACGGCCCGGTATACCACCCGCCGGACCATTGCTCGGATCCTCTCCTCCTGGGTCACGGGCGGCGCGCCACTCGCCACTACCAGGCCCTCCAGGCGGCGCGCTTGCCCGTGTGGGTCGGCTCTTCACGCCCCGTCCCCGCTGCTTCGGGCGCCATGGCAGCGGGCTCCTCGCCCCGCTCGCGGCTGGCAGCCTCCTGGAGCAGCGTCAGGTGGCGCCGCAGCTCGGCCACGGAGGCATCGAACGGGTCCAGTGACCCCGCTGCCCTGGCCTGCATCACGCCGCCTTCCATGACCGAGAGAACGAGCTGGGAGAGCGTGGCCCGGTCCGAGCCGGCCGGAAGCCTCGGCCCCGCCTGGTCCAGCCAGCGCCGGACCCGGCCGGTCCAGCCGGCGAAGTACTGATCGATGAGGGATTGGACCACTTGGGTTCGGTTTCCCACCTCGAGCGCCAGGTTCCCGACCGGGCAGCCGCGGGTGCAGTCGGTGACCAGGAGTGCTCGTCGGTAGGCCTCGAGCAGCGTAAAGATCCGCTCGATCGGGTCGCTCTCGGCGTCCTCGGCGGGATCCAGGATCGTTGCGTCGAGCAGGGTCAGGTGCCGTTCGAGGACTCCGACCAAGAGCGCTTCCTTGCCGGGGAAGAAGTGATAGAGGCTCCCGCTGTTGACGCCGGCGGCGCGGAGTATGGTCGCCACGCCGGTCGCCTCATACCCCTGCCGATGAAACAGGCGGGAGGCCTCAGCGAGAATCCGGTCCCTGGTTCCGCTACTCACTCTGATTTAGTTGGTCGATCAATCAACAACCCGGTTGCCTTGGTGGCGATTCCATCCTGGCCGAGGCTCCTCAGCTAGGTGGTCATGATGCTAAATCAACGAGATGCAAGATTGCGCATTTGATCGACTTCTGCAAGTAGAATGATCAATCAAGTACAGGGAGTAGTATGGTAGGAAGTGGGAGGGTAGGCCTGTTGCTGGCCCTTCCGTTTGATCCGACCCTGGCGGGCCGTCCATGCTCCTCCTATCGTATCCGGGTAAGGGGGAGCCGCAGGATGAAGAAGCGCCTGGAATTGGTGAAGCGGGCATTGGCCGACCGCTACGACGTCGAGCGGGAGATTGGCCGGGGGAGCATGGCCACCGTGTTCCTGGCCCTGGACCGTGAGACTTCACGACCCGTGGCCGTCAAGGCGCTTCATGCGGAGCTCCGAGCGGCGCTTGAAGGTGGCGGCAGGTTCCAGCGCGAGATCGACGTGCTGCGGAAGCTCGAGCACCCCAACATCCTGCCGATACTCGAGTCGGCCGACTCGGGGGAGGTGCTCTATTACATCATGCCCTACGCTTCCGGCGGGTCGTTGCGTACCCGGATCGCGCTGGACGGGCGATGGACGCTCGATCGGGCACTGCCGGTGTTGCGAAACGTCGCCCAGGCGCTCGACTACGCCCACAGCATGAACGTGATCCACCGGGACATCAAACCCGGCAATATCTTGTTCGGCGATGAGGCCTGCACGCAGACCCTGGTGTGCGACTTCGGCCTGGCCCGTGCGATCGTCGTCGCCGGCGGGGAGCACATTTCCTCGAGTGGCCTCGTGGTCGGGACTCCGGCCTACTTGAGCCCGGAGCAGGCGATTGGAAGCAAGGACATCGACGGCCGCTGCGACGTGTACGGGTTGGGGTGCGTGATCTACGAGATGCTGACCGGTGAGCTTCCGTTCACCGGGCCCACGGCGCAATCGGTGATTGCCAGGCACCTCAAGGAACCGCCGCGGTCGATCCGCGTGGTCCGGCCCGACCTGCCCCAACGTGTCGAGGATGCGGTCTTCGCGGCCCTGGCCAAGCGGCCCGAGGATAGGCCCCGGACGGCCGGCGAGGTGATTCGGCGAATGACCACCGTCTCCGCCGCCGTCTCATGACAGTCCCGCCGCGCGCATAGCAAACGGGCCGCTCGTCACGCAGGACGGCGGCCCGTTTCATGTCAGGGTTACCGGCTGAACGGGCGCTACTGCACCTCGCACCAGCCCTGCACCTTGCACGACACGCAAATGACCTCGCTGCTGCCGGCCTGGAACACGGCGCGGGCGGTGTTCAACGCGTCGCTGATGGGGTTGAAGACGATCGGGCGGGTTCTCAAAGGCTCCGCGCCGTCCGTCGGGATGACGAGGGCCGTATAGCCGGTCGTCTGTCCGGTGGTCTCCTCGCAGATCATGATGAAGCTCTCACCGGGTGGCAGGCCTCGCGGGGCGAAGCCCTTCTGGTTGGTGACGGGATCGGTGAAGGCCGGATCGACATAGACCCGGGCCACGATGGTGCCTACCCGCCCCGGGCCGGACAGACTCGCCATCTCGTTGATCCGGTCCACCGGCTGCACGGTGGCCACCGGACCGACTCGTCGGCCCTGGGCGTCCTCGATGGTGAGGTTGGCTCGGTGGCCGCCGCCGTTGTGATCGAGGGCGCGGAACCGAAGGCTGTTGGCCCACCCGAGGATGGCCGCCCGCGGCTGGCCCACATCGGTACAACCGCGAACTCCTGCCGGCGGCCCCCCGACCGGGTCGCCTTGTGCCTGGGCCGTGGAGGTGCCCGCGAAGAGGAGCAGGGCCCCAAACCCACATGCCGCCCATGTATTCCGGTTCATCATGCGAACTTCCTTTCATGTGACATCCGTCGTGACTAGCGCTCGGCAATCTGCCGCATGCGGTCGACCACCGGCCGCATAGCCTCTTCTCCGTCCTCCCAGAGCTGGACCACCCTCCGGGCCCATTCCCGGGCCACCGTCGGATCTCGAGTCTGGGCCGCCAGCTCGGCCCGAAGGGCCATGGCACGCACCAGGCTCGCGGCCTGCGGAGCCTCCGTTACGACACTGGTTCGAAGCGCACCCATGGCTGCGAGGGTCCGGCCCAGGAATTGGGAGGCGGGTAAGGTGTCTCCGATTCCCAAAAGCAGCAAGGCCTCGTGATACACGTTCTGCAGGGCCACTTCACCGGGGCCCATGGTTTCGCGCATGGATTGCAGCTCATCATAGGCGGAGCGGATGGCGTCGTGATTGCCCTGATTCAACGCCCATTGCATCTCGAAGAGGCTATTCTGACTCCAACACCGTTCATCGCTGGTAACCTGCCGTAGCTCGGGCCACGCAAGCGCCCGGGGATACCACACCAGGTCACATTGCAATCGATCGGCGGCCTCGGGGGTCTCGTGTACCTGGAGCAGCGTGTCGAGTCGAGTGACGTACGCTCGGATGCTGTCGCTTGGCGTCCCGAACGCGGCGTACACCATCAAGCGCTGCCAGGCCTCGAGCACCGGCAGCGCTACCTGGCTGTACCGGCCTCCGGGGTCCTCGGCCATAATTGTCGCGGCCGTGGCGCTCAACGCTGCCGTAAGGTTCGGTCGGCCCGTGAGTGCGGCCAGGCCGACCAAGTGCCGGGCCTCTCGCGGGGAGGGGTTCCGATGTCGGCTGAGGGTTGCGCTGGCGAGTTTTCGCAGGTCGTCGAACCGCTGGAGCTTGAGCAAGAGCCGGACTTCGAGCTCGGCGGACTCGAGGCTGTCGTTTGCGCTTCGTGCCTGGCGGCCGGCCAGCCGTGCCGCGGCCAGCGCCGATCGCTCCGGCGCCTGCTCACCGTCCAGGAATCCCTTGAGCTCGAGTGCCCGCGCCAGCGCCTGATTGGCGCTCGAGGAGTCGGGAAATGCCGCGGCCCAGGTCCGCACGATTCGGAGCAGCCGGTCACGATTCTGGGAGACGGCGTCGTCCTGGTTCGGTGGCGGTGGCACATCACCGGAAAAGATTTGCTGAGCGGGATATGGTACATATGCCAGGGTGTCGTGATCGACTGAAGGCCAGGCGGCGTACAGTGTCGAATCCGGGCTGGCCAGGATACCGCTCCGCACCCGGCCCGACTCTACCACGAGCACGGTATTCAAGCGTTCGAGCGGCCCGAACTGGAACGCGAATGAAGGCACCTGTTCCAAGGCATGTTCATAGGCCGTGATTGCCGCCTGGCGGCTGCTTCTGAAACGAAATCCCGACGGGCTGTTCCTGTCCGGCAGCACCGTGCGATCGCGCGCGTGGCATTCGCCGAGTCCAAACCATGCCTCGAAATTCTGGGAATCGGCGGCCACCATGGCGTCGTATCGGCGGCACGCATCGACGTAATCCCCTTCGCCAAGGGCCCGAAGGGCCTGGGCGGCGTCGCGTTCGCGATCGTCGCGAAGCTTCTTCAGTGCTCCGCCGGCCCGGCGCGCCGGGGCAAGCCACTCGTCCGCCGGATCGCCGGCCCAGAGCTTGGCCTTGGCGAGCCAGAGGCTGGCTTGGGCGTCGGCCGGATCTTCGGCCAGGGCCTGGGTAAAGTGCCGCTCCGCGCCGCGCAGGTCCCACGACTTGAGGGCCTGGTGTCCGGCCACGAAGGCGCGCCGCGCCGCGTCATTGGTTGCGCCCGCTTGGATGACTCCCCGTTGGAGCTTGAAGAGTTGTTCGACCACCCGCACCGCGGCCTGGCCGAAGTCGTTCCGCACACCAACCTGGGCCCGTTCGATGCTTCGGCCGCGGGCGACATCGTAGGAGTTGACTACCACGATCGTCGAATCCGGCCCCGGTATGAAGCGGGTGAGTAACAGCTTTCCGGCGCCGAGCTTGCGCGCGAAGTTGAACCACCCGATGGCATCCGCGGGGGGGCTGCCCAGCTGCAGCAGCCGGTCGTTGACCCGGTAGGGTTCGGTCAGAAGCACGTTCGGCACCTGGGCGAGCGCCGCCTGGAGCTCGAGTTCCCAGCGGAGCGCTTCGGTTGAATTCTCGCCGATGCCCTTGTCCTCGGTGCCGAGCACGTACTGGGTCGGATTCAGGCTGTCGGAGACCAGCCGGGGAACGAACACCATGGCCAGCGCAACCGCGGCCACGCCGGGTGCCGCCCAGAGCCACCACCGGTGCTTGGGGCGCCTGGGCTTCGCGATTGGTTCCGGAGTCGGCTCCGGCAATTTGCGGGTCAAGGCCTCGACGAACTCCATGACCCCGCTGTAACGATCGGCGGGCACCTTGGCGAGTGCTCGGTCGAGCGCCTGGTCGATCGCGGCCGGCACCCGCGGCCGGACGACCAGGATCGACGGCGGGCGCTCCTGCAGATGTTTGGCGATGATCGATTGCGCGGTGGGTCCGCTGAACGGCGGCTCACCGCTCAGCATCTCGTACAGCACACAGGCCAGGGAGTAGAGATCGCTCCGGCCGTCGAGCCGGTGGTCGCCGCCGGCCTGTT
>Ga0224512_10002730_pt1 | contig 15955 bp, 8 predicted proteins | sample SF_May12_sed_USG_4_FD_169103 | JGI IMG/M metagenome (GOLD analysis project Ga0224512, IMG submission 169103) | Sediment microbial communities from San Francisco Bay, California, United States - SF_May12_sed_USGS_13 | ecosystem: Environmental > Aquatic > Marine > Sediment | place: USA: California...
TCGCCTGTCATCGAACAAATCCTCCGCTAAAGCGTTTCCGAAGGTCTCAATCACATTACTATATTATCGGTATTCGATAATCTGTCAAGCGAGTATTGCCTATTCGATAAAAAAACCAGTGTTATTGGCACTGTGTGAAAATCGTGTGACACGGCTCTGCACGGTTGTGATGAGTACTGCATTTGCAACGGACGCCTTACGCCCTACAGTTAATTAAATCAAATACTTACAAGTCCAATTCCGTTTTCGGGAGGCAGGGGCCGGAAGTTCAAATCTTCTCACCCCGACCAACTTTCTCCAAGCAGATCGACTTCCGGGGAGCCTCCCCCGGGCCACTGTCTCAGGGTTTAACGCCCGCGCGGCGTCTGTGGAACCCCAGCGAGGCAGGCATGGATAAGTATCTCAGCTATGATAACGTTTGCCAGACCGGAGGCGATTGATGACCGCAGAAGATGCATTGCGTTGGGAGAAAGTGGCAAGTGAAGCCGGCCCGCAGCTGCCACTTTTTCAAGTGCGCTTCGATATCATGCGTCATCCGCAAAGCGCAGAGTCATTCAAGCGTCTCGTGTTGGAGTCCGTCGATTGGGTCAACGTCGTCGCAGTTACCCCGGATGGAAAATCCGTCATGGTAGAGCAGTATCGGTTCGGCATTGGCGAATTGACCATCGAGCCCGCGGCGGGATTGGTCTCGCCCGGAGAAGACTCCCTGACGGCGGCCAAGCGCGAGCTCCTGGAGGAAACCGGTTACGCCGGCGATAATTGGCACTACCTCGGCGCGGTGCAGCCGAACCCGGCGTTTCACGATAACCTGTGCCACCATTGGCTGGCGAAAGATGTCGTCGCCGTGCAGCCTCCGGCACCCGAGGCTGGCGAGGCGATCCGCGTGCACCTGATGACGCTTGAAGAACTCCGAAAGTCGATACGCGCGGGCCGTCTGCGTCATACGCTGGCCTTGTCAGCCTTATCCCGTGTCTACCCGCTGTGGGAACTCCCCTATATACAAAATGCTTGCAACGACCAATAAACTTGCCGGCTCACGCGTCGATTCGGCTTTGAACGTGTTGCCGACGCGCCAGGCTGGTGTCTGTATGCACCTGACTTCGTTACCAGGTGACTTCGGCATCGGCGAAATTGGTGAGAACGCACTGCGGTTTATCGATATGCTCGTCACGATGGGAATCAGTGTCTGGCAGTTCCTGCCGACTGGGCCTATCGCCTACGCTGATTCTCCTTACCAGTCTGCGTCCATCTATGCCGGCAATCCGCTTCTGATCGACTTGGCCGCCCTGCGCGATGCCGGGCTTGTTAGCGAGTCCGAACTTGCGGTCTTCGCAAAGCTTCCCCAAGACACGGTCGACTTCGGCGAGCTAATCCCACGGAAGACGCAGCTGCTCGCGCGGGCTGGGGAACGTTTTGCGCTCTCAGCGACCCCGGCGCAACGGCTTGCGCGGGACGAATTTGTGGCGGCGCATGACCATGCTTGGTTACACGACTATGCGCTCTATGAGGTTTTGAAATCCATGCATCAGCAGCGGGCCTGGCGTGAGTGGGACCGCCATTATGCAGCGCGCGATCCTGATGCACTCGGGACGCTGGAAGAAGCCGCTGGTAACCAGCTAGACAGTATCAAATCGATCCAATTCATATTTTTTGAGCAGTGGAGAAAGCTTAGGGAATATGCGGCCAGCAAAGGCGTCCGTCTCATGGGTGATCTGCCGATCTATGTCGCATTGGATAGCGCGGATGCCTGGTCGCGTCCTGACTTATTGTGCCTCCGCCCGGACTGGACGCCGACCGACTTTGCCGGTGTGCCGCCGGACTACTTCAGTGCCGACGGTCAACGCTGGGGCAACCCGCTGTATCGATGGGACCGGCACGCGGCGGATGGCTATCAATGGTGGATATCGCGGGTTCGGCATGCAGTCAGCATGGTCGACCTGATTCGATTGGATCATTTTCGCGGTTTTGAAGCCTACTGGGCCGTGCCGGCGAAGGCGGATACGGCGCGTGATGGGGAGTGGCGGCCGGGTCCGGGAGCAGATCTGTTCGATGCACTGCAGGCGGCGCTGGGCAGTCTGCCTATTGTCGCCGAAGACCTGGGTGTCATTACACCCGAAGTGGATGCGCTGCGTGAGCGCTTCGGTTTTCCGGGCATGAAAGTCTTGCAGTTTATGGTGGGTACGGAGCCGTTTGACGCCGAATGCATTCCCCGCGACTGCGTGTGCTACACGGGCACGCATGACAACGACACGACTTTGGGCTGGTATAATAATGGGTTGCGCAAAATCCACCCGCCGGCGAAAGCACAGCGCGTAAAGGCTGCCGTGCTTCGGCAAACCCATGGGCATGCCGAAACGATTCACGAGGACTTGATTCGGCTGGCCTTCTCCACCAAAGCCGCCCTGGCTATCGCCCCCATGCAGGATTATCTTGGCCTCGGTTCAACGGCGCGTATGAATACGCCGGGCACGACGAACCATAACTGGCGATGGCGGCTGCAGAATGAGCAGATCACTCCGCATTTTTGCGAGTGGGTGCGGCATATGGTCACCGAGTCCGGTCGAGGCCAGAGTGAGAGTGTTACAATGACAGCCCGCGGAAAATAAAACTCAACTGCCGTTCAACGCCACCCACTAGCTAATCAATAAGGAAGAAAATAGAGCATGCATGAAGCGGTCGACAGTTCCGAGCCTCGTTTCGTCAGCCGCCTGACCAGAGATACGCTGGCCCTGGTGCTGGCTGGCGGACAGGGCTCCCGGCTATACGAGCTGACCAGATGGCGCGCCAAGCCATCACTGTTCTTTGGCGGCAAGTTCCGCATCATTGACTTTCCGCTGTCCAACTGCCTCAATTCGGGAATCCGGAGAATTGGCGTACTGACTCAGTACAAGGCGCACTCACTTGTTCAGCATCTGGTGAAGGGCTGGAGCCGATTTTCTCTGGAAGATAAAGAGTTCGTCGAGATCCTGCCCGCGTCGCAGCGGGTCGACGGGGAATGGTATCGCGGCACCGCAGACGCGATTTACCAGAACCTCGATATCATCCGCACCCATCAACCGAAACTGGTGCTGATCCTGTCAGGCGATCACGTTTACAAAATGGATTACGGTCCGCTGCTCGCCGCGCACTCGGAAATCGGGGCCGATATGACCGTCTGCTGTCTCGAGGTACCTATCGAGGAGGCGGCCGGGCAGTTTGGTGTTATGACGGTGGATGACACTGGCCGGGTGATCGCCTTCGATGAGAAGCCCGAGCATCCAGCACCTATTCCAGGCCAAGATGAGCTATGCCTGGCCTCCATGGGTAACTACGTATTCAATACGGGGTTTCTTTACGAACAGGTGATTAAGGATGCGGACGATCCCGGCACTCAGCACGATTTCGGGCGCAACATCATTCCTGCGATCATCGAAAACTATTCAGTCTATGCGTATCCTTTTCGCGACCCGGAAACCGATCAACAGGCATACTGGCGCGACATCGGCACATTGAATGCCTTCTGGGAAGCCAACATGGAATTGGTGTCCGTGTCACCGCAACTGAACCTGTACGACAAGGTTTGGCCGATCCTGACACATCAGGGCCAATATCCCGGCGCCAAATTCGTGTTCGACGACGACGACCGGCGCGGCGAGGCAATTGACTCCATCGTGTCGGACGGTTGCATCATATCGGGGTCCACCGTGAAACGGTCATTGCTGTTCTCCAATTGTCGAATCAATTCCTACAGCGAGATCAGGGATTCGGTCCTGCTTCCGGCAGTCGAAATTGGCCGTCACTGCCACATCGAGCGAGCCATCATCGATCGCGGCGCAGTTATTGCGGATGAGACGGTCATCGGCAAGGATCACGATGAAGACCGCAGACGTGGATTTCGTGTCACTTCCGACGGTCTGGTGCTGGTGACACCGGACATGCTGGACCAGAAGCTCCACTTTACTCGCTAGAACGGGGCACGAAAGATCACAACAAAGCGCATTTTATTTCTAGCTGCCGAAAACGGGGCGCTGCCGAACGGCAAGGTCGGCGGTGTAGGCGATGTCGTGCGCGACCTGCCGGCCGCACTGGCAACTCGCGGCTGGCAACCGGCAGTCCTGACGCCAGCCTACGGGGTCTTCGCAAGCCTCCCGGGGGCGGCGCTGCGTGCGACGATCGACGTCAGTTTTGGCGGCGCGGTTCAGGCAGTCGATCTCTATGAAGTACCGGGCGCCGATGCGAGCGTCCGACATTATGCGCTCGACCATGCCCTGTTCACGCCGCGCGGTCCTGGTTTGATCTACTGCGACGATGACGCCGATGCGCCTTTTGCAACCGACGCAAGCAAGTTTGCATTTTTCTGTGCAGCGGCTGCCGCGGCACTCGAGGCAGGGGCGTTGCAAGCGCCGCAGATCATTCATCTGCATGATTGGCAAACCGCTCTGTTTCTCGCTCTGCGTGAGTTCGAGCCTGCGTATGCAGCACTGAAAAAGATACGCACCGTATTTACGATCCACAATCTTTCTTTGCAAGGCGTTCGTCCGCTGGCTGGCGATAGTTCCTCGCTCCGAGCCTGGTTTCCCCGCCTGTATTTCCGCCAAGACGTCGTCACGGACCGGCGCTGGCCGGACTGCGTCAACCCGATGGCGGTGGGCATCCGCCTCGCCGACAGCCTCAACACCGTGTCGCCGACCTATGCCCGGGAAATCCTCGAGCCCAGCGCTCCGGAGCGCGGATATTCTGGCGGAGAGGGTTTGGAAATGGACCTGCAAGAAGCCGATGCTAACGGCCGACTCGCGGGCATTCTGAACGGCTGCGCCTACCCGGCCAAACGGCTGCGGAGGCCGGGCTGGGGCCGTTTACTCGCAACAATGCGGTCTGAGTTAACAAGATGGATCGCTCGCGAGACACATATGGCCTCAGCACATTATCTCGCCGACCAGCAGCTCGCGCAGCTACCGGCCCGGCGGCCCGATGCACTGCTGACGAGTGTCGGGCGAATCGGTGCGCAAAAAACCCGGCTTTTCCGTGAGCAGACGACTGACGGCGTGAAGGCTCTTGAGGGTATTTTGGCAAAACTCGGCACCGGCGGTTTGTTTATTATGCTTGGCAACGGCGAGTCTGAATACGAAACGTATCTGGCCGAGACAGCGGCGACTCACTCGAATTTCCTGTTTCTCAGAGCTTATTCCGATCGTCTGGCGCAACAACTCTACGCGGGTGGCGACCTGTTTCTGATGCCGAGCAGCTTCGAACCCTGCGGTATCAGTCAGATGCTGGCCATGCGTGCCGGTCAGCTTTGCGTCGTGCATGGCGTCGGTGGGCTTAAGGATACCGTTAGCGATAACAGCAACGGGTTCGTTTTTGATGGCCTTACAAGCCGCGCCCAGGCCGACAACTTTGTGTGCAAAGTCGCGCAGGCACTTGAACTGCGGAAGTCCTCTGCCGAGCGCTGGCGGCAAATGCGGCAGGCAGCGGCCACGATTCGCTTTGACTGGAACGCCAGCGCAGCAGCCTATGAGAGGGAGCTCTATGGAATCGACGGTGCTTAAAGGTGATTACGCGGCGGGGGTCTGGGACGCTATTGCGGCCGGTCAGCATAATGATCCCTTCTCTGTTCTCGGCCCGCACCACGATGGGACATCCAGAGTCGTGCGATGTTTCCAGCCTCAAGCACGGTCCGTCACGCTGGTCGATCGCGACGGCAACGTGCTCGCGCCGATGGAACGCGTAAATCCGGCCGGTATGTTTGTCGGTCAATTGCCTGGCCGCAAAAGGCGCTATCTATTGCGCGTGAATAAAGGCGGGCAAGAGACCTGCGACATCGATGATCCGTATCGATTCCCCTCCCCGCTCGGCGAACTGGATTTGCATTTGATCGGCGAGGGGACGCACCGGCGTCTGTATGAAAAACTCGGTGCGCACGTCGATCGAGTCTTGGGCGTCAGTGGCGTGCATTTCGCGGTATGGGCGCCGAATGCTTTGCGGGTCAGTGTTATCGGCGATTTCAATGATTGGGACGGCCGCAGACATGTCATGCGGTTCCATCCGAGTATCGGAGTTTGGGATATCTTTATCCCGCAGATCGGTACAGGGACTCTATATAAGTATGAGTTGCTGGACGCAACCGGTGGACTGCTCCCGCTGAAATCGGATCCGTTCGCCCAGTTCGCCGAGGCTCCGCCCGGCAATGCCTCAATTGTTTATGAGAGCAAATACGCATGGCAGGACAGTGTCTGGATGGCCCAACGACACGAGGCGATGGCGCTCGACAAACCACAGTGTATCTATGAATTGCATCTCAGCTCGTGGCGCCGCCGAGTGCAAGACGACAACCGCTGGCTCAGCTACACGGAGCTGGCCGACGAGCTGGTCGAGTACGTCTGTGACATGGGTTTCACACATATCGAGTTACTGCCGGTCACCGAACACCCTTTTGACGGTTCCTGGGGTTATCAGCCGATCGGGCTCTATGCTGCCACGTGGCGTTTCGGCGCTCCGGATGAGTTGAGGCATCTGGTCGATCGTTGTCATCAGGCGGGCCTGGGCGTTATTGTGGATTGGGTTCCCGCACATTTTCCACGCGACCCAAATGGGCTGGGTCGCTTCGATGGCACTGCTTTATATGAGCATGAGGATCCGCGCCGTGGCGAGCACACCGACTGGGGCACGCTGGTTTTTAATTATGGCCGAAGCGAAGTACTGAATTACCTTATCAGCAACGCGTTATTCTGGGTTGATGAGTTTCATATTGACGGCCTGCGTGTCGATGCCGTCGCGTCGATGCTTTATCTCGATTATTCCCGCGACGCTGACGAGTGGTTGCCCAACGAATACGGAGGCAATGAAAATCTCGAAGCCGTCGCTTTTCTCCGGCGGCTGAACGAGGAAGTGCATCAACGTGGCGCCGTTACCATAGCGGAGGAATCGACCGCCTGGCCCGGCGTGTCACTGCCCACCTACGCCGGTGGTCTCGGTTTCAGCTACAAATGGAATATGGGCTGGATGAATGACACATTGGCCTATATGTGTGTGGACCCGGTGCATCGGCAGTATCACCACGACCGCATGACATTCGGCCTGATCTATGCATTTCATGAGAACTTCGTCCTGCCGTTATCACACGACGAAGTGGTGCACGGCAAGGGATCGCTGCTTGAACGCATGCCCGGAGACGAGTGGCAAAAATTTGCGAACTTGCGCGCCTATTTCGGTTTTATGTATGGGCACCCCGGGAAGAAGCTGCTGTTTATGGGCGGCGAATTTGCTCAACGGCAGGAATGGAATCACGATCAATCACTGGATTGGCACCTGTGTGGCGAGCCTTTGCATGCCGGGGTCCAGCGTCTGGTTCGCGATCTGAATCAACTCTATGCGCGCACGCCGGCGCTGTACGAAATGGATTTCGAAGGACCGGGTTTCGAATGGAGCGACTGGAATGACCGCGACAACAGCGTGTTTTCGTGGATCAGGTACGCGCGGAATGGCGACATTGTAGTCGTAGTCGCCAATTTTACGCCCGTGGCCCGCACCAACTATCGCATCGGAGTGCCCAAGGGTGGAACCTACGCCGAACTAATCAATACGGATGCGGCTGATTATGGCGGGAGCGGCGTTGGAAACCTGGGCCGGGTAGAGTCCGCAGAAATGGCGCACCATGGCCGGCCATTTTCGCTGAATCTCGCGCTGCCACCACTCGCGACCATCATTCTAAAGCCGCTCTCGGCGGAAACAGCGGCTTAGCGGGGGAATCGATGATGACCGGCGCAACGGGTTCCAATGGAATTGGAGCCATTAAGGTGTTGAAGACACCCGCATTGGAGATGGATGCGGACGCGATTCTCGAGGACTTCACACGTTACTTCACGCGCACGCTTGGGCGCCGCGCGCTGCATGGCGATTCGGTGTCGGTCTACCAGGCAATGGTCTATGCGGTGCGCGACCGACTCATGCAGCGCTGGAATCGCACCAACGTCGCAATTGCAAAAGCCGATGAACGCAGGGTCCACTACCTGTCTCTCGAGTATTTAATGGGCCGATTGCTAAAGAACGCGCTGTTGAATCTGGAACTCGAAGAAGCATGCGCACAAGCGTTGCAGCGGGTGGGCATCGAACTGAACTCGGTACTGGAGCGCGAGCACGATGCGGGACTGGGTAACGGCGGTCTCGGCCGATTGGCGGCATGCTTCCTCGACAGTTGCGCGACCCTGAGTCTACCGGTGGTCGGGTATGGAATTCGTTACCAGTACGGCATGTTTCGGCAACGGCTGGAGAACGGCTATCAAATTGAAGACCCCGACCCGTGGCTGCGCGAGGGCTTCCCCTGGGAACTCGAGCGCATTGAGTTGGCGCAAACGGTTCGATTCGGTGGGCACAAGGAAGCCTATCGTGATGACGATGGACTGGAATGCCACCGCTGGATCGATACTCACGACGTGCTAGCCGTTCCCTATGACATTCCAGTACCCGGCTACCGAAGCGAAACCGCAAACACTTTGCGCCTCTGGTCAGCAAAAGCAACGGATGCATTCGATCTGGAAGAGTTCAATGCCGGCAGCTACACCGATGCCGTGGCCGCTAAGAATGATGCAGAAAGTATCACGATGGTGCTATACCCCAATGCCGCCAGCGAAAATGGTAAAGAACTCCGATTACGCCAACAGTATTTCCTGGCTTCCGCGAGTCTGAAGGACACGTTGAGGCAGTGGTGTAAGCGGCATGGTGACGACTTCAGCGAGTTTGCCGCCAAGAATTGCTATCAGTTGAACGATACCCATCCGGCTATCGCGGTGCCAGAGCTGATGCGCCTGCTGCTGGACGAGCATCGTCTGACTTGGGAAGACGCCTGGAATATAACGCGCCATACCATGGCCTATACGAATCACACGCTGCTGCCGGAGGCTTTGGAATGCTGGCCGGTCGAAATGTTTGCACGGATGCTGCCACGGTTGCTCGAGGTTATCCTCGACATCAACGAGCAATTTCTGGCCGAGGTCAGCCGGCGTTGGCCTGAAGATCGCGAGCGCTTGCAGCGGATGTCACTGATTCAGGAAGGTGATCGCCCGATGGTCAGGATGGCTTATCTTGCGATAGTCGGTAGCTTTTCTGTCAACGGCGTGGCGGAACTTCATTCCAAGCTCCTACGCAAGGGCCTGTTTCGCGACTTCAGCGAACTCTGGCCGAACAAGTTTAATAATAAAACCAACGGAGTCACACAGCGCCGCTGGCTCGCTGCTTGTAACCCCGGTATAGCGAAACTTATTACGAATACCATTGGCGACAGTTGGATTACCGACTTGGAAAAGTTGCGCGAACTCAAGAACCACGCCGAGGATGATGAATTCCAGCAATGCTGGCGTAATGAAAAACTCGCAAATAAGTTTCGGCTCGCCAAACTGATCGAGTCACGGGCAGGCGTGACCGTAAATACCAGCATGCTGTTCGATGTGCAGGTAAAGAGAATCCACGAATATAAACGACATTTGCTTAACGTGCTGCACGCGATTCATCTCTATGACCGCATCAAACGTGGTGATGCGGAAAACCAGCCACCGCGGGCAATCATAATCGGCGGCAAGGCGGCACCGGGCTACGAAATGGCGAAAATGATTATTAAATTCGCCAACGAGGTAGCACGCGTCATTAATGCCGACCCGGTCACAGAAGATCGACTCAGACTCGTGTTTATTCCCGATTACAACGTATCCACCATGGAAATGATCTGCCCGGCGGCCGATCTTTCGGAACAAATTTCGACGGCCGGCAAGGAAGCTTCCGGAACCGGAAATATGAAGTTTATGATGAACGGTGCGATTACCATTGGTACGCTGGATGGCGCGAATATTGAGATTCGGGACGCTGTTGGCGACGACAATTTCTTTCTATTCGGCCTGACGGTCGAAGAAATCGAGGCACAGCGCACCAATTACAACCCGCAGTCGATCATTGACGCTGACACGGACTTTTCTCGTGTGATGCATCTAATTGAGAGCGGGCAATTCAATTGCTCCGAAAACCGCATTCTTGAAGCAGTCATTCATGCGATCAAGAATCCAGCAGATCAGTGGATGACGGCCGCGGACTTTCGCGCTTTTATCGATGCGCATCAGCGCGCGTGCGATGCATATCTGGACGTCGAGCGCTGGACGCGCATGAGCATATTAAATACGGCGGCTTCCGGGCGGTTCTCCACGGATCGGACCATGCGAGACTATAACCGCGATATTTGGCATTTGAACAAGATTATTCCATGATAAAAGCCGGCTTTCATGAGGTTCTCGGAGCGACCGCGGACGGGGCCGGCGTCAACTTCGCATTGTTCTCCGAGAACGCAGAAGCCGTCGAGCTTTGTCTATTCGATACACAAGGGAACCAGACCGCGTGCCTGGCTTTGCCCGAAAGAACCGAAGGCGTCTGGCACGGCTATGTACCGGGCTGTCAGCCCGGACAACTTTATGGTTATCGGGTTCACGGGCGGTACGATCCAGACGCAGGTTTGCGTTTCAACCCAAATAAGTTAGTGCTCGATCCTTATGCTCGGCAGCTGTCCGGTTCGCTGCAGTGGACACCGGAAGTTTTCGGATTTGATGTCAGCAAGCCTGCAGATGTGTCACTCAGCAGCGCCAGCGACAGTGCGCCGTTTGTGCCGAAAGCGATTGTCCACGGCGCATCGGACCCCCCGCAACCAGGCGTTAGCATCCCGTGGGCAGAAACGATCATCTATGAAACGCACGTTCGCGGCTATACGATGCTGCATCCAGCTGTCGCAAAAGGAGATCGAGGTTCGTTTCGAGGCATGCGAAATGGTGATGTCTTGCGCTACCTCAAAGCGCTGGGCATCACGACTGTCGAGCTTATGCCCGTGCAGGCGTACGTCGATGAGCAATTCCTGCACGAGCGCGGACTCAGGAATTACTGGGGTTACAACACCATTGGTTTTTTTGCCCCGGAATCACGGTATCTTGCTGGTGGCGGCATTGGCGAGTTTCGCGACATGGTCAATGCGATCCACGAAGCCAATCTGGAAGTGATTCTCGACGTCGTCTATAACCATACTGCGGAGGGTAACCGTTTAGGACCGACGCTCAGTTTTCGCGGCATTGACAACTTAACCTACTACCGCCTGCTGCCCGATGATCTGAGTGAATACATCAATGACTCGGGCTGTGGTAACACCATCAACATCGATCACCCACAGGTACGCCGCCTGATTCTCGACAGCCTGCGTTACTGGGTCACGGAGATGGGTGTTGACGGATTTCGCTTCGATCTCGCGACTATCCTCGGCCGAACAGCGACAGGCTATGATCAACAGCATGCATTCTTCACGGAACTGGAAAAGGATCCGGTTATCGCGAATGCGAAGTTGATCGCCGAACCCTGGGACGTTGGACCGGGTGGCTACCAACTCGGCAACTTTCCGCCAAACTGGGCAGAGTGGAACGACCGCTACCGCGACACGGCGCGAAGATTGTGGCGCGGCGGCGACAATAAGCTGGCGGAATTTGCGCACCTGTTCCTCGGTTCCGCGAATATATTTGAGCCAGATAATCGCGGACCCTGGGCGTCTATCAATTATGCGGCCAGCCATGACGGTTACACGACTGCTGATGTCGTCAGCTATGAGCATCGCCATAACAAAGCCAACGGAGACGATAATCAGGATGGCCACAAGCACAACTACAGCTGCAACTATGGTGTTGAAGGCCCTACAGACGACGCGGGTATCAACGCGATTCGGCGCCGACAACGCTTGAATCTGCTCGCGACGGTGTTGCTGTCGCAAGGCACGCCCATGCTGTTGGCCGGTGATGAGTTTGGAAACTCGCAGCGCGGCAATAACAACGCGTACTCGCAAGACAATGAGACGGGCTGGCTGGACTGGTCGGGCCTCGCCAGCGACCCGGATTTCCATGGCCAGGTTCAGGCGCTCATTCGACTGCGGCGCGACATACCATTGCTGCGCCAGGTGACCCACCTGCACGGGAACAACAAGAACCCGTCAGGACAACGCGACGTTCAATGGCTAGGTGCTGATGGCGAATGGCTGTCCGATGACGGCTGGCGCCATGCGCACGCCATGACGGTGCTGCTTTTCGACATTCGGAGAACGGAGTTTCTTGCCAACGAGATCCAGGCGGTTGCTGTGCTATTTAACGTGGCGGATACGCCCAGGGAATTGCGGTTACCCGATGTAGCTGTGACCGGCCAGTGGCATGGCGTGTTTACAAGCGATGGCGCCCATTCGGTGAACGCGAGGGGGACAACAATTGAACTCAGCGGTCGCAGCTCAGCCTGTTTTGTGTTTGCGCAGAAGCTGCCGCGCTACTTGATGGCGAGGCATACCGAATAGCAGAATTCTTCGTCTGCGGCTGCCGGGGTCCTTTCTGCCTCCGACCCAAGCACGCGAAATCAATCGGGCCCGGTGTTGGTCACCGAACATCCAGGCTTAAAGATATACCTCCAATGAAGCCGGTTAGCGAGCATTCTTCGACACCTTGCGCGTGTCGTCTTAGAATAAGCAATTGATTTACTTCATTTTATAGAGCGATGGTTCTACACTACAGGTTCGTCTGCCTGCGCCCAAGAGCGGCTCGATCTGCCAGCCGTATTATGTCAATACCAAACCACTGAATTTCAAGGAACGCAGCTATGGCTGACGGTAACATTAGACGCCGAAATCGAGGCATAAATGTACTCAAGTCTTCTCTGCGGTTCAGGCCGTGTCGCCATAATCCGATGGATGCTTGTTGAATCAATTGTCCACACGCGGTAAGAATGAGAATTATGTGTAGGACCAAACACAATTCGCTGCTCGCTTTATTGGCAACTCTTTGTGCGCTCAGCACTGCCCTCGCACAAACCGTTACACGCGGGCCATACCTGCAAATGCCAACACCCAACAGCGTAACCGTCAAATGGCGAACCGACCAGCCGACCGATTCGGTTGCAGCGTATGGAACATCAGTGGGCAGTTATCCGTCTGCTGTGTCATCTGCAAGCCAGACGACTGAACATGAACTCAACATCGGCGGGCTCCAAGCTGGCCAGCAATATTTTTATACGGTGGGCACATCGTCCGGCAGCCTCGTCGGTGGCGATGACAGTTATACATTTGTCACGCCGCCGCCCGAGGATGTCGACAAGGCGACGCGTATCTGGGTCACCGGGGATGCCGGCACGGCTGATGCAAACGCGGTTGCGGTTCGTGATGCGTATCAAAGCTATAACGGTAACCGCCATACTGACCTGTTCCTGACGCTCGGCGATATTGCCTATACGCATGGGACAGATCCCCAGTATCAAGCGGCGTTTTTTGACATGTATCCACAGCTGTTACGACAGACACCCGTCTGGCCCACCTATGGCAACCACGACGGCTTATCCGCTGATGCGGCAACAGAAACGGGTCCATATTTCGACATTTTTACGCTACCCAGATTTGCCGAGGTAGGCGGCATCGCATCAGACACCGAGGCCTATTATTCTTTCGACTACAGCATCATGCATTTTATTTCCCTGGACTCTTTTGAATCCGATCGCACCTCGAGCGGCGACATGATCCCATGGCTGACGAATGACCTGACTGCAAACACCAAGCAGTGGACGATCGCCTTTTGGCACCACCCACCCTATTCGAAAGGTTCGCACGACTCCGATAACGAGGTGGAACTGATTGAAATGCGTCAAAACGCAACAGCGCTGCTGGAGTCCTTCGGCGTTGACCTGGTGCTGACCGGCCACAGTCACTCATACGAGCGGTCATTTTTGCTGGATGGACATTATGGCGATTCGAGCACACTGACTCCAGCCATGATCCTGGACCCTGGCAGTGGCCAGGAAGACGGCAGTGGCGCCTACATCAAACCCGGCATGGCGGGCACTCCGCATGAAGGTGCCGTGTATGCGGTCGCCGGCAGTTCCGGGAAAATCACTAACGCCCCGTTAAATCATCCAGCGATGTTTACGTCGCTGCTGGACCTCGGATCGCTGGTGCTGGATATCGCGGGCAACCGTTTGGAAGCCAAGTTCCTCGATGACACGGGCGCGGTACTCGATCACTTTACCCTGGTTAAGGGTCAGGACACTTTCGCGCCGATGATCGTTTCAGCGCAGACAGAAGGTGACACCTTGGTATCCGTGCTGTATTCCGAACCCATGGACGTAGTGAGCGCTCTCACGGTGAGCAACTACGCGATTGCCGGTGTTACGATTTCGCAGGTTTCCCTGCAGGCTGATCAACGGACGGTCGAGCTCACAACCTCGCCAATGCTTAACGGTACGACCTATTCATTGACCGTGAATAATGTTGAGGACTTGGCTGGAAATGCTATCGGCGCTAACACGCAGCAACAGTTTACGTTCACCGCGCTGCTTACTTTGGTTTTTCAAACTGGTGTAGCGCCGTCCGCCTCTTATATGGGCGCGCGCGATGCCTATTTGTCCGAACAGCAACCCGACACCAATGCCGGCAGTGAGTCTGACTTGCTGGTGGATGGCGATGACCCAGGGGGTTCCGGTCTGGACAAAGCGAGCCTGATGGCCTGGGATATTTCGGCTATACCGCCTGGCGCCGTTGTGGAATCAGCCAGCGTGATTATAGAAGTCACCAATCCGACGCTAAGCCAGTATGCGTTACGTGCAATGCAGCGCGACTGGCAGGAGAGCGAAGCCACCTGGAATCAATACGCTGCGGGAGCACCCTGGAGCATTCCGGGCGGACTGGGCACCGATGACCGGGGCACGGACGTGTTGGGCCAAGTGACGGCCAACGCCACGGGAACGCAAACCACGCTGCTAAATGCTGATGGTATAGCCCTGGTGCAGGACTGGGTCGACGGCACGCTGCCGAATTATGGTTTCATACTGTCGGACACGTCATCCGGCGATGGACTGGATTTTTGGTCCAGCGAGGCGATTACACCGACGAATCGTCCCCGGTTAAGCGTCGAGTTTCAAAATCCACCCAGCGACATCGATAACGACGGCGTTCCGGACAGCGCGGATAACTGCATCGATGTCGCGAATGGACCCTTGATCCCTGATGGAGAAGGCTGGGGCCCACAGCAGGATGACGACGGTGACAACGTCGGTAACGCTTGCGATCTGGTCATTCCCCCACAGTTCATACCCGCTGCGCGGGTTGGTAACAGTTACAATCATCAGGTGACCTACCTGCGCGGGCAGTCGCCCCATAACTGCAGCCTGATCGACGGATTTCTGCCGGCCAACCTGACGCTCGGTTTGGATTGTGTCATCAGCGGTAACGTCAGTGCTGGTGGTTTCACTGCCACATTTACTGTGCAGGTGATGGATGACACCGGTGATACGGCAGTGCGCGTTCTCAAGCTCAAGTCGAGAATTCCGAACTGTGTCAGTTGTCATGCCTTTTCGAGACAGTAATTACGGAATGTCCGAGCCACCAAGTTCATATCTAATTTTCGTTTTAAGTATTTTTTCCACTCTTGGCACTGCCGCAAACCCCACCGGAAAACCGGAACATGCGGCACGCTGAAAGCGCTGACATACAATTCATCGAGACGGGGAAAGCCAGTTTCTGGGAAGTACGAGCCGAAAGTTTAAATCTTTGCAAGCCGCTCAATTAATCCCATTTGTCTAAAGTGTCTTTTGGGATTTACCTTTGCCTGGAGCCGTTGCAGCATCAGTACTATTATGTGAAAACTCAGATCTGATCGGACAGACAGTGTCCGATCAAGCGAAAAAAGGAGTTCGCAATTCTACTGTTGGAGGCAGGTCGCCCAAGACTCTTTCCGCGGGAATAAAGCGGACCGCAGGGAGCCATCCCAAGGAAAGAGTCTTGGGCGGCCTGCCGCGAGCTCTGCCTCCTATCCGGAATAGCCGATTTCCGCCAACCGAATCCTCTGCGCGGCATTCGGCCTTGTCTGCGGCATACCTTCGCTGGGATGGCTCCCTGCGGTCCGCTTTATTCCCTGCGAAGGTATGCCGCAGACAAGGCCTG
>Ga0224512_10002731_pt1 | contig 15953 bp, 16 predicted proteins | sample SF_May12_sed_USG_4_FD_169103 | JGI IMG/M metagenome (GOLD analysis project Ga0224512, IMG submission 169103) | Sediment microbial communities from San Francisco Bay, California, United States - SF_May12_sed_USGS_13 | ecosystem: Environmental > Aquatic > Marine > Sediment | place: USA...
CGGCGTCGCTAGATTCTCACCCCACGCGGGAGTAGCTCAGTTGGTAGAGCATCAGCTTCCCAAGCTGAGGGTCGCCGGTTCGAGCCCGGTCTCCCGCTCTGAGGACTAGGGTAGGCCCCGGAAGGACTTCGAGTCCCTCCGGGGCTTTCGTGTGGATATCGGCGTGACGCTCGGTGGGCGCTAAACCCGCCCGGGCGCTGCCAGGTCCAGGCGGGCTTCAGATGCCGAAATCGAGGCGGGTGAACAAGGAACGCGTGCGCCAGGTATGAGAGGCTGCCCCTCCGCTCTCTCGCTCTCGACGAGCACCGATGAGCCCACTTGCCACCGAGCCCAACGCTTCCCACCCCGTCCTTCAGATGCCTGATCGAGCCGGTGCCGAGATGGACGCCCTACCCGCCCCGACGGAGGCCGGGAAAGGGTCGAGCGACGCATTCCCGCCGCTCCCGCTCCGCGTCCAGCGGGCGCTTACGGTGGGGCCGCTTCTGGGATTTGGCCTGATCCTCCTGGTGACGGGGTGGCTGCTGGGCTGGGAGGCGGCCGGGTTCATGACCAGCGTCGCGGCGGGCACTTTCCTGGGCGGCGGCAAACTCGTCATCCTCGCTGGTGCCGTCGAACAGGCGCCGGTCGGTCACTGGACGCTCGCCGCTCTCGTCGTGTACATCGACCTCGCCACCGCCCTTATCGTCATGGGAGGGATGCACGTTCTCTATCGGCTGCCCGGCGCCGGGCGTCGGATTCGGGCGGCCCGACAGTCCGGATGGCGCCTCCTGCAGCAGAACGCGGGAATGCATCGCGTCACGTGGCTGAGCCTCGCAGGATTCGTCGCGGTCCCGCTGAACGGTACCGGCGCGCTTGTCGGGGCCATCGTTGGCCGGCTGCTCGGCCTGTCGCGTGTGTCGATCGTCTCAGCCATCGCGTTCGGCTCGGTCGTCGGCTCGGGTGCCCTCGCGCTGGCGGGTGGCTACTGGTCCGAACGGATCAACGCCTTGGCGGCGCGACCGTGGCTGGGTCTCGTCGTCGTGGCGATCGTGCTCGGCTCGATGCTCTTGGCGTCCCGTTGGGCGACCGGCGGATCGAATGGGGGTGAGGAGGGCAGGTGAGGTCACTCGATCCAAACGTTGGCCCGGCTGAGGGGCTTCCTTATCGCTTCCTTTGCGTGGGTCCCTCCGCCGTTTCGATCACGAACGCGGCGAGTTGCGTCCAGCGGGCCGGAGAGAGGTTCAACTCGTCGAGGATCTCGTCGGCGGTGGCGCCCTGGTACTGTCCTCCGTGTTCCTTCTTCTTGACCTCGCGGTACGCTGCAACGGCCCTGCGAACGACGGGTTGCTCATCAGGCGTCAAGTGCATGAGTGTAAGCTAGCGGCACTTCCGTCCTCGGGACGCACGCTACCCCAACGGATGCACCCCATCTGCTGCCTCCTCCGCCTATCCACCACGCATTCCGGCGTGCGCGACCGCGAAGAGGAGCGCGTGCTTGACCCCGGCCCAGATCGGCGGGATCTCCATGCTCTCGGTGACGTCGTGACCGCCTAAGCGATCCTGCACGGGGTAGCCCCGCTCGATGCGACCGTTGCCGTAGTCGATCACGTCGCCCCGGAACGACATCGCGGGGAGGCCTTCCTTGTACATGTTCCGGCAGTCGCCGCAGCCACGGTCGGGATCGATGCTCGGTGGAAACCCATAGAGCACCGTCGCGGCCGCCGCGACCATGCGCGCCTGTGGGTTGTCGACAGGATCCCAGCCCGGGATCGGGTCGATGGACAGGTCTCGCCCGACGACCTGGTTGATGTCCAGGATGTATCCGCACCGCTCCGTCGAGTGATGCGGTGGGAAGCCGTCGGTCTCGAGCTCCTCGCACACCTCCTGGGCGATCTGCGCGATCTGCCCGTGAAGTAGCCGCTGCCGTTCCCATGTCGGCGCTCGGATGTCCATGCGGACGCTGGCCTCGGAGGCCGGGCGGTTCACGACGGGTGAGCCCACGAGCAGAGAGGGGTTGATGTACCACTCCGCCCGCTCGGCGTCCTCGGCGACCCCCGTGCAACGGAGGCAGTCGGACCGGGGGTCGGTCACCTCGCTTCGGATCCGGACGATGGCTCTGGCCAACACGTCTACGGCGTGCGGACGCCAGCGACGGTCCGCCCCGGGTTGATCGGCCATGCGTCGCTCGAACGGAGTGAAGAACCTGAGTGTCGTCCTAGTGCTCACGGGTAGAGCCCCGGTCGTCACACCCTCGCCGGCTCCGCCGTGAAGCTCGACGACCGCATCGCCGCGGCGCCAATCCAGGTTGTGCGGATAATGTGCCCGAGCGAAATGCGCTGCGCCCTGGGCGCCGTCCTCTTCACTGGAAAGGGTGACGAACCACACGTCGCCCTCGGTTTGGACGCCCGCTGCGTTCATTGCGCGAAGCACGGTGAAGAGCTGGACGACACCCGGGATGTCGTCGCCCCCCGCCTGGCAGTAGACGCGTCCGTCCCGCTCGAAGGCCTCCATGGGCTGGTCCTTCGGCCAGATCGCTACGTTGTCGTGATGTGCGGCCAGCACGGCGGTCGGCCCGTCGCCGACGCCCGGTCGCACGGCGACCACGTTGTACTCGTCGTCGATGTAGACGCGCTCGAGGCCGTAGATGCGAAACATCTTGTAGATGTGGCGGGCCCTGTAGATCTCGTCGTACGACGGACCAAGCGCGTTGCACACACCCAGCCAGTCTTGGATCACGTCGGACGGGTCGGACTGCTGCGACTCGACGAAGCTCATCGCGTCGGCGACCGTGGGGGTCGCCAGCGTGCGCTCCGCGACTGCGATCTCGCGGCCTAGGTCCGGCGTCTCCTGACCACTGGCGGGCCACCCCACGACGGCCAGCAACGCGGTCAGGAGAACCGCGCGTAGGGTCACACGCAGGGATCGAATCATCTCGGCACCCTCCTGTATCGACCACGATGGGCGGCAGGCCCCTCCGGGCTCGGCTACCGGGCCGTGGGGCCGGCGCTCATCGGTCCTGAGTCACGTCCTTGCTCTTCTCCTGCTGCACGTACCAGAGCGCCTCGCGCAAAAGCGCCTGCGCGTCGTAGACCACCCCGTCCTTGATCGTCCAGGTCACACCACCCCATTGCCACTGCTCGGACACGGGGGCGATCCCATAGAAGCCATAGCCGAGCCCGTACATGACCTTGAGGTTCTCGATCGGGTTTCCGTTGATGACGGCCAGATCGGCTGCGCACCCGACACGCACGCCGCAGTGCTCCTCCATCCCAAGCGTCTGGTAGGCGTTCGTCGTGGCGACGCGGATGATGTCGATCGGATGGATCCCCGCCTCCTGCATGAGCTCCATCTCACGAATCACGGCCATTCCGCCCCAGGGACTCGTGTCGGAGCCCACCGTCAGGAGGCCGCCTCGCGCGTGGAACTCGCGCACCCAATTCATCCAGATGCGGAAGTTGTCGCGCCACATGACCTCGTCGGCCGTGGTCCACTCCGACTTGAACGCACCGTGGGTGGCGTCGTCCGGCCACAGGCCTTCGATGACCGAGGGATGATAGAGGGTCCGTGTCCAGGGCAGTGTGAGTGCCCGCCACACGTCGCGGTTATCCTCGTAGACCACCATCGTGGGATCCCAATTGGTCCCGTTTTCGATGAGCGTGTCCATGACGTCCGAAAGCAGCTCCGGATCGGCTTGGCGCCAGAGGTCGCCGGCCCATCGGAAGCGGTCCAGCTCGGTCCAGTAGTTGTAGTCGGCGGGGAAGTCCTGGCTTCCTCGGAGCGCAGCGTCCGGCACACCGTACCAGTGCTCGACCGAGGTCACACCCAGCTCGGACGCCGTGACGGCGTCGGTCTCCGAGACCTTGAGGTCGACCATCGTCTGCATGCCGAGCGCGCGCCCCTCGTCCACGGCCGCGGCCATGACGTCGGGGTAATGGCCGGGGCTCTTGCTGATCTTGATGCAGTCGGCGCCGAGTGCCTTGAACTCGCGCACCATCTCGCGAGCGGCGTCGGGCGTATTGCCGACGTCCCAGCGGCGAAGGGGCAGCGGCCAGCGCTGGCAGAGCACCAGGCGGGGCGCCACGATCTCGTGGGCGGCCGATCGCGAGCGCTGCTCCGTCATCACGTCGAGGCTGGCGCCCGTTCCGGCATCGCGGACCGTCGTCACTCCGTGTCCCATCCAGAGCCGGTATTGGTAGTCCAGAGCCCGTGGACCCAGCTCGGCGCCGTCGGCGCGCAGATGGACGTGCATGTCCACGAGTCCCGGCATCACGTACTTGCCGGTGGCGTCGATGACCAGGTCGGCGCCCATGTCATCCGGCTCCACGTCTTCACGCGCCATGTTCACCGGGTCGCGCAGCACCATGTCCACGATCCGCCCGTTCTCGATGACGATGTCGATGGGGCCCTCGGGTGGCATGGCCCGGTTCGACCGGGGTGTCCCCCGCCCGCTGATGATCGTGGCCCCGCGGATGAGCACCCGGTCGGCGCGCTGGCCCACGGTGGTGCCCAAGGGAATCGGATCGGGCAGGGTGATGTCCTGGGCGGAAAGCGGAGCCCCGAGAAAGAGCGTGCCGATGGCCGCGAAGACGATGCGCAACACGTTCATGGTGATCCTCCGCGATTCGCCGATGGAGTGGCGCTCGCCGTGGCCTCCGACGATGCGCCGGCTAATCGGCTCAAGGTGCGGCGGCTCCAGCGGGGACGCTGTAGGGGTTTGCCGGGGGGAGGTGTGGGAGTTTCGCCAGGGACGCGGTTACGACCCGAGCCAGCCGAGGGCTTCCTTCGTGGCCCGGTACCCCTCCTCGAGGAAGTATTCCACGTGCTCGAAGCCGAACGGCCCGTAGCCATCGAGTCGGGGCCGGATGTAGAGCATCGGCGGTCCCTCCCAGGACTCGTACGCCTCCCTTCGCCGTCGGTAGGTCATGATCGAAAAGACCCTCTGGTGGATCCCCAGCATCCCCTGACCGATTGCCCCCCCGGGGTCGGCTTCCTGGCCCGACCCGACGTCCACGGCGATGATCCGCCCAGCGCCGATCTCGGCGGCCTTGCTCATGGCGAGCGGGTGCGCGGTGCCGCCGTCTATGTACGCGCGCCCGTCCTGCTCGAGCGGTGGGTAGAAGACGGGTAGCGCGGAGGAAGCGTACAGGGCGTCGACGAGGGAGAGGTCCATGCGGGCGTCGGGCCCGAACCAGGCGGTTCGGCCATCCCGCAGGTCCACCGCGTTCGTCCAGAAGGGGATCTGGAGCGCCGACCACCCGCCGCTCGGCAGAATCTCGGCGTAATAGTCGCGTAACGGCTCTGCACGGAAGAGGCTGACCTGTCGGATCCCGTTGATCCACGCGGCCCTCCGGTTGAATCGCAGGATGTCCGAGCGCTCGAGCTTCAGAGCGAGCGTTCGGCCCTCGTCGGGGGTGACGCCGGCACTCGTGAGCGCGCCGATCAACGCTCCGATGCTGGTCCCGACGATCCCCGCGGGTCGGATGCCGGCTTCCTGAAGAGCCGCGAGCGCCCCGACGTGCGCGAGCCCCTTCAGGCCCCCTCCGCCGAGGACGAACCAGGGCGCTTCCTGCACGTCCGAGAAGCCGCCCGAATACCGTACGGAACGGGCTTGGTCGGCCTGCCGGGTGTCGATGGGATCCCTCTTCACGTCGCTCCCTCGAAGTCGGTCATGGATGAGTCCCGCGCTGGCTCGACGCTGCGACCCGAGGGGTGTTCACGCCCCCTGGGCGCCAAAATGTTGTGGAGGCGACGTCTATTCGGGCGGTTGCGGCACCAATCCTGCTTTAGAGGTCCCCGTCCCGAGAAAACAAACCACCCCCTGCTCCGGATCGGCGGCCCTGAACGATACAATGGAAGCTCTGAAGCGCTACTTGATGGACTGTGAGACCAAGCGGCGGAGAATGCGGGACCGGCCCAACAACGAGATTCTCGCCCAAATGCGGAGGCTTCTCGACCAACTGGAGGGGCGTAAACCGTCCGATGGGCGTGAGGCTACGGGCCACCCGGGCGCCGCCGACCGCGCGGCTTCGAGCGAGGCGTATCCGACTCCCTGATTCGGCCCCGACGCACGGCGGCCCCCGGCCTCGGTACGATCCTGCCGACCTAGCCTCCGGCTTCTCGTCGTGCCGCCAGCGCCAGCTCCGCCTGCTCCCGGATGTAGTGCTGTAGCCCGACGAGGTCGTCCAGCGTGATGTCGGGGTACATGGGCATCCCCTCGGCGGCACGCTCGCCGTCGCGCACGACGCCCGCGAAGCGCTCGAGCGAGGTGATGATCCTGGAGGACCGGAGGTCCGGCGTCATTCCGGCCGCGATCGCGCCGTTTCCGTGGCACCAGGAGCACTTGGCGTAGACCTGAGCCCCTCGGGCGGCAAGCTCCGCGTCGACCTCGAAGCTCTCCTCTCTGGGAATCGGGACGACGGGATCGGGCTGCGGGGGGAGCGTGGCAGCTCCGTCGAGCGAGAAGGCCACGAGCATGCGGTCGTGCTCTCCATAGGCCCAGCCGTACTGGGCGACACCCGCTCCGCCCACCGCCGCCATGACGCTGCCAAAGCCCACCAGCAGGGCCACGTACTGCTTGCCGTCCACCGCATAGGTGATGGGCGGCGCCGAGATCCCGAGCCCGACGTCGTGGGTCCAGAGCTCCTCGCCGGTATCGGCCCGGTATGCGGCGAAGATCCCGTCCAAGCGCCCCTGAAAGACGAGGTTCCCCGCCGTGGTCAGGGTGCCTGGGCTGTACACGCCGGGCAGGGGCACTTCCCAGGCGAGCTCCTGACGCACGGGATCCCACGCTTGGAGCGTCGAGAAGACGTTGTCTTCACGGAGAGACGCGCCGAAGCCGCCCTCGACTCCCAGCCCGCCGACCCACGGCTCGGACCGCCACGTCGCGTGGTCGATGTTGGTGTCGTCGTAGACATAGGAGGCGTGGATGCCCGGGAAGTAGGCAAGGCCCGTCTCCTGGTTGAAGGACATCGCGTGCCACCCGTGGCCTCCGAGCGGCCCGGGGGCGATCACCGTCCGACCGTCCGGGTATCGCGCGTCGGCGTTTTCGACCGGACGGCCGGTCTCTGGGTCGACGTGGCTCGCCCAGGTCACTTCCGTGAACGGCTCGGCCGAGATGAGCGAGCCGTCGGTTCGGTCGAGGACGTAGAAGAATCCGTTCTTGGGCGCGTGCAGGATCACCTTGCGCTGCTCGCCGTCGATCTCGAGGTCGGCGAGGACGATGTCCATGTTCGAGTTGAAGTCCCACGTCTCTCCGGGCGTATCCTGGTAGTGCCAGAGATACTCCCCGGTATCTGGATCGAGCGCGACGATGGAGCTCAGGAAGAGGTTGTCTCCGCCCTCCGGGCTCCGGATCTTCTGATTCCACGGCGAGCCGTTCCCGGTACCGATGTAAAGTTGGTTGAGCTCTTCGTCGTAAGTAAATCCATGCCACGCGTTTCCGCCTCCGCCGTGAACCCACCATTCACCCGTCCACGTCTCCGCGGCCATGCGCATGGCGTCGCTCTCGAACCCGTCCGCGGGGTTGCCCGGTACGATCCAGAATCGCCATGCCTGCTCACCCGTCTCGGCGTCGTAGGCCGTGACGTAGCCCCTTGCCGGACCGTGCTCCGTGCCGCCGTTGCCCACCAGGACCTTGCCATCGAAGACCTTGGGCGCGCCCGTGATGTATAGGGGCAGGGACGGGTCGATGGTCGTCGCGCTCCACACCTCGGTGCCCGTGTCCGCGTCGACGGCGTTGAGCCGGCCGTCCCAGGTCGCGACGTAGACCTTGTCGCCCCAAAACGCGATGCCCCGGTTATGGTCCCACCCGACACGCATCCGGTCCGCGTAGTCCCGCACCCGGGGATCGTACGTCCAGATGGGCTCGCCAGAGGTCGCGTCGACCGCGCGCACGATGTTCATGCTCCCGATGAAGTAGAGCACGTCGTCGACCACGAGTGGGGTGGAGACCAGTCCCTTGTCGTCGGGCAGCACCACGTACCAGTCTGGGGACAGGCCCTGCACGGTGGCGTCGTCGACCTGGGTCAACGGGCTGAAGCGCCGCTCGTTCGACGTCCGCCCGTAGGAGACCCAGTCTTCCCGGGTCTCGTCGGCCATGGCTGCATCGTCGATTCCCGTGTCGGGCGTCTCGGCCCCGGCGCATGCGGCGAGCAGCGGCAAAGCGAGGACCAGCAGCGAACGTCTGACCATCGGGAGCTTCCGGGCACGGGTGGCGGAGGCCCGCAAGCTAGGCGTTGCGCTCCGCGTCGTGCAATCGAACGCCCGAGCACCGATACTCGTCGCTCAAGCGGGCCGTAATGCGATTCATTCGAGCCGGGTGGGACCGATGCGCATCGTGAAAGGCAGATACGCCGGCCGATCGCTGACGTCTCCCGGTGGGAAGGTCCGTCCCACCGCCGAGGCGGTCCGCGATCAGTGGCTCAGCCTGCTCGAGGACGATCTACGCGATGCACGGGTCCTGGACCTCTTCGCGGGGTCGGGGGCCGTCGGCCTCGAGGCGCTGTCACGAGGCGCGGCCTCCGTCGACTTCGTCGAGAACGGCGCTCCGGCGCTCCACGCCCTGAAGGCGAACGTCGCCGCGCTCCGCGCCAAGGGCATGACGCGCATCTTCAAGCGAGACGCGATCCCGTTCGTCGAGCGACTCGAGGCCGACGCCTACGACGTCGCGCTGGCGGACCCGCCGTATGGGTCGGCCAAGCTCGACCGGGTGATCGCACAGTGGAATCGGGTGCCCTTCGCGGCCGTGCTCGCGTTCGAGCACGACAAGGACCATCGTCTCGAGGTCAAGGGGAAGCGCTACGACTTCGGGGGTCCGACGCGGATCACCGTGCTCCGTCACGAGCGACGGCGGGCACCCTAGCCCCATGTCCGACCTTGCGCGGGCATCGTGCGGCCCGGACGTTTCGGAATCGTCCCGGAACCGGAGCCCGCCGATGACCGCTCGCACCCTTGCCTCTATCGTTCTGGTACTGTGCCTGCCGGCCGCGCTCCGGGGCCAGAACGTCGAGGCGGAGGACATCGAAGCCCGCTTCGCCGGCCACTACGAGCTCGTCTCGTTCGAGTCCTTTCGGGCCAATGGAGACGTCGTCGACATGCAGTACGTGGGCCGGATCATGTACGACGGGCACGGCAACATGTCCGCAATCGGGATGCCCAAGAACCTCCCGGAGCGCGCGCGACAATCGGACGAGAACGTCCAGGCCGGCTTCGCCTACTGGGGCACGGTGAGCTTCGACGTGCCGAACGGGATCGTGATCCACCACGTCCAGGGCTCTCCGACGCGGGGGAGCTGGCCCGGCGTGGACAACGTGCGCCACTTCCGGTTCACCGACGACGGCCTGCTCAAGCTCTCGATCAAGAACGAGGAGGGCCGGACGACGAGCACGCTCACGTGGCGAAGGATCCCGGGGCCGGCCGGGCGGATGCCGTCATGAATGTGCCGCGAAGATCGAGGCATGGATCGGTGGACTCTGCGGCGCGAGAGGATGGCGTGACCACGACCGGATGGTTGACCACGTTCTTCTTCGCCGTCGTTTGTACGGCGTGCGCTTCTAGCGGCCCCTCAGCGGGGCCCGACGAATCCGAGCTCGTCTCGGGCGAGGAGGTGGCTGCCTACACGAACGTCTACACGGCCCTCCAGGAACTGCGACCGAGTTGGGTGCGTCAGGCTCGGGAGGTCTTCGTCGACGACCAATACGCGGGCGGAACCGAGCTCCTCCGTGGGAGATTCGACGAGCAGATCCGTTACGTCGAGCTCGTACCCAGACGCGAGGTCGTCCGCCGATTCGGGCCCTGTCAGGCGCCCGCGGGTACCGGCGTCATCGACACGCCGCGCGACCCATCCTGCGGGACCCGTCCGGTGATCCACATCGTTCGTTATGCTCGCTGAGATGCCCCGGGGAGCAGGGTAAGAGAACCGTCGACCAACGGGCGGACCTCACGCCGTTGGTCGATACCGCACGACGGGTACCTCCGGCTTGCCGCTCGTCTTTACCGCCGCGTGATCGGCGATGTGACTTCCGACGAGCCACTCGGTCTAAGGACGCGAAGGCCAGTGCGGCTTCGCCCCCCCAACAGTCCGAGAGGTGCACCGTGAGCAATGCAACCAAGGAGGCTCCGGACCTGGGTCACGTCGACCAGATCCGCGAAATCATCGTCGGAGATCAGTTCCGCCAGGTCGACACCCGGCTGGAGGAGCTCGAGAGTCTCTTCGCCGACCGACTCCGAGGCTTCGAAGAGCGTCTCGAGAAGGGCTATGCCTCGCGCGAACGAGCGATGACGAAAGAGGTCGCGAAGCTGGCGCAGAAGCTCGAGACCGAAAAGGCGGCCCGGCTGGAGGCCCACGAGGCCGTTACGGCGGCCGTCGCCGCGCTGGAGCAGTCGAGGGTGGACCGCGCCGTTCTCGCCGACCTCTTGGAAGGTCTGACCGTGAAGCTCCGCGGCAACGGTCGGTCCTGAGGGCCGATCCATGATCAATTCAGAGGAAGGGATCGGGCTCGCGCCCGATCGGGAGCTCGTGCGACTGCGAGAGCTCCTTCTGGGCGAGCACCCAAGGCGGATCGACGAGATCGCCGAGCGCCTGGACGACCCCACGCTCCGGTCCAAAGAGGTCGGGGCCGTGCTCCCGAACGCGATCCTGCGCCACGGCCCGGCGATGGATGCCCTGCCCGAAGCGCTCGAGCCGCAGGTGGAGGAGGCACTGGCCCGCTCGATTCAGCGCGATCCCGCTCGGATCGCGCGGATCCTGTCGCCCATCATCGGTCGGGCGATTCGTCGCTCGGTCCGGCAGGCGTTGGCCGGACTCGCGCAGCGCGTGAGCCAAACCGTCGATCACAGCCTCACGCTCGGCGGGCTCGCGATGCGCGTCGAGGCGCTCAAGACCGGCGTGCCGTTCTCCGAAATCGTGCTCCGACGTTCCCTGCTGTACCGCGTCGAGCAGCTCTTCTGGATTCACCGCGAGACGGGCCTGCTCTTGGCGGAGGCGGTGGAACACGACGTCGCCACGCGTGATCCCGAGATCGTGTCGAGCATGCTCACCGTGGTGCGGGACTTCGTTCGCGACTCCATGGACGTCGGCGAGCACGATGCGCTCGATGCCGTGACCGTCGGAGAGCTGCGGGTGTGGGTCGAGCCAGGGCCGCACGCGATGCTGGCGGCGGTGATCCGCGGCCACCCGCCCGAATCGCTTCGTGGACGGTTGTCCGACGTGCTGGATGGACTACATGCGCAGTATCAGACCGAGCTCGAGGGCTTCGACGGTGAGCTCGGGCCCTTTCAGGGCGCGCCCCGCCGGTTGGCGCGGGCCTTGGTGTCGCAGGAAGAACCTGGCCGGAAGCGGATGAGCCCCGTCACGCTGGCGTTGGTGGCTTCGGCGGTGGTTCTGGGCGGTATCCTCTTCGGACGTCGCTTCGTCGAGAACCGGGCCGTCGAGCAGTACGTGCGGGTGCTCGACGAGGCGCCCGGGGTCGAGGTCCTGGAAACTGGCCGCCGTGATGGTCGCGTTCTCATTCGGGGTCTCCGAGACCCCCTCGCGGTCGACCCCATCCAGGTCGCTCGCGAGATGGACATCGACCCCGATCTGCTCGCGTTCCGGTGGGAGCCCATCGTGTCGGCTCATCCGGACCTCGTCGTGCTACGCTGATGGTCAATACCAACGGGGCCTGGACCCAGGCCGAAGGTCGCGACGTGGTCTCCAAGAAGGTGTGCCTGGTGGGCTCCTTCGCGGTCGGAAAGACGAGCCTCGTGCGCCGGACCATCGACGATGTGTACGACGAGGGATACCTGACGACGGTCGGCGTGAAGGTCGACCGAACCGAGGTCAAGATCGGCCCGAGAACGGTCAACCTCATGCTGTGGGATCTGGCGGGTGAAGACGCGTTCGCCGAGTTGCGGCTCGACTACATCCGCGGCGCTTCCGGACTCATCCTGGTGGCCGACGGCACGCGCGCCGACACGATCGATTCGGCCATCGAGCTCAAGCGGAAAATCAACCGCGCCTTCGGACCGCTTCCCTCCGTCCTCGCGCTGAACAAGTCGGACCTCGTGGCTTCGTGGTCGATCTCGGACGCGCATTGCCGGATTCTCGGTCGGTCCGGCGCTTGGAGTGTGGTGCGGACGAGCGCCCGCACGGGGGAGGGGGTTCCGACGCTCCTGGCGACGCTCGCGCGACGCATGGTCGCACCATGAGCCAGGACACCTACGAAGCCGTTCTGCACGCCGTGCTGGGCGACGCGGGCACGGCGGTTCTCGAAGCGCGACCGGACGGCTCGTTTCGGGTCGTCTCGTCGGGTCCGGAGTGGTTCACGGTGCTCGTCGGGCCTACGAAGCAGGGAGACATCGTCGATCTCGGCGGGCGGTGTCCACCGCTCGATCATTTCATGTTGGTCGCCCGCGATCACTGGGCGCACGGCTCCACGACAGGGATCGAATCCTCCGGGATCTGGATCGAGATGGTGGGGGACCAGGAGATCCCGCTCGAAGCGTACGCGCGTCGAATCGAAGGGCGGCCCCATCTCATCCTGAGCTCTCCGGCACGGCAGTACGATGAGGTGCGTGGAATGCTGCAGCATGCCCGCGAATCGCTGCTGAGCAACGGCGTGCTCGAGCGCGCGGTCGAGGAGCGGACGCAGATGATCCGCGCCCGCGAAGAAGAGATCGCGGTCCGGCTCGTGTCGGCTGCCGAGTTCCGAGACTCGGCCACCGGGGCACACATCCGTCGGATCGGGCGCTTCACCCTCCTCGTCGCGACCGCGATGCGACTGCACGAACACGTCCTCGATCACCTCGAGCTCGCCGCCAGCATGCACGACGTCGGCAAGATCGGCATCCCCGATCATATTCTCCTCAAGCCGGGGCCGCTCGACGAAGAGGAACGCAGGGTCATGGAACGGCACACGGTGGTGGGCGCGCGGATTCTCGAAGACTCCGACACGCCTGCGCTCCAGTTGGGCCGGGAGATCGCGCTCAGCCACCACGAGCGGTGGGACGGGACCGGGTACCCGTTCGGCCTGTCTGGCGAGCAGATCCCACTGGTGGCCCGGATCGTGGCGATCGTCGACTACTTCGACGCGACCGTCAACGATCGACCGTATCGGCCAGCGATGTCGGTGGAAGAGGTCCTGGGGATCATGCGCGGTGAGCGGGAGCGACACTTCGATCCCGCCGTGCTGGACCTCTTCCTCCACCTCCAGCCGCAGATTGCGGAGATCCGTCGCGCGGTGGACTTGGAGGTGGCCGAAGAGCGGGCGCTCGCGGCCGAACGGGCGGCTCTCGGGGGCAGAGGGGCGCCGAGCCGGGAAGACTTTTGGGGCACCGACGGCTTCGCGCTCCACTGATGTGACTTTTCGCCTCGCCTCGCGGTCGATGGGCATGGAGCACAATCCATCCCATCGATACACAGAGGTGAAGAATGAGACTCCGCGCTTCTTTCGCGGTCTTCTCGCTCCTGCTGGTCGCGGCCCCGATTGCGGCCCAGGACGCGGGTACCATCGAGCTCGGCCTGTTTCCCCAGGTCGGCTCGGTCGACGCGTCCTCAGGTCTCGAAGAGTCCTCGTGGGGCTTCGGCGGGCTCATCGGGTACTTTCTGGCTGAGAACCTGTCCCTCGAGGCGGCAGGTGGCGTGAGCTTCACGGAAGACGTCGGCCCGCGAAGCGCTGCCGGGAAGTGGATCCCGATTCGCGGCCGCGCGCTCTATTCGTTCCCGATCCGTGACCGTGTGCGACCCTTCGTGGGCCTGGGCGCCGTTCGAAACGTCTACACCGGCGTGGTCGACGATGGGGACTGGGGCGTCTCGGGACTCACCGGTCTCCGGCTCTACGTGACGGACAACGTCGCATTTCGCACGGACGTCACCGTCGACCGTGTTTGGGCCCCGTTCAACGAGGGCGCCATCTACGAAGAGGCGGCGATCGAGAACCACACGAACTGGATGATCACCGGCGGCCTCTCGGTCGGGCTCGGCGCTACGCCGCGCGACAGCGACGGTGACGGGGTGCCGGACCGCGACGACGACTGCCTGACGACGCCCATGGGTGTCAGCGTCGACGCGGTGGGCTGCCGCGTCGACTCCGACGGCGACGGGGTCTTCGACGAGGCCGATCGGTGCGCGAACACTCCCTCGGGCGTCGACGTGGACGCCATGGGCTGCCGTGTCGATGCCGACGGCGATGGTGTTTTCGATGAAGATGATCGATGTGAGGCGACGCCGTCCGGTGCACGTGTGGACGCGAGCGGATGTAGAGTCGACACCGATGGCGACGGGGTCTTCGACGAGAACGATCGATGCGCGGCGACGCCGTCGAACGTGCGCGTCGACGACCGTGGTTGCCGTGTCGACGCGGATGGCGACGGCGTCTTCGACGAGGACGACCGCTGCGCCAACTCGCCACGCGGCTCGGACGTCGACGAGCGCGGGTGCCCGGTGCTCTTCGAGGAGGATGAGACCTCGCTGGTTCTCGAAGGCGTGACCTTCGAAACGAGCAGCGCCGATCTCACCTCGGAGGCGCTGACCATCCTGAACCGGGTCGCGGAGGCCCTGAACGGCAATCCGGAAGTCCGGGTGCGGGTCTCGGGACACACCGATTCCACCGGATCGCGCGCGTTCAACGTGCGTCTCTCGCAGTCTCGCGCCGAGTCGGTCGTCGCTTACCTCGTTTCACGGGGGGTCGCGGCCAACCGGATGGAGGCCCAGGGCTTCGGTCCGGACCAGCCGATGGCCGACAACGGCACGGAAGAGGGGCGTCGCCAAAACCGCCGCGTGGAGCTCGCACGCATCAACTGAGCAGCCGACGGTCGACCCCGCAGTGCCCCGTCCGGACCACGTCCGGGCGGGGTGCGCCGGGGCTCCGATCCGTAGGGGCGCGGCCAGGAGGCACCGCAATGACATCTGATCACCGCCCTCGGACGAGGGCTCGCCACGCGGCCATGCTGATCGCGGCTTCTGTCACCGTGCTGCTCGGCCTGGCCGGATGCGGGCGGCAACCGAGCGAGCAGGAGATCCGCACTGAGATCCGCCAGGCACTCGACGAGCAGGGCTTCGCGTGGGTGCAACTCGCGGTATCGGGGCGGAGAGTCCGGCTCGCTGGTACGCCGCCGGCCATCGGCGCGGGTGGCCGCGCGCTGCGAGCCGCCGAGGCCGTCTCGTGCGAGACGCCGCTCGGGGCCACACCGTGCGCGACCGACGTATCGGCCGACTTCGGAACGACGATCGCGGGGGAGGACGCATGGCCCCAGCTCGAGCTGCGCCTCGCGGCGGGCGTTTTGACCCTCGAGGGCAGCGTCCCGGACGTGGGGAGCCGGCGTGCGGCATTGGAGGCGGGACTGGCGGCGGTCGCGGAGGGGCGAGTCGAAGAGGTGGTCGACCTCCTGCACGTCATGGAACGCACACCCCGTCCCGGGTCCGAGCCACTCGTCGATCGCGTGACGCGGGCTCTCGGATATTGCCGCGCCGGTCGCGCTCGGGTCACCGACGGTGAGGTGCACGTCTCGTGTCGCCTGCGCTCGGGTCGGGCGGACTCCGTGCGGGGGATCCTCGCGACGCCGCTGCCCGCTGGCACGCTCGCGCGGCTGCAGTTGATGGTCGCCGAGCCCGGAACCGTCTCTGTCGGCATGGTCGCACGATGAGCGAGACGCCGAATGTGACCAATCCATGCGTGCACCGGTCTAGGCAAGAGGAGAACCTGGAGGCTCAATCCGAGGAGCTCAACGAATGAACACGGATTTCAACGCGATGTTGGACGCTGCATGGGCGTTCGTCCCCAACCTCGTGGCGGCGCTCGCGATCCTCATCGGCGGCTGGATCGTCGCGCGGATCGTCGCGGCTCTCGTTACCGGTGGTCTCAAGCGCACCGAAGTGGACAATCGCCTCTCGGCGTGGATCGGGGGGGACGGGGCGGCGTTCCCGATAGAGAAGGCTGCTGGCCGTGGTGTCTTCTACCTGATCATGCTCTTCGTTCTGGTCGCGGTCTTCCAAGCGT
>Ga0224512_10002732_pt1 | contig 15951 bp, 13 predicted proteins | sample SF_May12_sed_USG_4_FD_169103 | JGI IMG/M metagenome (GOLD analysis project Ga0224512, IMG submission 169103) | Sediment microbial communities from San Francisco Bay, California, United States - SF_May12_sed_USGS_13 | ecosystem: Environmental > Aquatic > Marine > Sediment | place: USA...
CACGGGCGAACAAAGCTACGAGCTCAGTGTGCCGGCGGATCGCGCGACGGATTTTTTCGAACGCATCTGGCAGGCCGGTCAAGCGCATGACATCGGAATGTTTGGCGTCGAAAGCCTGACGATCCTACGCCTGGAGAAAGGATTTTTCGAGGTTGGTGTAGAAACTGACGGTTCGACGAACCCGTTCGATATCGGCTTCGGCGGCATTGTCGCGAACAAGAAGGGAGACTTCATCGGCGCGCGGTCTCTGCAGCGCGCGGAAGATAAACGCGTTGATCGGCGCCAGCTTATCGGCGTCGAGACTGACGACAGGAGTGCCACTGTGCTTGCAGGGGCGCACATCGTAACGGGAAACGGGACAGAGCGGCGCAGTGAGGGCTTCGTTACTTCGGCCTGTATGAGTCCGACACTTGGCAAGACGATTGGTCTCGGGCTCCTCGAGCGCGGCGCCGAACGAAAAGGCGAAACAGTACAGCTATTCGATGACGAGCAGGTCGTAAGGGCGCGTGTTGTTGACACCTGCTTTTACGATCCGGATGGGGAGCGCATGCGTGGCTGAACAAACCGACAAAAGCGTCAGCATCGAACGCATTGATGATCTGTCCATCGTGTCACTCAAGGTTTCGAGAAAGTCCCTTGAAAGCGCTTGCAACCGACTGCAGCTCGCTTCGCCCACACGTGCTTCCAGCGGCGATCCTCGCAGCCTGTGGCTCGGTCCCGATCGATGGTTGCTCGTCAGCACCTCGACCACTCCCGATGTCATCGTCAGAAACTGTCAGGAAACTCTGACTGGAATAGTGCATAACGCAGTCGATTATTCGGCCGGGCTGACGGTCTTCCGGCTTGGCGGGCCGAATGCGAGTCAAACGCTGGCAAGCGGATCAGGGCTTGACTTCCGCCCTGAGAAATACCCGCTGCACACGTGTTGCAGGACGCGTCTTGCCCAGGTAGCGGCAGTGATCGTCGCGGCGGCCGCCGGGCGGTTCGACGTTTATGTTGATCGCAGTTATGGAACGTACCTGACCAACTGGCTCGCCGATGTGTCACGCATTGGTTTCTCGAGTACCAGCAATCGATAATTGTCATCTGCTACCAAGGTCGACCAGGGCTGGACAGCGTTTGTCCACAACGAACCTTGGGCCCGATACATGTACCCGGAAGTGCAGCACCGCGCAACGAGGCAGAGTTGATTACTAACCTTCGGCCGGGAACGCTCTACAATTCCTTGCGCATCAGCACGGCATCGTCGGGGCACAAGTTCGAGAATTCGGCGGTTTCGCGTATTGCCTGGGGCGCCGCCGCGCGGTCGGCGACTGCGTAACCGAGTCGCGCGAAAAACGCATCAGCATCGATCGTTAATAACCATAGTTCGCTGATTCCTGCCGCCGCTGCCCGCAACTCGAGCGCAGTGACGAGCTGCCGGCCCACACCCGCACCGCGGTGACTGCTGGCGACAACGAGCGAGCGCAGCAGGCCGTACTTGCCATGGCGTTCGAGCCCGACCATACCGACAGCTCCGGCAGCATCTGTAGCCAGCAGAAAAGCCGGCATGTGCTCAACCGTGAGATCGGCTAGCGGCAGACCCGCATCGAGCAGCCATGACCGGGCGAGCTCGAGGTTCGCCCCCGTCGCCTCGCGGATAGTCAAGCCACCGCGAGGTTGGGCTCTGTCACTCAATTGAGCGCCGCCATCGCGGTTGCACGCCTCGCCCGGGCTTCATCCAGCGCCGAGCATACCGCCTCGGCGGCGATTAACAGCCGCGGCGTCGCACGGCCGATTTCGTCGGCCGGCATGAGGTATCGATTCCGATACCTGTTCGCAGCAATATTCGGCCAGCGATCCCACTCGGCAAAAGCGTCGGTGTCGCTTGCATCGCTGGCAAGCATGGCTTCCGGATCGCGTGCAACAACTGCCTCGACATCAATCGTCGGTGCCAGCTCGTCGAGATCGGCAAAAATGTTTTGACCACCACACAGTTCTATCAGGTTGCTGACGAAGTGACTGCCATTCACAGTGAACAGCGGCCGGCGTGACACCTGGTAGAAAACGCGCACGGGATCCTTGGCGGCGAAACGCCTGCGCAGCGCATTCAGTCCGTCGACATACTCGGCGGCGGCTTTCTCTGCAGCAGCCTGATGTCCGGTGAGCCTGCCAATTTGGGCAATTGCCGCTGCGACGTCGTCAATGTTGCGCGTGCGAATCACCTCGACGTGGTAGCCGATACGCCTGAGATCGTCGACGACGCGGGTGGGCGTACCGCTCTGCCAGACCAGCAAGGCATCGGGATCGAGCAGCGCAAGTCGCTCCTGATCGACGGTGAATGCATCGCCGACGACCGGCAGATCGCGAGCTGCGGGCGGATAATCGGAGTACGCGCTGACGCCGACGAGATTGTCGCCGGCGCCGGCAGCAAACACGAGCTCCGTCAGATTGGGCGCGAGTGTTACCAGCCGTGAATAACTTGCGGGCCGCGCGGGCTGGGGTGCCTCGGTGCAGGCCAGCAGCCCCGACAACGCAAAGACAAGAATCAGCCGCTCACCCGCATTCACTGCGTCAGGCCATACAACGTCATTGCCGCAATGATCACGGCCCAGATCAGCAGCAAGCGAAATACGAGGCGATTCGCGGCAGTCGCGCCACGGATGCCACGCCCGGCCAGGTCCTCGTCAGCCTCATCCTGCAGTGCAAGGGCGCTGGTACCGACTCGCGCGAGCAGGTACTCATTGTGCTCCGACAGGGTGGCATCCTGCTGTTCGCTCGGGGCGCGCCAGGCGCTGGTTGCAGCATCAAAATGCCCGGCAGTTGCATAGCCGATCGCAGTCAGTCGTGCCGGTATCCAGGCAAGCCAGCCATGCAACATTACCGCAACATCGCGCAATCGACCCGAGGATGCGTCACTCCGCTCGTCGCGTGCCGCTGTAAATACTGCGCGACGACGCACCAGATCGGTAACCCTGTATATCCAGGCACCCAGCGGTCCGAGCAGAATAAACCAGAATATGACCGCGAACAGACGATTATTCGCCTGCACGCAGACCGCTTCTTCGACCTTGTGAATTCTCTCGAGCTCATCGGCGGGCAGTTCACCCTCTACAATCGCCGTGGCTGTCTGGCGGATACGGTCCTCGTCGCCGTCGGCAAGCGCCTGGCAATACTCGTCGACGTCTTCGCCAATATCCTGTGGACCAAACGAGAAAAACAGCACAACGATTGCAAGCAACATGTAAGCGAAGCCGGCCAGCGCCTCGCCATGGCTGAACTTGGCGCCGAGCACGAACGTAGCGACGAAGACCGGCAACGCCAGAACAGCGACAAGCAGAATGATCGGCAGCAATGCCGGCCAGTACGCCATGCGCTCTGCCTGCCGGAACCCGGCGTCTATAATCCGATCCATCCAGCGTAGGCGGCGCAGATGGAATAACTGCGTCGCAAGTCGTTCCACGACCAGGCCAATCAGCAGGGCAATGAGATTCATCGTGATTCAGCTCGTCGTTAGTCGCGCCCGAGTTCGTCGCTGGCGGACGCTGCTCTGTTGAGACCATCATACAAGCGAAGCCAGTCGAAAGCAGGGCCGGGATCGGTTTTTCTCCCGGGTGCGATGTCCGAATGGGCCGCTATCCTGCGTGCCGACAGCGCAGGATAAGCAGCCATCAGTGCCCGCAGTACGGCGACCAGCACCGCGTACTGCCTGTCGTCATAGGGGGTCTCGTCTTCGCCTTCCAGTTCGATACCAATCGAAAAATCGTTGCAGCCATTGCGACCGCGAAAGCATGACGGTCCGGCATGCCAGGCGCGCCGCGTAAACGGCACGAACTGGACCAACTCACCGTCGCGACGAATCAACACGTGTGTCGACACCTCGAGGTCGCGGATCTGCTGAAAGTAGGCATGCGCTTCCCAGTCAAGACAGTTTGTAAACAGCTGCTCGATGGCAGCACCGCCAAACTCACCGGGCGGCAGGCTGATGCCGTGCACGACAATGAGCTGCAGGCCGGCGCCCTCGGGCCGGTCGTCCTGATTCGGACTCGGGCATTGCCGGGCGGGAACAATCAGTCCGCTGTCGCAAGCGACCTTGAACGCTGCCCTCATCAGTGCTTGCCCCATGTGCCCGGAAAGACGATAGTCAGGGTAGCAAACGTTTGCTGTCAACGACCATAGACCCGCCAGGCAACGACGATGGCCTTGTCACGACTTTATGTCAGCAGCGAGCTGCGGGCCGGCAGCAAGGTGCAGCTCGACGCAGATCAGGCGCGCTACGTCGGTCGCGCGCTGCGGCTGCGCGTCGGCGATTCGCTGAGCGTATTCAATGGTGACGACGGCGAGTTCGCGGCGACCTTGGTCGGTGTCAGCAAGGTGGCAGCCACTGTCGTGCTCGGTGAACAGGTCAAAGCCGATACCGAGTCGTCACTCAAAGTGCACCTGGTGCAGGGCGTATCGCGTGGCGAACGCATGGACTTTGTCGTACAGAAGGCCACCGAGCTGGGCGTCAAACGTATCTCGCCGGTATTGACCGAGTATGGCATGGTGAAATTCGACGCCACGCGGGCAGGAAAGCGCCGCGATCATTGGCGCAAGATCGCCGCAAGCGCGTGCGAACAATCCGGTCGCATCCGCCCCCCGCTGATCGATCCGCCGGTGACCTTGAATACCTGGTTCGGTGACCAACCGCAAGACGCCGACATCGACCTGATCCTCGAACGCGGCGCGGCGGCGTCGCTGACAGAGATCGCGGCGCCTGAGACCGAGGTGTGTGTGCTGGTGGGTCCCGAGGGCGGCTTCAGCCCCGGCGAGTATGACGATGCCAGCAGTGCGGGATTTATGGCCGTGTCACTCGGTCCGCGCACGCTGCGCACCGAAACCGCTGCGCTTGCCGCCATTGCCATACTGCAATCGCGCTGGGGCGACATGCGCTAGGCGCGCGAATCGCTTCGCGCCGCCACCTGCGGGAGGCCGCCATGCAGGTGGGGGCATTGCAGGGCCGCAACTCAAAGCCTCCAGTCCGGGTCGCATCGATCACCTTAGGGCGGGTCGCGACCGGGATATTCCTCTCCCTCGTGGCTCGCTGCGCTGCGCTTTACTTCGGTCAAGGAACATCCCGCTCACGCCCCCCCCGCAGCGTTTGACGGACGTGGTCGAGGGGCGTGGTGTCGGGTAGTTGCTCGCGCGTCGTGCCGAGCTGAGCGACGCAGGACGCTAAAGCCAGCGAGGCCCGATCTGAGCTCGCCAGGGACGGCGAGCGAAGTTAAGCGCGAGCAACTACCCGGCAGCGCGACCCGGGCGTTGGCGCTACGGATCGCGGCGAGGAGCCGCTCTTACAGGCGGGTCGTGATCAGGCCTGGATCGACTCTTCGACAAGCATGCTCTCGAGTTTCTCGAGATCCGGAATGAGTGGGTACTCGTTGATCATCTTGACGCGGCAGAACACCGGGGCCGACTCGGGCCAGCCGTCTTTGGATTCGAACTTGAGGACGTCCTTGTTGACGCGCACCAGCTGGGGAAAACCTTGAGTCAGTACGCCGAAGTAGCCGGTCTTCAACTGCCCGGTGCTCGCAAAGAATACGACGATGCGCGTGCGGCCCGTCACGGCAGGAACCGCCTTGCCGAGCGCGCCCTCGAAGGATACGACCGGCAGCTGACGGCCGTTCCAGTTTACCGTGCCGAGCATCCAGCTGTGCGCACCGGCCTCGGTCTCGGGTTTCGAGAAGCGCACGACTTCGACGACGCAGGCGCGCGGTACGATCAGACGGTCTTCGGACAGCGGCACGAGCAGACTGTATAGCTCTGGAGTTTCCGTCGTCATGACAGCGTGATACCTCGCTCATTGAGCAGGCGCTCAACCGCCTCGAGCAACTGTGAATCCTGGTACGGCTTGCCAAGGTAGTCGTTGACACCGAGTTCGATCGCCCGAGCACGGTGCTTGTCGCCAACACGCGACGTGACCATGATGATTGGCGTATCGGCGACCTGCTCGTCATTGCGAACGTGCGATGCGAATTCATAGCCGTCCATACGCGGCATTTCGATGTCGAGCACGATGACATCCGGTTTCGTCTCGCGCAGCACGCTGATCGCATCAATGCCGTCTTTGGCGGTCACAACGCGCATCCCGTTGCGCTGCAGAAAACGCTCGGTAACGCGGCGTACCGTGATCGAATCATCGACGACCAGGGCGACGGGCCGCTGATCGGCGGGCGCCGGCGCCGCTTTCTTGAGTTCGACAACCGGCGCGCCGGTGCGCACCAGGGCGGCAATGTCCAGAATCAGCACAATTCGTCCGTCACCCAGAATCGTGGCGCCGGATATGCCGCGAATGCTCGCCAGCTGTGGTCCGACCGACTTGACGACAATCTCGCGGCTGGCCAGCATTTCGTCGGTCAATAGTGCCGCCGAATACTCACCAGCCCGCACGAGTATGACCGGAATAAACGCTTCGTCTTCGGGCAGCTGCGCCGCCTGCCCGCCAAGATACATGCCGAGATGGCGGAACTTGTAAGTCTCTTCGCCGTATTGGTAGCTGGGTTCCGTCTGGCTCAGCAGGTTGTCGAGTTCGGCGCGGGGTATGCGTGCAACACCCTCGACGGACGGTAGTGGCAATGCATACACCTCCTCGCCAGTGCGCACGATAAGCGCCTGCGTAATCGCGAGCGTAAACGGCAGGCGCACCGTGAAGTTGGTGCCCTGACCAGTGACCGATGAAATGCGCAGCGAGCCGCCGAGTTTCTTTACCTCATTGGCAACCACGTCCATACCCACACCACGTCCGGCCGACTGCGTCACCTGGCCGGCAGTCGAGAATCCCGGCGTCAGGATCAGGCTCATTATTTCCTCGTCATTGGCTTTGCTGTCCGGCCGCAGCATGTCGAGTTCATAGGCCTTGCGGCGAATCGCGTCGACGTCCAGACCGCGGCCGTCGTCGGCCACGTCAATGACCATTTCCGAGCCCTCACGATGCAGGCGAATCGTGATCCGGCCAGTCGCCGGCTTACCGTTCCGCTGCCGCTCTTCGGGCCTCTCGATACCATGCACTATCGCGTTGCGCAGCATGTGCTCGAACGGCGGCAGCATCTTTTCGAGCACCTGCCGGTCAAGTTCGCCCGAGGCGCCTTCGACGGCAAGTTCGGCGTTCTTACCCACTTCTTTGGCTATTTGCCGCACAAGTCGCGTCAAGCGCGGTACGTGGCGCTCGAACGGCACCATGCGCGTGCGCATCAGTCCGTCCTGCAACTCGGCTGTCACCCGCGACTGCTGAACGAGCAGCCCTTCGGCCTCCGCGGTCACGTTTTGCAGCAGGTCCTTGAGGCTTACGAGGTCATTGGCCGACTCCGCGAGCGCCCGCGATAACTGCTGAATATTCGAATAACGATCGAGTTCGAGCGGGTCGAAATCCTGGGCGATCAGGGTGTCATGATGGCCGTGCATGATTTGCGCTTCAGTTTCGATTTCCAGTTTGCGCAGCTGATCTCGCAGGCGACTGACCGTTTGCTCGAGCTCATCAACATGAAATTCGAATGAACTGACCTGCTGGCTCAATCGTGAGTGGTAAATGCTGATTTCGCCGGCCGCATTCAGCAGGTCTTCGAGCAGGTCGGCATCGATGCGCGCGAATTCCTGCGGCTGCTTCTGCGGCACGGCCTTGAGTTTAGCCGGCCTGGCCGGTTCCGCTGCGGGTTCTGGTTCGGGTTCGGTTTCGAGTGCGGCCGCGAACTCCGGCTCGGCTTCTGGCTGCGCCTCGGTTTCGAGCTCCGGCTCGGCGACCGCCTCCAGCCCGGCCCCGGTTTTCGGCTCCGGCTCGGCTCCCAGGTCCGCTGCGGCTGCGCGCTCCGCTTCGAGGTCAGTGCCGGCTGCCAAATCAGCTCCGGCCGCGGCTTCCGCCGTCGGCGGCGGGCCTGCCGGTATTGCGTCGACCGGGGGCCTGCCAATGTCGGCGAGCTGATCCACGAGCGGCGTATCGACAATGACCATACTGACCGTGTCTTCGGGCTCGATCGTGAATGCGCCGGGCTCGGCTTTCTCTACCCCGGTTTCCTCGGGCGCCGTTTCCAGTTCGACTTCTGCGGCTATCTCGAACCCGGCATTCGCCCGCTGGATGCTTTGACCGAGCTCGGTTGCTGCAGGCACCGGTTTACCGGCGATTACCGCGTCGCGCATTCGGTGCAGCTCGTCGACACTGTGCTGCAACAGTTCATCAATCGCGGCGGTCGGCCTGACGCGACCCTCGTCAAGCGAGATCAGCAGCGTCTCGAGCTCGTGGCTGAGATTCCCCATTGCGCCGATTCCGGCCATTCGTGCACCACCCTTGAGCGTGTGCAAATGGCGCTTCAGCTCTTCCATCGGCTGCCGAGCATCTCTGTTCTTGCTCCACTCGGCCAGGGCTTTGTCGGCCATCTCGAGCAGTTCAGCCGATTCCTCCGTGAAGATCGCCGCAATTTCCTCATCGTATTCGGCTTCCTCGGGCACGACTTTGAGGAGCGGCTGCGGCTCTTCCGCAAACGGCTCCTCTTCGTCCTCCTGCACGATCGTGTGCTCCGGCTGCACGGCTTCTGTCAGCCGCGTCAGATGTTCGATCAACGCGGTATAGTCGGCGCGTTTACGATCGGGCCGGTTGATGTCACCGACAATCGTTGCAAGAGCCTTTGCGGATGCGAGCAGTGCATCGAGACCCGCCTGTTCAAAGCCGACTTTGTAGTCGTAAACGCGCCGTACTAATCTGTTCAACGCGCCGGCAACCGCCACGCCGCGTTCGACGTTAGCCATATTCGCGCTGCCATGCAGGGTATGGCAGGCACGATGCAGTTTGTCCGTAACATCGAATGGCGGCGCGTGTCCTTCACAGGCCGCAAGGTAATCAGTGATTACTTTGAGATGCCCTGCAGTCTCCTTGGAAAATATGTCGAGCAGCACCGGGTCCATTTCCAGTGCGGGTTTCTCCGGCTCTTTCGCGACCGCTTCGGGCTGTCCGATACTCAAGACAGCAGCATCCGGTTCGCCTTCTGCGAACGCGTGCGCGCGCGCCATCAGCAAATTGATATTCGCGGTCGGCTCGACGCCAACTTCCAGCTGCTCGACCAACTCGGGGACCGCGGCGGCGGCTTCCATGATAAATGCCACCATAGGTGGCGTGCGCACGAGCGTGCCGTTAATCAGCCGGTTCAGCAGATTCTCGATGCTCCAGCAATACTCGCCAATACGCTCGGCGCCGACCATACGGCCACTGCCCTTGAGGGTGTGAAATGAGCGCCTAACCGTAATCAGCAGCTCGGTATCGTCGGGATCTTCCTGCCACGCAGGCAGCCGGCGCTTTATTGATGCAACCTCTTCTTTGGCTTCTTCGATAAAAAGTTCGAGAAGCTCGGGGTCCAGATGCGCGGCTTCGGCAGCCACCACGGGTGGCGGCGCGGCCTCGCTTGCCTGCTGCGCTGCGGCTGCTGCCTGTTGCGCAGCGATTTCTTCAACGCGGGGCCGGGCTAGCGTTTGCGTCTGCGCGACCTGCGGTTCGTGCTCCGCCTCCCTGGCCAGGCGCAGTTCAACATCGCGCAGCACGACCAGGCACGCCTCGGCATTATCGAGCATATACCATGGTTCGCTGCGGCCCGCCTTGACCGTCTCCATGTAGTACTCGATGCTGACAATCGCGTCGGCCAGACGATCGGTTTCTTTTTGCGACAGCTGTGCCGATCCGGCGCGCCGCAAGATCAGCGTAATGAGCCCGCCGATGCGGTCGACAACCTCCATCGCACGGGTCTTGTTCAGCATCATCAGGCCGGCCTTGATGCCGCGTATCAGGGCGGGCACGCTGTCGAGTCCCTGCGATGGCGCCTGCGACGCGAGACCTTGCCCGACCGTTTCCTTGATGCGCGCGAGATTGATGATGCATTCACGCATCACGGCTTCGGCGACATGCTGATAGTCCGCTGCCTCCTGCGGCGGCAAATCGAGTAACGGCGCGCCGCCCTCGACTTCCCGCGGCACGATCAATCGCAGCAATTGCTGATCGAGGCGATCTTCGACCCGCAGCAGCGTGGAGGCGATCTCCAGGACGACTGCCTCGTTGGCGACACCACCGCGCTCGACTACCGATTTGAGCCGGTCGATCTCGGCTTCGATGTCGCCACGCAGTTCGCCGAGTCCCAGTACGCCCAGCGTATCGCTGATCTTTTTCAGCAACTCGAGCTGTGGCACGAGCTCCGACGACTTGTTCAGGCCGGTCCGAACAAAGATGTCGAGCACATCTTTTACGCGGCCAAGGTCCTCTTTGATGGCCGACGCAACGGTCTTCATCAGCTTGACACTCGGCGCTGACAGCGCCTCGCGGGCATATTCGACCTGCTCGTCACCGGGCAGCAGCTCGGAGAGATTGAATGCGGATCGAATCTCGCTGATGCGTTTTCCGGCGGTGCTCGAGCGCGCGACGTAGTACAGGAGATTGTTCAGCAAGTCGTCGACCGGATGCGAATCAAATGCGTCAACACCCTCATCAATCACACGCTTGATCTGTCTGTCCGTCTGGCCGAGCAGTCGCTTGACGGCAACCGAGGTCTCGAGACCGCCGTCGCGCAAAGATTCCAGAACGCCGCCAGTGACCCACCAGAGCTGGTACATGTCGTCGCGCGTCGCCGATTTCTGCATCCTTTCGGCGACATTTGCGAGGGTCTCTAGATGCTGTTGCGTGTTGCCTCCCTTGATCCAACCCAGCAGCGCAAGTTGAAACTTGGGTCGCAGCTGGGCTGCCAGAGCCACGGGATCTTCACCGCTGCCCTCGCGACCGGCGCTGGCCTGCGCTATCTGCGCCGGCGACAGATTCAGCAATAACAAGGTACCTTCAGACAGCAATGGCTGACCGCGCGCCGCACGCAGGTCGTTGAGTATCGGCAGCAGGACCAGCGCAATGTCGCGGCCGCCGCCGAGCAGCCGCTCGATGTAGATTGGCAACTGCACCATGGCACGCGTCAGCGCATCGAGGCCGTCTTCGCGGCCCTTACCGGCCTGCAGGCCGGCGAGGTATTTGCAGCCGAGCTCCATCTCCTCGGCAAGCAATGCCGCGCCGTAGGTCTCGGTCAGCTGCAACGCACCACGCACCTGGTGCAAAAGTTCCGCAGCGCGCACGAGTGCCGCCGAGCCACCGCGCCCGTCGACACAGTCTTCAAGCGCCAGGTGCGCGTTGCGGATGGTTTCCATCAGCTCATTGCTGATAATAGCCAGCGCATTCACGGTGCTTTCAACGCGACTTTCGTCCCGCACCTGCTGCTGTATGCCGGTAGTGCCTGTCATCAACGGTCCGTATGCTGCCTAGCCCGTTCGAACCTGCTCGTTCGCCTGCTGCACGCTGGATACGGTTGACGCAGGCGGAGATAAGGCGCTGGCCTGCAGAGCCGAGCTTGGCAACGAAAACCCGGCGACAGTCTTGCGTAGTTGTGATGCGAGCTCGGACAATTTTGAGATTGCGGCCGCTGTCGCCGTAGTCGCCTTACCGGTCTGTTCACTGATCTCGCGAAGCCGCGTGGTGCGCCGCGTGACGTCTGCCGCAGAGCCCGCCTGTTGCCGCGCCGATCCGGAGATATTCTGCACCAGGCTCGCGATCTGGTTGGAGACCTGCTCAATCTCGTCAAGCGCCGCACCGGCGTTCTCGGCAAGCAAGGCGCCGCCCACCACATCGGTCGTGCTGCGTTCCATGGACACAACCGCTTCGTTGGTGTCGGCCTGGATCGTGCGTACGAGAACTTCGATCTGCTTGGTCGCATTGGTCGAGCGCTCGGCAAGCCGCTGCACCTCGTCGGCGACCACGGCGAAGCCGCGGCCGGCCTCACCGGCCATTGACGCCTGGATGGACGCATTAAGCGCGAGAATGTTCGTTTGCTCGGCAATGTCATTGATCAGTTCAACAATATTGCCGATTTCCTGCGAACTCTCACCAAGCCGTTTGATCCGCTTCGACGTATCCTGAATTGTCTCGCGAATGGTATTCATGCCGTCGATCGTGCGCCGTACCGCCTCGCCGCCTTTATGCGCGACTTCGACCGAGTGCCGCGCGACGTCGGACGAGCGCTCGGCGTTCCCCGAAACTTCCTCTATCGATGCCGCCATGGATACGATCGACTCTGTCGCCGCATTGATCTCCTGTGACTGATTCTCGGCGGCCTTCGCCATGTTGGCCGCGGTGGTTTCGGTCTGTTTTGCCGCAGAATCGACCATGATTGCCGTTTCATTCACGGTTGCGACAAGCTTCCTGAGCTCCTCAATTGCGTAGTTGAAGGAATCGGCGATCGTACCGGTAATGTCTTCGGTGACGGTTGCTTCAACGGTCAGGTCGCCATCCGCCAGGCTCCCCATTTCATCGAGGAGGCGCAGAATCGCCTGCTGGTTCCGTTCGTTCTGTTCGGCCTGCTCTTTGGCCGCCCTTTCGAAAACCGAACTCCTGGCGTTCAGCAATACCAGCACGGCCAGCAGAATCAATGCCAGCAGAATCAGACCGAGCGGCAACCAGGCCGTCTGCAGCCAGCCGGGCCGTGCGCCACTCGATGCCCCCGAAAATGCGCTTTGCAGACCATCGGCAGTGGCGGCAAGTTCGCCTTGCAGGCCGTCCAGCCCGCTCACCTGGTTGACGCTGCCGCCGATTCTTTCAATCTGCCCTTCGATATCGCTGATATGTCCCTGCAACGGCGCCAGCAGCGATTGCCGCGCAGTGTCACCAAGGGGACGCAAGTCCAGCGCGGTATCCTGGCCAGCCAGGGCATCGGCCACGGTGCGCAGGAAACTGACGTCGTCAACAAGGCTCGCAGCAAGCGTCGCCGCGTTCGGGCTCGTCGAGAGGCGGGTTACTGTCTGGCCGATACGCGCTGCCCGTTGCTGAAACTCCTGGACAACCCCGACGCTGCCCGCCCGGTCGAGCAACTCGTTCGACAGCTGCAGCACGGGTGCAACGCTGGCCGCAATCAAGGCGCCGGCTTCATTCAAGGTCTCGACATCGGCGCGTTTGGCAAGCACCGACGTGGCGCGGGACTCGAGCTGTTGCCAGGCACTCGAGCTTCCGGGCAGCGACTGGCCAGCAGCCCGGCGTAGCTGCGCCAGACGTTTGAGACTGCTGTCGAGCCGATCAAATCCGCCCGCCTGGCCCTCCAGCGCCGTGCGCGCCTGGGCCGGTATCGCCTGCGACAGGGCCGCGATTTCCGCCGTAGCGGTGTCGCTACCGCCAGCGCGCGAGTAAATAAGCGCCGCTGCGGCCAGCAGCAGCAACGCGGCGACTATTGCGATTATCCGGAACGTAGATGAAACGTTTAATTTGTTTGCCATGTGATTCAGAAACTCTGTTTAGTTATCGCTCTACTTGGCGTTTTCAGCGCATATTGCTGCGGTCACGACTCGGCCGCAGCTTGCAGGTACAGATTACTCTCGACGAATTCGAACAAATCCAACACGGGCCAGCTTTCCTCACCGCGACGGTATGCGCCGGTAAGAAATCGATCGCAGCGCGCGACCGTCTCGGGCCACTTATCCGTGTACTCGCTATCCATAAAGCGGCGAAATCCAAGCACTTCGTCGACCACCAGCCCGGCCGGGATCTCACGATGGTTAACGGAAATAACACGGGTAGTACGACGCAAGGACGTTCGACCGCTGCCGAGCAGCAGTTTGACGTCGACCAGCGGTAGCAGATGGCCGCGCAAATTGGCAATGCCGAGCAGCCAGCGTCTTGCGCCCGGCACGCGTGTCATACTGTCCGGCAACATCAACACCTCGCGCACCTGCTCCCTGCTGGCGACGAAGTGCTCTTCACCGATCCGAAAGCCGACACCAACCCACTCCGCGGGCATGTCGACACCGCCCTGACCCGCGTGAGCTTTGCGACTGCGGCGCTCGATTTCGGCCAGCAACTCAAAAGGTTGCTCAACCAGTGCCGCAAGATCTGCGGAGGCCGCCATTCAGGCAACCATCACGGCATTGATCTTCGCTACCAGCTGTCGCTCCTCAACCGGTTTGACGAGATATTCTACAGCGCCCTGGCGCATGCCCCAGATCTTGTCGGTTTCCTGATCCTTCGTGGTTATCATTATTATCGGAATCTCTGCCGTCGCCGGATCCTGAGTCAACTTTCGAGTGGCCTGGAAGCCGTTCATGCCCGGCATAACGACATCCATCAGGATACAGTCCGGCTGTGACGACCGGGCCTGGCGCAGGCCTTCCTCGCCGCTGTCGGCAACCAGCGTGTCGAAACCGTTTTTCTCGAGCATGCTCTGAAACAAATGCAGCTCTGTTGGAGAATCATCAACGATGAGAACAACTGCCATCAGTGTTTCCTCTGCAGCGTAGCGTTATTGCCCGCCATATATTCGCTAATTGATCTGGTTGGATATCGCACCAAGCAATTCATCTTTGGTGAACGGCTTGGTGAGGTACTGTTCGGAGCCGACGATGCGCCCCCGCGCGCGGTCGAAAAGTCCGTCCTTGCTCGACAGCATGATGACCGGTGTCTGTTTGAACATCTTGTTGTGCTTGATCAGCGAACAGGTTTCATAACCATCCAGACGCGGCATCATGATATCGACGAAAATGAGGTCCGGCTGATGATCGGCGATCTTTGACAGCGCGTCGAAGCCGTCAATCGCCGTAAACACCTGGCAGCCTTCTTTCGTCAACAAGGTTTCGGCAGTGCGCCGAATTGTCTTGCTGTCATCCACTACAAGAATCTTGAGTCCGTTGAGACTTCGAGATGGGTTGCTAGACACCGAATTACCTCACGCGTCCGTCGAATCGTCCGGATTCGCATTGATTAGTGTTGGTCGCTGCCACAGGACAGCGTGCGGCTCACAGAACCACAACAAAAGCGACTTGTACCATATTGACATAAGTCCTGCTACGACGCGCGCCACAGACGTCAAAATTCGAGGGATTTTGGGCATTTACCCCGTGATTCCGATGTATAGTTGGGCGCTCGGACGAAATTGGTAACCAGCGGCCAAGATGACCAGCGACTCGCTTCGCATAGGCATAGTGATGGATCCGATCAGGTCCATTACGCCTTACAAAGACAGTTCATTCGCAATGTTGCTCGAAGCACAGCGGCGCGGCGCGGAAATTCACTATTTTGAGCAGGCGGACCTCAAGCTTTTAAGCGGCCGGGCTGTGGGTCGCTCGCGCCTGCTCAAAGTCAGCGATACGGCCACGGCCTGGTTCGAGTTCGGTGACAGCCGGAGCGTCGCACTTGGCGATCTCGACGTGATCCTGATGCGCAAAGACCCGCCGTTCGATATCGAGTATGTGTACACGACCTACATTCTCGATCGGGCGGAGGCCGCCGGCGCCCTGATCGTGAATCAGCCGCAGGCGCTGCGGAATATGAACGAAAAGGCTTTTACCGCGTGGTTCCCAGAGTGCACGCCACTCACATTGATCACGCGCTCGATGGACGAGATGCGAGCGTTTCTCGCCGATCATAAACGTATCGTCGTCAAACCACTCGAGGGTATGGGAGGGAAATCCATTTTTGTCGTACAGAAAGGCGACAATAACGCCAATGTCATATTTGAAACACTAACCGATTTCGGCCGGCGCTTCGCAATGGCGCAAATCTATGTGCCGGAAATCAGTCTTGGCGATAAACGCATCCTGCTGATCGATGGCGAACCGGTCCCGTACGCCCTCGCACGGATTCCGCCGGCAGACGACAATCGCGGCAATCTGGTCATGGGCGCAAAAGGTGTTGGCCAGGAACTGTCGACTGCCGACCGCTCGATTTGCGAGCGAGTTGGCCCAGTTTTGCGCGACAGCGGCGTCATTTTCGCTGGCATCGACGTCATTGGCGACTTCCTTACCGAGGTCAATGTGACCAGTCCCACCGGCATACGCGAGCTGGACAAGCACTTCGATCTCAATATCGCGGGACTGTTGTTCGACGCAATCGAAGCGCGCCTGGCCTGACTCATTCAAGCGCGAGGCAGGTGACGCATGTCGCATTTG
>Ga0224512_10002733_pt1 | contig 15948 bp, 11 predicted proteins | sample SF_May12_sed_USG_4_FD_169103 | JGI IMG/M metagenome (GOLD analysis project Ga0224512, IMG submission 169103) | Sediment microbial communities from San Francisco Bay, California, United States - SF_May12_sed_USGS_13 | ecosystem: Environmental > Aquatic > Marine > Sediment | place: USA...
GATGTTGACCCGAGGTGAGGTCTTGGACAGCCGCTTGAACAGGGCCGCAAGGCCCTCGCTGCCTTCGTGGGTTTGCGGATTGTGCTGGATGTACTTGTCCTGGTTGACGACCGCCACGGCCGCCGTGTCACCGGTTTCGATGGCTTTAAGCAACGCGCGAATCTGGTCTTTTCTTTGCGATGTCACGAGCAGGTCCACCTGTTTCATTTGCGGCTTCGACAATAGCGCAAAGCAGGCATTGTCATCGCGTGCGCTGAGGTGAGCGCGCCTGCCGCCGCTTCACAGGCAGGTATCGGCTTTCGAGCGGCTTATCATCGGGACAGCGCCCTAGTGCGAGCGGCAGTAGAGCGCCATATGGATCAGCAGGAACGGCGCGTTCCTCATAAGCGAGAGAATGGTCTCGGCCGTGCCCAAGGCAAAGCGCGTCGGCCGGCTGATGGACTATCCGGGTCGATTCGGTCATCATTGATCTGATCTCAGATCAAATTGCGGGTCTCGTGGTTCGATGTCCACGCACCGGAGCGTGGTCCAATGCAAGCGGAAATCTGCGCTCTCCCGTGAGAGCCCCAGATCGATCAAGCGCCGCCCCGACAACGTGTCATCGAACCCCTTGAAGCCGGATGCGCACCAGATTTGGTGGGGGAAGAAGGGCAACGCCAAAATACGGGGGGCAAATATGGATGTCAGATCCAGGGTCACGTCGTCTGGAGATCGCTCGCTGCCGTCGTTCTCCTGCACTGGTCGTGATCCGGCGCGGGCCCCTGTCCGGTTCGCGGCCAGGACGTTGGTTTCGTTTGATCCCCGTGGCATGGCGAAATTGGCGTCTGGGCTGACGGTGCTCCTGTTCGTTTCGTTGCTGCTCGGGGCCTATGCGCCGGCGTCCTCGGCGGAGAGCGTCCTCCAGACCGTGCGCGGGCGGGGCTATGTGAAGTGTGCGATCGGCAACCGGCCGGTCGGCGACACCCGCATCGGAAAGACCGGATACGAGGGGTTCTTCCCCGAATTCTGCCGGATCCTGGCGCTCGCGTTGTTCGGCGACCGGGACGCGGTCAACATGTCGCCGGTGATCATCCGCCACGGCCTGCAGAGCATCGCCGAAGGCGAGGTCGACGTCTACATCTCCAACGTGACCTGGACGTTCTCGCGCGATCTGAAGCTCAAGCTGACGCCTGCCGCCGTCCTCTACTATGACGGCCAAGGGTTCATGTCGCACAAGGGTACGGTCAGCGGCAGCCTTGCCAAGCTCGGCAAGGCGACGGTCTGCGTAGCACGGTCCACCACAACGATCGCCAATCTGAAGGACTACACCAAGCTGCACAATCTCACTTGGACGGTGCACGCCTACGAATCCTCCCAAGGCCGGAACGATGCCTTTTTCTCCCGCAAATGCGACCTCATGACCACTGACCGGCTGGTGCTCGCCACCTTGCGCGCCACCGCCACGGACGATCCCGCCAATTACGTGCTGCACGAGGAGGTCATCTCCAAGGAGCCTTTGGTGGCTTACGTCAACACCAAGGACATGCAATGGGCGAACGTCGTGCGATGGGCGATCTACGCGACCATTCTCGCCGAGGAGAAAGGCATCACGCGGGATAACTACAAAACCCATCTGGCGAGCCGCGATCCGGTCGCGCGGCGGCTGCTCGGCGTCGAGGCGACAGCAGGCACGAAGGCGGCGGGGCTGCCGGCGGACTGGGCCAGGCGGATCATTGCCGGCTCGGGCAATTACGGCGAGATCTTCGAGCGGTACCTCGGCGCGAAAAGCCAGATCAAGATCACGCGGGGCGCCAACAAGCTTTGGAAGAACGGTGGTCTGATGTACAGCCCGCCCTTCCGATAATTTTCATGCCGGCCGCCGACACCGCAGAGGGAGGCGCGCGCCCAACCAAGGTTTGGCGGCGCATTTCGACGCTCCTCTTTGCCGTTCTATCAGCAATTGCTGCCCTTTTGCTCGCGGGTCTCATCGTCATGACTATCCGTCTTTACGATATGCGAGGCGACTTGCGCGAGTTGCGCGATCGCGCGCTGCCGCGCCTGGTGATGCTGTCGCAACTGTCGCAGGAGGCCGCGGCCAGTATCGCCATCGCCCCCGCCCTCAGTGCCAAGCCCACGCGCTTCGAGTTCGAAACGCTGCTGTCCCGGATCAAGGACAAGGAGGCATCGCAGCGCACGCTGATCAAGAACCTTCGAACCCTCATCCGCGACGAGACCGCCGAGCGCTTGCTGAAAAAGAACGGAGACCTTCTGTTCGCCAACCTGGCAAAACTCACCAACGTGGTTCGCGAACAGATCGCCGTGGTCCGGCGTCTGGATCGCCATGCCGAGTTCTTGCGCCCTTTGGCGCGGACCGCAGATGCGAATGAAGCGGGGTCCGCCGTCGCGGCGCCAACCGCGCAGTCCCGTATCCGCCAATTGACGGCAACGAATGTGCACCGGGCGCTCAACCTGCTGCTCGACAACAATCGCGCCCGCTTCTCCCGCAATCGCCGCGCCACCGACGCCGGCATCGGGAAATTGGCCACCACCTTGTCGGCGGCAATGCAATCCGCCGAGCGCCCTTCCCTCCAGGCCGCACAGCGGCTCGTCGCCTATTGGGAGCGCAACAAGAAGGCGATCTTCGCCGACAAGGCGACCGAACTCGCCAACGAGTTCCGGATCAAGGCCCTCGTGGAAGAGAACTCGCTCATCGCCAACCGCCTTTTGACCAGCGTCAACAACGAGTTCTGGCGAGCCAGCCGCGAGCTCAGGGCGCAAGTCAAGCGGGTGGACGCCACAAGCGAGTTCAACGTGATCCTCGGGTTCGTGTTTCTGGCCGGGTTCGCCGCGGGCAGCGTCGTTGTTTGGATCGTCTTGAAGCGCCGGGTTTTCGCTCGGCTCGATCGCATACGCGCCGCGCTGCTCGATTTTGCCGAAGGACGGACGCGGGCCGCCGCCGATCCGATCAAGGACGAGATCGGCGACATCTCGGGGTCGCTCGTCCAATACATGGATGTGATCGACAGACGCGAAGACGAGCTGAAGCAGCTCTCCAGCCAGCTCGCCAAGTACCTCTCACCACAAGTCTACGATTCGATCTTCAGCGGCAGGCAAGAAGTCAAAGTCGCGAGCACCCGGAAGAAGCTCACCATCTTTTTCTCCGACATAGAGGGGTTCACCGAGACGGCGGACCGCCTAGAATCGGAGGAGCTGACCCAGCTTCTCAATCACTATCTAACCGAGATGTCCAAGATCGCGCTGGCCCATGGCGCGACCATCGACAAGTATGTCGGCGATGCGATCCTGATCTTTTTCGGCGACCCGGAGAGCCGAGGCGTCAAGCAAGATGCGCTGGCCTGCGTACGCATGGCCATCGCCATGCGCAGCCGCATGCTCGAATTGACGGACATCTGGCGCGAAACCGGCATCGAAAAACCGCTGCGTTGCCGGATGGGTATCCACACCGGCTTCTGCACCGTGGGTAACATCGGAAGCGAGGACCGGATGGACTACACCATCATCGGCAGCGCCGTGAACACAGCGTCCCGGCTGGAAGAGCTCGCCGAGCCGGGCGAGATCCTTATCTCATACGAAACCTACGCCAACGTGAAGGACGAGATCGCCTGCCAGGAGCATGGCCAAGCCGATGTCCGCGGGATTGCCTATCCCATCGCCACCTACACGGTGGTCGATGCCCACGCCGTTCTCAGCCATCGACGGACACATATCCTCGAGGATCACCCCAACCTCAAACTCGATCTCGATTTGGAGGCGATGAGCGCGTCAGAACGGCGGCAGGCCTTGGAGATCTTGCGTCGGGCGCTCGATACCGTGTCGACCTCGGATGCCAGCTAGCGGGGCCGTGCATCGGCAGATCGGAACCCGACGGGCTTGTTGCCGAGACCGGCACCCTAGTGCGAGCGGCGGTAGAGCGCCGTGTAGATGAGCAGGAACAGCCCGATCATCATCAGCGAGAGAATGGTCGAGGCGGTGCCCAGGGCAAAGAGCGTCGGCCGGATGCGCTGGGTCATCTGCGCGTTGATGTCGAGCGGCAGCGTGTTGAGCTCACCCGCCAGCAGCGTGGTCCGGGCGAACTCGTCGTAAGACAGCGTGAAGCCGAACAATCCCGCCGCCACGATCCCCGGCAGGATCAGCGGCAGCGTCACCTCCTTGAACACCGTCCACTCGCTGGCGCCCATGTCGCGGGCCGCCTCCTCCAGGCTTTCATCGAAGCGGTTGAAGACCGCCATCATCACAAGGAAACCGAAGGGCAGCGTCCAGACCACATGAACGCCGAGCCCCGAATGCCACCAGGCCGGCGGCAGGCCGAGCTGTCGCAGCAGCGTCGCCAGCCCGAGGCTCAGCAAGACCCCCGGCACCATGAGACCGGCCATGACGGTGTAGAACAGCACGCCCGATCCGACGAAGCGCTTGCGAAACGCCATTGCCAGCATCGTCGCGAAGATGGCGGTGATCACCATGACAATGAGCGCCAGGATCAGCGAGCGACCGAGCGCGCCCTGGAGGTCGCCCACGGTCGAGGGCTCCAGCAGCCGGTTCCACCAGTAAAGGCTGAAGCCACGCAAAGGAAAGCTGGTGCCGCCGCGTCGTCCCTGAAACGACAGGATGAACATCGCGATCATCGGGCCGTAGATGAAGACGAGGAACAGCATGTAATAAACGCTGAACCCGGCCTTGGTTCCGACCCGCTTGGCACGCCTGACTGTCCACCGCGCCATGGCTACAGCTCCTTGCGGATGTTGACCACGCGCAGAATGATCACCACCCCGATCATCATCGCGACCATCAGCATGATGGCGTTGACCGCCGCGAAGGGATAATTCGCGATCGCGTAGTAATTGAGGATGACCGTACCGGTGGTCGAGGTCTTGCCGCCATAGACCACCACGGCGGTCGCGAACTCGCCCATGATCATGACGAAGATGAAGATCATGCCGATCGCCACGCCCGGCAGCGAGAGCGGTCCGATGATCTCGCGGAAGACCTGGAAGGAATTGGCGCCCATGTCGCGCGCGGCTTCGAGGATCGCGCGGTCGATCTTGGCCAGCGAGAAGAAGATCGGCCCCACGCACAGCACGACATAGAGCTGGACCAGGGCCATCGTGTAGCCGAACTCCGAATAGAGCAGGAACGAGGTCGGCTTATCGAGGATCCCGAGGTTGACTAGCGCCGTGTTGAGCAGCCCGCGCCGGCCCAGCATCGGCAGCCAGGCGACCGCGCGGATCAGATAGCTGGTCCAGAACGGCACCATGGCGAGCAGGAAGAGCGCCAGCTGAAATTTGAACGAATTCACCTGCATGGCCAGAAAATAGGCTACCGGGTAGCCGATAATCAGGCAGAAGAACATGACTATGAAGGTAAAGCGGAAGGTGCTCCACAGGGTGCGGGCAAAGACGCCGGGGGTCAGGAAATTGCGTGATTCCGGGTCGAAAAAGCCTTCGACGACGAAGAAGGCGCCGTAATGCTTGAACGTGAAGTCCGGCGTCATGCCCTTGGCCGACGCGTCCCAGAAACTGAAGATTACAATGCCGATCAGCGGCAGAACGAGAAAGAGGAGGAGCCAAAGCGCGGCCGGCGCAATCAGCCAACCGACAGGAAAGCCCGTCTCGCGACGGATTTTGCGCGCCGCCGCCGCGACATCGGGCGGTGGCGGCTGATCGCCGATCAAGCCCCTATGGTGCGCCGCGTGGTGCGTAGGGGCAGCTTGTGGCAGTTCGTTCACTTGCCTGGGTCCCAATCCGGTGCCGCCGCGGCATGCCGGCCGGGCGGGTGATCAATTCTTAAGCTCCGGGCGGCAAACGGGCGGGGCCGGTCGAAACCGCCCCGCCCGTCGAGTGCCCAGCCGTCTTCGCCTCGCGAAGACCGCTCGCGGTTAAGCGCTGAGGAATTCGGTCCAGCGCTTGACCAGGTGGTTATTCTCCTTCATCAGCGAGTTCCACACCGCGATGTTCTTGAAGCGGTTCTCGTAGGAGCCGCCGTCGCGGATCTCGCCCTTCTTGACGATTTCAGTGCCGAACGGATCGGGCAACGCCTTCGAAGCGGCCTTGCCGCCATACCAGAAGTCCCATTCCTCGGCCGGCAGGCTCTTCTTCACGTTCTCGGGCACTGACATGTAGTAGCCCTGCCGTGCGACGAAGGCGCCGGGCCAGCCGCTGAGCCACCAGTTGATGTAATCATACGCCGCGTCGAGCTTCTTGCCCGTGACCTTGGCGGAAATCGACAAGGCGCCGTGCCAGCCACGCATGCCTTCCTTGGGGAAGGCGTAGACGCACGGCACGCCTTCGGCCTTGACCGCGGTCACCGCCGGCGACCACATGCTCTGCAAGGCGACCTCGCCGCTGACCATCAGGTTCACCGACTGACCGAAGGTCTCCCAGAAGGCGCGGAAATGGCCTTCCTTCTTCTTCTTGATCAGGAAGGCGATCAGCTTGTCGATCTCCTCCTTGGTCATGTCGCCCTTGTCCTTGAACTTCATGAGGCCCATCGCCTCGACGCCCATGGCGGCATCCATTGTGCCGATCTGGGGTACGTTCAGGAGGGCGACCTTGCCCTTGAAGTCCGGGCTGAAGAGCTCGGCCCAGCTCTCGATCTTGCGCTTGGTCTCTTTGGGGTTGTAGCCGATCGAATCGGCGTTGTGCCATGCCGGCACCGCCGAGATGTACCGTGACGGGCCCTTGACCTTATTGCCGTCCTTGTCGAGCCAGAGATGGCGGAATGGGGCATCGCCCTGGCCTTCGTTCGATCCCGGCGTCAGCTTGCCGGTCTTGCAGAGATCGCTGACCTTGTCCCAGTCCTTGATCCGCTTGGTATCGATCGGCTGCCAGACCTTGGCTGGAACCATGACGTCGAAATCGTTGAAGTAACCCTCGGCGACCTCGTATTGGTCGTTCTGGTTCAGCATCTTGCCGAACATGGCCCCGTAGCCGAGTGCTTGGCCGCGGATCTTGAGCTTGAGGTCTTTCGACGCACGGCCCTGGATTTCGTTGATGATGCTGACGCCGAGCCCGATGGTGCGAATTGTCTCCGCCGCGCTGACGATCGCCGGAAATCCGGTGATCGCACCGGCGGTCGCCGCAGCGGCCGTGCCGACGAATTTCCGGCGGGTCAGGCCCCGCTTCTTCCGGCTGGACGATGTCTTTCCTGGGGTATTCGTCATCTGCCTCTTCCTCCCAACGGTGTTTATGATTCAAAACTCTGCTTAACAAGGGGCGCCCGCCGCAAACCAGCCTCCGTCATTCGGTTACGCGCAACACGACGATTTCCCCGAAATGTCGAATTTGATACTACCGTAGTGCGTTTCGGGCTCAAAACCGAATTCAAAGCAATTTTGGGGAGGTTCCATGACCGTGCTCATCAAAAACGGTCGAGTGGTGACCGCGGCCGACGATTATATGGCCGACATTTACATCCACGACACGGCGGTAACCCTGATCGGCCGGGATCTTGAGATACACGCCGACCAGGTCATCGACGCTTCGGGCAAGCTGGTGATCCCTGGCGGTATCGACCCGCATACCCATCTGGAAATGCCCTTCGGCGGCACCACGACGTCCGACACGTTTGAAACCGGTACCCGCGCGGCTGCCTATGGCGGCACCACCTGCCTTGTCGATTTCGCGATACAGACCAAGGGCACCTCGACACTCGAGGCGCTCGACGCCTGGCATCTGAAGGCTGCAGGCAATACCGCGATCGACTACGGCTTTCACATGATCATCACCGACATGCCGCAGGAGCGGGCACCGGAGATGCGCCGCCTCTCCGATGAGGGGATCACCAGCTACAAGATGTTCATGGCCTATCCCGGCGCCTTGCTCTCCGACGACGGATCGATATTCCGCGCCATGCGCAAGGCCGGCGAGGATGGCACGCTGGTCTGCATGCATGCCGAGAACGGCGTCGTCATCGACGAGTTGGTCAAAATCGCGCTTGCCGAAGGTCATATCGAGCCCAAGCAGCACGCGCTCACCAGGCCGACACGGATGGAGGCGGAGGGCACGCATCGGGCGCTGGCAATCGCCGAGGTCGCGCGGGCGCCGGTCTATATCGTGCATCTCAGTGCGTACGATTCGCTGAAGGAGCTACGCGACGCCCAGGCGCGCGGTGTGATGGCGCATGCCGAAACCTGCCCGCAATACCTGCTGCTCGACGTCACCGCCTATGACGAGCCGGGCTTCGACGGCGCCAAATACGTGCTGACGCCGCCGCTGCGCGAGAAATGGAACCAGGACGAGCTGTGGAACGGGCTGCGCTGCGGCGACCTCAACGTCATCTCAACCGACCACTGCCCGTTCTGCCTGAAGGAGCAGAAGGAGCTCGGCAAGACCGATTTCTCAATGATCCCCAACGGCGGGCCCGGCGTGGAAAACCGAATGAGCCTGATCTACCATTACGGCGTCAATGCCGGGCGGATCGACATCAACCGCTTCGTCGAGCTCACCTCGACCGCTCCGGCCAAGATCTTCGGGCTGTTCCCCAAGAAGGGCACGATTGCGGTCGGCAGCGACGCCGACATCGTCATCTTCGATCCCAACCACGAGGAGACGATCAGCTACCACAACCCCAAGACCCACCACATGAACATCGACTACAGCGCTTACGAGGGCATGCGGGTGCGGGGCTTCACCGAGACGGTGCTGTGCCGCGGCAAGGTGGTGATCGACAAGGGAACCTATGTCGGCCGACCCGGCGACGGCATGTTCGTCAAGCGCGGACCCTATGGAGGCCCCCATGCCGCGACCAGCCGGGCGGCAAACGGCAATGGCAGCGCCTATCTGGACGCAGCGCAGTAGAGCCTAACGGTTGGGAATGCGGATCTGAGTTCGGGCCAGGTCCGAGGCCAAGACCTACGATTGCGGCGCGCTGCGGACGACCTTGAGCAGCCAGAACAGGATGCAGAAGACCCCTGTCAGCGCCACCAGCGCCAGCACCGCGGCGATGCGCTTGCCGAACTCGGCGCCCAGCACCACCTGCTCGCGCACCAGATAGACGCAGAGGATCTGGACCGCCTGCAAGGTGGCGCCGCCGCTGAGCAGGATCGCCGTGAAGGTCGAGCCGCGCAGCGAGCTCAGCACCATCGCCTCGACATTGCGCTGCTGGACGATATGGATCTTGTAGGCCCGCCAGTGATAGCCGCAGAAACCCACGATGCCGGCGATCAGCGCGGCCCAAAAAATCACGTTGTCGAACGTCGTATCCTTGACGACGAAATTGAACAGCTCTTCGAACGGTTTATAGAAATAGAGAAATATCAGGACGATGATGTAGACGAGGAAGCCGACAAGCGTCCAAAACCACTGCCAACCAGTCATCCCCGCCCCGCTTCGTTGTTATTCGTCCCGCACGGCCGCCCGTTTTCGGCCGCATTCCGTTGATTTGTACCTGATCGGCCATATCCAGCGCAATTGCCGGCCCAACCGCCCAGATCAACGCACCATTGCATTGGTCGGCGCACCTAGCTCGCGATCAGCAGCAGCACGCCGTAGGCGATCACGAACACCGCGTCCTTGAGCGCCGGCAGTACCCCTGAACCGGCCGGAGCCTCGCTCTCGCGCCGCGCCGCCAGCGCGAAGATCTCGAGCACGAAGAATATGATCGCCAGGCCGAAGAACGGCCAGACGCTGTCCCAGAAGCCGGCATCCTTGGCCGCGGCGATGTTTTGCGCCGATTGCCAGATCAGCAGCAGGATCGGCAGGGCGATCAGATAGGCGTAGGCGACCAGAAAACGCAAACGGCTGGTCTTGCGGTCGAGCAGCCAGAAGACGAAGAAGAAGGCCGCGACGTGCAGCATGTCCCAATGCATGGCGGCGTATTTCTCGCCGGCATTGGTGGCGAGAAGCTTCAGAAAGGCCAGGACCAGCAGGAATGTGATCGCATCGCACAGCAGCCATTCGCGCAGATTGGCGGCGGCGGGCTTGATGCTCCAACTGCGCGTCGCCTTGTCGAACAGCATCACCAGCGCCACCGCGAAGCTCGCCGGGTAGACCAGATAGAGCATCAACCCGTATTGCTGCGCCTTGGGCACATAGATCCAGCCCAGAAGCAAGATCGCGATCCCCAGCAGCAGCAGACCAAACAGCCTGGCCGCGCCGGGCGTTGCATGCTGAGCGGGCTCCGCCGCCGCGGCCTGAGCCTCGTCCTGCGCGGCGGTGCTAGCGGGTGGCCCCTGCTGCCGGGCAAACAGATAAACCAGAAAGGCCAGTAGCCCGGCGCCGGCCGCGGCCAGCATGACGATGAAAAAGACCGTCGTGCGGGGCTCGGCGCGCCAGCTCTTGGCCGCCGGGGCGGCGCCGTCTATTGGTGGAAACTGCCAGATCACGATCACCGCGACCGCGAGCGCCGCCACGAGGGCGAGCAGCAGCTCCGGCCAGCGCGCGCGGACGGCCAGCCCACCGGCCGCTTTGCCCGGCGGCAGCGGCCCCCGGACGTACCGTCCGATCAGCACGACCAGGAATCCCACGAGCCCGACGACGGCAACGCCGATCATGACCTGCAGGAATACCTCTGATCTGCTGTCCATACGCCGTGCCCGGACGGGCCCCTAAGTCGCTACCGGCCGCGCTGGCGCGCGGAATACCGCCACGTTAGCCCGATCGCCGGGACTTGCCAAACCCCCCAAACTTGCTGAATCCAGGGCGGGTGGCACGGTTGGGCCGCAATGCGCTACGATCGGGCTTCGGGTAGCAAGCAAGCGTACGGTACGGGAGGTTGGCATGGGCGACGAATCAGCGACCATCTACAAAGAACGCACCTACGGGGCGAGCGATATCGGCTATGGCGAGAAGCCGGGCATCGTCGTGGTCGACTTCCAGACGGCCTTCACCGATCCGAAATATCCCCTCGGCGGCGCTCCGCTGATCGAACGTGCCGTCGATAACACGGCGCGCGTTCTCGACATGGCTCGCCGCTGCGACGTCCCGGTGGCGACCTGCTACACGGCCTATTCCCCGAACAAGCGCGACATGCCGTACTGGAAGGTGAGCGCGGTGGCCGAAGAGCTCATCCATGGCCATCCAAGCACCGAGATCGAGCCAAAGATCTACGACAAGGATTACGACGTGGCGTTTTGCAAGTCGGGCCCGTCCATCTTTTTTCAAACGCCCCTCGTGCCCTTCTTCACCAAGGAACGGGTGGACACCGTGATCGTCACGGGCTGCGTGACCTCCGGCTGCGTCCGGGCCTCGGTAATCGACAGCTTTCAATGGGGCTTCCGCACAATCGTGCCCGAAGACTGCGTCGGCGACCACGACGAGCGGCCGCATCAGGACAACCTCCGCGACGTCGGCCGCCGCTACGCCGATATCACCTCGGCCGATGATGTGATCGAATGGCTCGAAGGCTGGCGTGGCCGCAATATGCAGTAACCGCGACTGAGCAGGCTTTGTTGAGCCCACGCCAGGCAACGGGATGGGAACGGGCGAATGGCCGACGACAATGACAACCTGACGAGCTGGTTCGACAGCCAGCTCGAGCAATTGAAGCACCGGGTCGATGACCTGGGAGGCGGAGCGGATCGCGCCGGTGACACTCGCGCACCATCCCTGGACCGGCGGCTGGAAAACCTGCACGAGCGCATCGAGGATCTGGGCAACGGGTCCGACGGCGCGCCGTCCTCATCACCAGCGCAGCCGCGGCGCGAAACGTCGGACGCAGGCGTGCCCGCCGCCCCGCCGCCGCCCGCCCGGCGGCCTCCCACCGTACCACCGGTTGAACGATATGAGGTCGAGGCGAGATCGCCCGATGCCGAAGCCCGCACACCCGTGGCGCCGGCCGCGGCCCCGCCGCCTGCCGTGCGCCACGCACCCAGACCCGAGCCCGCGCGACGGCCGACCGGCAGCGGCGGCTATCAGCTCGGCGTCGATGTGGGCGGCACCTTCACCGATCTGCTGCTGATCGAAGAGGCGAGCGGACATACGTTCACGGCCAAGGTTCCCTCGACACCTCAAGACTCTTCGCAAGGGGTCCTGAACGGCATCGAGCGCATCTGCGGGCTCGCCGGCATCGAGCCCAGCGCGATAGGCGCCGTCATGCACGGCACGACCGTGGCGACCAACACCGTCCTCACCGGCAGCGGCGCGCGGGTCGGGCTGGTGACGACCAAGGGCTACAAGCAGGTGCTGCAAATCGCCCGCTCCTACGTTCCGGGCGGTCTGGGCGGCTGGGTGATCTTCAACAAGAGCGACCCGCTGGCGCCGCTCGAGCTCACCATCGAGGCCGACGAGCGCATTGGCGCCAAGGGCGAGATCGTCGATCCGCTCAATGAAGCAAAGCTGCGCGAGGACCTCGGCAAGCTGCGCGGCGAGGGCATCGAAGCGCTGACCGTCTCGCTGATGAACGCCTATGCGAACGGCGAGAACGAGGTCCGTGTGCGCAAGATCGCCGAGGAGATCATGCCGGGCGTGCCGGTCTCGATCTCGTCCGAGGTCGTGCCGGAAATGTACGAATACGAGCGCACCGAAACGACGGTGGTGAACTCCTACATCCGCCCGGTGGTCTCAAGCTATATCGAGAACCTGTTCGCCGAGCTCGATCGGCGCATGAAGGGCGTCCAGCTCCATATCCTGCGTTCGGACGGCGGCCTTGCTTCGGCCGAGGCGGCCAAGTCGACCCCGGTGAACCTGCTGATGAGCGGCCCCGCGGGCGGCGTTTCGGGCGCCATCTGGATGGCCAAGCAGGCGGGATACGAGAACCTCCTGACCTTCGATATGGGCGGCACCTCCACCGATGTGGCGCTGATCCAGGACGGCGTCGCGCAGACCCGGCGCGAGACGCGCGTGGCCGACGTGACGGTGCGCGCCTCCTCGGTCGATGTGCGCACGGTCGGCGCGGGCGGCGGCTCGATCGCCTACGTGCCGGAGCTGACCAAGGCGCTGCGCGTCGGCCCGCAGAGCGCCGGCGCCGAGCCCGGTCCCGCCGCCTACGGCAAGGGCGGCACCGAGCCGACGGTCACCGATGCCAATGTCGTGCTGGGTTACCTTCCGGCAGGCGCCAAGCTGGGCGGCGATATGCAGCTGGACCGCGCAGCCGCCGAGCGCGCCGTGGCGACGGTGGCCGAGGCCATGGGATTGCCGCTGAAGGCCGCGGCCGAAGGCATCGTCAACATCGTCAACGAGAACATGTTTGGCGCGCTGCGGCTGGTCTCGGTCGAACAGGGCTTCGACCCGCGCGATTTTGCGCTCGTCGGCTTCGGCGGCGCCGGGCCGCTCCATGTCAACGCGCTCGGCAAACTGATGAATTCCTGGCCGGTGATCATTCCGCCGGGACCGGGTGTGCTCTGCGCCTACGGCGATGCGACCACGCGCGTCCGCAACGAGGCCTCGCGGACCTTCGTGCGGCGCTTTTCGGAAACCAGCGACGCCGAGGTCGCCGGTATTCTGGAAGAGCTGGCCGGCCAGGCGGCTGCCGCGCTCGATGCCGAGGGCGTACCGCGCGCCGAGCAGTCGACGCTCTACCAGATCGACCTGCGTTATGCCGGCCAGGGCATGCGGCTCACCGTCGACATGTCGCCCGAGGAAATCGCCCAGGGCGGGCTCGCGGAGACCGGCCGGCGCTTCGATGACATGCACGAGCAGCTCTTCACGTTCAGGCTCGACACCCAGCACGAGCTCTACAATCTGCGCGCGCTCGTTCAGGGCCGCGAGAGCTTCGTTGCCGCCGAGCGCCTAACGCAGGGCGGCGGCGACGCCTCCCACGCCGCTTACGAGGACACCGGCATTTTCGTCGATGGCGCCGACCATGCCGCGCGCATCTATGACCGCGGCAAGTTGAAGGCGGGCGACCGCATCACCGGCCCGGCCATCGTGACCGAAATGGACTCGACCTCGTTGATCCTGCCCGGTCATGCCGGCGAGGTCGACGAGATCGGCAACATCATCATCCGCCCCCTGAACGGGCGCTAAGGGACGCTAGGGACCATGCCAGCCAAAGTCATCCAGACCAACACGACCCCCTTCGCCCCGGTCGATGTCGACCCGATCACCCTCGACATCATCGAGAACGCGCTTCGGAATGCGCGCACGGAAATGGACGCGGTGCTGTTCCGCACCGCCATGTCGCCCGGCATCCGCGAGCAGCACGACGCCTTCCCGATGATCGCCAACCCCGAGGGCAAGATGGTTGTCGGCCAGTTCGGCTCGTTCTTCTGGGGCTTCCAGCAGGGCTATGACGGCGATATCGAGGAAGGCGACGTCTTCCTCACCAACGATCCCTATTACGTCAACGGCGCGATCAGCCACCTCAACGACTGGCTGACCATGATGCCGATCTATATCGACGGCCGCATCGTCGCCTGGGCGGCGATGTTCGGGCACATGACCGATATCGGCGGCAAGGTGCCGGGCAGCCTGCCCACCGACGCTGCGCAGGTCTTCGAGGAAGGCATCCAGATCCCGCCGGTGAAGATCATCCGCAAGGGCAAGCTGAACGAGGAAATGCTCGAGCTCATCTTGCGGAACTGCCGGCTGCCCGAATGGAACCGCTCGGATTTCAACGCCATCGTCGCCGCGCTGCGCCTGGCCGAACGGCGGGTGCTGGAAATGGCCGAGCGCTTCGGGGTCGACCAGTTGATCGCCGCGATGGAGGAGATGCTCGACCGCAACAAGCGCGCGATGAGCTCGATCATCCAGATGGTGATCCCCGAAAAGAAGGCCTATTTCGAGGACTTCATCGACGACGACGGCATGGGCATGGGGCCCTACAAGATCGCCTGCACCATGTGGCGCGAGGGCGAGAAGGTCATCTTCGATTTCGAGGGCACCGATCCGCAGTCGATCAGCTCGGTGAACTTCCTGCTGAACGAAGAGATGTTCAAGATGTTCCTGGGCGCCTTCTTCATCAACATCTTCGACCCGCAGATCCTGTTCAATGACGGCTTCTACGACCTCGTCGAGGTTCATATCCCGCGCGGCTCGATCCTGAAGCCGATCCGGCCCGCGGCGCTCAGCTCGCGCACTCATATGCTGGCGCGGATCTTCGACATCATGAGCGGGCTGCTCGGCCAGGGGGCGCCGGACGCCTTGTGCGCGGCGGGGTTCTCCGACAGCCCGCACTTCATGTATTCGGGCTACAACAAGGACGGCGAGTGGTACCAGCTCTACCAGATCGGCTTCGGCGGCGTGCCCGGCCGGCCGGCCGGCGACGGCCCCGACGGCCACTCGCTGTGGCCCGCCTTCACCAATGTGCCGACCGAATTCCTGGAAGCATACTTCCCCTTGCGCATCGTCAAATACGAGACGATTGCCGATAGCGGCGGGCCGGGGCTGCATCGCGGCGGCAACGGGCTCTCGATGGGCTACCAATTCCTCGAGCCCGGCGAGATCTCGATCCACGACGACCGCTGGCTGACCCATCCCTGGGGCGTCAATGGCGGGCTGCCCGGCCAGCGCAGCGACAAGCTAATGGTCCGCGCCGACGGCAGCCGCGAATGGATGGTCTCCAAATGCGACCGGATCAAGGTCGAGCCCGGCGATACGCTCTATTTCAACACCTGGGGCGGCGGCGGCTGGGGCGATCCGCTCGAACGCCCGGCCGACAAGGTCGCGCTCGACGCCAAACGCGGCATCGTCACGGCCGAGGGTGCGAAACGCTACGGCGTGGTGCTAACGGGCGATTTGAAGGTGGACGAAAACGCTACCGCCGCGTTGCGGTCCCGGATGGCCCGCGAGCGCGGCGCAACCGCGCTCTTCGACACCGGTGGCACGGTCGAGGAGTTGAAGGCGCGCTGCAAGGCCGACACCCATCTGGAGCCGCCGAAGGCGCCGGTGTTCCAGAAATGGATGGGGCAAACGGAGATGCGCGACGCGGCGGAATAGCGCCCGCGCCCCCGCCGCGAGAAATGTGCCCCATGTCCCGATGCGTCGCCCAACGAGCCCTGGTTCTGGCCATCCTGCTGGCAGGCCTGTTCGCGTCCCCGGCATACGCCAAGGAGGGCTGGCACGGCGCTGAGCGGCC
>Ga0224512_10002735_pt1 | contig 15942 bp, 16 predicted proteins | sample SF_May12_sed_USG_4_FD_169103 | JGI IMG/M metagenome (GOLD analysis project Ga0224512, IMG submission 169103) | Sediment microbial communities from San Francisco Bay, California, United States - SF_May12_sed_USGS_13 | ecosystem: Environmental > Aquatic > Marine > Sediment | place: USA...
GTTCATGCTGAAGATGTTATCGACCACTGTGTAGTCCATGTAGCCGAGGCGGGCGATAGGCTTGAGCTTCGTCATGTCGATCATGCCTTCCTTGATGACATCGTCATCGATGTGAATGCCGATCACTTTACCGAACACGACGGTGTTAGGCTCGTCGGGGTTGTTGGACGGCAGCGGCACAGTCTTGATCCACAGACACTCCAGATGCACCGGGCTCTCCGCCACTCTGGGCGGTGTCACCAGGCGAGAAGCAGCCGGAGTGAGGCCCGCCAGCAGAAACTCGTTTCTGTCCCGCGGCAGGTTTGCCGAGGACGCGTTCATCTTTTCTCGCAGCTCCCAGGTGGCGAGATTGCATACGAACTCGCCGGTCTCTTCGGCATTTTTTGCCGAGTCCTTGAGGCCGCCTTCGCTGTGCCCACCGTTGGCCGAGAACATGACTATGGGCGGGTTGGAGGCGACCGCATTGAAAAAAGAGTAGGGCGCCAGATTGACGCGGCCTTCGGCGTCCTGGCTGCTGATCCAGCCGATGGGTCTCGGCACCACCAGTGACTTGAACGGATCCCGTTTCAAGCCATGGTGGTTGTGGGTCTCATAGAACATTACTGGCGCGCACCGTCACTTGGGCTCGCGCACCTCCCGGGTGGTAACGAGAAAGCTATCGCCCCTGCCGTGAATCTGAACCCGGATGAAGCTGATGGTGTACTCGTAATCCACATCCTTGGCGACGACGTCAATCTCTTCGATGATCTCGAGAGGCGTAAACGAGTCTACACGTAGCTCGCAGTCGGGCGAATTGGACAGCGCTGAGAACCCGGGACGCACGCCGTACTTGCGAAAAATATTAGCGATTTCGGTCGCTTCACCATGGGTAGTGCAAAAATTGCCCTGCTGATTCGCCCGCAGCTCGCCCAGGGTGTAGAACCAATTCTCGTCGGCCGCCGAGAATTGCGGGGTCGCCAGCAGCAAAGCCAGTCCTGTAATTTGAAGCAATCGAGGAAAAATCAAGGTCGGCATCATAATTTTGAGCGAAGTCGGCGCGGTTCGATTTCAGGTCCGAAGGAGAATGTTAGGGCCCTGCGCCGCGCAGGTAAACCGGCGAACCCGCCGGGCTTCAGCCGGCAATGACGAGCACCAGCACCCCGGTCGCTACGAGGGCCATGCCGCTGAGCTCCAGGGGATTGCTGCGTTCGCGGAAAAAGAACGTCGATACGGCCAACGCAAACACAAACTCCACCTGGCCCAAAGCCTTGACGTACGCCGCACGCTCCAGGGTCATTGCCGTGAACCAGCCAATGGAGCCGAGCGCCGAGGTGAGCCCGACGAACAGGCACGCGCGCCAGTGTTGAAAAATGACGCGAAACTGGCGCGCATTCTTCAGGCCCACATAGCCAGCCGTCAACGCCGACTGGATGGTGACCATGGTTACCAGGGTCATTCCCGCGCTGAGCTGGAAGTTGCTCACCCCCAGAGAAAGGCTCGCCTTGCGCAATGACAGTGAAGCGAGAGCAAAGCACAGACCGGATGCAAGGCCGACAGCTGCGGCGCGGTTCCACAGTCGCTGGACCAGGGTGACCGCCTCGATATGGGTGCGTGCGATGGTGAGCACAATCACTCCGGAAACGCTTACTAGGATCGCGATCCACCCGGACAAAGTGATCAGCTCACCGAAAAACAGCGCGCCGACAAACGCGGTAAGGAAAGCTTCGGTGCGCGCGTAAGTGGTGCCCACGGCGAAGTTACGCAACGAGAAAAGGTAAATCAGCAACGCCGTGGCAACCACCTGGGTCACGCTTGCGATGACGGCAAAACTCCAGAAAGTTGCGTTGGTTTCCGGCAAGGTCGCCTGATACCAGCGCGAAACGAAGAAGAGATAAGCGATCGCGAAGGGCAGACCGAAAACAAAGCGCACCAGGGTCGCCGCTACGGCGTTCATGTGCGCGCTCAGCTGTTTTTGCCCCGCGGTGCGGGCCGTCTGCATAACGACGGCGAACAGGGTCAGAAAGATCCAGAGATGAGTGCTCACAAAACGACAGTGACTCGTAACGAGTTACCAGTCACTAGTGACCAGTCTTTGTTCCGGCAACTGGGTAGAGACCAGAGGGGGCTTGGCCTATGCGTTCTCTTGAATGCGGGCGTCGGCTGAATCTTCTCTATAGAGGCCTATATGGCGGTAATCGATTCCAAGCGCCTCGCACACCGCCGCGATTTCGATCTCATCCATACGGGTCTTTTCTCCCTTAGCTTCGGCAACTGTAAGGCACATGCGCACCAGAAGCGCGGCGGTCTCCGAACTTCCGGTAACCGCCCGGACCGCGTCCAGCGCCTTTTCGTGGCCGTCCTCAGGCGATTGCAAAATCGCGTTGGAATATTCGTTGAACAGGTCGACGCCTTCGTGGGGATCGAATATTTTCAGCGCCTCGAGAGTTTCGAGGATCTGGTCGACGCGAATGCGTTCGCTCAGTGTGGGCGCCCCATCGGCGGCCGCGGCCAGAGCGCACGCGGCCATGGACGCTTTCAGGAACGGCCGCTTTCGAAGGCGCTCGACTTCGAGCTGATAGTCATCCAGAAGGCTTGCGAGAAATCCGGACATACAACTAGTCGTCTTTATTTAGGCTAATGCCACTATGATAACCGCAAGTCGCCGCGCCTGGAATAATCGAGCAGCAGCGTTTTACGGCCTCTTAACGCCATCAATGCGTTAGACACCCTGCAGCAACCGAGGTTTCGCCCCGAGCACGATAAGTCATGGACCAAATTCTTACTACGCCGGTAACCGAGCCGTCCACCTGGACAGCGGAAAAGTTTTACGAAGACGATTCCTGGATATCGACGTGACGCAGCCAGAGATTGCGGGGCTCGAATCTGCAACGGAAACGGTATACGCCCTCGGTCTAGGGCCGTGCGAATTTGATTCCGAAGCATTTCCATTACCGGCTTTTGCGGGCCGGCTTGCGGCAGTTCGCGACGAGTTGGAAAACGGACGCGGTTTCGTATTACTCCGCGGACTGTCCGTGGACAGGCTCGAGTACGACCATTTGCTGCTGCTTTACTCCGGTATCGGAGCGCATCTTGGCCGGGTGATTACCCAGAACAGCCGAGGCGATCGAATCGTCAGGGTGACGGTTCGCGGGGACGATTACGCCACCACCGGCGTGCGCGGCCACGGGAGCCGGGCGGCCATTCGCCCCCACGGCGACAGCGCCGATCTGGTCGGCTTGCTGTGCGTGGAAACGGCCGCTCGAGGTGGCAAGAGCATCATCGCCAGCGCCATGACAATCTACAACGAAATCCTTGCGCACCATCCAGAATATCTCGAAGTGCTGTGCGGAGAGTTTCGCATCAATCTCGCCGGCAAAGGCCGTACCGGGCGCGCGGACGAGCTCAGTCATCGGCGCATTCCGGTGTTCAGCTATTATCGCGGGCGTTTGAGCTGCCGCTTCAATCAAAAGCAGATCGAGGATGCGGCGGCCATAATGGATGCGCCGTTAACCAGGCTGGAACGAGAAGCGATCGAATGCGTCAGCGTGCTCGCGCTTAGACCTGATATTCGATTCGACATGCGCTTCGAAACCGGCGATCTGCAGCTGCTGAACAACCACTGCATACTTCACGCCCGCGAAGCTTACGAGGACGACCCGGCCGGGAAACGACGGCGGTTGCTGCTGAGGATGTGGATAAATCTCCTGGATGGCCGGTGACTGGCGCCGGAATTCGCGGACCGGCTGAATACGGGGCCCAAGGGTGAGGTAGCGGTGCAAAAGCCCCGCCCGCCGGGCGACTAGGCAAGCGTCCTGTAGGGCTAAAAGTTTTCTCAAAACGGCCGATAACTTGGTTTAGGACGGCGGACCCGCTACCGGAATTTTTGATTGTGACGGCGGTCAAATCCGGTGCTCTGAGACAGGCTATTTGCTTGAATTCAGGGCGTGTTGGCACCATATTGAGGTGTAATATGAACAATACCGCCAAGTTTCATATCGGTCAGATTGTGCGCCATCGGCACTACCCGTTCCGTGGCGTGATCTTCGACGTGGACCCGGAGTTCAGCAGCTCCGAGGAATGGTGGTTGTCTATTCCCGAGAATATCCGGCCCCGAAAGGACCAGCCGTTTTATCATCTTCTCGCTGAAAACGAAGAAACGAGCTACATCGCTTACGTTTCGGAGCAAAACCTTCAGGCCGATGATTCCGGCGAACCGGTGGGGCACCCTCAGGTAGACGAGTTCTTCAGCGACCTCAGAGACGGCGTATACACCGTTCCCCGAAGCCACGCGCATTAACCGGCTGCCCGTCCAGGCGGCGAAATTCTGACCGACTGATCACGCGCCGCGGATGCGGGGCGTTTCTGGCTGCCTGCAGCGCACTCTGCGCGAACGATTCCTTCAGCGAAACGCGCTCAGCAACAGACCGGTGTCTTCTTCGGGAACAAGAGCCCAGATGCGGCGCAATCGCTTCGGAGGATATTGCTCCAGCGCCAGACGAAGCAGCCCGGCAAATCGCACCGTGGACATGTTGCCGTGCAGCGAACCCAGAACCGGCAGGCAAAGAGAGGCCAGTTTGCGGCGCTCGGTTTCCTGCAACAGACCGGATATCGCGCGCCCGATCCACGCCTCATTCCAGGTGGGGGTTTGCTCGATGTCGTGGATGATGGCCAGCAGGCGTACCGGCGATTTGCCCTGGATCACGACGCTGCCGGGTTCGGCGGGCTCGAAGGCCGCCATGTCCTCCACCAGCTTGCCGAAGGTTTGGCCAGGGGCGCGAATTTCCGCTCGCGCGCTCATGAGAAGGTTGGTGTCTTCTTCCAGCGCCACCGCGGCAATGGGAAACGGGGCGCGGCCTTCTGGCGCGGCAGCGATGTGGACTCCGCAAAAAACAAGCGCGCGTCCGAAATCGTCCGATATAAGCTGAAGCCGGGGCACCCGCTGTTTCCCCCAACGCGTTATAGCGTTGCTTGCTTAGAACTGCCCATAGTTTAGATCAACCCAGGGTGCCGGTTAATGAGGCCCGCCACCGGCGCGTCCCGCCGGTCGGACTTGCGCCCTGGTCGACTTCCGCCTTTACACTAGCAGGCTGGCGAAAAACTCAGTTTTTCTCCAGCCTGTGTGCGGCATAGGGACGTGCCGCCATTTTCGACGACTGCAAGTCGTTGAAAATGAAGCAAGCCGGAAATCGTATTTTCGGCGCAGCGCGATGAAAAAGAGCATGGATGCGCTTTTTCACCATCCTGCTAGCGACCTCTGGATGCGCGGCGCGAACATGAGGCCGCTGGTACAGTGGGCCTGCTCTCGTAGGTGGAGGCAGTCTTGCTCGCGATTACTCAGACCGTTTTAACCAGCCTGATAAACATAAGGACGATCCCGTGGCTAAAGCAAAGTATGTTTTTCTCAATAATGAAATAGTCCCCTGGGACGAAGCCAAGGTGCACGTGGGCACGGTGGCGTTCAAGTTTGGCACCGCGGTCTTCGAGGGCCTGCGCGGCTACTGGAACGACGACGAGCAACAAATGTATTTGCTGCTACTGGATGCCCACATGCGACGGCTGGCTTTTTCCCAGCGATTCATGCGCTTCGAAGATCCCGTCGATCCTGCGTGGGTGGCCGAAAAGACCCTCGAGCTCCTGCGCGCCAATGAATTCCGGGAGGGCGTGCACATGCTGACCACCGTTTTTGTCGACGCATTCGGCCCGCCCGCTACCAGCGGCCCCGTCGGACTTGCCATCACCGCAGCGCCTAGGACCGATCCGAAAATGCGGGAGCAAGGCTGCACCGCCCAAGTGAGCTCCTGGCAGCGGGTGCCGGACGTGGCCATGCCCATGAGGGTCAAGTGCAACGCCAATTACCAGAACGGTCGCCTCGCTTCGCTGCAGGCCAAGGCGGACGGCTACGACACGGCTATCCTTCTGAATGGCCGGGGCAAGATTTCCGAGGGGCCGTCCATGTGTTTTTTCATGATTCGGGACGGCAAGGCGGTGACGCCGACGGTGACCAGCGACATTTTGGAAAGCATCACGCGAAAAGCGGTAATTGAGCTGTTGAGAACGCATCTGAAGATAGAGGTGGAGGAGCGGGACATCGACCGCAGCGAGCTTCCCGCGGCGGAAGAGGCGTTTTTTTGCGGCACCGCATGGGAAGTCACGCCAATCGTGTCCATTGACCGTCTGGCCGTCGGGGACGGAAAGGTCGGCCCGATGGTGCGCAAGCTGCAGCAGCTCTACGCCGACGTGGCCAGCGGCGAGTTGCCGGACTATCCGGAGTGGCGCACGCCGGTTTATCCGGGGTGAATTTCGCCCCAGGGGCCGCTGCGTTTTACATTCGGCAGCCGGTTTCCGGCTGGTCCGCGCCCAGGGTATCCAGATTGTTCTTCTGGTGAAGGAAGCCTTCGATGGGCGCGCGTTCGATGACGGCATTTTCTGTGTGCAACAGTATGGGCTGTCGCAGCTGGTGGTCCCACGGCCGGAAGTTTGCCGGCGCTCCTTTGTATATGTCGAATGTGAAATCGTCCGAGATGAGGAAGTCCCGTAGCGTCGCGACGTCCGTCGACTTCGTCCTCACCACCGCCTCAATGACCGAGCGCACCGCGGCCCAGGCGGCATAGTCCGTCGACTGCATCTTGCGTTTGGCGATTCGATCGAAGCGCTGGTTGAGCTGCGGCGCTCCGTGGCGCTCCCAGGTCCAGTGCCAGGCACTTGCGCCCAGGCCGTCGCTGCCGATAACCGGACGGGGATTACGCACGTTGTAGGGGACGTAACGGCCGAACTCGCCGACGCTGTCGGCAAGAAAGACAACGTCGTAATCTTTGCCGCTGGTGAGCAGGGCGATGTTGTTCTGATCCCTTCGGCGGGGATCGGTGCTGAGCTCGAAGTCGCGCTCGCCGACGATGCGCAGTCGGAACTTGTTTGCTGATCGTTTGAAGGCCGCGCTCAGCTCCCGGTCCAAAGGCTCCTCGCCGACAAGCATCAGCACTTTGTTCCAGTTTTTCTTGAACAGGAACTGAGCCAAGGCGTCCATGATCATGGCGCGGCTTGGCAGTGTGTGGAACAACCCGGCGGCGCAGTCGGCGCCCCGCAGCCGGTCGTCCGCATGACGGACATTAAAAAATATCAGATCCCGTCGTGAGAGCGCGGGTTTCAGCGCTTCGAAATCGGCCTGCGGCAAATCGAGTTGAAAGACCTTCGCCCCGGCGTCGCGGAGCGCCTCTATGGCATGTATTGGATCCTCGCCGGCCTCAAGCGTGCGTTCCTTGAGCTCAAAGCGCAGGTCGAGCAGGCGACCAAGTATGCGGCCTTCGCTCAAGGCGGTTTTCGCGCCGTCTAGGGGCCGGTGGCGATCCCGAAGCGTCAGGCCCGTATACGCCCGATGCGGAAGGTAAAATGGATCTTCAGCCCGCTGAATGTAAACAAAGGTAAAAACGTTTTGCGCAAGCGCCGCTTCGCTTAACGCAACAAGGAATAACAAGACGAGCACAACGCCCGGGTATCTAATGGTCATCTATCAGGATCCCGTACGGTACCTGACCCACCGGAATCGAGGTGATTACCTTGAGCGACTCGGTGTCGATGATGGAGATATCGTCCGAAAGACCGTTGGCCACGTAGAGCTTTTTCTCGTCGTGGGTGAGGGCAAGGCCCCAGGGCCGCTTGCCGACAAGAATGTACCCGAGCACCTTTCGCGTCTTCACGTCTGCCACGGCCACGTGATTGGCGCGCCCCAGCGCCACGTAGGCGCGGGCGCCGTCCTTGGTGATCAGCAGATCCACCGGAGTGACCTCTTCCTTGCGAAAGCCGGTGGGCAGAAAGGTGATGTCGCCGATTAGCTTGAGGGTATCGAGGCTGATGATGTCGACGATGCCGGCGAGCTCGGCAGACACCCATAGCTCCTTCTCGTCCGGGGTGAGGGCGAAACGTCGCGGGCGCGTGTCGACAAGTATGTCCTTGATCACCTTGCCCTGGAGGGTGTCGATGACGTGCACCAGATTCGCCGCCTCGGAAGCGACAAAAACCAGGCGGCCGTCTGAGGTGAAAAGAACGCCTTCCGGCTCTTCCCCGGTCTCGTAAGCCGCCAGCATCTCCCCGCTTTCCACGTCGAATACGCTGGCGCTGGCGTCTTCTTCATTGGAAACGTACAGGTGTCGCCCGTTGGGATGCAGGTCGAAGGTTTCAGGCTCCTCTACGCCGCGGATGCGCTTGACCAGCTTCTGGGTTTCCACGTCGTAGACGACGATGAGGGAATCGTCAGCGCAGCCGACAAAGAACTGGGTGCGGTCGTGGCTGAAATGCATGCCACGTGGACGCGCGCAGGTATCGATTTCCCGTACCACCTTGTCGTTTCGGTCGAGCACCGTGATGGTGCTGCTCTTTTCGTTGCTGACGAAAATGAGCCCCGTATCCTTTGCCGCGGCTAAGTGGGGGAACGCAAGGTATGCCACCGCCAGCAGAAGACCGTTGGACTTCGAAAAGCTATCGGAAAAGTTTTTTCCTTTCTTTGTCGCAAACATGATTTGCCCCGGCGCTTGTATATTGTTCTCGAATACCCGTGTTTCGCTCAGGCGGGCGCGCGCCGCGCCATTCCTTTTTTAGCGTCGTAGCCGAAGACGGCGAGGGCAAAGAATACGATTGCGCAGAGCACCACCACCAGCAGCGCTTCAACGTTGAGCTTGAGGTAGAGGGCGTGGCGCGCGGCTTCGACGACGTAGGTGAACGGGTTCAGCACACAGATTTGGTAGATGACCTCGCTGGACTCGCGCATGCGCCACAGCGGATATAGCGCCGACGAAAGGAAAAACATGGGAAAGATGACGAAATTCATGATTCCGGCAAAGTTCTCCAGCTGCCGGATGGTGGAAGACAACAGCATGCCCAGGGCGCCCAGCATGAGCCCGCTCACGATAAGCACCGGAAGGATCGCGAGCCAGCCCAACAGCGGTACGTCGACGATGACCAGCTCGGCGATGATCAGAAACGCATAGACCTGCAACAGCGAAACCAGAGTGCCGGCGATGAGCTTGCAAAACAGCAAATACCACCTGGGCAATGGGGTGGTCAGCAGTACCCGCATGCTGCCCATTTCCCGGTCGTAAACCAGGCTGAGCGAGCTCTGCATGCCGTTGAAGAGCTGGATCATCGCCATAAGGCCGGGGACGATGTAGGTCTCATAAGTGATGTAGGTGTCGTAAGGCGGCGTGATGGAAACGCCGAGAATGGAGCGAAAACCCGCGGCGAAAATGAGCAGCCAGATGAGGGGTCGCACCAGCGCGGCGATAAAGCGCTCCCGCTGGTGCACGAAGCGCAGCCCTTCCCGCCAAATCACGCCCTTCAGACAAATCAGGTAATGGGTGCTCGCCGCGGTCATGGTGCAGCAGCCTCGGCGCTGGCCGGAGATTGCCGGGGCGCCGTCAGCGCGGCGAAGGCGGCGTTTACATCGGCGCTGCCGGTGTTTGCCAAGACTTCCCGGACGGCGCCCGCCGCGCGCACCTGACCTTGATGCAGCACCACCAGATCGTCCTCCGGCCAAACTTCGTCCACCAGGTGCGTTGCCCAGAGAACGGTCAGGCGTGACTCTATGCAAAGCTCGTGGACGTGATCCACCAGCGCCGCGCGGGACGGCACGTCGAGTCCCACGGTGGGCTCGTCCAGCAGCAGTAGACTCGGCTCGCACAGCATCGTCCGGGCGATCTCCAGCCGCCGCCGGTGGCCGCCGTTTAGATCGCGCGCTTTTTCCCTTTCGCGACCGTTGAGCCCCATGCGCTGGAGGCAATCCGCCGCGCGCCGTTTGCACGCCTTGCCGGATAAACCGCGAAGAGCGCCGAAGTACGTCATGTTCTGTGCCACCGACAGGTCGAGATCCAGTGTCGGCTGCTGAAACACGATGCCCATTTGTAACAGCGCGGCGCGGGGCGCCTCCGACAATTCGAACCCAAGTACCCGGATGCGTCCGTTGCGGCTGGCAATAAGCCCGCAAAGCAGCGAGAACAGCGTGGACTTGCCGGCGCCATTGGGACCCAGGACGGCGGTAAAGCGACCCCGGCGAATTGAAAGCGAGACGCCGTCCAGGGCCTTTTTTGCCCCATAGGCATAGTGGAGATCTTCGATCTCGATGCCGGCCCCGTCGAGGGTCGTTTCCACCCCTCATCGCTCCTTTGGCAATGAAGAAGTGATGGTAACGGAAGCGTTGGCGTATTCGGAGCTTCTTCGACCGAGGAAAGGCCGTCTGCGCCTCGCATAGCTAAGATCTTGATTTGGCAAGAACGACCGCGGCCGCATCTGGAAAGGTTGGGAGGGCAGTCAAAGACTTACCGCGATCCCCGCCAAGCGCAGAAGCGCCCGGGCCTCCCCTAGCGTCACGGGGAGCTGCAGACATTTGCCCGGGGAATTGACTTCCGGGCGGGGAAATGGAATAGAATGTGCCGTCCGTTTCGGATAGTGATAATTCCAACATTCAATGAGGAGATGGTAATGAAGACGTGGACCCGTCCGGTGATCGTGGAACTTCAGGTTGGCATGGAAATCAACTGCTACGTTTGCGCCGAGCTCTGATTTTCGTCCCAACGTTTAGATTCCGGTCCTCCACGCCTGAGGAGTGATCCGGATCCTCGTGTTGGGAGCCGCCGCGGGCGGCGGCTTCCCCCAGTGGAACAGCAATAGCGAAGCCTGCCGCCGAGCGCGCAGCGGGGAAGCTGCTGCGTCCCCCGCAACCCAAGCCTCCATCGCCATCAGCGCGGACGGTTTGAATTGGTTCATCGTTAACGCCGCGCCTGATCTGCGCGAGCAGATCAACCGGGAGGCGAGCCTCCACCCCAGAGACGGCCTGCGCTCTTCGCCCATCGCCGGCGTGGTGCTCACCAACGGCGACATCGACGCCGTCGCCGGGCTTTTGCACCTGCGCGAGCGCACCCCTTTCGTCATCTATGCCCACCCGAGGATCTTCAGCGTCCTGGACGAGAACCCGATCTTCCGCGTGCTGGCCGCCGACGTGGTGAAACGGCAGCGTTTCCATCTTAACGAGCCCTTTGCCTTGCGCGACCATGCTGGAAAGGAAAGCGGGCTAGAGGTGACGCCATTTGCCGTGCCGGGTAAGGTCGCTCTGTACAAGGAAGACCAGCAAAAAGGCGCGGATTTCGGTACCGTGGAGGGCGACACCATCGGACTCGAATTCATCGACGGAAGCGGCACCAGAATGCTTTACATCGCCAACTGCGCGGGCGTCACAGACGCATTGAAGTTACGCGTGGACGGCGCAGACTTGCTTTTCTTTGACGGCACCCTGTGGCGGGACGACGAGATGATCACGAGCGGTGAGGGACAGAAGACCGGACAGCGCATGGGGCACGTTTCCATGTCCGGGGAGACAGGCGCCATGGCGTCGCTTCAAGGAGTCGACGTCCGGCGCAGGGTGTTCATCCATATCAACAACACCAACCCGGCACTGCTTTCCGATTCTGCCGAACGACGGCAGCTTGAATCGGCCGGGTGGACCGTTGCCTACGACGGCATGAGCGTCGAGCTGCCGTGAGTCTGGATTCGCCTAAGGCGCTGGAAACTCGCTTGCGCCGTATCGGCGCTGAGCGCTATCACGACAAGCATCCGTTTCACGCGCTCATGCGCGACGGCAAGCTGAGCAAAGGCCAGATCCAAGCCTGGGGGCTGAATCGCTATTACTACCAGAGCCGCATCCCGATCAAAGATTCCGTGATCATGTCGCGCATGACCGACGTGGAAACGCGGCGCATCTGGTCACAGCGGGTGCTGGATCACGATGGCAGTCACGAGGGCCAGGGCGGCATTCGCAAATGGCTGCATTTGTGCGAGCGCCTCGGTCTCGATAAGGATTACGTCGTTTCCGAAGAGGGCATTCTGCCGTCCACTCGGTTCGCTGTAGACGCCTACGTTAACTTCGTCCGCGAGCGATCGCTGCTGGAAGCCATCGCGTCTTCGCTCACCGAGATGTTTGCGCCGTCAATCATCGCCGAGCGCACCTCCTCGATGCTGGCGCAGTACGAGTTCGTCGACGAGGATACCTTGAGCTACTTCACGGCTCGTTTGAGCCAGGCGCCGCGGGACGCGGACTTTGCCCTCGACTATGTTAAGCGCAACGCGAGCACGCCTGAGCTGCGCGAAGCCGTCTGTCAGGCGCTGCTGTTCAAGACAGATATTCTCTGGGCCCAGCTGGATGCGCTTTACCTGGCGTACGTGGACCCGAAGATGCCGCCACCGGGCGCTTTTATCCCCAAAGCCGCCTGAGAGGATCCAACGAATGGCCAAAGGTGACCATTTGAAACTTACTTTCCGCCCGGAGCTAGCGGACTTCGTGCGCCTTCAACACGACAACGCGCGGGATCGCTGGGTGCTGCAGGCACCGGAACGGGTGCTGGTGCTGGACACGACCGGCAAAGAGATCGTTGACCGCTTTGACGGTAAGACCAGCCTGGATGAGATAATCCAGGCTCTGGTCGCCGAGTACGACGCGCCCCGCGACGTCATCGACCACGACGTCCGCGCTGTCGTGGGGCTGCTGGAGGAAAAGCGCTTTCTGCGCGCCGAGGCGGATAATGGCAAAGACTGAGGTACAGACTGCAAAACCCTCGCTGGAGTCGCCGCTGGCGATGCTGGCGGAGCTGACCCACCGCTGCCCCCTGCAGTGCCCTTACTGTTCAAACCCCACGGCGCTTTCGCCGCGAAGCGACGAGCTCAACGCCGCGGAGTGGGCGAAAGTCCTGAGCCAGGCGGCGGCGCTCGGCGTGCTCCAGGTGCACCTTTCCGGCGGCGAGCCGACGGCGAGAAAAGATCTGGCGGAGATCATTGCGGCCGCTAGAAAAGCCGGTATCTACACCAATCTCATCACCTCAGGCGTGCTGCTCTCCCACAAGCGTCTGGAACAATATCAAGATGCCGGTCTCGATCACGTGCAGATCAGCATTCAGGACAGCGACGCGGAGAACGCCGACCATATCGGCAATTACGCCAACGGCCACGCGCGCAAGCTCGAAGCCGCGCGAATGGTGCGCGCCCTTGGCTTACCACTCACCATCAATGCGGTGGTGCACCGGCAGAATCTGGATCATCTGTCGGAGATCATTGCCCTCGCTGACGCCCTTGATGCGCAGCGGTTGGAAATTGCCAACGTCCAGTACTACGGCTGGGCGCTCAAAAACCGTACCGCTCTCATGCCGACCCGGGAGCAGGTGGAGCGCGCCACCGCCGTGGCGACTGCTGCAATCGAGGAGTACCGGGGCCGGATGGCTATCGATTACGTGGTGCCGGACTACTACGCCCGGCGCCCCAAGCGCTGCATGGACGGCTGGGGCAGCCGCTACTTTGCGGTATCTCCGCGCGGCCTTGTGCTCCCCTGTCACGCCGCGGAGACCATCACCGGCATGGCCTTTTCCTCGGTGCGGGACCATTCACTCGAATGGATCTGGCGAGATGACCCGGCTTTCAACCGCTTCCGCGGCACCGGCTGGATGCCCGAGCCGTGCCGCAGCTGCGCCTTTAAAGAGAAGGACTTAGGCGGCTGCCGCTGCCAGGCCTTTGCACTCACCGGCGATGCGGCCGCCACCGACCCCGTGTGTGAATTTTCGCCCCGCCACGAGGAGGTGGCGGCGCTGGTGGCTGCGGATTCCGCCTTAATCGCCCCCCCTGGGTACCTCTACCGCCACTGAGGGTAGAAGCGCGGGCACGTTGGCAAAAGCCCCCGTTGGCGGTACTCTAGCTCCCGCCCCGGTGCCCTCCATCGTGGGCACCAACTCAAAACAAACACGACTGTTACGACACCGCCCAAGGGAGAGATTCCAATGAATTGCCGAGCTTTTTCTTTCACCCATGCCGTCGGCGCTTTGCTGAGCGCTGCGTTACTGGCGATCACGCCCCACTCAAACGCACAAGAGACCTCAAGCGGCACGTTATACGGCGACATGATGAGCGTGACGCAGGACATGCTCGACCGCTCAGCCGGGGACGGAAATAACTTCCTGCACACCAACGGCAACTACGAGCAGACGCGTTATTACCCGAACCGCCAGATCAACATTTCCAACGTCAACAAGCTTCGGCCCGCGTGGATTTTCCAGACCGAAGTCGTGGAAACCATGGAAACGTCGCCCATCGTGGTCAACGGCATCATGTACGCGACCACGGCCTTCAACCACGTGTATGCGCTGAACGCCGAGACCGGTCAACAGATCTGGCATTACAAGCACAAGATGGGGCCGATCACCACCTACTGCTGCGGCCCCAACAACCGCGGCGTGGCCGTCTACCGCGACATGGTGTACATGGGCACGCTCGACGCAAAGCTTGTGGCCCTCGACGCCAAGACCGGAAAGGTCATCTGGGAAACCCAGATCGCCGATCCGGAGCTGGGCTACAGCGAGACCATGGCGCCGACAGCGGTGAAAGGAAAGATCCTCATCGGTACCAACGGCGGCGAGTACGGTATACGCGGCTTCGTCAAGGCCTACGATTGGAAGTCGGGCAAGCTGCTGTGGACCTTCAACACCATCCCGGAAAATTCCGTAGGCGTATGGGCCAAAACCGACGCCACCGGGCGCGACATGCTGCGGGACATTTCCTTGGAGAAGGCCGATCTGGCGAAGCAGGGCGATCCCTATAAAACCCTCGGCGGCGGCGTGTGGCAGAACCCCGCCGTGGACCTGGAGATGAACCGCATCTTTTTCGTCGTCGGCAATCCTTCTCCGGATCTGGACGGATCCTTGAGACCGGGAGACAACCTGTATACCGATTCACTGGTTTCGGTGGATCTGGATACCGGCAAGTATGTCTGTCATTTCCAGTACGTTGCCCACGACGTGTGGGATCTCGACGCAGTCAGCCCGCCGATTCTGACCGACGTGCTGGATAAGAACGGCAAAACGGTGCCGGGACTGCTGCACGCCGGCAAGACCGGCCACGTCTACGTGCACGATCGCCGTGACTGCAAGCTGCTGCGCTTCTCCGAAGCCATGGTGCCGCAGGAGAACATGTGGGTGCTGCCCACCAAGGAAGGCGCGCGCATGCTTCCCGGCGCCAACGGCGGCGTGGAGTGGTCGCCCATGGCGATCAACCCCAACCTGAGGCTGACCTATGCCATCAACCTGCATCAGCCGATGACCTATCACGTGGAGAGCTCACCGTATCCCGAAGGTAAACTCTGGCTCGGCGGCGCTTTCAAGGTCATTCCGAGCGAGGAGCAGTGGGGCAACGTGACCGCGGTGAATTACGATACCGGCAAGATTCGCTGGAAGCTTAAAACAGCAGAGCCAATGATCGGCGGCGTGTTGGCCACGGCCGGCGGACTGGTATTTACCGGCGAAGGCAACGGTCTGTTCAAGGCCTTGGACGCCGAAACCGGCAGCGTGCTGTGGAAGTTTCAGGCGGGCGCCGGTGTCAACGCACCGCCTTCCTCGTACACGGTGAACGGCAAGCAGTACATCGTTGTTGCCGCGGGTGGAAACACCCAGCTCAACTTCAAGCGGGGCAACAACATCATCGCTTTCACCCTTGCTGACTGACGGCACGGCGACGGGGCCGGTAGTTATCGGCCCCGTCGCCACGTCTTTGCACGAGCTCACTATCTGAATGATGTATCCATGGATTCGACGGGCCCTATCTACAGGGCCCGGGGTTCTTCTCGGCCTCGCCCTCATTGCGAACTCAGCTTCCCACGCAAATCCGATCGAAGAAAAGATCGCGCTATGCGTCAGCTGCCACGGCGCCAACGGGCTGCCGAGCGATCCCTCGATCCCCATCATCGCTGGGCAGGAGTTTTACTACCTCTACGTGCAGCTGAAAGACTACAAGGCGGGCCGCAGGGCGAACCCGATCATGGGCGGCATCGTTTCACAGCTGGAAAAGCAGGATATGCAGGCCTTGGCGCAGCATTTCGCCGAGCAGAAATGGCCTTCCGTTCAGGTGACCGCGGACGACGCAACAATTAACAAGGCCCAACAGGCAACG
>Ga0224512_10002736_pt1 | contig 15941 bp, 12 predicted proteins | sample SF_May12_sed_USG_4_FD_169103 | JGI IMG/M metagenome (GOLD analysis project Ga0224512, IMG submission 169103) | Sediment microbial communities from San Francisco Bay, California, United States - SF_May12_sed_USGS_13 | ecosystem: Environmental > Aquatic > Marine > Sediment | place: USA...
CATCGGCAGAGTGCAATGCGTCCAGACGTTGCTGCAAGGTCTGCCAGTTCTCGAACGCAACCTCGGTCGCTAGCCGCTTGTCTGATAGTTCGCCGAAGTGATCGAGAAGTTCCCGCTGAATCGGCCGACGGCCCAGCGATTGATGAAAATGCTGACCGTGAATATCCAGCAGCAGTTCGCCAAGGGATTTCAACTGCTGCATAGTGACCGCATTGCCATTGATAAATGCTCGTGAGCGTCCATCAGCACCGATAACGCGGCGCAGGAGGCAAGCGTCATCCTGATCGAGCGCTTGCTGTTCAAGCCAGTCAGTGACCAGCGGCAAGGCCGAAACATCGAACTCGGCGCTGAACTCGGCGCGCTGTGCCCCGTCGCGAACCAGCTGACTTCCGCCGCGTTCGCCAAGGACCAAGCCCACCGCGTCAACCAATATGGACTTGCCGGCACCGGTTTCTCCGGTAAGCACGGTCATGCCGGGCTCAAACTCGACGGAGATCTTGTCGACGATAGCGAAGTCGCGAATTTGCAGCCTGATCAACATGGTCTAACTGCGATCCTCATTGCGCTTGCGGCTGTCGCGCCCCCAGAAAAGCTTGGAGCGAAGTATGCTGTAAAAATCGTAGCCCGGCGGATGAATCAATTTGATGCGCTTTGTCGCCCGTTTGATCGTGAGCAAACCGTCCGGGCGGATAGCGCCCATCGAATGCCCGTCGACCACGACGTCTGCCTGCGTATCTTCGCGCGCGAGCAGTCGAATCTCGATGGTCTGATTGGCGGCAATTACGATCGGCCGGTCGGTCAGGGTGTGCGGGCAAATAGGAACAACGACGACGGCCTCGAGCGGTGGCTCGATAATCGGTCCGCCACAACTAAGCGCATAGGCCGTCGATCCGGTCGGCGTCGCGATGATAAGGCCATCACCGGAGTGGGTGTTGACGTACTGGCCTGCGACGCTGGCTTCGATATCGATCATGCGGCCGGTCTCGCGGCGTTGCAGGACAACGTCGTTGAATGCGGTTGCCTTAATCCTCTTGCCGTCTACGGCTCGGAAATGTGCATCGAGCAGCAAGCGTGCTTCGACCGAGTATTCGCCATTGAGAATATGGTCGACACTCGCCAGCATCTCGTCCGGCGATACATCCGCAAGAAAGCCCAGCCGACCACGATTGATGCCGAGCAACGGCACGTCGCTGTCGAGCGAGAGACTGCCGGCATACAGCATCGTGCCGTCACCGCCGATTGCGATCATTAGGTCGACCTGGGCTGCAAGCGACGATTCGGCCGCGCGCGTAACGGGCAGATCAAGCGTTATTTCATCGCTCGCAAAGACGTCGATTCCGGCTTTTGTCAAATGCAGGGCGAGCGACGTCATGGGCTCGGCGAGGCGCGGATCGTCGTAACGACCCAGCAAAGCCACTTTTTGAAATTCTCCGGCCATCGTCAGTCTGTCATCCTCTTGACCCCTCGCCGTGCCGTTGCTAGCGTGCTAAAAGATACCCTAACATAGCGACAGGCTTGCGAATTTTTCGTATTTCTTGCGAATGTCTGCAGAAGCAATCAATAACCCTCCGAGCGATCGAGCGCAACAACTTTTGTGCGCGTTGATACAGCGCTATACGCGTGAGGGGCAGCCCGTCGGCTCGAGGACGCTGTCGAAGGACTCGGGTCTTGATCTCAGCCCCGCGACAATTCGTAACGTCATGTCCGATCTGGAGGACCTTGGCTTGGTATCGGCACCGCATACGTCGGCAGGACGGGTGCCGACCCCCAAGGGTTACCGGCTGTTTGTCGACACGCTAATTCGCTATCGGCAGCCGAAACATGGCGACATCAGCAGGTTGAAATCACAAATTCGGCGCAAGGCCGACGACGCCGATGCGCTTGTGGCGTCGGTGTCGAGCATGCTCTCCGAAATTACGAGTCTGGCCGGCGTTGTCACGGTGCCCCGTGGCCAGCACCCGGCGCTGCGTCAAATCGAATTCCTGCCCCTGTCCGAGAACAGGATCCTGGCGATAATCGTGATTAACGATCGCGAAGTGCAGAATCGCATATTGCACACCGACAGAGACTACACCGTCTCGGAACTGCAGCAGGCCGCGAATTATATCAACGAACACTATGCGGGCATCGAAATGCAGCGGGTCAGAGACAAGATAGTCGATGACCTCGAAACAACCCGCGACTCGATGAATCAGGCGATGCACGACATTATCGCCGTGGCGCAGACGGCGATGGAGGGAGCTTCTCATCCAGGCGGAGAATTCGTGATGGCAGGTGAGACAAAGTTGATGGACTACGCTGAATTGTCGGATGTGGACACGTTGCGGCGGCTGTTTGAGGCGTTCTCCCGGAAACGTCTGATTCTCGATCTTCTGGATCGCAGCATTCATGCTGATGGCGTGCAGATCTTCATAGGTGAGGAGTCCGGCTATCACATTCTCGACAACTGCAGCGTCGTGACCGCTCCGTATCAACTGGATCACGACACGATTGGCGTGCTCGGTGTAATCGGGCCGACGCGCATGGCCTACGACAGGGTAGTCCCGATCGTCGATATTACGGCCCGTCTGCTCAGATCCGCGCTTAATCAGTAGCCAGACGGCATATATTGCCTCCCACCCCTTGATATTTGCGGGCGGGTCCCCAAACTCCACACTTCATTTGACAAGGCCGATGCCATACGGAGCAAATGCCTATGAATGGACAGCCCGAACGCCCTGAGGCCGAGTCCGAAGATGACAGTCCCACCTTGGATGACGAAACTGCTGAGCCGATACAGGATCAGGACAACGTTGAGGAGGCGCTTGCGGAATTGCAGGCCAAAGCCGACGAGAACTGGGACCGCTACCTGCGCGCGGCCGCCGAGGCCGAGAATGTCCGCAAGCGAGCCAGCCGCAACGTCGAACAGGCGCGTAAATTCGCGTTGGAGAGTTTTGGCAGGGAACTGCTGGCGGTCAAAGACAGCCTCGAGATGGGACTCGCGGCTGGCGAGGCCGCCGACGCAAAAAGCTTGCTTGAAGGCAGCGAAGCAACGTTGAAATTATTGACCGTAACGCTCGAGCGCTTCGGGGTTGCGGAGATCGATCCCGAGGGCGAGCCGTTTGATCCTGACCTGCACGAGGCCATGACGATGCGGCCCTCGGCCGACGTCGAACCTGGCTCGGTATTGACCGTAATTCAGAAAGGCTACTCGCTCAATGGACGCTTATTGCGCCCTGCGCGCGTGATTGTGGCGTCCGAGCCACCCAAAGAAGAGGCCGACGCGTAGCCAATACTGGCCGGAGCGGCTTGAAAGCTGCTCTGGCGGCCCCACGTATGCACCAGATTTGTGAATTTTCTAAGGTTTTCGGAGTAAGAACATGGCAAAAGTGATCGGTATCGACCTGGGTACCACTAACTCCTGCGTAGCCGTAATGGAGGGTGACACACCCAAGGTTATTGAAAATAGTGAAGGCGACCGAACGACCCCGTCGATTGTCGCATTCAGTAAGGACGATCAGGTACTGGTCGGGCAGTCGGCAAAGCGTCAGGCTGTAACGAATCCGAGCAATACTTTATTTGCCATCAAAAGACTGATTGGACGCCGCTTCAAGGACGAGGTCGTGCAACGCGACATAAAGATGGTTCCGTACACGATCGTTGAAGCAGACAACGGTGACGCCTGGGTTGAGGCGCACGGCAAGAAGCTGGCACCGCCCGAAATTTCGGCGCGTATCCTGATGAAAATGAAGAAGACAGCTGAAGACTACCTCGGTGAGGAAGTTAAGGAGGCTGTGGTTACGGTGCCGGCCTACTTCAACGACTCGCAGCGGCAGGCGACCAAGGATGCCGGCAAAATCGCTGGTCTGGAGGTCAAGCGCATCATCAACGAGCCGACTGCAGCTGCGCTCGCTTACGGCATGGACAAGAAGCGCGGTGACAAGAAGATCGCTGTATTCGACCTCGGCGGCGGTACCTTTGACGTATCGATTATCGAAATTGCGGAAGTCGATGGCGAGCACCAGTTCGAGGTTCTGGCCACGAACGGCGACACGTTCCTCGGCGGCGAAGACTTCGATATGCGCGTCATCGAGTATCTGACGTCCGAGTTCCAGCGCGAAAGCGGTGTCGATATCACGAAAGACCCGCTGGCCATGCAGCGCCTCAAAGAAGCGGCTGAGAAAGCGAAGATCGAGCTGTCGTCACAGCAGCAGACTGAGGTAAACCTGCCCTACATCACCGCTGACGCAAGCGGTCCGAAGCATCTGAATATCAAGTTAACGCGAGCCAAGCTGGAGTCGCTGGTAGACAAGCTGATCGAGCAAACCATGGGTCCGTGCAAGATTGCGCTCAACGACGCGGGTCTGAAAGTCAACGAGATCGACGACGTGATTCTCGTTGGCGGGCAGACGCGTATGCCAAAGGTGCAGGAAGAGGTGCAGAACTTTTTTGGCAAGGAACCTCGCAAGGACGTAAACCCTGACGAAGCGGTCGCACTTGGCGCCGCAATTCAGGGTGGCGTGCTTGCTGGCGACGTCAAGGATGTGTTGCTGCTCGACGTAACGCCGTTGTCGCTGGGCATCGAAACGCTCGGCGGGGTAATGACCAAGCTGATCGACAAAAACACGACGATCCCGGCAAATGCCGAGCAGGTATTTTCGACAGCGGACGACAACCAGACTGCCGTCACGATCCACGTGTTGCAAGGAGAGCGCGAGCGCGCCAGAGACAACAAGTCGCTCGGCCGCTTTGACCTGGCGGATATTCCCCCGGCGCCGCGCGGCTTGCCGCAGATCGAGGTTACGTTCGATATCGATGCGAACGGAATTCTGAATGTCTCGGCCAAGGACAAGGCCACGGGCAAGACTCAGAATATTGTCATAAAAGCGTCCAGCGGACTCTCCGATGATGAGATTGACAAGATGGTGTCTGACGCTGAAAGCCACGCTGAGGAAGATCGAAAATTCCGCGAACTGGTCGACGCCCGCAATCAGGCCGACGGTCTGATACATGCGGCGCAGAAAACGCTGAGCGAACTGGGCGAGAAAGCGACCGGCGAGGAACGCCTCAATGTCGAGAACGCAATATCGGACCTGAAGTCAGCGCTCGAAAGTGATGACCAGGAAAAAATCCAGGCTAAGACAGCGGCATTGGCCGAAGCATCGGGCGGCCTAGCCCAGAAGCTCTATGCCGAGCAGGCGGCGAAGGAATCCGGTGACGCAACGGGTGGTACGTCGGCTGACGATGTGGTCGATGCCGAGTTCGAAGAGGTCGACGACGACAAGTCGAAGCCCGAGTAGACTCCGGGATTTTGTGAAACCTTGAAGGGCGCCGTCCGCGGCGCCCGAGCTTTAAGCAGCAATGGCAAAACGCGACTACTACGATGTACTTGGCGTCTCGAGAACGGCATCCGCCGACGAGATCAAGAAATCGTATCGTCGTCTAGCCATGAAGCATCACCCGGACCGCAACAAGGGCGATGGCAGTGCTGGAGGCAAGTTCAAAGAGGCCAAAGAGGCCTACGAGGTGCTCAAAGACCCGGACAAACGAGCAACTTATGATCGATTTGGACACGACGGACTCAGTGCCAGGGCTGGCGGCGCTGGGGGGTTCAGTGCCGAAGGCTTCGGCGACATTTTCGGCGATGTGTTCGGCGATATATTTGGCGGTGGCCGGCAACGAGGCAGTCAGGTTTTTCGGGGTGCCGATCTGGGCTATGAACTGCGCCTCGACCTCGAAAAAGCCGTTAGTGGGGACTCGGTAACCATCGATGTGCCGACGCAGGTAACGTGCGAGACCTGCAGCGGCAGCGGCGCGAAAAAGGGCACGGAACCCGTAAAATGTACGACATGCGGTGGCGCGGGACAGGTGCGCATGCAGCAGGGTTTTTTCTCGATTCAACAGACCTGCCCCGCGTGTAAGGGCGCCGGCACGGTGATCGGTGATCCGTGTGGCGACTGTCACGGTCGTGGCCGGGTGCACAAAACCAAAACCCTGTCGGTCAAGGTTCCGGCTGGTGTGGACGATGGCGACCGCATCCGGCTTTCAGGAGAAGGCGAGGCTGGCCGCAACGGTGGTCCCCCCGGCGATCTCTACGTGGAAATCCGCGTGAATCCGCACAAGTTGTTCAAACGCGACGGCCCGGACCTCGCTTGTGAGGTGCCAGTCAGCATCGCTAAAGCAGCTCTCGGCGGCGAGATCGACTTACCGACTCTCGACGGCCACGTAACGCTGAAAGTGCCGCCGGGCACGCAGTCGGGCAAGGTGTTTCGCCTGCGCGGCAAAGGAGTTACCACGGTACGCGACGCACGCCAGGGCGACCTGTTTGCCAAGGTTGCCGTCGAAACACCTGTCAATCTGACGGCAGAGCAGAGAGAACTGCTGCAGCGATTTGAAGACTCAGTTCAGGCGGGAGGCGAGAAGCACAGTCCCCGCGCTGGCGGCTGGCTCGAAACTGTGAAGCGTTTCTTCGATAGAATCAGCCCGTAGCCCGGCTGAAGGAACGCAACATCAATTCAATCCGGATAGGCATCGCAGGCTCAGGCCGTATGGGTCAGGCGATCGTGCGTGCGATCGCGGCACATAAGGATTTCCTTCTGGCTGGTTTGTGGGTGCGTGACCCTGAGCGGGCCGCAAGCCTGAACTTGCCTCGCGACGTTCTTATCAGTTCCGATATCGATGCGGTCGCTGCCGTTGCGGACGTTGTTATTGACTTCAGTCTGCCGGCCGCGATTAGCGATGTCCTTGCTGCCGTTACGCGTCATGGTAAGCCGGTGGTCTGCGGCGTTAGTGGTCTGACCGATGCGCAGCGGTCCGAAATGGATGCCGCAGCCCGCACTGTCGCGGTCGTGTATGACCGCAATATGAGCCTTGGTGTCGCTGTTCTCGAGATTATCGTACGGCAGGCGTCGGCCGCTCTGGGCGATGAATTCGCCGCCGAAGTCCATGAAACACACCACATTCACAAGCTCGACTCCCCGTCAGGGACGGCGCTTAAGCTCGGCGAGGCCATTGCGGCCGCGCGCGGGACGGCCGCGGAAGATATTCATTACGAGGTGGAGCGGCGTGGTGACGTACCTGGCGATCACAGCGTCGTGCTCTCATCTGCAACCGAACGTCTGACCCTGGCGCACAGCGTCACTACGCGAGACGTATTTGCCGATGGCGCACTGCGAGCGGCGCGCTGGATCGTCAGTCAACAGCCCGGCCGCTATTCGATGCACGATGTCCTGAATCTGGGCTCTTAAGAGGTTTTGCGCATCTTAAGGCGCCCCAGCGGTCGCCTAGCAGCGGAAAAAGGACCGATTTGCTATAGCGCTCTATCTTTGGTTTCAGTAAGATACGTCGGATCGCTAAGCGGTCAGCGAAATCACGAGCGGGAGGCACTGTCCTTCCGCTTTTGTGCATCTGAAATCAGTCAAGACTGACTAACGAGGATCGCTGTTGAGTACGCCTGCTGTTCTGGCACTTGCTGATGGAACAATCTTTCGGGGGGTCTCGGTCGGAGCCAATGGCCGGACCATTGGTGAAGTCGTATTCAATACAGCGATGACCGGCTACCAGGAGATCCTTACAGATCCTTCCTATTGCCGCCAGATCGTCACGCTGACTTACCCGCATATCGGTAATACCGGCACTAACAGCGAGGACATGGAATCGTCCCAGGTGCATGCATCCGGTCTTGTCATACGTGACAGCTCGAGGATTAGCAGCAGTTGGCGTTCGGAGCGACCGTTCAGTGAGTTTCTCGCGCGGGCGGGGACGGTCGCGATCGCCGAAATCGATACACGCCGGCTGACGCGCATCATCCGCGTGAAAGGCGCGCAGTCTGGATGCATAATGACCGGTGACGCAAATACCGACGTTGCGATCAAGCACGCGCGTAAATTTCCTGGCATTTCCGGAATGGACCTGGCGAAGTTTGTCACCACTGATCAGCCCTATCAGTGGTGTCACGGGGTGACCTTTGGTCGCCGGCCGCGCATTCTGAGCCGCCGCATAGCCCCCTATCATGTTGTCGCGTACGACTTCGGCATCAAACGCAATATTCTGCGACTGCTCTCGGATCTCGACTGCCGCATGACCGTGGTGCCCGCCAAGACCAGCGCTGAGGAAGCATTGGCGCTGTCACCGGATGGCATATTCTTGTCCAACGGGCCGGGGGATCCGGAACCCTGCGAGTATGCGATCGATGCGATTCGTGAGTTTCTGCAAACCGGCATACCGATTTTCGGTATTTGCCTCGGGCACCAATTGCTGGCCCTTGCCGCCGGCGCCAAGACGACCAAGATGAAGTTCGGCCATCACGGCGCCAATCATCCTGTGCAGGACCTCGAAACAGGGCAAGTCATGATCACGAGCCAGAATCACGGGTTCGCGGTTGATGAGGAGACTCTACCGGCTGACGTCGTTGCAACTCACCGTTCCTTGTTCGACGGCACGCTGCAGGGCATTGCGCTCAAAGACCAGCCGGCATTCAGCTTCCAGGGACACCCCGAGGCGAGCCCCGGCCCGCACGACCTGCGCCCGCTATTCGAGCGATTCGTGCACGACATGGAAACAAAAAAGCGCAGCGTGAAGAGAGCGGTTCTCTCTACATAGTGTTAATAAACAGTAACTTATAATTAATTATTAAAGTAGATTATGCCAAAGCGGACTGACATAGACAGTGTTCTGATTATCGGTGCAGGACCCATCGTCATTGGTCAGGCCTGCGAGTTCGACTATTCGGGTGCGCAGGCTTGCAAAGCCCTAAAAGAAGAGGGCTACCGCGTTGTGCTGGTCAATTCGAATCCGGCTACGATCATGACCGACCCCGACACGGCCGACGCGATCTATATCGAGCCGATTCACTGGACGGCCCTCGAACGCATTATCGCGAAGGAGCGGCCGGATGCGTTGCTACCAACGATGGGCGGACAAACGGGGCTGAATTGTGCTCTCGACCTGGCGCGCGAGGGCGTCCTCGAGAAATACAAGGTCGAGATGATAGCCGCCTCGCGCGAAGCGATTGATATGGCCGAGGATCGTGACCTGTTTCGGCAGGCGATGACGGATATCGGCCTTGAAGTGCCAACAGCCGAGATTGCACATTCCCTGGAGGAAGCGCTCGAGAAGCAGCCGAAAATTGGTTTTCCAACGATTATTCGGCCGTCATTTACGCTCGGTGGCACCGGCGGCGGTATTGCATTCAACCGCGACGAATTCGAGCGCATCGTCACTCACGGTCTCGAGATGTCTCCGACAACCGAGATACTGCTCGAAGAATCGGTGATCGGCTGGAAAGAGTTCGAGATGGAGGTCGTTCGCGACCGAAATGACAACTGTATTATCGTCTGTTCGATCGAGAATCTCGATCCAATGGGCGTGCATACGGGTGACTCGATTACCGTGGCCCCCGCGCAGACGCTGACGGACCAGGAATACCAGCGACTTCGAAACGCCTCGATCGACGTGCTGCGCAAGATCGGTGTCGACACCGGCGGATCAAATGTCCAGTTTGCGGTTAATCCGGACGACGGCCGGGTACTGGTCATAGAAATGAATCCACGAGTGTCGCGCTCATCAGCTTTGGCCTCGAAGGCGACAGGATTTCCAATAGCCAAGGTAGCGGCAAAGCTCGCCGTTGGTTATACCCTGGACGAGCTCAGGAACGACATTACGGGTGGTGCCACGCCCGCGTCATTCGAGCCGACCATCGACTACGTCGTCACCAAAATTCCGCGTTTTACCTTTGAGAAATTTCCGGGCGCCAACGATCGCCTGACAACGCAGATGAAGTCCGTTGGTGAAGTCATGTCGATGGGCCGAACGTTTCAGGAATCGCTGCACAAAGCCTTGCGCGGGCTAGAGACTGGAATTACGGGTCTAAATGAAATCGTCACGTCGGTGTCGACCGATGCCGAGCGCGACAAGTTGCGACAGGAATTGCGTATTCCGGGAGGCGAACGCATTCGCTATGTTGCTGATGCGATGCGGCTTGGTTTTACGTTCGATGATGTTGCCAAGATAACCGGCATCGATCCGTGGTTTCTCGAGCAGATCGCGGACCTCCTCGACTCGGAGCAAATGATTCGCGATGCGGGCCTGGCCGGGCTCGATGAGACCGGGGTGCGGTCGTTGAAACGAAAGGGTTTCTCGGATGCGCGCATCGCCGAGGTGCTCGGCGTCGCGGAAAGCGTTGTGCGCGCGAAACGGTTGAAGCTCGGTATTCGACCAGTCTTCAAACGCGTCGACACCTGCGCCGCGGAATTCTCGACTTCGACGGCATACCTGTATTCGACTTATGAAGAAGAGTGCGAGGCGCGGCCTTCCGACCGCGCCAAGATAATGATTCTGGGTGGCGGCCCGAACCGAATCGGCCAAGGCATCGAGTTCGATTATTGTTGCGTACACGCAGCTCTTGCGCTCAAGGAATCAGGATACGAGACCGTCATGGTCAACTGCAATCCGGAAACCGTATCCACGGACTACGACACGTCCGACAGGCTGTACTTCGAGTCGCTGACATTTGAAGACGTAATGGAAATTATCGACAAAGAACAGCCCAAGGGCGTCATTGTTCAGTACGGTGGCCAGACGCCGTTAAAGTTGGCACGAGATCTCGAGGCTGCGGGTGCGCCAATAATTGGTACCACACCGAATTCGATCGATCTCGCCGAAGATCGCGAACGATTCCAGCAGTTGGTCGAGTCGCTAGATCTCAAACAGCCGCCTAATCGTGCGGCCCGAAATAAGCGAGAGGCTCTCGAGATGGGCACCGACGTCGGCTATCCGCTCGTCGTGCGGCCGTCCTATGTGCTCGGCGGCCGCGCCATGGAGATAGTACACAGCGATGAGGATCTGGCCGCCTACATGGATGCTGCGATCGATGTGTCAAACGACAGTCCGGTACTGCTCGATCGCTTTCTCGATCTCGCAACCGAGGTCGACGTCGACTGCGTCTGCGATGGCCAGCGTGTACTCATCGGCGGGATCATGGAGCATATCGAGCAGGCGGGTGTCCATTCGGGCGATTCAACCTGCTCGCTCCCGCCTTTCAGCCTCAGCGAAGAGGTGCAAAAAGAACTGACGGCGCAGGTCGTCAAACTGGCGAAGGGCCTGAAAGTTGTTGGCCTCATGAACACGCAGTTCGCGATTCAGAACGACATTGTGTACCTGCTTGAAGTCAACCCGCGAGCCTCGCGGACAATCCCGTTCGTATCCAAGGCAACCGGCATTCCGCTGGCCAAAATTGCTGCGAAGGTCATGGTTGGAGAGTCCCTTGCGAAACAGGGGTACGTCAATCAGCGCATTCCGCAATATTTCTCAGTAAAAGAGTCGGTGTTCCCGTTCATCAAATTCCCGGGCGCCGACCCGATCCTCGGTCCCGAAATGAAGTCGACGGGTGAGGTGATGGGTATCGGCCGTTCATTCGGCGAAGCCTATGCGAAAGCGCAGCTGGCGTCGGGCGTCGTATTGCCACGTCAGGGAGTCGCTCTGTTGAGCGTGCGCGACCGGGACAAGGACGGCGCCGTGGAACTTGCGAAGATCCTTGTCGCACAGGGATTCGATATCGTTGCGACACATGGAACGGCACAAAAGCTCGCCGCCTCTGGGGTATCATGCCGACGAGCGAACAAAGTTCGCGAGGGGCGTCCGCACATTGTGGACATGATCAAGAATGGCGAGATCGACCTGATCGTCAACACGACAGAAGGCAAACGCGCGATCAATGAATCCGCGTCAATTCGTGCCGAGGCGGTTCGCAGGGACGTCACTTACTACACGACACTTGGCGCGGCAATCGCAACCTGTGTCGCAATTGAACACCTGGATGACAGTGAAGTGAACCGGCTACAGGATCTACACAAAGAGGTGGCGGCGTGAGTAAAGTGCCGATGACGGTTCGCGGCCACGAACTGCTGCAAGAAGAACTCAAGAGGCTCAAGTCGGTCGATCGGCCACGGGTGATTCAGGCGATCGCCGAAGCGCGTGCGCACGGTGATTTGAAAGAAAATGCCGAGTACCACGCGGCGAAAGATCAGCAGGGATTCATCGAGGCACGCATCAAGCAGCTCGAGGGCAAACTGTCGCACCTGCACGTAATCGATGTCACGTCAGTTGATGCGAAGGGAAAAATAGTTTTCGGATCAACCGTCGAGCTACTCGAAGAGGACAATAACGAACAGATCGAATACAGGATCGTCGGGGAGGACGAAGCCGACATCAAAAACGGTCTGATTTCTTATACGTCACCGATTGCCCGCGCGCTCATCGGCAAAAGTGAAGGCGATGTCGTGTCTTTTCAGGCGCCCGGCGGCGAGAAAACGTTCGAAATACTTGAAGTCAAATACATCTGACGCGCAGCCTAGCGGTTTGGAACGACGATCTTTCTCTTGTCGGGATTCTCTCGGTACAGCAAAGCCATATTTCCGACGCGCTGAACGAGGGCAGCCGAACCAGTATTGCAGAGTTCTTGGATGATCGTATCGCGCGCTTTTCTGTCACCAATCCGGACACTCACCTTGATCAGCTCATGGTGCGCGAGGGTCGCCTCAAACTCGCTGAGCACCGCAGTGGATAGCCCCGCTTCGCCGACCATGATCAGTGGTTTCAGACCATGCCCGAGGCCACGCAGGTATTTCTTTTGTGCTTCACTCAGTGCCATGGGCGCGAAGTGTAGCAATGAGTAAACCGCAAGACACTAACAGCTTGCGCGAATCAGGTGATGAGTATTGAGTAAGCCCCGGGGCACTGGACGAACCTGGAAAGAACGCCAGGAGCGGGACCCGTATGTGCAACGGGCGCGGCGCGATGGCTGGCGCTCCAGGGCTGTGTACAAGCTCGAGCAGATCGAGCAGAAAGAACGACTGCTGAAACCGGATATGGTGTGTGTCGATCTCGGCGCGGCCCCAGGCAGTTGGAGTCAATACGTTAGCGAGAAGCTCAAAGGCAAGGTGCGAATCATCGCTGTGGACATTGTGCCGATCGATTCATTGCCATCGGTTGAGTTCATTCAGGGCGATTTCACCGACGACGAGACTCTGGCTGCATTGCGTGCCGGCATCGGGGACGCGTCCGTCGACCTTGTAATGAGCGATATGGCCCCCAATATAACTGGTAATCGGGCTGTCGATCAGCCACGGTCAATGTATCTCGCGGAACTTGCTCTGGACTACTGCGGCCAGGTACTCGGACCGGGCGGCAATTTCGTTTGCAAGCTGTTCCAGGGCGAAGGAACCGACGCATACATCTCCGCTGCGCGGAACATGTTCGAACGCGTGAAAGTCATTAAACCCAAGGCCTCGAGGCCCGGCAGCCGTGAGGTGTACTTGGTAGCGAGAAACTATCAATTGTAGTAGTGTCTAAAAGCTAGAACCTGTCTAAACCCGCCGTCTTCTGGCAGCTTCCAAAGCGGACCCTTAATGTGAATGACCTAACCAAAAACATTCTTGTCTTCGTCGTGATTATCGTCGTACTGCTGTCAGTCGTGCAGGGCTTGCAGGGCGTCAGCACGGGTAACCCGCAGGCGAAAGCCTATTCAGATTTTCTCGATCAGGTTCGCTCGGGCCAGGTTTCGATGGTTGTGATCGAAGGTGAGCGGATCAAGTTCGGCAGCAGTGATCGCGAGCCGTTGCCTTACTACACGATCAGTCCCGAGACCGATAACAACACGCTGATCGGTCTGCTCGATAAGAATGACGTCAACTTCAGCGCCGCGGAACCAAAATCCCAGAGCCTTATTGGCCAGCTCCTAATCAGCTCTTTTCCAATACTTCTGCTGATCGGCGTCTGGATCTACTTCATGCGCCAAATGCAGGGTGGAGGTGGCGGCCGTGGCGCAATGTCATTTGGCAAAAGCAAGGCCAGACTGCTCGGTGAAGACCAGGTTGGCGTAACGTTCGCCGACGTTGCGGGCGTCGAAGAAGCCAAAGCCGAGGTGTCTGAAGTTGTCGATTTCCTCAAGGATCCGAGCAAGTTCCAGCGTCTGGGCGGCAAGATTCCAAAAGGCGTGTTGATGGTCGGACCGCCGGGTACCGGCAAGACCCTGCTCGCAAAAGCGATAGCTGGTGAAGCGAAGGTACCGTTCTTCACGATTTCCGGTTCTGACTTCGTCGAGATGTTTGTAGGTGTCGGTGCGTCCAGAGTGCGCGACATGTTCGACCAGGCGAAAAAACAGGCGCCGTGCATCATTTTCATTGACGAACTCGATGCCGTTGGCCGGCATCGTGGCGCGGGACTCGGCGGTGGACATGATGAACGTGAGCAGACTCTGAACCAGATGCTTGTCGAAATGGACGGCTTCGAGGGCAGCGAAGGAATCATTGTCATTGCTGCAACGAACAGACCCGATGTACTCGACCCAGCCTTGCTGCGGCCGGGACGCTTCGATCGCCAGGTTGTCGTGCCTTTGCCCGACGTGCGTGGACGGGAGCAGATTCTAAAGGTACACATGCGCAAAGTGCCGCTTGACGACGATGTTAGGCCGAACCTGATCGCTCGGGGAACGCCGGGATTCTCCGGCGCGGATCTTGCGAACCTCGTCAATGAGGCGGCGCTGTTCGCGGCCCGCGCCAATCGCCGCGTCGTCAGCATGGATCATTTCGAAAAGGCCAAAGACAAGATCATGATGGGCACGGAGAGGCGCTCCATGGTCATGAGTGAAAAAGAGAAACTCAACACGGCCTACCATGAATCCGGACATGCAATAGTCGGCTTTCTCGTGCCCGAGCACGATCCGGTCTATAAGGTGACAATCATTCCCAGGGGGCGGGCACTCGGCGTGACCATGTATCTGCCAGAGGAAGATCGTTATAGCATGTCCAAACAGCGGCTCGAGAGTGCCATCGCGAGTCTGTTTGGAGGTCGCATTGCCGAAGAGATGATTCTCGGCGCCGCCGGTGTTACAACCGGCGCTGCTAACGACATCGAACGCGCAACGGAAATTGCCCGCAATATGGTGACGAAGTGGGGCCTGTCCGAGCGTCTCGGCCCGCTGACGTACAGCGAAGATGATGGCGAGGTCTTTCTGGGTCATTCGGTGACGCAGCGCAAGCAAGTATCTGACGATACGGCGCATGCGATCGACGAAGAGGTTCGCCGCATCGTTGATCACAATTACAAAACGGCGAAAGCGATTCTCGAGGAGAATGTCGACAAGCTGCATTTGATGGCGCAAGCACTCGTAAAGTACGAGACGATTGATGGTTCGCAAATCAGGGACATCATGGCAGGAAAGCAGCCGCAGCCACCGGAGGACTGGGAAGATGCCGTCGACTCGACACCGGGCGACGATGCGCCGACGCCCGAGGCTGAAGTGACGGGTTCGATTGGCGGCCCCGCCAGCGAACACTAGACTGCAGCCAATCACCGACGCTAAAGCGGTGACCGAATGCTCCGTCTAGGTTCCATCAACCTGGAATGCCCTGCGGTCATGGGCATTCTGAACGTAACGCCCGACTCATTTTCGGATGGTGGCCGGTTCACCGCACTGTCCGCAGCATTGCCGCACGCGGAGAGGATGGTGAGCGAAGGGGCGGCGATAATCGACGTTGGTGGTGAGTCGACGCGCCCAGGCGCAGACGGGGTCAGCGTGCAACAGGAAATCGACCGCGTGGTTCCGGTGATCGAGGCGCTCCGCGATACCGTCGATGTGCCGGTCTCGGTAGACTCGAGTAAGCCAGGGGTAATGCGGGCTGCCGCAGCTGCCGGGGCTGCGATGATCAATGACATCCGGGCGCTGCGCAGCGAAGGTGCATTGGCCACCGCCGTGGAATTACAGCTGCCGGTATGTCTTATGCACATGCAGGGGCAGCCTCGCACGATGCAGCAAGACCCGCACTATGATGATGTTGTGGGGGAAGTCACCGAGTTCTTGAGTGATCGGGTGAAGCAGTGCGTCCAGGCCGGACTCCATCGGGACCTGATAATCATCGACCCGGGTTTCGGTTTCGGCAAAACGCCGCAAGACAATATCGAGT
>Ga0224512_10002738_pt1 | contig 15929 bp, 11 predicted proteins | sample SF_May12_sed_USG_4_FD_169103 | JGI IMG/M metagenome (GOLD analysis project Ga0224512, IMG submission 169103) | Sediment microbial communities from San Francisco Bay, California, United States - SF_May12_sed_USGS_13 | ecosystem: Environmental > Aquatic > Marine > Sediment | place: USA...
CCTTCGACAAAATCATCGTCATCGCCGCCGTCAGCGTCGTCTTGCCATGGTCCACGTGCCCAATCGTGCCCACGTTCACGTGCGGCTTCGTGCGCTCAAATTTGCTCTTCGCCATTTTTTTGCTCCGCTATCGCTAGATCCCACGCTACCACAACCCCTGCCGCCTACTTGGCTTCACCGCCCTACCCTGCAACCCGCAAAACAATCATTCGGTCTTCCTGAAAAATAAACAATCTCCATAAGGAAAGGAAGAACGGAAATAGGACGCCTATTTCCGTTCTTCCTTTCCTGTGTACTTGTTGATGATCGCCTCCGCAATCGGCTTCGGCGCCTCGGCGTAGTGCTTGAACTCCATGCTGTAGGTCGCGCGACCCTGCGAGAGCGAGCGCAGCGTCGTCGAGTAGCCGAACATGTCGGCGAGCGGCACTTCCGCGCGCACCGCCTTGCCACCGCCCACCAGCTCTTCCATGCCCTGGATCACGCCGCGGCGCGAGCTGAGATCGCCCACCACGTTACCCATGAAGTCATCAGGCGTTTCCACCTCGACCGCCATAATCGGCTCGAGCAGCGTCGGGCTTGCTCGGCGCAGCCCTTCCTTGAGCGCGATCGAGCCCGCCATCTTGAAGGCATTCTCGTTCGAGTCGACCTCGTGATAGGAGCCGTCGAACAGCGTCACCTTGACATCCACCACGGGGAAACCCGCGAGCACGCCGTTGGGCAATGTATCGACGACGCCTTTTTTCACCGCCGGAATGTACTCTCGCGGGACGCTACCGCCTTTGACCGCGTCCACGAACTCGAAGCCCTTGCCCGCCTGCTGCGGCTCGACCCTGAGCAGCACATGGCCGTACTGACCGCGTCCCCCCGTCTGCTTGACGAACTTGCCCTCGACCTTGTCCACCACGCGCCTGATGGTTTCGCGGTAGGCAACCTCGGGCGCGCCGACGTTTGCCTCCACGCCGAACTCGCGCTTCATGCGGTCCACGATGATCTCGAGGTGCAGCTCGCCCATGCCCGAGATGATCGTCTGGCCGGACTCCTCATCGGTGCGCACCCGGAACGAAGGGTCTTCCTGTGCCAGGCGGTTCAACGCGATGCCCATCTTCTCCTGGTCCGCCTTGGTCTTGGGCTCGACCGCGACGTGGATCACCGGCTCCGGGAACTCCATCTTCTCGAGCGTGATGATTTTCTGGGCGTTCGTGAGCGTGTCGCCCGTGGTGACTTCCTTCAGGCCCACCGCAGCAGCGATGTCGCCGGCGCACACTTCCTTTACTTCCTCGCGCTCGTTGGAATGCATCTGCAACAGCCGGCCGATCCGCTCCTTGCGGCCCTTGGTGGGGTTATAGACGGAATCGCCGGAGCTCACAACGCCGGAGTAGACGCGGAAGAACGTCAGCTGCCCGACGTACGGATCGGTCATGATCTTGAACGCCAGGCCCGAGAACGGCGCTTCGTCATTCGGCGCGCGCTCGTCCACTTCGCCGTTTTCCTTGATCCCCTTCACTGGCGGCACGTCGCTCGGCGCAGGCATGTAATCGATCACGGCATCCAGCATCGCCTGCACGCCTTTGTTCTTGAACGCTGAGCCGCACAGCGTCGGAAAGATCTCTCCGTGAATCGTGCGACTACGCAGCCCTCTCTTGATCTCGTCCACCGAGAGCTCACCGTCCGCGAGGTACTTGTTCATGAGCTCTTCGGACGCCTCGGCCGCCGTCTCCACCATCTTCTCGCGCCACTCGTTTGCCTCATCCATGAGCTCGGCGGGAACGTCCTTGGACTCGAATTTCATCCCCTGCGTGCCGTCATCCCAGTAGATCGCCTGCATTTTCACCAGATCGACGACTCCCAGGAATTTTTCCTCTGCGCCGATTGGCAGCTGGATCGGCACCGGGTTCGCCTTCAAGCGGCTCTGGACCTGCTCCAGAACGCGCTTGAAATCGGCGCCCGTGCGATCCATTTTGTTGACGAAGATGAGCCGCGGCACGCGGTACTTGTTGGCCTGGCGCCACACGGTTTCAGTCTGCGGCTGCACGCCCCCGACCGCGCACAACACCGTGCAGGCGCCATCGAGCACCCGCAGCGAGCGTTCGACTTCGATAGTGAAATCCACGTGGCCCGGCGTGTCGATGATATTGATGCGGTGCTCGGGGTAATGGCTGTCCATTCCCTTCCAGAAACAGGTGGTCGCCGCCGACGTGATGGTGATGCCGCGCTCCTGCTCCTGCTCCATCCAGTCCATGACTGCGGTGCCATCATGCACTTCGCCCAGCTTGTGCGACACACCGGTATAGAACAGGATGCGCTCGGTGGTCGTGGTCTTGCCGGCATCAATGTGGGCCGTGATGCCGATGTTGCGATAGCGCTCGATGGGAGTCTTGCGTGCCACTTTGAAAAACCAGTGTCAAATGTTTAGTGGACAGATCCGAACTCAACATTCAAAATTCATCATTCGAAATTTTTTCATTACCGTCAAAAGCGGTAATGAGAAAATGCCTTGTTGGCTTCCGCCATGCGATGCACTTCCTCGCGTTTCTTTATTGCACCGCCCTTGCCCTCCGCGGCCTCGGCCAGCTCGCTGCCGAGCCGCGCATCCATTGATTTCTCGCCGCGCCCGCGGGCCGCGTCGCGTATCCAGCGCATCGCGAGCGCAGCACGGCGCACAGGGCGCACCTCCACGGGAACCTGGTAGTTGGCACCGCCCACGCGCCGGCTCTTCACCTCGACCATCGGCTTCACGTTATTGACGGCCAGGATGAACACCTCGAGCGGGTCCTTGCTGGTTCGCTTCTTGATGTGGTCGAGCGCACCGTAAACGATCGATTCGGCGACCGATTTCTTTCCCCGCGTCATGATGACGTTGATAAACTTGGCGACGTCCTGGCTGGTGTATTTCGGGTCCGGCAGAACTTCGCGTTTCGGAATTTCTCTGCGTCGCGGCACCTTTTACCTCAATGTTCAATGTTGAATGTTGAATGTTGAATGTTGAATTGGCCGTCACGCAGCGACACTCATTTAACATTCAACATTAAAAATTTAAAATTCCGTCAAGCGGTCTTGGCGCGCTTCGCGCCGTACTTGGACCGGCTCTGCTTGCGATCCTTTACGCCGGCGGTATCGAGACTGCCGCGCACCACGTGGTAGCGCACGCCCGGCAGGTCCTTCACGCGTCCCCCGCGGATCAGCACCACTGAGTGCTCCTGCAGGTTGTGCCCTTCGCCACCGATGTAGCCGATCACCTCGAATCCATTGGTCAGGCGCACCTTGGCTACCTTGCGCAACGCGGAGTTCGGCTTCTTCGGCGTCGTCGTATAAACGCGCGTGCACACGCCCCGGCGTTGCGGCGATCCGGCCAGCGCCGGCACCTTGCTTTTGGTGGGCGCGGCGCGCCGGGCTCCACGCACTAATTGATTGACTGTTGGCATGTCCTTAACGATCCGATTTCTTGACCACCGCCCGCCTAAGCCTTTGAATTAAGGAACGTCAGTGCGGGACAGCGCGGCGTGGCTGGCCCCCAAAAAAGCGGGGACGGCGTCGCCGCCGTCCCTGCCTGGATTGTACTGCCGATCACCGCAGCACCCGAGCCAGAGGTGCCAGCGGCTAAAAAGCCCGTGGATTTTAAAGGGTTAGCGCACCTCTGTCAAGCAACCTGCTCCTGACTTTCCGTGCCGATCGGCGCCTCTTCCGCGGGCACGGCCCCCTCGGCGAGCTCCGCCGCGACCGCTTGCCGCTTGCGGACACGGTGATAGGCCAAACCGGTGCCTGCCGGAATAAGACGGCCGACGATCACGTTCTCCTTCAAGCCGCGCAACTCGTCGCGCTTGCCCATGATTGCGGCTTCCGTCAGCACCCGGGTCGTCTCCTGGAACGAAGCGGCCGAAATGAACGAATCGGTGGAAAGCGACGCCTTCGTGATCCCGAGCAGCATGTGCTCGTAGATTGCCGGTTTCTTGTCGTCGGCTTCCACTTTCTCGTTCTCCTCGAGCACCTCGGCACGTTCGATCTGCTCGCCGGTGATGAAGCGGGTGTCTCCCGGCTCCACGATCTGCACGCGCCGCAGCATCTGGCGCACGATGACCTCGATGTGCTTGTCGTTGATCTTCACACCCTGCAGGCGGTAGACGTCCTGCACCTCGTTGCAGATATAGCGCGCGAGCGCTTCCACGCCGAGCAGTCGCAGGATGTCGTGTGGCTCCGCGGGGCCGTCGACGATCATCTCGCCCTTGTTCACGACCTGCCCGTCGTGCGCCATGACGTGCTTGTCCTTGGCAATGAGAAACTCGTGCGCGACCCCGTCGAGGTCAGTGATTACCAGGCGCTGCTTGCCCTTGGTGTCTTTCCCGAACGAGACGGTGCCAGTGATCTCCGCGAGCAGGCCGGCATCCTTGGGCGACCGTGCCTCGAACAACTCCGCCACCCGGGGCAGACCCCCTGTGATATCGCGAGTCTTCGAAGTCTCCTGCGGAATGCGCGCAAGCACTTCGCCCACCCCCACTTGCTGCCCGTCCCGCACCGTGATGATCGAGCCGATCTGGAAAGTGATGTTGACCGACTGGTCCGAGCCGGCGATCCTGATCTCGCCACCGCTCTCATCCAGCAGTTTGACCTGCGGCCGCAGTCCTCGCGCCTGGATGCTCCCCCGGCGCTTGGGATCCACGACGACAAGGGTGGAAAGTCCGGTCACTTCGTCGATCTGCCTGGCGACGGTGACGCCCTCCTCGACGTTCTCGAACTTTATCCGGCCCGCGTACTCCGTGACGATCGGACGGGTGTGCGGGTCCCAGGTCGCCAGCACCTGCCCGGCCTTGACGACATCGCCGTCGCGCGGCGTCAGGGTAGCGCCGTACGGCACCTTGTGGCGCTCGCGCTCGCGGCCGCTTTCGTCGTGGATCATGATCTCGCCATTGCGCGATATCACCACCAGCTCGCCGCGCGAGTTGGTGACATAACGCATCCCGGCCGCGTAGCGCACCACACCGTTCGATTTGCTCTCGATCTGGCTGACCACCGCAGTACGCGAGGCCGCGCCACCGATGTGGAAGGTGCGCATCGTGAGCTGCGTGCCCGGCTCGCCGATCGACTGCGCAGCAATGACGCCCACTGCCTCGCCAACGTTCACCGGGCTGCCGCGCCCGAGGTCGCGTCCGTAGCACTTCGCGCACAGCCCGTAGCGCGTCTCGCAGGTAAGCGGCGTCCGGACTTTCACTTCGTCGATACCCGCGGCTTCGATTGCCTCCACCGCGTCCTCGTCGAGCAGGGCGTTCGCGGGAGACATCACCTTGCCCGATTCGGGATCGATCACGTCGTTCGCGCACACGCGCCCGAGGATCCGCTCCCGCAGCGATTCGACCACCTCGCCGCCCTCGATCAGCGCCTTCATGTAAACGCCCTGCGTGGTGCCGCAATCATCTTCTGTCACGACCAGGTCCTGCGTGACGTCCACCAGGCGCCGCGTCAGGTAGCCCGAGTTGGCGGTCTTCAACGCCGTGTCGGCCAGCCCCTTGCGCGCACCGTGCGTGGAGATGAAATACTGCAGCACATTCAGCCCCTCGCGGAAGTTGGCCGTGATCGGCGTCTCGATGATCGAGCCGTCGGGCTTGGCCATCAGGCCGCGCATGCCGGCCAGCTGCCGGATCTGTGCCGCCGAGCCGCGCGCGCCGGAATCGGCCATCATGTAGATGGAATTGAACGACTCCTGCATCACCGGCTGGTTCGTCTTCTTGTCCATGCGCGGCGTCCACTCGCGCGTCTTGCCGTCCCAGTCCATCACGGGTTCGACGCCAAGCTGATCCATCATGGCCTTGGCCACGAGGTCGCCAGCGCGGCCCCAGATGTCGACGACTTTGTTGTAGCGCTCGCCTTGGGTCACCAGGCCGGAGGTGTACTGCTGCTCGATCTCCTGCACCTCCTTCTCGGCGTCCGCAATGATCTCGGTCTTCTGGGCCGTGATCAGCATGTCATCGACCGCGATCGAGATGCCCGCGCGAGTCGCCATACCGAACCCGGTGTACATGAGCTTGTCCGCGAAGATCACGGTCTCTCGCAGCCCGCAGCGCCGGAAGCTCGCATTGATCAGGCGCGAGATCTCTTTCTTCTTGAGCGTCTTGTTGAGCAGCTCGAACGGCAGACCGGCGGGCAGAATATCGGACAGCAACGCTCGGCCGACGGTGGTCTGGTGGCGTAAGATCTTCTCGCGCTTCTCGCCCTCATCGTCGATCTCGTACTCCTTGATCCGCACCGTGATGCTGGCACTGCCCTCGACCTCGCCCGAGTCATACGCACGCGACACTTCGGCGATGTTGGTGAACAGCGAGCCCTCCCCGCGCGCGCCGACTTTCTCGCGCGTGATGTAATAAAGACCGAGCACGATGTCCTGCGACGGGACGATGATCGGTTCGCCGTTGGCCGGGGACAGAATGTTGTTGGAGGACAGCATGAGCGTGCGCGCCTCCATTTGCGCCTCGAGCGACAGCGGCACATGCACGGCCATCTGGTCGCCGTCGAAGTCGGCGTTGAACGCCGCGCACACCAGCGGATGGAGCTGGATCGCCTTGCCCTCGATCAGTACCGGCTCGAACGCCTGGATGCCGAGCCGGTGCAGGGTCGGCGCCCGGTTCAGCATGACCGGATGTTCCCGGATCACTTCTTCGAGAATGTCCCAGACGATGGGCTCCTGGTCCTCGACCATGCGTTTCGCCGCCTTGATGGTCGTGGCCAGCCCCATCACCTCGAGCTTGTTGAAGATGAAGGGCTTGAACAGTTCCAGCGCCATGAGCTTTGGCAGCCCGCACTGGTGGAGCTTCAACTGCGGGCCGACGACGATTACCGAGCGGCCCGAGTAGTCGACACGCTTGCCGAGCAGGTTTTGCCGGAAGCGCCCGCCCTTGCCCTTGATCATGTCGGCCAGCGACTTCAGCGGCCGCCTGTTGGCACCGGTCATCGCCTTGCCGCGGCGGCCGTTGTCAAGCAGCGAGTCCACGGCTTCCTGCAGCATGCGCTTCTCGTTGCGCACGATGATCTCTGGCGCCTTCAGCTCGAGGAGTCGTTTCAGGCGGTTGTTGCGGTTGATGACGCGCCGATAGAGATCGTTCAGGTCCGAGGTGGCAAAGCGCCCGCCGTCGAGGGGCACCAGCGGCCGCAACTCGGGCGGCAGCACCGGCAGCACCTCCATGATCATCCACCCCGGCTTGATGCCCGATTTGTTGAACGCTTCCAGCACTTTGAGGCGCTTGGAAAGTTTCTTGATCTTGGTATCGGAAGAGGTATCAGCAAGCTCCTCGCGTAGCGTTTCGATCTCCTTCTTGAGGTCGAGGCTGCGCAGCAACTCGCGAACGCCTTCCGCGCCCATCATGGCGGTGAAATCGTTGCCGTACTCCTCGACTTTGGCGAGATAGTCGTCCTCGGTCAGAAGTTGAGCGCGCTTGAGCGGCGTCATGCCAGGATCATTCACGACGTAGGCCTCGAAGTAGAGCGCGCGCTCGATATCGCGCAGCGCCATGTCGAGCACCATGCCCATGCGCGACGGCAAGCTCTTCAGAAACCAAATGTGAGCGACGGGGCTCGCGAGCTCGATGTGGCCCATGCGCTCGCGGCGCACCTTGGAAAGCGTGACCTCGACGCCGCACTTCTCACAAATCACGCCGCGGTGCTTGAGCCGCTTGTACTTGCCGCACAGACACTCGTAGTCCTTGACCGGCCCGAAAATCTTAGCGCAGAAGAGGCCATCGCGCTCAGGCTTGAAGGTGCGGTAGTTGATCGTCTCCGGCTTCTTAACCTCCCCGTACGACCAGGAGCGGATCTTCTCGGGCGAGGCAAGTCCGATCTTGATCGCGTCGAACTCCTCTTCCTGCGTGACCTGCTTGAACAAATCGAGCAGTGCTTTCATCAATGACTCCCGTGTGAGGTCAGGTCAGTCTCGGTAAATATTCCCGTGCGCGCCGGTCAATAACGGTTGCGGTCGAGATCGATGTCGATCGCAAGCGAGCGGATTTCCTTAACCAGCACGTTGAAGGACTCCGGCATGCCGGCTTCGATGCGGTGATCGCCCTTGACGATCGACTCGTAGACCTTGCGTCGGCCTTCCGTGTCGTCGGACTTGACGGTCAGCATCTCCTGCAGCACATAGGCCGCGCCATAGGCCTCGAGCGCCCAGACTTCCATCTCGCCGAAGCGCTGGCCACCGAACTGCGCCTTGCCGCCCAGCGGCTGCTGCGTCACCAGGCTGTATGGCCCGGTCGAGCGCGCGTGCATCTTGTCGTCCACCAGGTGATGCAGCTTCAGCATGTGCATGTAGCCCACAGTCACGCGCCGCTCGAAAGCATCGCCCGTGCGCCCGTCGTGGAGGGTGACCTGCCCGCCGACGGGCAGTCCGGCGAGATCCAGCATCGCCTTGATCTCCTTCTCGGTCGCCCCGTCGAACACCGGCGTCGCAAACGGCACGCCGCCCTTCAGGTTTTCGGCGAGCTGCATGATCTCCTCGTTGACAAGCGAGCCGAGGTCCTCCGCGCGATTGCCGCTGTTGTAGATGCGCTCGACGAACTTGCGAACTTCGGCGGCACTCGCCTGCGCTTTCAGCATCGCGCCGATCTTAAGGCCGAGCCCCTTTGCGGCCCACCCGAGGTGGGTCTCGAGAATCTGCCCCACGTTCATGCGCGAAGGCACCCCAAGCGGGTTCAGCACGATGTCAACCGTCGTGCCATCGGCCATGTAGGGCATATCCTCCACCGGCACGATCTTGGAGATGACGCCCTTGTTACCGTGGCGGCCGGCCATCTTGTCGCCCGGCTGCAGGCGCCGCTTGACCGCGAGGTAGACCTTCACCATTTTCTGAACGCCGGGCGGCAATTCATCACCGCTTGTGAGCTTCTTCTTCTTTTCCTCGAACATGCGGTCGAACAGCAGCTTCGTCTGGGCCAGGCTCTCCTTGATGCTTTCGAGCTGTGCGGCCGCCTTGTCGTTGGCGATACGGATGTCGAACCAGGCGTGCCGCTCGACCTCCATGAGGTAGGCCTTGGCGATCTTCGCGCCCTTCGCCAGTTTCTTGGGCCCGCCGTTTGCGATCTTGCCGATCAACAACCGCTCGAGGCGCTCGAAGGCGTCGTTTTCCACGATGCGCAGCTGGTCGCCGAGGTCCGTCTTGTAGCGCTTCAGCTCATCGTCGATGATCTGCTGCGCGCGCTTGTCGCGCTCGATGCCTTCACGCGTGAACACCTGAACGTCGATGACGGTGCCGGACATCCCGGACGGGACGCGCAGGCTCGTATCCTTAACGTCGGAAGCCTTTTCGCCGAAGATCGCGCGCAGCAGCTTCTCCTCGGGCGTGAGCTGCGTCTCGCCCTTGGGCGTGACCTTGCCCACCAGCACGTCGCCAGCCTCGACCTCCGCGCCGATGTAGATAATGCCCGACTCGTCGAGACTGGCCAGCTGCGATTCCGATAGATTGGAAATGTCGCGTGTGATTTCCTCGGGTCCCAGCTTGGTGTCGCGGGCAACGACCGAAAGCTCCTCGATATGGATCGAAGTGAAGCGCTCATCACCCACCACGCGCTCCGAGATCAGGATCGAGTCCTCGAAGTTGTAGCCGTTCCAGGGCATGAACGCCACGAGCATGTTCTGCCCCAGCGCGAGCTCGCCCATGTCGGTCGAGGCGCCGTCGGCGACCACATCGCTCTTCGCGATGCGATCGCCGACCTTGACCAGTGGGCGCTGGTTGATGTTCGTGTTCTGGTTTGAGCGCTGGTACTTGACCAGGTTGTAGATGTCGACGCCCACTTCACCCGGCGCCGTCTCCTCGTCATTGACGCGGACCACGATCCGGGAAGCGTCGATATAGTCCACCAACCCGCCACGGTATGCCTGGACCGCCGTGCCCGAGTCCACGGCCACCGTGCGCTCGAGCCCGGTGCCGACCAGCGGTTTCTCCGGTCGCAGGCACGGCACCGCCTGGCGCTGCATGTTGGAGCCCATGAGCGCGCGATTGGCGTCGTCGTGCTCGAGGAACGGAATCAGCGACGCGGCGACCGAGACGGCCTGCGCCGGCGCGACATCCATGTACTCGATGCGATCGGGCGTGGACAGCGTGAATTCGTTGCGGTGGCGGCAGGACACCAGTTCGTCGCTGAAGCGGTTCTGCTTGTCGAGAGCGGCATTCGCCTGGGCAATCATGTACTGCCCTTCCTCGATCGCCGACAGGAAATGGATTTCGTCGGATACCCGCGCGTCCGTCACCTTGCGGTACGGCGTTTCGAGAAAACCGTAATCGTTCGTGCGCGCGTAGAGCGCGAGCGAGTTGATCAGCCCGATGTTCGGACCCTCCGGCGTCTCGATCGGGCAGACGCGCCCGTAATGCGTCGGGTGCACGTCTCGCACTTCGAACCCCGCGCGCTCGCGGGTAAGGCCGCCCGGACCGAGGGCGGAGACGCGGCGCTTGTGTGTGATCTCCGACAGCGGGTTCGTCTGGTCCATGAACTGCGAGAGCTGCGAGGAACCAAAGAACTCCCGGATCGCCGCGCTCACGGGCTTGGCGTTGATGAGATCGTGCGGCATAAGGTTGTCGGATTCGGCCTGCGACAGGCGCTCCTTGACCGCGCGCTCGACCCGCACCAGCCCCGCGCGGAACTGGTTTTCGGCGAGCTCGCCCACGGACCGAACGCGGCGGTTGCCGAGGTGATCGATGTCGTCGATTTCGCCCTTCCCGTTGCGCAGATCCACCAGGATCTTGATGACGGCGACGATGTCTTCCGCGGACAGCGTCCCGGTCCCGAGCAACTCGGTGCGTCCAACGCGGCGGTTGAACTTCATCCGGCCGACCTTGGACAGGTCGTAGGTGTCCTCGTTGAAGAACAGCCGTGCGAACAGCGTCTTCACGGCATCTTCCGTTGGCGGCTCGCCCGGACGCATCATGCGGTAGATCGCGACCTGGGCCGCCAGCTGGTCGGCGGTCTCGTCGATACGCAGCGTCTGCGAGATATAGGGGCCCTGGTCGAGGTCGTTGGTGTAGGTCGTCTGGAACTTCCCGACCCCGGCTTCGCGCAGCTTCAACAGCAACTCCTCGGTGATCTCTTCGTTGGCATTGGCAAGAACCTCGCCGGTGCCCTTGTCGATGACGTTGTGCGCCAGCACGCGGCCGACGAGGAAATCTTCCGGCACCGTGACGCGTTGCAGGTTTGCCTGCTCCATCTCGCGCACGTGCTTCACCGTGATGCGCTTGTCCTTGGCGACGATGAGCTTGTCGCCTTTCGTGGCGATGTCGAAACGCGCCAGCTCCCCGCGCATGCGCTCGGGCACGAGTTCGAACTCGACCGCATCCTTGGCAAGCTGAAAGGTATCGAATGCGAAGAACTCTGCAAGAATCTTCTCGGGCGTGTACCCGAGCGCCTTCAGCAGGATCGTCACCGGCAATTTGCGGCGGCGATCTACCCGGAAGTAGAGATAGTCCTTGGGATCGTACTCGAAATCCAGCCACGAGCCGCGGTAGGGAATCACACGAGCCGAGAACAGCAGCTTGCCCGACGAATGCGTCTTGCCACGGTCGTGCTCGAAGAACACACCAGGCGAGCGGTGCAGCTGCGACACGATGACGCGCTCGGTGCCGTTGATAACGAACGAGCCCGTGGCCGTCATGAGCGGAATCTCGCCTTTATAGACTTCCTGCTCCTTGACCTCCTTGGGCGTGTTCTTGGCCGCCTCCTTGTCCATGATCACCAACCGAACTTTGGCGCGCAGCGGCGCGGCGTAGGTCAGCCCGCGCTGCTGACACTCCTTGACGTCGAAAGGCGGCTCACCGAGGGCATAGCTCACGAACTCGAGCCGGGCGTTCTTGGAGTGGCTTTCGATCGGGAAAATGCTCTTGAACGCAGCCTGCAGGCCCTCGCTCTTGCGCCCTTCAGGCGCAGTGTCCGCCTGCAGGAACGCCGCGAAGGATTCGATCTGGGTGGCCAGCAGGAACGGCACCGGCAGCACGCTGTCGCGCTTCGCAAAGGTCTTACGGATGCGCTTCTTCTCGGTGAAGGAGTACGGCATATCAGCTCCAGGAAAGATTTAGACAGCGACCGACAAAGGCCATCCCTCCGCCCGGGCTACGTGGCCCCGGGCAGAGAGCAAGGCATGGCCCGCTCAAAATAAGATCAGGGCTGGCGGATGCCCGCCAGCCACGCGTCCGCATCGCGGCTACTTGATCTCGCCGGTCGCCCCGGCTTCAGTCAGCTGCTTCAGAATATTGTCCGCATCGGCCTTGGAAACGCCTTCTTTGACCGCCTTCGGCGCGCCGTCCACCAGGTCCTTTGCTTCCTTCAGACCAAGACCGGTCAGGGCACGAACGACCTTGATCACGTTGACTTTGCTGGCGCCGGAACTGTTGAGCATGACGGTGAACTCGGTTTGCTCCTCGGCCACCGCGGCGGCCGCGCCGCCGCCCGCCGCTGGCATGGCCACGGTCGCGGCCGCCGCGGAAACGCCAAACTTTTCTTCCATGTCCTTGATGAGCTGCGAGAGCTCCATTACTGTCATGTTGGAGATCGCGTCGAGGATTTCTGCTTTGGCCATTGTCATTGCTATTAACTCCTGTCAGATCTGATTCGCTAGTTTCGAGATCGGGTTCAAGCAGGCCTCATGCGGCCTGCGTCTCTTTCTGGTCACGGACCGCTGCCAGCGTGCGCGCGAATTTGCCCGGCACTTCGTTCAGCGTCCGGACGAAAGTCGCGACCGGCGCCTGCATCGTGCCCAGCAGCATGGCGACAAGCTCCGGGCGGCTCGGCATCTGCGCGAGATTCACCACCTCTTTTGCCGACATCACGACGTTCGGCATCGCGCCGGCCTTGATGACCAGCTTCACGTTGCCCCTGGCGAATTCCTGCAGCACCTTGGCCGCCGCCACCGGGTCGCTCGAGATGCCGTACGCCAGGGGGCCTACCATCTGCTCGGCAAGCCCCTTGAACGGCGTATCGGCCACCGCGCGGCGCGCGAGCGAGTTCTTCAACACGCGCAGGTAGACGCCCGAGCCGCGCGCTCTTCGGCGCAGTTCGGTCATCTCCCCGACCTGGAGGCTGCGGTACTCGGCCAGGATCACCGCCTGGGCCCGGGCAAGCTGGGCGCTCACCTCGGCCACCACGGCCTGTTTCTGCTCGAGATTCAGACTCAAGTTCTACCTCCGTCAAACGGTTAATCAAAGAACGAGGAATGATGCGCGTTGGAAAAACAGGGGCCCTGTTTCCGCCGCCGGTTCATCGTTGCGCGCCCTGCACTCACCGTTCCGCCACCGGCGACCGTTGATCCAGAAGCCAGAACTCAGCAACTTGATCTTCGTCGGGTCCGCCGTCTGCGTAGGATTTCGGGTACTGACGAACCCGGGCACCAGGCCAGGCGCCGCCCTGAAGGCAGCTTCTGACCATGAACCCGTGCGTCGCATTCCCAAGAAAATTAAACCTCCCGGTTCCTACGGTCTTTGACAACCTGCCGCCACAACCGGCGCGGCAGCCCAAAGCCTTCACATGCTCAAACTTGCCTGGTCGACACGCACGCCCGCGCCCATCGTGCTCGACACCGAAATCTTCTTCAGAAAGATCCCTTTGGCGCCCGCGGGTCTGGACTTGTTGACCGCATCCACCAGCGCCCTGAAATTTTCCGTGAGCGCTTCGAGCGAGAACGAGGCGCGGCCGATCGTGCACTGGACGATGCCCGCCTTGTCGGCCCGATACTGAATCTGGCCGGCCTTCGCGTTCTTGATCGCCGCAACCACGTCCTGCGTGACTGTCCCCACCTTTGGATTCGGCATGAGGCCGCGCGGCCCGAGAATCTGGCCAAGCTGGCCCACCACACGCATCGCGTCCGGCGTCGCGATCACCACGTCGAAATCCAGTTTGCCCCCTTTGATGTCGTTGGCGAGGTCCTCGAAGCCGACGATGTCGGCGCCCGCGTCTTTCGCCTGGGCCGCCCGGTCGCCCTGCACGAACACCGCAATCCGCACGCTCTTGCCGGTGCCCTGCGGCAGCACGATCGATCCGCGCACGCTTTGGTCCGATTTCTTCGCGTCAATGCCGAGGTTGATCGAGACATCCACCGATTCGTCGAACTTGGCGGTCGCGTTGTCCTTGACCAGCTTGAGCGCGTCTTGCGCCGGGTAGGTCTTCGCGCGGTCCATTTTGGCCCGCAATGCCTGATATCGTTTGGAAGCGGGTCTCATCTACAGGCCCTCCACGTCCACGCCGATACTGCGCGCGCTGCCGGCCACGGTGCGCACCGCTGCATCGAGGTCCGCCGCCGTCAAGTCGGGCATCTTCGTCTTGGCGATCTCCTCGGCCTGTGCGCGAGTGATCTTGCCGACCTTGTCGGTGTTGGGGCGTGCACTGCCCTTCTCAAGCTTCGCGGCCTTCATGATGAGCACGCTCGCAGGCGGGGTCTTCATCACGAAGGTGAAGCTCTTGTCGTGGTAGGCCGTGATGACGACGGGCACTGGCAGGCCCAGCTCCATCTTCTGCGTGGCGGCGTTGAACGCCTTGCAAAACTCCATGATGTTCAGGCCACGCTGGCCGAGCGCGGGGCCGATAGGCGGGCTGGGATTCGCCTTGCCCGCCGGCACCTGCAGCTTGATCAATCCGACTATCTTTTTCGCCATCTGGCTCTCCTTCCGGGTTCAAACGGACGCGTCACGCGCCCTCCCCATCAAATTCCGTGAATCGTGAGTCGCGAGTCGAGAAAATTCGTCAACGACCGCTGTCCGCTCACCATTCACGCCTTCTCAACCTGGCCGAATTCGAGTTCCACCGGAGTGGAGCGCCCGAAAATCGTCACCGAAACGCGCAGCTTGTTCTTGTCGTAGTTGACGTCCTCCACGTTGCCGTGGAAATCGGCGAACGGACCGTCCTTCACCCGCACGGCCTCGCCCACATCGAAGAGCACCTTGGGACGCGGCTTCTCCACGCCTTCCTGGATCTGGTGCAGGATGTTTTGCACCTCTTTCTCGGAGATCGGCGTGGGCTTGGTCGCAGTACCACCGATGAAGCCGGTCACCTTCGGCGTGTTCTTGACGAGATGCCAGCTGTCATCGGTCATCTCCATCTCGACCAGCACGTAGCCCGGGAAGAACTTGCGCTCGCTGATCGCCTTCTGCCCGGCCTTCATCTCGACCACTTCCTCCACCGGCACCAGGATCTGGCCGAACTTGTCCTCCATCCCGGCGCGCCGGATGCGGTCTTGCAAAGTGCGCTTCACGCTCTTCTCGAATCCCGAGTACGCGTGGACGACGTACCACTTCTTGCTCATCGCAATTCCTAGCTCATCAGCTTCTGGACGAACCACAGCAACCCCGCGTCGACAATCCAAAGAAACAGCGCCATTACCACAACGAATGCAAACACGATCCCCGTCGTCTGCAGCGTTTCCTTCCGGGTCGGCCACACCACCTTCTTGGTCTCCACGACCGATTCACGTGCATACTGGTGAAATTGCTTGCCCGGCGCCGACGTCCAAAACACCGCGGCGCCGATGCCGAGCCCGCCCAGCACGGCCGCCACGCGGAAGATCATGGGATACTGGTCGAGGTAATAGAAACCCGCGACGCCGGCCACGACCAGCACGATCGCCAAAAAAATCTTTACCTTGTCCGCCATCCTCTACTTCCGAGTCCCGGCTCCGCTTGTCCATGTATGGCAGGCCAGGAGGGTCTCGAACCCCCAACCTTCGGTTTTGGAGACCGACGCTCTACCAATTGAGCTACTGGCCTATGATCATAAGTACGTGAGAGCGTGAGGGCGTGAGAGCGTGAGAGCGAAAACGCTTTTTCCATCTCACGATCTCGCGAACTCCCGATCTCCCGTCATTCAATCACCTTCGCCACCACGCCTGCGCCGACGGTCTTGCCGCCCTCGCGGATCGCAAAGCGCAGCCCCTCTTCCATCGCAATGGGCTGAATCAGCGCCACCGAGATCGACACGTTG
>Ga0224512_10002739_pt1 | contig 15929 bp, 16 predicted proteins | sample SF_May12_sed_USG_4_FD_169103 | JGI IMG/M metagenome (GOLD analysis project Ga0224512, IMG submission 169103) | Sediment microbial communities from San Francisco Bay, California, United States - SF_May12_sed_USGS_13 | ecosystem: Environmental > Aquatic > Marine > Sediment | place: USA...
GATGCGTGATGCGTGATGCGTGATGCGTGATGCGTGATGCGTGATGCAATGAGCGTAATCGGCTTCGGGATCCTGTCAAGTACCTTTACGCGCCACCTCCTCTCGCGTCACGCGTTACCCGTCACGCGTCACCTCCTTTCGCGTCACGCGTTACCTCCTTTCGCGTTACGCGTCACCCGTCACGCGTCACCTTTAGACATCCTGATACACCTTACCGCCGCGTTCCTTAAACTCCTCGGCTTTCTCGCGCATGCCGGTTTCAAGCGCCACCTGCACGTTGTCGATACCGAGGGAAGCGGCGTAGTCGCGCACGTCCTGGGTAATTTTCATGGCGCAGAACTTCGGCCCGCACATGGAGCAGAAATGGGCGACCTTGTGGCCCTCCTTGGGCAGGGTCTGGTCGTGGAAATCCCGCGCGGTGTCCGGATCCAGCGCCAGGTTGAACTGGTCTTCCCAGCGGAACTCGAAGCGCGCTTTCGACAACGCATTGTCCCTGATTTGCGCCGACGGATGCCCCTTGGCCAGATCGGCCGCGTGGGCCCCGATTTTGTAGGTGATGATTCCGGTTTTGACGTCGTCGCGATCCGGCAGGCCGAGATGCTCCTTGGGCGTCACGTAACAGAGCATGGCGGTGCCGAACCAGCCGATCATGGCGGCGCCGATGCCCGAAGTGATGTGGTCGTAGCCCGGCGCGATATCGGTGACCAACGGACCGAGGGTGTAGAACGGCGCCTCGTAGCAATCGGCCAACTCCTTATCAACGTTTTCCTTCACCATGTGCATGGGAATGTGGCCGGGACCTTCTATCATCACCTGCACATCGTGCTGCCAGGCGATCTGTGTCAGCTCGCCCAGGGTCTTGAGCTCAGCAAATTGGGCCTGGTCGTTGGCATCGGCGAGTGACCCAGGCCGCAAACCATCGCCCAGCGAGAAGGCCACGTCGTAGGCCTTCATGATCTCGCAGATCTCTTCGAAATTTTCGTAAAGGAAGCTCTCCTTGTGATGGGTCAGGCACCACTTGGCCATGATGGACCCGCCGCGGGAGACGATGCCGGTGACCCGGTTCGCCGTGAGCGGCACGTAGGGCAGGCGCACGCCGGCGTGGATGGTGAAGTAATCCACCCCCTGCTCCGCCTGCTCGATGAGCGTGTCGCGGAACAACTCCCAGGTGAGGTCCTCTGCCCCGCCGTCGACCTTCTCCAGCGCCTGGTAGATGGGCACGGTGCCGATGGGCACCGCGCTATTGCGGATGATCCACTCGCGGGTTTCGTGAATGTGCTTGCCTGTGGACAAATCCATGACCGTGTCCGCGCCCCAGCGCGTGGCCCAGGTCATTTTCTCCACCTCTTCCTCGATACTCGAGGTGACCGCCGAGTTTCCGATGTTGGCGTTCACCTTCACCAGGAAATTTCTACCAATGATCATGGGCTCGGATTCCGGGTGGTTTATGTTGCAGGGAATGATGGCCCGGCCCGCGGCCACCTCGTCACGGACGAACTCCGGGGTAATCACCTCGGGAAGATTCGCGCCGAAGCTGACGCCTGGATGACGCCGCCTTCGTTCTTCCTCCCGGTAGGCATCCAGCTTCATGTTCTCGCGGATGGCGATGAACTCCATCTCCGGAGTAACGATGCCGCGGCGCGCGTAATGCATCTGGCTCACGTTGGCGCCCGGTTTGGCCCGGCGGGGAGGACTGAGGTGGGCAAACCGCAAACGCGCCAACTTTGGATCGGTGTTTCGCAATCGTCCGTATTCCGAGCTGACGTCTCTCAAGCGTTCGCTGTCGCCGCGCTCCTCGATCCAGGCTTCACGCAGCGGCGGTAATCCTTCTCTCAGATCGATGCGGGCTGCCGGATCGGTATAGGGCCCCGACGTGTCGTAGACGTAGATCGGCGGATTTTTCTCCACCCCGCCGCTGGCGAGGGTGTCGGCAAGGCTAATCTCGCGCATGGGCACGCGCAGATCCGGCCGGCTGCCGTCGATATATATCTTGCGGGAGTTCGGAAACGGCTGAACGGACTCCGGGTCCACCTTTGCCGTGCGGCTTAGAAAGTCCTCGGGAACTGCGCTCATCGGGTCACCCTCTCACGCCGGCCGCCTTTCGCGCCGGCGTTAAATTTCTGCTTTGAAAACAATCCGTTGAGAATGTCACGGATTACGAGTATGTAGCCTGCGAAGCTATCCAATGCGCATTAGCATTGCAAGCGCATCAGCTCAGACTTGCTTCAGCCCGAAGGGCACGTCCGGCAGCCACATGAGATCGGTGACGCCCGGGTCGATTCCCGCCTGAAACAGCAGGGTCGTCACCTGGCCTCGGTGATGGGTCTGGTGGTTGAAAAAGTGCATCAGAGCAAACCAGAACGGGGAAACACGAGGGGCCGGATTCACCACGGTGAAGTAACGCAGCTCGCCCTCGATGCGGGGCTCATCCAGAGCGTCAACGAACTGCAGGATCTCGGCGTCCGTGCGCACCCGCGCCTCTCGGAGCGCCTCGAAGTCCGCGTAGAGCTCGTCATCAAGGGCGGAAAAGCCGGTAAAAGGCTCGCCCTCGAAGCGCCCGAACCAGATCAAGTCGCCAAGCAGGATATGGTTTAGCGTGCCGTGAATGGATCCGAAGAACGCGCCGCGGTTTTTTTTTCGTTCCTCGTCGGAAAGATCAGCGCAGCAGTCGTAAATGCGCTGGTTCATCCAGCGATTGTAGCGGGCCATGGTGGTGAAGCAATTTTTTGGAGGCATCGAATGATCAGCAGGAGTGTCGAATCGTATTTCGTATATCGTATGTCGGGGAAAAGTATGTAGTAGGTAGTATGTGGTATGTAGGGAATATAAGAGTCTCTAAGCGCCTCTGCCCTACATACTACATACTACATACCACATACCACATACTCGCCGACTCCAAATTCTCGATTTTGTCATGGTTCGTATGTCGTATGTCGTATGTCGTATGTCGTATGTCGAAAAATGGTAATTAGATATAAGTAGGGCGCAATAGCGAAGCGTATTGCGCCGTCCTTACTATCATCGGCCGTCTACCATCAACCAATTCTCGCTTCAAAAAATCTCAACCCCGTTCGTGCCGACTCGCCTATTCCGTCAATGACGCCAAAAGTTCATCCAGCACCTTCTGCCCACCCCTGAACACCGGCCAGCCGTCGCCGGTAAGCACGGCGTCGAATGGCCCCATCCCGGCAACACGTTTGACCGATCCGATAGCGCGCTTTCTGTCCTTGAGCTTCGCGTCCGGGATCAATCGCAGGCGCCCGCCCTCGTGGGCGCGTATGAGATCGCCGGTGATGAGGGTGTGGCCCTCGAGAATAAGCGCCAGCTCACCCGGCGTTTTAGAACCGTCCAGCGCGTAGGCTTTCAACCCTTCAACGATTACGTCGCCGTCTTCCAGCCAGCGCGTGCACTTCAGCGGAAAGCCGTCCTGCTCCCCCGCCGGTCCCAGCAGCTCGGCGCCGGTGGCTGCGCACAGCTTCGCGGCATCGCGGGTATGGTCGGAGTTGGTAACGACGATGAACTCCGCGCCGCCGAGGCTCTTGAGATGCGCGCGATCGTGATCACTCATGGGCAGCGGGTCGATGACCACGTTGCCCTGGTCCCGCACCCAGACGACGCTGTGAAAATCAATGTTGCGGTCCGGGTCGAACACGGACCAGCCGAAGAGGTCGGGACGATGCAACTGTTTCATGGGGTTAGGACTTGTAAGAAGGTTTCTTCAGTAGCGAACATTTCCAAAAGATACTTAGTAACAAGTGATATGTAACACGTAACATGTAAGAAGGCTCTTGGAAATGCGCGGCGGATTGCTGACATCGGGTCAGCTTTCGACGCTAACTTTGCTAACTTCTTGTCACCTCTTACTTATCACATGTCACATGTCACGGGTTACTAATCACTAATACGGACACTCCACGTCCCCCATCTCCACGTACACGCTTTTGAGCTGGGTGTAGTGATCGATGGCGGCGAGGCTGTTCTCCCTTCCAATGCCCGACTGCTTGTAGCCGCCGAAGGGCATTTCGATGGGCGTGACGTTGTAGTTGTTAATCCAGCAGGTGCCGGCCTGCAGCTTGGCGACCACCCGGTGAGCACGGGCAATGTCGCGGGTGAACACGCCCGCCGCCAGACCGAACTCGGTGTCGTTGGCGCGCGCCACCACCTCGTCCTCGTCATCGAAGGTGAGCACCGCCATTACCGGACCGAAGATCTCCTCTTTCACAATCTTCATATCGTCGCTGCAGGCATCGAAGATAGCGGGTTCGACGAAATTGCCCCGGGCGAGCGCGGAATCGCGCGGGCGGCCGCCGCCGCAAAGCAGCTGCGCACCGGCGGCCTTGCCCGCCTCGATGTAGCCGAGCACCTTTTCCATATGAGCTTTGGAGATGAGGGCGCCCACATGGGTCTCTGGATTCATGGGATCGCCGATGCGCATTTTTCGTGTGCGCGTCAGCAGCGCATCGATGAATTGATTGTGGATGCGCTTTTCCACGAACACGCGGGTGCCATTGGAGCAGATTTCGCCCTGGGTGTAGAAGTTCGCCATCATCGCCGCGGACACCGCGTTGTGCATTTCGGCGTCGGCAAAAACGATCAGCGGAGATTTTCCACCGAGCTCGAGGGTGACGTGTTTCAAGCTGGCGGCGGCGTCTACCATTACCCGTTTTCCGGTCCCCACCTCGCCGGTAAGCGACACCTTGGCGATCCCCGGATGACGGCTGAGCAGTTGCCCGGTGCGCCCGTCGCCCTGGACCACGTTGAAGACACCGTCCGGCACTCCCGCTTGGGTATAGATCTCGGCCAGTTTTGCCGCGGTCAACGGGGTCAGCTCGGCGGGCTTGAAGATCATGGCGTTGCCGCAGGCGAGCGCGGGCCCGGACTTCCAGCAGGCGATCTGGATGGGATAGTTCCAGGCGCCGATACCGGCACAGATACCCAGGGGCTCTCGTCGGGTGTAGGCAAACGAGCCGCCCAGGTCGAAATGCTCGCCGTGAACGCCGGCGGCCAGCCCGGCAAAATACTCGATGCAGTCCGCGCCGGAATGCACGTCCACCGCCGCCGCTTCCTGAATGGGCTTGCCCGTATCCAGCACCTCCAGCCGCGCAAGCTCTTGGTTGCGTTCGCGCAGCAGCGCAACCGCGCGATTGAGGATACGCCCGCGCGCCGCTCCGCTCATGGCAGACCAGATCTCGAAGCCCTTTCGCGCAGTTTCCACCGCCAGATCCACGTCCTCGGGGCCCGCCTGCTGAACGCGGCAGATCACTTCGCCTGTGGCCGGGTTGAGCGTCTCGAAGCTTTCTCCGCTTCGCGCATTTATGTAGCCTCCGCCGATGTAGAGCTGCTGCTCGGGGATCGTGCTCATCTTGCGAAATTCTCCAACCTTCACGCGCAAAAACATACAAAATAGCGCCCGGCGCTATTTAATCATTATCAGGCTATAGAAAAACTCTGTTTTTCCTCAGCCTGATGCCAGCACAGGGATGTGCCGGCAACGATCAAGCAATGTAAGTGCTTGATCGTTGGCGGAAGGCGGAGACCGCCTCTTCGCGGAAGCGCATTGAAAATCGATAGGATATCGATTTTCAACAACCTGCAGATAGGACGCGAACACATGAGCGATCTCTTCCGGCAGCGCACCGCGAGGCTACAGCAGCGGCTCATGGACGAGGACGTGGACATCGCGCTGCTGGCCTATCCTGACTCCGTTTATTACTTCACCGCTCACTGGGGCGATCTGGGGGTCGAGTTCGGAAGGCCGACGGTGGCGGCGGTCACGATAAGCGGCGACGTCACCCTCATCACCGCGGAAATGGAAACGGAAATGGCCCGCGCGCTCACCTGGGTGGACGACGTGCGCGGCTACGCCGACGGCATCGGCGGCGAGTGGCGGGATCCTCTGCTCGACATCCTGAATAGAACCAGAGGAAAGATTGGATTCGAGCGCTATCACTGCCCGCCCATGGTGACCGAGTTTCTGCGACAGCAGCTGGATGCCCGCCGGCTCATAGACACCGGATCGATGCTGTCGTCGCTTCGCATGATTAAGTCTGCGGAAGAAATCCGGCAGGTGCGTCAGGCGGGACAGGTCGCCGTCGCCATGGGTCACGCCGGCAAAGAGGCCATCGCCGAGGGCGTCCCGGAATACGAAATCTGCATCGCCTGCATGAACGCCGGCACCCGCAAGGCCGCCGAGATCATTGGCGGCGAAGACCCCGGCTCGTTCATGACCCCGGTAATTCATAACCTGCAGGTGCTGAATTCGGCTCACTTCACCAGCATGACCCACCGGCACCCTACGGTGAGAAAGCTGGAAAGAGGCGATCCCGTTTATATGTGCTTCTGCTGCATCGCTCATTTCAAGCAGCTCAAGCTCGGCTACGATCGGGAATATTTTCTCGCCAGCGTCACCGATGAACAGGGGCGCGTTTACGAGGCCGCGATAGAGGCGCAGCGCGCCGCCGTCAGCGCCATCCGCCCGGGCGTCACCGCCGAAGCCGTGCACTTGAGGCCTTAGAGGTCTATCAAAAACACGGATTCGGCAACGCTTACCGTACCGGTCGCGCCATCGGCTACTCATCGCTGGAAAAACCCGAGCTCAAGGCAGGCGACAAGACCGTGCTTGCACCGGGGATGGTGTTCGCGGTGGACGGCGGCATTACCGTGCCGGGTAAATTCGGCGCCCGGGTCGGCGACACAATTATCGTCACCGAGCGGGGCAGCGAATGCGCTACCGAATACCCAAGGGACCTGACGGTGCTTTGAATCCGTCAAACATCTTTTTGGTCCAATTCACTACAGCTTAATCAGAAGATCGGTACACATAGGAGTACAAATGAATCTCAAGCTCATGCTTGCCTATGCCATCGGCATATTGTCGGCCATTTTCGTGGTCCAGAATCTGGAAACAGTGCAGGTCAATTTCCTGCTCTGGACCATGCAGATGCCCCGCGCGCTCATGCTGCTAATCGTGTTTGTCGCCGGCGCCGTTTCCGCCTGGCTGGTGGCCACATTAAAACGCCACGATCGGCCCCCTCACGAGTAAGTACGCCACACGGCCCGGCATCCGGCCGTCGCCAACGCCTGGCACTGGAGGCTCAACAGGAGGCGTCGTGCGACGTGGGATATCACCGGTTCCCTGGTAACTCTCGCGGGCCTGTCTATTATTAATGTGGGCACGCGGCATCGTAGCAGCGTCAGGCGAACCGCTTTTCCGACCGAGAACTGGAATCATGAGCGCAGAAGAATCGAACACCCCTTTGACTGTCCGCGTGCGGCCGGTGGTTGCGGTTTTGGTCCTCATTGTCGGCCTCGGGATGCTTTTGATCGCGCTGGACGGCCTGTTTCTAAAGTTTGTGTTTCCCGATGCGCTTCATGTCGTTTTAAAAGTGCTGTTTTGGATTCTCCTGGTAGTTGCTGCGGTCACCACCTTTGTCGGAATCAAACAGCTGATCCGGCCTGCGCGCATCTTCGGAGTGTGCAACGACGGGATCATTCAGTACATGCGTGCCGGCGTGGCCCTGGAGCGCGGCCAGCTCATTCCGTGGGATCGAATCGAGTCCATGGAGCTTACCGAAGCCAGTGGTTATCACGGACGACGCTCACGCATAATTGTTATCGCGGTCAAAGTTCGCGTAGATGAGAATTGGCCCAAGGAACGACTGTATAACTTCGATGAGGCGAGCAGCCGCGTGATGCTGGACGCCTTCTCCGGCAAGCCGGCGGGAAAGCCGCTGCTGGAGCAGCTGGTCAATCTGAGAGTTTCAAAACAATCGCCGGCACAAGAAGCGGCCGCCGTCTGAGTGAGATTCTGCCTGGTCACAGGCATTCGTCGATCATCCCCGCTCGGTTTACCCGCCAACAATCAAACGAAAACGAGCTCGCGCCGCGCTTGGGCGACGATTTTCACCGAAGAGTAAAGAAATAGGCTGGCAATGATGCCGGCGACGATGAGATCGGGCACCGCGTTTCCGACGGAGAACACCCCCGCCGCAGCCAAAATGACCGCCACGTTGGCGATGGCGTCGTTGCGGCTGCAAAGCCACACCGAGCGCACGTTGGCATCGCCGTCACGCCAACGAAGCAACAGCAGCACGCTGGCCAGATTTGCTGCTAAAGCGAGCAGCCCCACTGAACCCATTACCAGCGCGTTCGGATGCTCCAGCACCAGCGCCTGATAGAGCGTCGCCGCGAACACCCACAGTCCCATCAGCGCAAGACTGGCGCCCTTGAGCATGGCTGCTGCCGCCCGGCGACGCAGCGGTTGTCCGATAACCAGCAGGGTGATGGCGTAGGTCAAGGTATCGCCGAGAAAATCCAGCGCGTCGGCGCGAAGCGCCATGGATTCAGCGTAAAATCCGCTTGAGGTCTCCACAACGAACATTGCCGCATTGACGGCGATGACCACTATCAGCGCGCGGCGGAATCCGGCCGAGATTCCATCGAACTTGACCTCCTCATCGCAGCAGGTGGTACTCATTCACGGCCTCGTTCGTCTGCTTCTTGTGCCTCATGACCGGTAACTCTACGATCTACAGCAGCTGTAGCTTCAACCCCCATGACGAATCCACGACTCAGCATCGGCCAACTGGCCCGGGAAAGCGGCTGCAAGGTGCAGACCATCCGCTGGTACGAAGAGATAGGCCTCATGCCCGAGCCGGCCCGCACGCCCGGCAATCAGCGTATTTACGGCCGCGAACACGCCGACCGGCTGGCTTTCATCCGCCACGCCCGGGAGCTCGGGTTTCCGCTGGACGACGTTCGGGAGATGTTGGCCATGGGTAATCAGCCAGGTGAGTCCTGCGACGCGGTGGACTCGGTCGCTCGGAGGCACCTTAGGCAAGTCAAAGGACGCATTCAGCGACTAAAAGGACTGGAGGCGGAACTGGAGCGAATGGTCGAGCAGTGCCGAGGCGGCAAAGTCGCGGACTGCCGCATCATCGAGGTGCTGTCGGATCACTCCCACGCCCAGTGTCTCTCCGACGAGCACGACGGCAAGGCAACCCGCGGCGACTGATGGTCCCGTGATAATGGAGGAACGGCTCAGCCGATCTGCGAAAACACGGGGAAGTTGCGCAGCAGCCAGTAGGAAAATGTCGTCAGGTAGCCGGTGATCATGGCGATCCCCATGAGAATCAGAATGATCCCCGCACCGATTTGAAGCGGCATTCCAAACTTCCGCATAGTACGCATTCGCGAGACGAAGGCACCGGTAAACAACGCAGCGGCAATGAATGGAACCCCGAGCCCGAGAGAATAAATTGCCAGCAGCACGACGCCGCTGCCGACCTCCGGCGACACCGTGGAAACCGTCAAAATTGCTCCGAGCACGGGCCCGATGCACGGCGTCCAGCCGAATGCGAAAGCCAAGCCTAATCCAAACGCCGCGTAGGGCGAGCCGCGATTTATGATGCCCTGAAATCGAAGGTCGCGTCCGAGAAAAGGAAGCCTTAAGACTCCAACCATGAATAGGCCGAAAATCAGGACGATGACGCCGCCGACGATGGTGGCCTCATTCTTATATGTAAGCAGTAGCCGACCAACCGCGCTCGCGCCCGCGCCGAGGGTCACGAAGACCAGAGAAAATCCGGCGACGAACAGCACGCTGGTCCAGAGCATCGGCATCAGCGGCTGCGTCGCGTCCACATCGCCGATGGACTTACCGGTGATGTACGAAATGTACGCGGGAACCAGCGGCAGCACGCAGGGCGAGAGAAAAGAGATCATGCCCGCGGCGAATGCCGTGAGCACGCCGATACCGGAAATTTCGAGCATGTCGTAAACCTGGAAACGATGCCGGCGTCAGCCGGCCCGGTTACTTGCGATCATGAATCCGGGGCGGCGATTTTACCGCGTCCCGAAGCTCTGGAATTGAAAAGCGACCACCCGGCCCACGTCAGCACGGCGAGGCAGAGCAGGCCCACTGCGGAAAGCACCCAGTCCATCGGGCTTAAATTAGCTTTTGCGGGCCCTTCCTGATCCGAACGCGTAGCGCCGTGCTCGCCGTGCAACAGCGCGGCCGCGTAGCTGACGAGGCTCACGCTATCGAAGTCAAGCCCGTGATAGCGCGCCCGCATCTGGCCTTGCGGGTCGACCAGGTGGGTGACGATGCCGTGCAGCTGAACGCTCTCGCCCAGCGGCCGAAATTCGAGCCCGTACGCTTTAGCCACCTCCATACCGGCCCGCTCACGTTCCGGACCGCCGTGGAGAATCACCCAGTTGGCGGTATCGAGGCCGTAGTGCTTGGGATGCTCCCGCATCAACTGAGCGGTAGAAGCCCCATCTTCAATGTCAGTGGCGACGGCGACGAACTGAACCTGGTCCTTCAGTCCTGCGGCAGCGATCTGATCCTGCACCTTTTTTACTTGAAGACTGTGCAAAGGACAGTCGTCTTTGCACCGCGTATAGAGGAAGTACAGCACCACGGCTTTACCGCGAAAGTCACTCAGTGAAAATTTCCGCCCTTCTGGATCTTCCAGGCTGAATCCCGGTGCCTCTTTGCTGACGATCTGAGCGTAGGGCTCTGCTTCCGCCATGTGCTTCTCCATCTGCCCCAGATCGTGGGAGAAGACGGACTGGCAAGCAGCAACCGCAAGCGCCGCATAAAACAATTTCGAAGAAAAGGTCGGCATCAGTTACCGGAGCCGTAGATGTGCTGCTGGATCTCGGCCACCACCGCCGGGCTGTCCCACTCCGCCGGTCCCAGCTTTCGCCCGATTTCGAGTCCGTCGCGATTGATGAGCAGAGTCGCGGGAATGCCGATGACGCTGAGCAGCGCCGGGGCGCGTATCCGGTCGTCCACGTAGACGCCGAGATTCTCCAGGCCAAGCTCCTCGTAGAACTCTTTCACCACAGGAACCCCTTCCTGATCCAGCGACAGGGCGACCACCTCGAAATCCTTGCCCCCGAGTTTCGCTTCGAGCCGATCCAGAGTGGGCATTTCGACCCGGCAGGGCACGCACCAGGTTGCCCAAAGGTTGAGGAGAACTGTCCTGTCTTTAAAATCGGACAGAGTCATTGCCTCGCCGTCGCCGTTGGTAAAGGGCACTTCCGCAAGCGGTCGCGGAGAATCGTAGGCGTTGAAGCTGAATTCCCCTTCGCCCGCGGGCTGCCCTTCGGATGCAGCGGAGGCCGGCTGTACGGATCGCGCTGAAACGGAAGTCTCTGGCGACACTTGGTAAAGGCGGTGATAACCGTAGACCCCCGCCATGGCCGCGGCCGCCGCCACCAGCGGCATCACAACGCTCCAGGAACGTACCTTCATCCGAGTCTCGTCTGCGCGGTCCCGACTAAATTCCATCTCTCCAGCAGGATCATGACGACGCGTCGTCTTCCAGCAGGCCGTCGATGAGCTGTTTCCAGATATCCAACGGAGCCGCGCCGGGCCTTGGAATTACCGATCCCGTTTCGTTGTTCAGCAGGATATTACCCGGCGTACCGCGGATTCCCACGCTAACACCTTCCTCAAAATCCTCTTTGACGCGATCGGTGTAACGCCGTTCAGTCAGACACTGGCGAAAAGCATCGCCGTCAATCCCGACTTCCCGCGCAAGTGGAACGAGACCATCCGCCGGAAAGCCGTCGCCGTTGGATGTTGTGCGCTCATAAATCGTGTCGGTGTATTTCCAGAAGGCCTCGTTCCCGCCCAGCGCGGCCGCGCACTCGGAGGCTTCTGCCTGCAGCTGCGCGCCCGGATTGTGAAACGCCAATGGAAAATGCCGGTAGACCCAGTTCACCTTGCCGTCATAGGCATCCACGATCTCTTTTGCAGTAAGGTGAAACTGTTTGCAAAACGGACATTCGAAATCGGAGTACTCAATCAGCGACACGATGGCCTCGGGGTTACCGTAGATATGATCCCGCGCAGCGGAAACTTCGCGCACGTTCTTGGCTAGAGCAGCGGTGTCCTGCTGCTCGCGCGCTTCGGCTTCGGCGCGCGCCTGGCGCTGCTTCTCCACGTAGCGCGTGATCCCGGCGTCGATGGCTGGATCCAGCTGCCCCCCCTGAAGAAGCTCTTCGAGGATTTCCTGCTTGATGCGCGCCTTCAGCGCCTCCGTCTCGGCATCGGTCATATCGGCATTTGCCAACGGCGCGCAGCCCGCCAGGGTAATCGCGGCAACCACCGCCAGCGGCCATTTCACTAACAATTTACGCATTAATTTCACTCCAATCGTTTGCCCCCGCACCGGATTTGGTCCACGGCGAGGCTCACAGGTTCCCCAACGCGGGTATGATCGAGAGACCGAATCCCGCTTCAATCCAAGGAAGATAGCGAAACTCGGCCCACTCATCACCCTGTCCCGGGCTTAAGTTTCTCCCTTCGCTTTAATCCGATAGGGACTCGGCGTATCCTCGGGTCCGAACGATACACGAGTATTCAGCGGAGGGTTGGCTATGGCCGGCGGGGAAAAAACGCTCTACCCAATGCTCGGCGTCGGCGCCTTCTTCGTCATGTTCTGGGTCGGGTTCGTGGTTGGATACGAGCTCGGATTGAGCTGCGGGCTGTTCCTGCTGAATGCCCTGTTCTTTGCCTGCACAGGCGCCTGGTGCGTGGTGCGGCTGGAGATTGCCGACGCCCACCCATCGGCGCTCCGCCAAGCTTCCCGCCATCGCGATGGCGGTATGCGCTTTGGCGAATCCAGGCCGGCTGTTTTACTGCCCAATCCCTTCGTGCCCCGCTGAGTTCCGCCTGCCGCGAAAGCCGTCGTGGCCGTTTCCAAAGACCTGGAAACCTACATCGTCGAACAGCTCAGGCCTGCCGGTGAGGTGAGCGCCCGGCGCATGTTCGGCGGAGTCGGCATTTATATCGACGACATCTTTTGCGCCCTCATCGCGCCCGACTCCGGCGCGCTTTACTTCAAGGTGGACGATTCCAATCGCGCCGAGTACGAAGCCGCGGGCGCCAGGCCTTTTGTGCCGTACAAGGACCGCGCCACTATCATGTCCTATTACGAGGTCCCGGAAGAAGTCATCGAAGACAGCGATGAGCTTTTGCGCTGGGCGAAAAAAGCTCGCGCGGCCGCTCTGGCTGCGCCGCGGAAGCGGCGCAAGGGAAAGTGATCGCTCCATCGGCGCGCCGGCTGATACCTCACCTGCTCTGTTCATACGGCGATAAGCACGAACACCGCCTGATCGCCGTCGGCGTCCTCGTTGAGGTGCCGAACCGCGTCTTCAAAACGGCGCAGCGCCTTGGCATTGAAAATGTCTTTTTCCTTGCGCGACGCGCTCAGCGGAATATTTCGTTGATACAGCTCGCTGCCGATGAACTGCAGCACGGTGGAATCATGACGCGCGCGGGCGAGAGAAAATCCGTTTTCGGCCGCAAGTCGGTGCATGCCGTCAACCGTCGGCAGCCAGAGGTGGCGGGGCGGATCCAGCTGCACCCAGTTTTCACCATATCGGCGCCAGGCGAAACTTCCCGCCACCGGGATGCGGATGAGTAGCTTCCCGCCCGGCGCAAGCAGCGTACGCGCCGCTTTCAGCGCGGCATGGGGATCGACCACGTGCTCCAGGGAATGATGAAACATGATGAAATCGAACTCACCGGGGCGTTCCGCCGCAAGCTCTGAGATCTCCTTCTTATAAATGTGCGCCCCGGCGGCATATTCGATGTCCGCGTCGATGTGGGGATCGATCCCTGCGCACTCCTTGAAACCTCCAAGCTTCATGCGCAGAGGCAACTTTCCCGCGCCGCAGCCGACGTCCAGCACCCGCGCATCGGTCCCGATCTGGGCGAAGCGGCACCAGTCCACGTAATCGAGGGGCTTTAGCAGGCGGTTGACGACCTTGCCGAGCCAGTCGTTCGCGCCGACCGCCTGGCGCACCCGGCGCCGGTCGAAGGCCCGCCTGAGCAGGTTTCGTCCCAGCACATGATGCGGCTTAAAGGAGAAGTAGCCCCGGGGGTAATACTCGCCCAGGTTTTCCGGCACCTCGAGGATCTGAACGCAGCCGCACTCGCCGCACTCCCAGTACTCGAACTGGTCGCGGGTGCCGAGCATCATTTCCCGGGCTATGAAGGTGTCGCCGCTGAACGGCCTGCGGCAGACGCGACAGACGTGGCCGGACCTGCTTGGCTGTTTCTGCTCTGCGGCCATTTCGCCGGTTTACGCGAAAGTCGTAATGGAGATGAAAAGTCGGACGGGTTCAGCCGCGATGATGCATCGCGCGCCAGACGCTTTCGGGCGTCGCCGGCATTTCGATGTTATCGTGACCCAGCGCGTGGGCGATGGCGTTGATCACCGGAGCGCAGCCGCCGATGGTACCGGCCTCACCGGCACCCTTCATGCCCAGCGGATTGTTCCTAGAGGGCGCTCCAACGCGTTCCCCTTCGAAAGCGGGAATGTCCTCCGCGCGGGGCAGGCAGTAGTCCATGAAGGATCCGGATAGCAGCTGCCCGCTGCCCGAATCGTAGACCGCGCCTTCCAACAGCGCCTGGCCGATGGCCTGGGCAAGCCCGCCGTGGATCTGGCCTTCGGCAATCTGCGGATACAACACCACACCCAGATCGTCCACCGCCGTGTAGCGCGCCACTTGGACCGCACCTGTATCGGGATCGATTTCCACTTCGCAGATGTAGACGCCGTTGGGGCAGGTGAGGTTCTCCCCCTCGAACTTGGCTTCGCCCAGACAGCCGCCGCCGATCTCCGGATCCAGCCAGGACGCGAGGTCGAACAGTCCTATGGAGACGTCCGTACCCGGGATCCGAAAAACCCCGCCGCCGTATTCCAGATCCGCGGACGCGGCCTCCAGCGCTTCAGCCGCAATGGTCTTGGCTTTATCCAGCATCTGCCCGGCGGCGCGTCGAATGGTGGTGGCGCCGATGGGAAGCGACGAAGATCCCCCGGTGCCGCTGCCCGTTGCCAGCGCGTCGGTATCTCCCTGCACCACGCGCACCCGATGCATGGGGATCTCCAGCCGATCGGAAACGATGGTTGCAAAAGCGGTCTCGTGCCCCTGGCCGGAGGACTGGGTGCCTGTGCGCACCACCACGGTCTCGTCGGGCATAAGCTCCACCTGGCTTACTTCCGTTGTGCTGCCGCCGGTGGCATGGAGGTAGAGACCGAGGCCGATGCCGCGCTTCTTGCCTTTTGCTTCCGATTGACGTTTGCGGGCTTCGAAATCCGTCCAGCCCGAAATCTCGATCCCGCGATCCAGAACCCGCTCGAAGTCGCCCACGTCCCAGGTAAAACCCAGCGCATTCTTGTAGGGCATGGCGCTGGCGGGAATGAGATTGCGCCTGCGCAACTCGACTCGATCGATACCGATTTCCCGCGCGGTCTTTTCGATGAGACGCTCAACGAGATAATTGATCTCCGGCTTGCCCGCGCCGCGATACGCGTCCAGAGGCGTGGTGTGGGTGAGGATCCCCTCAACCCGAAGGTAGAGCGCGGGCACGTCGTAGACGTAGCCGAAAACCTTGGCCAGGGCGTCGGTGGGAATCAGCGGTCCGAGGGTTGACAGGTACGCGCCCAGGTTCGCGCGGACATGCGCGCGAATGGCGAGAAACTTTCCCTCTTTATCCAAAGCCACTTCGGCTTCGCTCACGTGATCACGGCCGTGAGCGTCGGTCAGAAACGCGTCGCTCCGATCGCCGATCCATTTCACCGCGCGCCGGATCTTTCTTGCGGCGAACAGCACCAGCGCCTGCTCCGGATAAGCCACCAGCTTCATGCCGAAGCTTCCGCCCACGTCGTGGGTCACCACGCGCACCTTAGACTTGTCGAGCTTGAGCACGGCTTCACCGATCACCGTCCTGATCAGGTGAACGCCCTGGGTCTGGGTGTAGAGGATGTAGCGATCCGAACTCTTATCGTAGAGCCCGACGGCGCCGCGGGTTTCGATGGGGGAGACAACGATTCGGTTGTTGACGGCGCGAATGCTGACGCGTTTGTGGGCGCGATCAAACGCCGCCTCGACGGCTTTGGCATCGCCTT
>Ga0224512_10002740_pt1 | contig 15929 bp, 4 predicted proteins | sample SF_May12_sed_USG_4_FD_169103 | JGI IMG/M metagenome (GOLD analysis project Ga0224512, IMG submission 169103) | Sediment microbial communities from San Francisco Bay, California, United States - SF_May12_sed_USGS_13 | ecosystem: Environmental > Aquatic > Marine > Sediment | place: USA: California...
AGCGCCGGACGAGCGCAAGATGACCGTGGTTCTGCCGTTCGAGAATCTCGGACCAGCGGAGGAGGCGTACTTTGCCGCGGGAGTAACCGAGGAGATCACCAGTCGACTGGCGACGGTGAGCGGGATGGGCGTTATCTCGCGTACGAGCGCCGTTCAGTACGATCGAACCGGAAAGAACATGAAGCAGATTGGCGAAGATCTAGGTGTGGATTACGTGCTCGAGGGCTCGGTGCGTTGGGGACGAAACCCCGATGGCACGGGACGGGTTCGCATCACGCCGCAGCTCATACAGGTGTCCGACGATACCCATCTTTGGTCGGACACTTATGATCGCGACATTGTTGACATCTTCGAGGTGCAAACCGATATCGCCAACCAGGTCATCGAGCAGCTCGGTGTTACGCTACTGGGGTCCGAGCGGGAGCGTATTCAAGAGAAACCGACGCAGAACATAGAGGCGTATCAACTCTATCTGCAGGCACGCGATCTCGCCGTCGGGCTTACGGCAGAATACGACCGGCGCAAGGTCGAGCTGCTGGAGCGCGCAACCGAGCTCGACCCCAGATTCGTCGCCCCCTTGTATGAACTGTGCCTCCACCATTCCAATTGGTACCGCATATTGGAACGCACCGAGACGAGACTGGCGCGAGCCAGAGAGGTCCTGCAAAAAGCCGAGGCGGTCGACCGAGAACATCACCTGACGCGCCTGGCACGGGGTTACTACTACTACTACGGTTTCCGGGACTACGACCGCGCTCTGGAGGAGTTCGTCGCTGCATCGCGATCGGTACCCAACGACAGCGAGGCCAGACGGTCCATCGGATACATTCAACGGCGAAAGGGCAACTGGCAGGAGTGCATCGACGACTTGCAGGCGGCTTTTGAACTCGATCCCCAGAGCAAAGAGGTCGCCGTTAACCTCGCGGCCACATACTTGGGTATGCGAGAATATGAAGAAGCGATTCGCTATCTCGATAGGGCTTTCTCACTGGATCCGGATGACTACGAGAGCGTCTCCAACAAGGCGTTTGCTTACATCTGTTGGAAGGGTGATCTGGAAGCCGCCCGCGAGATCATGAAAGAAAAGCCCAAGGCGAATCCCACGTCGTACTACTACATGCTATACCTCGTTCATACGATGGAACGTGATTTCGCCGGTGCTATCGAAACCGCGCGCAAGTTGGAGGAAACCACCGGCTTCGTTAGGGCGTTGAGACAATTCATGATCGCCATTGCAGAAACTGGACAGAAGGGACCCAAAGCGGCCATCGGCACGCTGGAGACAACGGCTGGACTATGCGAAGACATCCTACGTACGGCGCCCAGCAACGGTATCGTGCGGCAGTGGCTGGCGATCACCTATGCATTGCTGGGCAGGGAAAACGAAGCCATACGCGAAGCCAAACTGGCCGTCGATTTGACCGCCAAGGATGCGTTTGCCGGACCCTCGGCGCTCGAGAACCTCGCCCTGGTCTACGCCCACACCAACCGTCACGACGAAGCGATCGATTTGATCGAGCGCTTGCTTAGCACGGTTTACCGGAGCGCGATCACCGTCCACCTTCTCCGGCTTCATCCCGGATGGGACCCTCTGCGGGAACACCCTAGATTCCAGAGCTTGTTGCAAACAAAACACTTGTAAACCGAGAGGTCGTGGCGTGTTCACCCACCCAACCCCAGGTAGTAAAACAGGTAACCATGTGGTTACCTGTTTTGGCCTATACGTAACTTCTGGGTTACCAATTACCGCTTTTGACGGTGCTCTTGCATCAGGCGCGTTTGAGGTGCCTCGAACCGACGTAAACCGCTCCCGAACCCCCGTGGATCGAGACAATATCGCCCTTGCCGATGCGCTGACGAGCCGTACCCGTCTTGCCCAAGATCGACGCCTCGTGCTGCTGTGAGCGCACCTGAAGATCGCCGGCGCTCATCACGGCACTGTAATCCTTGTCCTCGATGCCATTGATCGCCACTGCCGCATGAGAGGTGGAGCCCCCCTTTGTCGCCAACAATGCACCCGCGGACAGGATGAGCGGGATATCTTCGGGCGCGGGATTCTCTACGAGCACGATGACTCCGTCCACGTCATCCCTCTGCGAGATATCGACCGCGGACAACTCTTTGAAGTCCTCCTCGTCAAAGGCGACCAGGCCCCGAAACGCACTGCCACGAATACCGATTCCTCTTGTGTCCTCTTCGCCCGCATTCTCAAAGGTGGCCTCCGTACGATTCCTCCCTATCTCCGCCGCCCTCGATTGCAGCACGCTGAGCACACCACGATCGACCGTGAATTCGATCTCCTGATCTGTTCCCATAAACCGTCTGAGCTTGGCTACCGTGTGCCGAATTCGCCTGGCCAGCGACGGCATGGAGGCGGCGAGTTCCTCGAGGGGCTGGAATGATGTCGAGGTGGTCAGGCCCGCCACCAGGTCGTCACCCGCGGCCGAAAACTTGAAATCACCGATGGCGATGCGCACCCCCAGATCGGTAACCCGCGTCCTCGAGATCACCCCTGTGAGAGAGGCACCGGTCTCATCCATCCCGGCACCGACCTGCTCGTTCTTGCGGTTGCCAAAGGCCATCTCTTGAACAATGACCGCTGTTTGCCAGCTATCGCATATACCTTTGATCTCGCGGTACTGGCGTGCGGTGTTGTTGTTCCATGAATCGAAAACCGCTCGCACAGCCGTCGTCAGCTGTTTTATCGGATCGGCAAGCAATTCATCCAGCGCTTCGCCGTAGCCTTCTTTTCGGAGCACCTCTTTGGTCTTCTGCGTGACCTCCTTCATCCCCTCCCACGGCAGATCGTCCTTGTATTGCACACCGTACCGGCTCTTGGTCTCATCCACCAAATTGTAGTTCTCGATATCCACACCCCAGACGGCCTGCCCGTAGGATGCAAGAAACCGCCTGTACGAATCGTGCGCATGCCATGGATCCGCTTTGGCCAGACCTTCTGCAATCTCGTCGTTCATACCCAGAAAAAGCACCGTCGACAACATGCCGGGCATGGAAAACACGGACCCACCGCGAATAGCAAGCAGCAATGGCCGCCCGGCGTCGCCAAATTTTCGTGCGGCGCCGTCGCGCCGTGCGACATCCGTTTCCAGCACACGCAGGTGTTTCATGATCTCGCTTTCCTGCCCCGGCCAATCGGTTTCGTGCAGGCGGCGCCGTGGCAGCGTGGTGGGAATGATAAACCCGTCTCTTGTCGGCACGTTGAGGTAACTGATATAGATTAGACCTGAACCCTTGCCGCCAAACAGCTCACGCAGATTTTCCCGATCCAGGTCGCTTTCCACCCGTTTTGTGATGTGGTCACGACTCGACAGGTGAATTATATCGTGTGCATCCCTATCCACGGTCGGTGCCTCGCCGTCGACTGGGTTCGACCGATCGACAACGTGATCCTTGATATGAGTCAGCGCCGTATCGCAGAAATACGCCATGCTGTTCAAATCGTGAAGATAACGCTGCATGTTGGCGAGCGACACCTGCAGCTCCTCCTTGTTGAGCTGTAGCTTCTCCTGCATTCTCTCCAGCGGCACGATCAAACGCTGGAGCATGTGGTGGTAGTTACGTTGAACTTGCTCGAGCACATTGGTGACTTCCGCGTACGTCTTCATGCCATCGATCAGCATCCCCGCGAGGTCGAGCAGCTGACGCGAATGCAGCCCGTCGTGCGTCAGGTTCAGGATGCAGGCTCGTATGAGACCCAGGCACTGCCGGATATCGACTCCACTCTCCTCGTATTCGCTCGCTATATGTCGCAAGGCCAAATATCCCATCTCCTCGAGCAGGCAATCGAGCTGGTAGAGCAGCAACCTTTGCTCCGGGAATGCCCTCTCCATCAGCGTGTTTCTGACCGTCTTGCGCAGATCGCTGATACCCGCGAACGTCTCGATGAACGCATTTCGGCTATAAGCCGCCAGAAACGTCTCCAGCTCTTTGAACAACTCGGTCTGATACGCGGCCCTAGCCCTTTTGATGAAGTCATCGACGCAACGTCGCAGGTCGTTTTCCGCTGTCTCGATATCAAATCCACTCTCGTCGGGCTTTAGTTCCAGAAGCGCGGCAAGCCGTCTGTCGGTATCCCCGCCATCGCCTGCCAGCGCGGGGAAGTCGCGGACACGGCTTCTGATGACACGAAGGTGGTGATAGTAAACCCACCGGTTGCGTTCGTGTACACCGCGCCCTGCCGCTTCCTCCACTTCTTCGAGAAGGCTTCTCCCGAAGCCGCATCGTATCAGCGTATCGGCGTACTCCTTTTGCCAGTCGCTGACACGAGCGATGATCTCGGTGTTGCCGAGAAGGTACTCCAGATCCGTCACGATCTGAGCCACGATCCTCTTTGGGAGCTCCTCATGCCTCGCCTTTTCATCGGCCGGCGAGGGCGCATCATAGCCCAGTTTGGACAGGCCCTCCATGTCACCACTGTTCAGATAATCCACATACGAGTTTGCGAGCAGCAGGGTTCTTCTGCCCACCGCGTGGTGCGTGCTACGCCTCAGTTCGTTAACGATGGCACTGCCTCGCACGTGGATCTCTGCCAGATCGATCGTGTCATTCCACAGGCGATCGATGACTTTGGGTTTCGTCACCACACCCGCGATATTCCGCACGAGAATTCGAACCAAAAACGGAAACCGGTTCGAACGCGGTGTGTTGAGAAATCCCATTAGAGCCTTGAGCAGGTGTTGAACCTCGGACTGCAGATTCTTGGCATTTAGATATTTTCGAAACGAAAAGACGCTCAGTCTTGCGACCAGGATCCTAAGGACATACACCGCCTCGTTGCGGTTGGCACCCTGTGTGATCTCCCCTAATCGTTCGGCCATGTCCTGGATTCTGGAGACGCGAACCGGCACCGCCCTGTCATCCCCAAAGTGGAAAAGCTCATCTTCCAGGTCGACGGCATCACCATCAAAGTCGGCCATACGCTTAATAAGACCATCCGTTATGATGGTCCCCGTCGGCAGTGACCGCTCCGCGATCGTGGCAGTTCCCGTTTCATCGACTCGCTTAACGACGAGCCTGTCCGCCACCACATAGGGCACGATGAATTCACCCTGGTGGCGGAACATACGATTATTCGCAATTCCGAACCGTCCCGTCCGTCGGGCGATCCTCCGTTTGCAGGTCACATAACTGCTCAACGCCTCGTCCCGTTTTACGGAGTCGGCTTCGTGACTATACGCCCCATAGATAGATGCGTTGACCGCGGCCAGCTCTCTCTCTTCGTCGGGTGTCAAAGTGAGTGTTTCGTCAACCACGGGTTGTGACACGGCCGCGTCCATCCTGTCTCCATCTTCCTCGACGTAAACGGAACGTAACACTTCGAAGAAATCCGTGGCGAACCGCAGGTCTGCAGAGTCTTTGCTGCTCTTCAGTGTGGCCAAGGCCTCGTCGGCCAGCGCTACCGGGGTCATTCCACTATGTGTTCGGATCCATTCGACCACACCGCACGCGCCGAGCAAGTCAAGGTCGTGGGCAACTTCCTGCGCGTGCTTCTGCAAAAACGACTGCGTGTACGCAAAGTCGGATGATGCCAGCGTACGTGCCTCGTCAAACGTCAACGTCTGGTAACGCGTGTTCGCATCTTCGCGGATTCGCTCCAACGGGGTGTTGCGTTCGGTGTAGATCGCCACGTAGCGATAGATCCCTTTGACGCCGAAGGCCTCTAACTGGTCTGCATCATAGAGAATCTGAGCCTCGAGTCCGGCTGCGCGCCGACCGTCGGCGCCCGTCTTACTGCGTTCCTCGTGCAAGCGGATCGCTTTTTCCACCCGATCGATCTCCTGCGGCGCCAGGATATCATCCTCCATGAGTGTTATTCTGGCCCGCGCGGCTGCCTCGGCCGCGTGCTTTTCACTCTGTGAAGTTACATCGTGGAGGCATGCGGCCGCCGCCAGAACCGGCCAATCCACTTCGTCGTGAACGCCAAGTTTGTCCGCAAGATCACTGGCCCAGCGAAGAATGCCTTTGGTGTGGCACAGGCCGTGGTGGGGGTTTTTCGCATACGTCGGTCCCAGCTTCGGCGCGATAGCATTTACCGTGTTGAGCGCCGCTTCGGGAACCCCTCCGCTCGCCCCCGCCGAGGCGGCCGGCCCGCCTGCGAATACATCGGTGTCGATCTCCTCGTAGATGGAGGTGAGTTCACGAAGAACTTGATACAGGTGCTTGCCTTCTGCTGCAAGCGTCTCGTTCACCTGCCGCAGCGCGGTCACATAATCTGTGAACTGACTTCCCTTGATCTCAACGTGATGCAACGCAGCTAACTTGGCTATAATCGACAGCATCTCCTCACGCAGGAGCTCGAACAAATCCTTGCCCTGCAAGTGGGCCAGCCCCCGGGCGAGCGCCAACGACACCGACAAAATGGCGTTCATCCCCAGGTTTTGTTTGCGCTGCATGACTCGAACCCGATCTTCCGTGCTCACTTTCTTGTCAAGCTTGTGGCGGCGCTGCGCAATTCGTAGCTCTAGCGACAATAGCAGTCGATCGATGTCTCTAAGTGTCATCGCCGACACGGGCTTCTGAACAAATGCGGGCCCGATAACTTTGACAACGTTGTCGACGGCGTTCAAACAGCCTTTCCCCTCGTAGCGCTGGGTCCGCGCAAAAAGCGACTTGAGCGGATCATCACCCTCGTCTTTGACCTTCGCTTCCTCGACGTCGTTTTTGAACGCGTAGACACCCGGCTCGAGTTCACGAAAGAAGCCCGCATAGCGATTGATCAGTTCTCGATGCTCCGCGCTTTCTATGGTCGAGTCGATGAGATGAATCGCCTCCCCTGATCCAGCGGAAGTGCCCAACGGAGTCGAGCCCCTGAACTTCAAAAGCACGCCCGCCTGGGGAAGGTAAAGTTCCACGGTGGCACCGACCGTCGGCACCCCCGCGTTCGTGGGCTCCTCATAGGCATAGACCCTGCGCACCAATGCGTCCTGTCCGGCTTGCAGGGCGAAGGGGGTATCCCGATCTATACCCTTCTGCATGAGTTCTGTGACCGCGTTGTACTTCACCAGGCGCTCGGTGTTCGCGCCACCACCAGCTTTGAGACCCAGCGAGTTGGTCGCCAGGGCAATCTGGGCTTCCATGTCGTCGTTGGGACTCTTGGATCGGTGAGAAACCACCAGCTCCATCCCTTTTCCCAAAGCAACCAGCATGGCGATAAGGGTTTCATAAAGAGAACCGATCTGATTCGCCTTTATGAGAGCGGTATTGATCAGGCCTTTTGCCGAGGCCAACTCGATGGTGCTGTCGTTCGTCGTGACCAGGTCATCACCGATGACAAAGACACGGTCGCCGAGGGTTTCGAGAAGCTTTTTCCATCCTTCGTAGTCGTTTTCTGAAAATCCATCCTCGATGGAGAGGATGGGGATGTCATACTCTTGTATAGCCTTTACATACAAATCCATCACACCGTCCCGATCCATGACGGTCAGAGTCTTGTCGCGCCAGAATAAATACATGCCCACGGCGTCGGACATTTGGAACTCTTCGCGGTACGCTATCTCGAGCTCGGACATAGCTGGATCGAGGGCGATGGCCACGTCCACACCTGGTGTGTAACCACACTCGGCGATGGTTTGCTTCATCATCATCCACAGGCGCACTTCGGGCAGCGGATACGGTCCTCGTTCGATATACGGCGCGAGCCCGCCTTCGAGACCGATACCCATGACACGGCATCCCTCTTCCTTCTCGATGATTTCCTTTAGTCGGTTCTGCAACCTGACCGTCATCTCCTGCGCCTCCTGATAGTCGCGGGCGCCGAGAATCATGAACATCGCTTCCTGCATGCTGATGTTGGACTCGGGATACTCTTTTTCGGTGTGACGCCCACCCATACCGCAGTTGCGAAACTGCCACGGTGCCGTCACCGCGCCCAGTCGTGGATGGGTGATCTTCTGGATCCTGCCGTCGAGCATTTTGCGGCGGGCCACCGGGGCCGAATCCCACCACTCGGCGCGCTGGGTTACGGTAGCGGCCTTTGCCCTTGCCTTGCGTTCGCGCTCCCTGAATTCCACGTATTTGCCGGGGTCCGCGAGCCGGAAATCCAGGAGTGTAACCAGTCCAATACCGAGCAGCAGCCGGCCCGCATAGATGGCTACCGTCACATCAAACAGCAAACCAACGGTCAGGAGAAGGGCGGCGGGGGGAAGGGTGGTCACCGCGACGTTACGACTGGCGCGGGGACCCGCGGCCGCCACCGCTAGGTTGTATGGGGCGTCGGGGTAGTAGTTGAGCCCCTGCCGTTTGATACCGCTAGCGGTTCCATAGGGTGTACGCACAAAAAGTCCCATCAGGTGGGCGGCGCGTCTGAAGAATGATGCCCGCAAAAAGCGGTCGGCCTCACGCTGGGCATTGTCGTTCAAGGCGGTCAGCCTGGCCGCGGTCAGAAAATGCCCGATCTCATGGAGCGCGATTCCCGTGTGAAAACTGATATACATAAAGAGCGCGGACACCAGTGTCTCCGGGCTCAAAAATATGAATCGCAGGATGTCGGCCTTGAGTATGGAGGCTGCGGGCAGGGCCAAGACCGAGGAGATGAAAGCGACGTGGAAAGAGACCAGGATGTGGTTGGCGATGACCCATCCACCCTGGAGAAACGCGCCCAGACCTTCCACGCCTTGGGCGCCCCCCTTGGACGAACGCGTTGGGTGTTCTTTTCTGGTGTCGCGATTCTTGAGCGTTAAACCGTTCATGTACCGGTCGCGCAGGTAGGCATCGTCAAGCAGCCCGAATCGCGTTACCTCACCGCACCCTGCCATTGAGAACCCGTTGTTAATCTTATAGATTTTGTGACTCGTGCTAACGGTGTCATGGACAAACAATGTCTTCTGCCAGATTGTGCCAGATTCTAACAGCACCCGACGCTGCCGTCAACTCATTGCACGCTGCTGTGGCACACGCCCGTTCTTTTTGGACGAGCGGGTGTATGCCTAACGAACAATAGTGAATTTTCCCTTTGCCACATGCCCACTGGACCGCAAACGGTAGAAATATGTGCCGCTGGCACGTACGTCGAGGGCGCTGGCTTTGCCACCGAGCTCGAGCGAATTCCAGGCGGACGGCGAAACGGCCCGGGATATGCGGCCGCGCCACCGCCCGGCGACGTCATAGACGTCGAGCACTACCTGGTTGCCTTGCGGGAGAAAGAAATCGAGCCGCAGCTCCCCAAACGACGGGTTTGGAGAGGCTACGGCCGAGAATCCGGGAGTCCGCCCATGAAGAGATATGCCGGTCGGCACTTCCTGGGTTGTCTTAAGAATGTGTTCGCCGGGATCAAACTCGAAGCCTATGGGCTCCTGCGCAAACGTCAGCTGGTAATCCTCGGCCGCCTGAATCAACGGAAGCCTGAGCAGCGTATCGCCGGCGGCGAACACAACCCGACACTCGATAGGAAGCGTAAAGACCGGTGCGTTGATCTGCGTTTGCGCCACACGCAGACTCAAACGATGGGCGATGCCATCCCAATAAGTCACCCACGAGTACTCATACTCGGGATAGCCGGCCTGGTAGACCCACTCGTCGAAGAAGTTGGTCAAATCGAGCGCCGAGGCCGTCTCACACACCGATTTGAATTCTTCGGTCGTCGCGTTGTCATATTCAAAATCTTGGCAATACGTACGCAGAGCATCAAAAAACGAGCTGTCACCCATGACATAGCGCAGCATGTGCAACACCCATGCACCCTTCTGGTACACCGTGGCACCCCACATGTTGTCGGGATCATACAGCGAAAATCTGTTCACAACATCTTCCTGAAAATACTGCGTCCGGAATTGGGCCATCCTCGCGGCGAGACTGCTCTCCCCGCCAATGTTCTCGTGCCACATCGCATCCCCGTAGGTGGCGAATCCCTCATTGAGCCAGATGTCCCTCCAGTCGGCCAGCGTCACGCTGTTTCCAAACCACGAATGAGCCATCTCGTGGGCCACGACCCAGTCATAGGTGTGGTCGCCGGTGACGAGAGCTTGACCATAGGTTGTGCAAGTAAAGTTTTCCATACCGCCACCGATCGACGACAGCGCGGTACCGTAGACTTCTTCGATGAACGGATACTGGCCCAGAACCGCAGAAAAGTAGGTCATCATCGCCGGGGCATTGGCGAAGGAAATCTGAGCTTGAGACAGCTTCTCCGGGTAAACGTAATAGGGCATCTCCATGGAATCGTTCTCCGCGTGGTGGTACCAGTGCGAGAAGAACGCGTAGTCGGAGATGGCGACCGAAATCGTGTAAGTGGTATGTGGATAACGCGTGTTCCAATGATAGGTCTTGGTGCCGTCAGCGTTGTCGATGGTCGAGACAAGGGTGCCGTTCGATGCGCAAAAAAGAGTCGATGGCACGGTAACGATCATCTCGCTAGTCGCCTTGTCCCACGGTTCGTCATAGCAGGGAAACCAGTTGCGCGCCATGTCCGGCTCACTCAAGTTGTAGATGACCTTCGACGAAAAGCGGAGCCCCTGTGGCGCCGGCGCCCCGCTATAGTCCACTCTTACCGTCAATGTGTCACCGCCCCCATAGCTGCTACCAAGATCGATTCGCACACGATCCTGAACGTGCGCAAAGGATAGGGGGCCACCGCCCATTTGTACATCGGCGACGACCATGTTGTCTTTTAGATACAGAACCACTGAGTCGACCGTCGTAGCCAGAACCTCGAATGAAACCTCGACGTGTCCCGATACCGTCTCGGCCAGGGGATCAATGGTGATATCGATCTTGTAGTGAAGAAAATCGACGCTTGCGGCGGCCGGCATGGTAAGCGCGTGTTCTATTCCGCTCGCACGCGAGGCAGACTCAGCATACAACGGTCGCTTGGCGCCGAAGAGAATCTCATAACCTGGCGCAGGCGGGTCAGCGTGGGGCCTCGAGATGTCTGCACATAGACAGGCAAAAACCAAGACCAAAGGCAAACGGAGGGTCATCATAGCTGCTTCGTTACACGGGCCGTCTCGACGGGCTTGGGTGCACTATTAATTATACCATCATACCCCCGCACCTTCCGCATACATTCGTTTTGAAATTACACATTCTTGACATGCATCAACAAGATCGCCGACCATAGCGTGCGTGAGTCACCTCCCAACCCCTACAATAGTGACTCTCATCTACACGACATTCGCCGTCGTGGACTGCGAATCATGACCGGACAGAACAAGGCATACATACTGGCGCTGATCGCGGTTCTCCTATGGTCCACCGTGGCATCTGCTTTCAAGCTTTCGCTCGAGCACGTGGATCATATCCAGCTCGTCTTCTATGCAAGCCTGGTTTCAACACTCATCCTTGGCGCCATCCTTGGCGGGCAGGGCAAGCTCCGACTGGTTTTCACCTGTTCCCGCCGGCAGTATCTGCGATCGGCCATGCTTGGTTTCTTGAATCCTTTCTTGTACTACTTGGTCTTGTTCAAAGCCTACGATCTGCTGCCCGCCCAAGAGGCCCAACCACTCAATTATACCTGGGCGCTGACCCTATCACTGCTTGCCGTGCCGCTCCTCAAACAGAAGATCAGCCTGCGTGACATCGCCGCTCTATGCACAGGCTACTGTGGTGTTGTGGTGATTTCGACGCACGGTGATGTCCTCGGCTTTCGCCTGTCGGACCCGATCGGTGTGGTCCTGGCTTTGGGGAGTGCATTTGTTTGGGCGTTGTACTGGATCTACAATACCAAGGACACGCGCGACCCGGCGGTCGCCCTTTTCTTGAGCTTCATCTTTAGTCTACCTCTCAGCCTCCTTGTATGCGTCACGTTCTCGAGCATCCGCCCAACCCATGTCCATGGGCTGCTGGGGACCATCTACGTGGGTGCGTTCGAGATGAGTGTGACGTTCTTGCTTTGGCTTTCAGCCCTTCGCCTCTCGGCAAACGCGGCGAAGGTGAGCACCTTGATCTTTCTCTCGCCCTTCGTGTCATTGATTTTCATTCATCACATCGTTGGTGAGGAAATCCTTCGCTCGACCCTCGTTGGTCTGGTTTTGATTGTTGCGGGTCTGTTGCTGCAGAGAGTCGGGGCGTCGAGAACCAGCCGCTAGCCATGCGCTGACCGGGGCAACCACCCGCTCGCCGACACGGGTGGCTAGCGCTCAGCTCAACGGCACCAGCTGCGGGGCACGCACCCAGATGTGGTCCATTATATAAATACCGACCAGGACGAGCACACCCGCCAGTGGCCACAGCTCAGCGGCGGCGGTCCACAGAATCAGGAGAGGGACAACGTGCCCGGCTACAACGCCACCTGCCCAGGACCAAATTCGGAAGCGCCCGGCGACAATCATGTTCATGGTGCGTCTTGCGTCTTGGGTGGCGTGAGTACCAAAGAGTTCGATCACGGTGAGGAAGAGGTTGAAGATCACCGCACCTGGTAACAGCATGCGCAGAAAGCTCTCCCATTCAGGGGCGCTCGAGGGAACCATCGCGATAACCATCCCCACTGCCGCGCCCGCCGCGAGCGACTGGACGACCATGTGGAGAGACGCCCACCGACTCTGCCACAGATCGCGCCCCTTCGCCTGGGCGAAGAGAAACGCGGTATAAATGGCTGTCATAATCGCAAACACCGCTGTAAGCCATCGCAGCGGCCCCTGTAGCGTATTCCAGTCGAAGACCTCACTGGCCACCATGAGTGACAGCAAAGCACTGTACACCAGAAGAGCGTAGCCGCCACGCACCAACCACGACTTCCACTGTGGCCTGAGAAGCACGTAGAGAAAACGCCGTGGCTGATCCAAATCCTTGACCAGCAGAAAACCCGTCAAAAAGAGAAACACCAGCGCTGTCCACAAACCCCACCACTGCGTCGCGTCGTCAACGGCTATGAAACCCAACGCGAGAGGAAGAAACACCACAAGAAACGCACCTGTCGAGATCGCTTTCGTCCACACATACGCCGCGACGGGCCAACCCCACATGACTCCTTTGTCCGGGACGTCATAGACGCGCCGGACGTTTTCATCGAGTACCTCCCGCGCCTTGTTTACCATTCCGGCGTCTTCGGCCCCCTTGGGGACAAGAACCCTCTCGTCCGTACCCGACGCGCTCATCCACTCCTCGTCCGCGACCGGCTCCACGTCGCCCATCTGTCCCCTCGACCGCCCCACGCGTTCACTCTCGGATGTCGGACGCACCACCTCGCTGCCAGTAATCAAACGACTCTCGGCGAACCGCGCATAGTGTCCCACCCCCGCCGCCTGAGAACTCCACATATAAGATGTGGAAGGCCGGGAAAGAGCGGGATTCAGTGAGAGCTCATCACCATTTATATAGAAGAGTTTTGGCTCGGTTCCCTTCTCGGCCTTGCGTACCGTCACCGGTTGAGTGTCCAGCAGATGTGAGATCTCAGAGTCGGGATCATCCATGTTGCCGGATACGATCGCGTGCTCGGGGCAAACGATGACACAAGCGGGCTCGAGACCGATCTCCTCCCTGTGCGCGCAGTAATTGCATTTGGCGGCGGTGTGGGTGTCGGGATCAATATAGAGGGCGTCATAGGGACAAGCCTGCATGCATGACTTACATCCGATACAGCGGCGGTTGTCGAAATCAACTATACCGTCCGTCCGGGTGAATAACGCCTTGGTGGGGCAGATGTCAACGCACGGCGCTTCCGCACAGTGGTTGCAGCGCATCACCGAAAACAGCCGGCGCGTGTCCGGGTACTCGCCTTTCTCGATGTACTTCACCCATGTGCGGTTGACCCCCACCGGTGTTTCATGCTCGGCTTTACACGCCACGGTACACGCGTGGCAGCCGATACACTTGCGATTATCGATGATGAAACCGTAGTTCATTTTCCGAGGTAAAAGGTTTGCTGTGCTGGTCTCAACGGACGGTTGAACCATAGCGGACGGCGCAACCCGTCGGGCCCGGGTGCCGAACGTGTCATCTGTAGCCAGTCCTTGTAGATTTGAAAGGACCGGTTGGTATCGACGACGACGTCCCCGTATCGATCATTTCGGTGTGCCCTCTCGACCCGCACTTTCTGGTGCCAGCAGTGCATGCCGCTCACAGGATCGGGGTGCACGGGGAACGTAATGTTCTGATGCACGCCGCCGTCGCTCCAAAAGATACGTTGCGAATCCGCATCGCCACTGATATGCGGGGAAATCCCGGCAAGACGCCGGATTCTCCACCTGCCTTCGCCGCTATTTTCGATCGATACCAAGTTCGTCGCCCATCTGTTGGCTGGCGCATCCTGCGGTCGGCGCCAGCGACCCAGGTGGTGCGAACACGCCACCACGCCCGGTTTCATGGCTTCGCTCACCCACACCTTGTCCACGAAGTAACCGGCATCGGTGTTCACTCGAACGTAATCGCCCGTACACAGCCCCAAGCGTGTGGCGTCCGAGGTGTGCATCCACACCGGGTTGCGGTTCGAAATCTCGGCGAGCCACTTGGCATTGCCCGAACGCGAGTGGATGAGCGTTGGCAGGCGAAACGTGGGCACGAGCGGAAACTCCCCCTTGTCGCTGTCAATCCCATCCGTATGTACGTGGCTCTTTACATACGTGGGAATAGCGTACTCGGGCCATCCCCAATCGACCAGTGTCTGCGAATAGAACTCTTGCTTGCGCGAGGGTGTGGGAAATCCGACGCATGGCCTTCCGCCCGCCATGAGGCCAATGGTTGCGCCGCCCTTGCGGATAAGGCCCGTATCTTCATCGACATGCGCACCGTGCATGTCTTCTTCGGAAAGAGGCTTCCTATGTTTGTCGTACGACGTCTTCTCCACCTCGAATGCGCCGAACCGTCGCATGTACTCGAGAGGCGTCATGTCGTGCTCGGCCGCCTTATCCGCCAGGCCCGGCGTATGCTCGAAGATATACCGGTAATACTCGTCGATCGTAATCTTCTCGCCGGCACGGTACGGTGATACAAAATGTTCCTTGATACCCAGCTCACCGTCAGGATCGATACGCCATGACAGCTCGATCCAAAACTCATCTTCTTCCCAGACTTCTCCGGGATTGGTCTCATAGCTAAACGTGACCGGCTTACCCATCCGCCGCGCTGCTTCGCGCAATACGGGCTGTCGAAACGCGATCCACATGCCCGAGTGTGTTTCGTAGCTAACGATGTCATGTCGCTCGCTCGCGTGCCCCATGGGAAGCACGTAGTCGGCAAAGTATGCGGTCTCGTTCCAGGTCGGGGTGAGCGCCGCATGGATCCCGACTCTGCTCTCATCGCTCAATGCCTCGATCCATGTGAACCCATCCGGGAAGGTCCACACCGGGTTGAAGACACGAGTAAAGTAAACAGAGAGCTTGCCACGGTTCTCCTTTAGGAAATGGGGTAGGAGGAAGCTCATCTCGTAGTGTGACAGCGGGTACTCCTGTGGCCAATGCAGCTCGTTCCAGAATTTCTGGGCCGGTGGCTTGTCGAACATATCTGGTTTGAACTTGTTCCAGGCGCTCGGCGAGGTGCCACCAATTGTGCCGACGCTGCCGGTAAGCACACTCAAGAAATGCAGGCAACGAGCGACCGCCCAGCCACCGAGGTTGCCGCTGCCAGCGCTTCGCCAGTTATGGGTCGCAAACCGGCTGCTGGCCCGACCGATGTACCGTGCTACCTCTACTATCGTCTCTGTCGGCACACCGCTCTCACGCGCGGCGAAATCCGGCGTATAATCTTTGTATTCTTCTTCAAGCGAGAGAATAAAATTATCGAACGTCGGTGCGGCATCGGGCCTGCGCTCTTGCATGTAGGTTCGCCAGTTCACCCAGCTTCGCAAGAACGACTCGTCAAAAAGTTTTTCTTCGATGATGATCCTTGCCATCGCCAGCAGCACCGCCGCTTCGCTGCCGGGGTACGTAGGCATCCAGTAATCGGCCATACTGGCCGTGTTCGATAGACGCGGATCCATTACAGCGAGTTTGCCGCCGTTCATCATTCCCTCGATGATGCGCTGGGCGTGTGGGTTGAAA
>Ga0224512_10002741_pt1 | contig 15926 bp, 21 predicted proteins | sample SF_May12_sed_USG_4_FD_169103 | JGI IMG/M metagenome (GOLD analysis project Ga0224512, IMG submission 169103) | Sediment microbial communities from San Francisco Bay, California, United States - SF_May12_sed_USGS_13 | ecosystem: Environmental > Aquatic > Marine > Sediment | place: USA...
TGTCCTCGCCCATGTAGAGGCGGTCCTTCATGACCTTGATGAAGAGTTTCTGGTCGGTGGCGGTGTTGTACCACAGCTTCAGTAGATCGAGATCGGCCTCGTCGCCCGTGGCCGTGCCGGTGGTCAGGCCGAAACCTGTGAGCACGTCGTTCTTGTTGATTTCCCCGCGCTCCCACGCATCCAACGCCCCTATGAAAGCATGAATGCCGATGCCGTCTTCTATGCCGGGATTGGCCTGGTTCCCCTTGACCAGCCGGAGGAATAGCACGGCCATGTTCACATTGCCCCACGAATTTGTCCCTGACGGCGCGGTGAAAGAAAGCCATAGACCGTCAGCAAGAAACCGCGGGCGCGGGCACCCGAGATATGCCATTCAGAGAAGGGCTGATCATTCATCTGGCGCTCCAAGGTGCTGCCACCGAACAAGTCTCGCAGGCGTTCTGGTAACCAGAATTCCTTCTGGCCGACACGGACCTGGATACCGTTAGGCCCATGGCACTGCAGCGATCCCTCGCCCTCATAAATGCCGGCAGCCCAAGCAATGTCGTAGTTCGTGGGACGAATTGTCGGGCGGAGTTCCGGACGAATGTCCCAGTTATAGCTGAGCCCAGGTCCCATTTTGGGCTTGCCGGCAGCATCCCGGTTTCGGTGGATCAGCTTTGTCCTGCAGGAGCGAGAGCAAGTCTGCCGCGGCTTGGCATTCGTCCTGTTCGCTTCGTCGAAAACAGAACCGCAGATAACGCATTCACGAGGATCTATCTTGACACGCATCCCATACCCGCATAAGATGAATATACTAGGTTTGTTGCAAGGTGATGGTGTACTCTATGATGTCGTCCGTGGCCATCACGACCCCGCCGTGCGAGGCGCGGATGATCATGTCCGTCGCGGTGCCGGTGGCATCGATGAACAGGCCCACCTCCTCGATCGTCTTGACCGTGGTGGTCTGCAGCCTTCCGACCCATTGATTGGTGTCTGCGGCGGACTGGGTTTCCGAGGTGGCGGAAACCGCCGCTTCGGTCGCCCTGGCGGCAAGATCCACATTGGTATTGGTCGCCGTGGCGCCGGTGCTGGATCCTCCCGTGCCCCAGGCGATGTAGAACCCCGAGGCCGTCACGGACGCCCCCACGATGGCCAGGAGCGCGTCGGAAACAAGCTCCGTGCCGTTATCGACGTATACGACGGCGGTCATCCATGATCTCCTTCAATCGGGATAGAGCCTTTCTCCACCACGGGTCCAAGGGTCTTTCCCACTTCTGGGTCTTGGCCCTCCAGACCCTCACGTCCACTTTCGGGACGTACTTCGCTGTCGTCTTCGCTTTCACCGTTCACGACCTTGTTGATGGCGTCCCGCATCTCCTGGACGGACATGCCGACGCAGTTGATCTTCAGCGCCTTGCAGGTCTGCTGAAGCTTTTTGAAGCCGGCCCCTCCGGGGAGACGCTCTCCGGGGCGCCTCTTCGGGGTGTCGGGGAAGGGCGTGTGCAGCGGCTCCAGAGGCATGTCGGGATCGCGCTGCGCCATCTCCCAGTGATAGGGGCTCTCGGGAGGCTTGTTGAAGACCCCTCTCCGCTCGGCGTCAATCAGCGGGTGCAGGATCTGATCCTTCGTGAGGTTCGGGTCCACGTGGATCCCCCACGCCCTCGCGATGTTGTGCAACTGCGACCGGCGAAGGTTCACCAGATCCGTTCCTTGAAAGGCCGTTTCCCCCGGCAGGCTGGGCGGGTTCACTCCCCTCTCCGGGAATGCCTGCTGAAACCTGTTGACTGTCACCATGACTGTTCTCCGCTACGTAATTCTGGGCGTCTGCCTTGTGGACGTACTTCCATTTGGTGCCGTCCGGCAGGTTGATGGTCGGTTGCTCGGCGTATCCATAGATGCCCTTCTGGTCCACCGCGTCGAACAGGCTCGTGTGTGGAGCCATCCTAATTTCCATCGGCGGGCCAAGTCCAATGCGGTCCCTGAGACAGCCGACCGTCACCCAGGCCTCGACACAGGCCCTTCCACTTTCGGCGTAATCCCGGTTCGGGTAGCTGAAGTCGCAGCCATACATCTTCAGCACGGTCACGCCCTTCCAGATGGCGTACGCGACGGCCATTGCCACGCCATTGTTCAGGTATGGCTTGCCGAAGATGGGTATTCCAATGGCTGCGACTTCATCCAGTGGGTAGCTGTAGGAGTTGGGGATCACCTCCGGATAGGCCGTGGGAGTGATGACCGGGATCCCCTTTCTCCGGAGAACCGCGAAGAGGGCAGGCTTGAAGGCCTCCTGCTGCTTCAGGTCGTCCATCCAGAAGCAAACGTCGGTATGGACGATGTTGGAGGCCATGTTGATCGTCCAGAACTCGTCGGCGAAGTCCGGGGCGAATTCCTGGGTGAGAGTTTCGGTGAAGAGGTTGGAGATCGACGGCCCCATGCCCACCAGGGCGACCGTCTTGGGATTGTGCTTGAGAAGCTTCGTCATGTGGCCGTCTTTTCCTTGTTACATGCGCTTGGCGCCGATGCCGAAATCCTTGGGGTTCAGCTTCTTTATGATCTTGCCTCCCTTGCCTGGGTTGCCTGGGGTTCCCTTGGGCAGCTTCCCCCGCCGCTCGACCGGGGCGATCCGTCCCCGTTCCTGCTTCTTGACGAAGGCCTTCATCCGTTCGTTCATGGGGGTGGTGGTGCGCTGGGTCCTGGCCATGTCTACCTCATGTCGCCGTCGCGGTCGTCGCCTGGCTCTCCAGGACCCGCCACTTGTCCGCCAGGAAGATCAGGGCGAGCATGTCGTCGGCTTGGGAGAGGACGAAGGCCCCTGTCGAGGTGCCGGTCAACGCGACCTTCGCCTCTCCCGTGCCCAGACAAACGACGTTCATCGTCTGTCCTTCAGCGCCGTCCGCCAAAGTGTAGTAGCGGACGCCGAAGCCGGTAGCCGTGGCCGCCGGCAGGGTTGCGAGATCAACCGTGAGATTGATCTCGGTCCCCGTTGTGCCCAGTGCCTGCGTCGAATGACGCCCGTGCCTGAGCCTGTTTGCAGGACCACCCGTGAGGGTGATCGTCACGTCGCCGTGGCCTGGGTCGCTCCGATCAAGGCCCTGTAGTTCCAGCGTCCATTGAGGAACTGCAGCAGGATCATCTGGTTCGCCGAGGTGAAGACCCAGGAACCCGTCGCCGAGGCCGCGGCGTAGGCCGTGGCGGTCGGCAGCGCGTCCAGGGCGATCCCCGCCGGCAACCTGCCGATGGTCGGCCCATGCACGTAGACATCGGCGCGGCCGGTGGCAGTGGCCATGATCATCTTGAGCTGACCCTCGATCGCATCGCCCCTCACGCCCGATGCCGTGGAGGTGGCATTGAGGGCATAGAGGTTATGGACATGACCGGCGGTGGCGGTGCCCATGCCGAGGAAGGAGATATCCACGGCATTGTTGAGCACCCGCAGCGCGGTCGCGGTCGATTGGGCGAACCGCTCGGAAGACTGGAACCCGCCAGGCTTCTGAGGATACTGGGTGCCGAGTGTGACTGCCATGGTATCCTCCTACAGCTCGAGCTTCGAGGCCGAGTGCTGGATCACCCGCACCCAGGTCGAATTCAGGATCCGGCCTGCGTGCCAGCTTTTCCAGCCGACGCTCGAAACTTCGTTGAGCGGATCGGCGGCTCCGGCGGACCCTCTCTCGTGGCCCACCATCATGACGGCCGGCAACCTGTCGCCCGCGGTGTAGCTCTCCTGGATGTGGGAATTGCCAAATCCGAGAGAGCCGACCGCATCCATCCCCAGGATGACGGTGTTGTAGACATCCGCCGAGGTGTTCGAGGTGGAGCGGGAGTTGCTGGTCGCCGTGCCGGTGATGGTCGCACCGCTGTCCGCGTCGATGGTCGCCTCCGAGGTGGAGATGAACCGGACCCCACCGACCGTGCCGAACTCGCCCTGGGCGGTTTCGGTCTGACCGGCGTAGGTCTCGATGCCCTGGAAGCCGGTCAGGAGCCGGACATCCTCCTCCACGTCGACATGGCAGAAGCCCCAGTACGCGGAGCGGATCGGCGCGGTGCCGTCCGCCGCCTCGCCTCGGGACATCGGCATGAAGCGCATGGCGTCGTTGCGGTTGAGGGCGTTCACCCCGACAGCGATATCCGAAAGCGTGACGCCCCCGGTCGCCGTCGAGATGGACGTTGCCGTGGTTCCCGTTCCCGCGAAAATCGCCGTCGCGTTGTCCTCGATGACGTTTCTCTGCAGGCGGTTCAGGGACCTGCCGGCGTTGATGCCCAGCACTTCGCTGAGCTTCGCCGCCTGGCCGTTGAAGTTGACGAGATCGACCTCCTCGTTGAGGAAGAAGAAGTTCCCGTACTTGGCAACCGTCGCATCCAGGTCCGTCACGGTGGGTTGCACCGCGGAACGGGTCGGGAAGGCGAGGCTGCCGGTGATTTCCGCCAGAGGGGTCGTCGTCGGGGTCAGGTTTTCGATCCTGCGCCACCGTGCCGAGAACGTGCCTTGACGGAACGAGATCTCGGCAGGCGTCGATCCCTTGAAGTAGGGACAGAGCGCCTTGGCATTGCGCAGGAGGTTCACCTGGAAGACGACATTGACCGGACCGGCGATTACGCTGGTGGTCGTGACTGCCATTTAAGTCTCCTATTCGGCCTTCTGACGCTCTCTCTCCAGGAACTTCTCGAATGCCACACCTGACATGTTCATCAGTTCCATGGGGTCAACAGCATCGGATTTTGCGGCCTTTTGCGTTGTGCCTCTGACGGCTGCCTTCGCCGCTTCCACATCGCTGGTCTTCGGCTTGAAGGACTTGTCGATCGTGTCCTCCAGCCATTCCCGTCCCTTCAACAGCTGTGATTGCCAGCCATCCGGATCGTCGTGCCGCGCCTCGAAAGCCTTGCGGAATGCCGGCTTGTCCCTGGCATAGGCCTCCATGAAGCCGACGAGCAAACCGTCGTCGACATCGCTGAGGGCTTCCGCCTCTTTCAAGACCGCGCACGCCTTGCCGAGATCGTCGGCAAGTTTCTCTTCCTGCTCCTCGGCCATCTTGCCTTGCACGTACTTCAGGATGGGGCGCACCGCTTTCAGGGTGGTGCGATCGGATTTCGGCGTATTGCCGTCGTCCTCGTACTCTCTCAAAAGAGCGTCGAGGTCCGAGGTCTCAGAACCCGCCTCCTTACCGGCTGGCGCGCGGCGTTCGGCGGAACCTTTCTGCTTATCGGTCATGGCCCAGCAGGAATGACATAAGTCTTTCCTCGCCGTCCACTAGCCCGCTTTGATAGACGTGAAGCTTATCCTGGTCTCCCTCCGCCCGCGGGTGCCACGGCTTGAGGCGGGACCTGGGAAACTTGTCGACCAACTCCCGGAACGTCGGGTCTTGCCTGAGCTGGCTGAGGTAGTTCTGCAGCCTCACCGACAAATCGGTCTGGGTTGTTCTCTCCTGCACGCTTGTAGATTTCCTTTGCGATTTCCTCGAAGCGAGGGTTGATTTCTTTCCCTAGTTGAGCGGCGGCGGCGGCCATGTCGATCACCGCTCTCGAGGCGCCGATGAAGTTCTCCGCCCGCTCTCTTTCGGTCGATGGACCCGCCGAGCCTTCCACGAAGAAGTTCACTTCATCCGCGAGATCGGGAGAGGCCAGCTTCACCCAGCCTTCTATTCCTCCCTCATTGACGAAGACCGGCATCTGCCGGGTCATCACCTGCTTTGCGATGGCATACTCCATGTAGAGGATGGAGGTGATCGGGCCTTTTTCCTGGTCGGAGACAAAATCGTCCGTCCGGGCAATTCCTCTGGAGGCCTCCAGCTCGTGCGCGCCTCGGGTGGTATGGGACCTGACGGGTGCGCCGCGACGGGGATCGTTCACGCCCGTCAGGTCCTCATAGTGCTTCAGCAGACCGATGAAGGTCTCCCGAAGCTCCCCCATGTCGCCGACATCCAGCTTCTCGATGGAATTGGGGGCGTCTGTCGGGAAAGTGGCGCCCGGATACCACTGAGGCCCCCCAGAGCCGGCGAGCGAGGGATCGTTGCGGTCGTAGGCGAGCGGGGGTTGCCCCGAAAGCGCCGCCACGGCCATCATGGTGTTGAAAACCAGGGTCCCCGCCTCCTGAACGGGGGTTCCCTTCATCAGGGGCGAAGACCCATAGGGAGAATTGATGTCGTCCCTCATATAGTGTCCGACGACATAGGATCTGAATGGAGTAGGCGCCTCCTGGAAACGGATGGGTCTTGCTACTCCGGATCGCTCCGCGACCGTCACGATGACGTTCTCCAGGATGATCGTGTCTTCCGCTGCGGACATCGGAACGTAGAGGTCGCCCTCCATCTCCAGAATTTCGACCAGATTGTCCCGTCCATCGGGATCGGGTTGGCTTTCGATCTTCTTCACCTGATCCAGGATCCAACCCCTGTCCTTCCCTCCCGTTCTCGCAGCGGCCAGCATATCCTCCAAACGCATACGGGTCCTCCGGATGACGGAGGGGGCGGCTGAAATGCCCTCATGCCAAAGGGCGACGGGGCTATCGTCCAAATAGGTGTTCTTGATGTCACAAGGGATCGTGGCAGGTCCGATCAGGCTGTCGTCTACTCCTCTATAGTGAGAGGAGAACTTCGCCAATTTGACGGGCCTGATACGAGCGACGAATGTCCCGTACTTGATCGCCGAGGCGTCCAGGAGATTGATCTGCTGGCGGAAGTCGTAGAGCGAATGAAAATGGTCCAGAGTAGCCTTGGCCAGGACATCCGCCGTCTCCTGGGTGAGCAGCATCAGGCCACCACCCTCCAGGATCTCCGCTCTTGGACGGAACTCCGTCACCTGCTCTCCCGGTTGAGGGACAGGTGCCCCAGGCTCGTCGCCGGGCTGTGTCCCGCGACGCTGATCCCAGCGTTTTTGATAAGCACGGGAGATATTGGCGTGAACGCGATACCAGTCCATCGTTCTAGGAAACTTTAGGGATCTCGCGTCCGCAGCAATCACCTCAAGGGCGTTGAACTGCCAGGGTAATTCCGTGTTGGGGAACCAATCCCCTTCCGTGCCGGTGGCAAGCTTCCTCGGAAGAGGGTCCATGGCGATCTGCCGGTCCACCTCCTTCCAGAGCCGTTCCTTTTCCTTCCTGATGGTGGCCTGCTCTCTTCGCCGAGTTTCTTCCTTCACGTAGTCGGCGATGGCGACCCATTCGTTCTCGCTGAAATGTCTAGGCATTGATCGCCCTCACCAGCCGCTTCAGTTCCTTGGCCGGACGCTCCAGTTCCTCGCCGGTCGCAGTCGATGTGGAGGTCGATGTGGAGGTCGCGCGCAGTTTCGGAACACGCGAGGCAAAGGGTTTCGTCGAGAAGACGCTAGTGATTGCCATCCAGCAGGCCTTTCTCCTGGCACAATGCAACGAAACCCGCCGCATCGTCCACGAGCGCCCGCTTGACCAATTCTTCCGATGTGCCCTTGACGAATTCTATCGGTCTGCCATAGCCCAGATAGCCCCAGCATCCATGGGGCGTACCGTCCGCTGCCTCCCCATAGCCGAAGTAGATCACCCCGAACTTGCCCTCCACCCGCTCCATCCTGGGCTTGACGATGGGCAGGTTGCGGAGAATGCGCTCCAGCTTTTCTAAGGCCTGGTTATCCACGACGTCCCAGTATCGGCCCCTTGATCTTGGGCTTCGGTATGGTGGCGGGAGGCTCGGTCCTGGCGAAGCGTCTCATCACGAAGGCGTATCTCGTGGCAGAGAGGATGTCGTCGACCTCGGGCACGATCTTGCCTTCCCTGCGGTGATAGAGGCGCTTTTCCTCGAACCACTGTCCCAGATTGGAGAAGACCTTGAAGCGCCCGGTCCTCATCCATTCGTACATTTCTATGACCCCAGGCTCGACCGCTTGCCTCTGCTTGTCGTCCCGGTCCATCTGGGCATGTTCCCTGGTCATGAAGAGGCCGTGCTCGCGGTACAGATCCTTGAGACGCTTGCCGGTCCCCTTGTCCCGCTGAAGGCCGTCGTGCGGCCAGGCGTTGGGGATCCACTTGCCATGCTTCTTCATGGCGGCGGCGTGGTAGATCGGGGTCTCTCCCGGTGCCTTGTAGCAGTCGTAGACGTAGCAGGTCTCGCTGTCCATGTCGAAAGCCAGAAAGGCCCCCGCCGCGGGATGGTCGATGCCGAAGTCGATCCCGTTGATCCGCCTGAAGTATTTCGGGATCTCGAAGGGATCGCAGGAGATCGCATCGTCAGAGATTGGAAAGACGGCGCCGGTCCCGAGCATCGGCGTGCCCCTGGCACGGGTTTCCCTCTCGTGGGCGGGATATGACGCCATCAATCTCTGTTTCTCTTCCTCATTCAAATGAGGGGCATCGTCCCAGGAGACGTTCTTCATGTAAATTCCGGGTCCGCCGTCCATGAAGTGCCTGACGACGGCGGTCGGTCCCAGGAGGGGGGTGAAGGTCATGAACACCACCCCGTTCTCGTCGAGGACACGGGTCTGGGCTTCGGTGTAGATGTCCTGCTTGCATTCCTCGTCGAGCCAGACGAAGTGGAGCTTGGCTCCCCGCCAGCCCTTGGCCTCCTGCTGATAGGTCTTCAGGGTGAGGTGGGACAGTCCTCCCGTCTTGTGCTTGACGTAGATGCTGTCCACGACCTCGGTGACGCCGGCCTGTCGATAGGTCACCTTGAAAATTCGTGAGCCGGGTATCCAGCCCGTTCCATGAGCACCTGCAGGCCCCAGGAGGGCCACCTGCACCACGTCCTTGCTGTCCTCGGTTCGCTCGGCGCCGGTCCAGCCTCGGGTGGGATGGTCGAAGCGTTTGCCTCTCCACCAGGGGGGATATTCTCCCGTCAGATGAATGGCCGTTTCCGCGGCGGCCGAGTTCGTTTTTCCTACCCGGTTCGCGGCGATCATCAACCTCTCGGGATGTGTCGCCCCGGCGTCATGGAATTCCTTCTGCCAGGGATAGACGCCGGGCTCGTTCGGCTTTCCGGGATCGTAGACCTTGCCGTACTCGAGCCACAGCTTCCGCATTCGTATGCGGTTTTCCAGCTCGGCGATGACCTGGGAAGTCATTTCTTCTCCGCGTTGGCGAAGATGGCCCTAACCTGTCGAGCGGATTTGGTCTTCTTGCCGGCCATATCCCTTCTCCTGATACCAGTCCATGTAGAGGTCCATGCCGATCTCGATCGGGAACTTGGGTCTGTAGCCCAGCTCGGTCCTGATCCTGCCACAGGACATGGTGCCCCGTGAGGGCTTCAGCGGATCGGCGTCGGTGTGGATGATTTCTGTTGGAAACCTCTCCACCACCATGTCGGCCAATGCTTGAACCGAGGTGGCGCTTTCTCCTGTCAGGTTGTAGGTCCTCAGACCCTCCCACGGTTTGAAGATCAGGTTCATTCCCGAGACCAGATCGTCGATGTAGGTGAAGTCGTGCTTGTCCTTGCCCGAGCCGTGAATGACGATGGGCTTCCCCTGCATGGCGTTCTCGATGAAGATCTGGGTCACTCGTCTGGAGACGCATCTTGGCCCGTAGAGGGCCTGGGGACGGACAATCGTAATATCCATGTCATACGCCTGATGATAGCCCCGGCAGACCGCTTCGCCGGCAAGTTTGACATTCCCGTAAATGCCTCGTGGAGTGAGAGGTTCGTCTTCGTCGATGACATCGGATGAAAAGTCACCATAGACTGTCGAACTGGAGAAGTAGACGAACTTGGCATCAATAGCTCGAGCAATATCAAGGCCATTTTCCAGGGTCCTCTGTGAGTTGAGGAAGGTGTCCATCGGGGATTTCTCGGCCCGGTCGATGTGGGCCACCGCGGAGAGATGGACGATGATATCCGGCTGAAATTCCGACAAGACCTTCGACAAGGCGTGATAGTCGACCGCGTTGCAGGGCATGAAGTCGTCGATCATCTCCAGCCGCTCCCAGATGAAGGGCCGGTACTTCTTCTGAATTGTCAGGAGGTTGTTGACCCCGAGGTTGTCGATGGCCAGGAACTTGTGAGGGAGCTGGCAGAGATGGTGGCCTACGAAGCCCGCGCCACCGATGAGTGCGATACGCATTTTCTGAAGCTTTCGATCATGTGCTTGATGTGCTTGGCCTGCAGGTGCGGACCAACGGGAAGGCAGAGGCTTTCATCGGAGAAGGCCTCGGCGTTGGGAAAGGCCGGAAGGTACTGCCTGGATTTGTGCTTGTAATAGGAGAGCCTGGGAAGAGGACGGGGATAGTAGACGCTCGTCTCGACCATCTCGTTCAAAAGGAGACGCTTCAACTCGTTCCTGTCGCCCCTGGGGAAGATGGAGACGCCATAGGACCCTCCTACCCGCTCGAAGTCAGGGAGACCACGGCCGATCTGGTCCATGTTCAGCAGTCGCTGTCTCAGAAATACCGGCAGACGCTTAAGCTGCTCGATCCCGATCGCCGCCTGCATCTCGGTCATGCGGTAGTTGAGGCCGGGGATCTGGATGTCTCCATATCTTTCCTGCTGACCGAACCGTCTGAGCGATCTGGCCTTCTCGGCAAGGTCGAAACTGCTGCTGAGCAGCATTCCACCCTCTCCACAGGTGATATGCTTGGTCGGATAGAAGGAGAAGGTCCCGACATCCCCCCACAAGCCGACATGACGCCCATCATAGTGCGTTCCCAACGCCAGGGCGCAATCCTCGATCAATTTCAGGTCATGAGTACGACAGATCTGCCGCAAATGGCCCATATCGCAGGGAATTCCGAGGTAATGGACGCAGATTATGCCCTTGGTCCTGTCGGATATCACAGAAAGAACACTTTCAGGATCAATATTGCCGGTAGAGCGTTGAACATCGCAGAAAACCGCCGTTCCGCCGACCAGTTCCACGGCATTTGCCGCGGACAGGTGCGCGTTTGCGGGCAAAATCACCTCGTCTCCGGGACGAAACAGCATGAGACAGGCCAGATGGAGGGCTGCCGTACAGGAAGAGAGCGCCACGGCCTGTCCGCCGGTGTATTCCTGGAAGCTTTCCTCGAAAGCCTTGACGATCCCCCCATTGGTCAGGGTCCTCTGCTGCAGAATGGTGTCCACCGCCTCGCGCTCCTGGAAACCGATCAGCGGTTTTGCGAAGTAGCAACGAAATTTTCGATCTGCAGACACAGTTCCACGGCCCTGAAGTCGTTGTTCGGCTCTTTTCCCTGCCTGATGTCATCGATGAAGGCTCTCAGGCAAGCGGTTTTGTCGGTGGGGTCCTTGTTCACAGCGGCGATCGTTCTATTGGCCATGGTCAAACCAACCGCATGATGGTGCTCTTTCTGGCCCGGCAAGCCATCGATCTGAAAGAACGCAAGTCCATGAGGAATATGGCAAAGCGCCACCGTCAACTCATGATGCTTGCCATGCGATGCGGCGGAATGAAAGTGGATCTCGCCGCCTACGACATGAAAGAACAGATCCACGACATGAATGAGGCCGCCGAAGATCAAGGAATAGTTCGGATCATCCTTGCGCCAGGTCGTTTCCATCTTATGGTGCCGGCCCCAGCTATAGCTGGCGGCAAAAATCTGTAGATCACCAAAATCATCCTGGTCTTCGAGCTTCTCAAACACATGACGCAGAGGATAATTCTGCCCGACATGCTGGTCGGGGTATAGCCTGATGTCGGCGAGGTCGGTCATCGTTCTACAGAGTGGCTTCTCGCAGAACACGTGCTTTCCATGCTGAAGCGCCTCGATGGTCTGCTCGCCGTGATATTTGTCGGGAGTGGCGATGCAGATGATATCCGCCTCGTCCCAGTCGACGATCTCCACCCCCTCTTCCTCGAGGGTCTGCCAGTGGATCCGGCCCATGCGACCTGTGGAGCCTAGGATAGAAGCTTTGAGAACTCGATCCATCGTCTCACGTAATCCAGGTCCTCGGGGGTATCCACGACCAGCCTTCGGGTGAAGAAGGTCGTGACGTGCTCGCGGTCGTAATCGTCGAAGAAGGGCAGGGCTTTCAGAAAAACTTCTGTTTTGACGATTTGCGGCTGGCCGAAACGTGTATTTGCAGGCAACTCCGCTTGAGCGAGCCAACTGCCTTGCTGTTTCGCCAGATCATCAATCTCTTTTGCCGTGATCAGCGGACTATCGGCACAGACGCGGATGAAGTAGTCGCAGGGAAATCTTCCAAGTGCGATTTTAAATCTGCCGGCGACATCATTTTCTGGTCCCTGAACAATATGAAAATCTCCCCAATTGATGTAGGAAGACAAATATTGTTCCAAAACTGGTTTAGGCGCTTCACCCTGCCGATCCGGTATCGCCACGATCACCTTGTCCACCCGCCTGCACTTCTTCAGCTCGTCCAGCAGGTGCCCGATCATCGGCTTGCCGTCGAGGTCGGCCATGACCTTGCCGGGGAAGCGGGTGCTGCCCATGCGGGCCTGCACGATGACGTTAATCTTTGTGATAGGTCACTCTCCTGCGGTAGGTGCGGAAACCCAGACGGCCGTATAATGATCTTGCTTTATGATTGGTTTCTTGGGTTCCAGCAGTTACCTCAGAAAAACCATCGCGATAAGAATTTCCAATGAATTGGCGCACGAGATCTTCCCCATATCCAGGACCAGCTAAAATAACTATGCGCCCCTTATTTTGTACTAAATACCCCCTCACTTTTTTTTGATGGTCTTCATCTTCAATAATTACTAGAATATCTTCCGTTGTGCCATCTATTATCTGGTGGCGGAGATCCTTAGCAAGGGTCTCTTTCCCGTCCATGACCAATCTGTTAGGCCCCATATGTTCTTCTGCGAGACTACTGATTACAGCCAGATCGCCATCCCAAACTGAGACAGAAGGAACAAAGATTGGTTCCGTCGCCCGCTTCATCTCCACCAAAGTCTCGACATACCTCCAGCCATCCGCCTCCAAAGCCTCGCGGCTCTGGGTGTCGTCCTCAAGAACCCGAACGCATTTCGGCAAAGGCATCACGGGCCTCACAGAGAAGCTTCAGGTCGGACCAGGAGATGGAAACGATGTCGTCGGGCGGCTCATTCTCGACGTGGACTTCGAGGAACCGACAGCCGCGCGCCATGGCATCCAGGCCGGGGAAGACGGTGCCGGAATGGTCGGAGAGGCCGTCATAGACACCTGACCAACGAGCCCGGTCGCTTAGTTTCGTTGGATATTGTGATCTGCATTGCATCCAAATCATCGCAACACCTGGGCGATCAGCTTCCTCTTCTATCATCCCCATCGACACGAGAAACGGCCCCGGCGCCTCATCATACGGGAACGTCATAGCCGCCCTGCTCGCCACCTTCCAGTATCTGGGCTTCAGCTCCTTCATCCATTCAACGGCGGTATGTTGGAACACGCTGGCCATGAAGTCGATCTCGATGCGGTCGCAGAAGTCCTTCAGGTGCTTCCATTCGGGAAACAGCATCGTGCTTTCGTTCCACCGCGCCCATCTCAACTCGTCGCCCTCCAGGGGGCAGAAAAGGTCCTCCCTGGGAACGAAAAGCTGAAACTTGGCCGCGTCGGCGCCCATCTCCCTGGCCTGCAGGCAGAGGTTCTTGGCGCGCTCCAGCTTGCCTTGGTGGGAGGTTCCGAACTCGGCGATGATGTAGGTCATGGCCACAGCCTCCTCCAGTCCTCGAAGAAGTCCTCGACCATCGCCGGGTGATCGTAAGGTTTGGGGAGGGCGGTTACTGGACCTTCTCCCGCCCTCCCCGCGCAGACCAGCCAGTCGCTGTCCAGAAACTGGTTGGTCTGCGTATCGGGCAGGCCCGCAATGGAAAAGGCCGCCCGAAGAGTGTTGGCCGAGAACCTGAAGCAATGGGTATCGGCCGGGTTGTCCGAAAAGTAGCTTCCAAGGGGCTTCTTGAAGGGAACGAGTATTCTTGACCCGGTGGCCACCACGACCATCCCGCCGGGCTTCAGGAGAGACTTGGCCTTCTTCAGCATTCCGATGCAGTCGCCGCAGTTCTCCAGGGTCCAGAGGATGGTGATGACATTGAAGAGATTTGCCGTGTCGAAGCTTTCGATCGTCGCCTCGGCAATCCATGAGCCAACGTCCACGCAGTGTTTTGGGTCTGGATCGATGCCTCTGGCCCACTGGCGCGGTACACCGTAATCGGCTCTCAGAATATCCAGAAAATGACCCTCGCCCGCACCCACATCCAAAACGAATTTGTCTGCCCACCCGAACATCTGGTCGCACCACTCGGCGACGTAGTGCTGCCGTGCGACGACCGCCGGCCACTTGCTGGAGTAGCCCTCGCCCCAGATGTCGTCCCAGGCCCGCGCGATCTCCTCGGAACTCCGCCTCTGGATGACGTAGACGAAGCCGCAGTCCCAGCAGATCACGGGAGGGTCTTCCTCGCCGATGTATGGGAGAGCGGCCTTGATTGGCCGGGAGATGATCGACCCGCAGAGATCGCAGGGGTGGTTCACCTTGGCGGATGTCTCAGCTTCCATTCGGCACCTTCCTTCGTCCAGATCTCCGGGTTCCTGTGCAGGTCGATGATCTCCATCAGCTCATCCCGGTCCATGCTCAGGTAGTCCAGCACATCGTCCAAATAGGTCTCGGGGAACTCGCCGTCGTAGAGGCGGACCAGTTCCAGTCCCTGTTCTCTCGTCAGATGACCGTTCTGGATCAATCTGCTTGCTTGCCTGGTCGCTCTCCCGAAGCCGAACTTGATGTGCATCATGTAGAAGTCGAGATCGTCGATCTTGTCATCGATGCTATCGTAGCCCTCGAAGGACCCGTCCGACTTGCCGAACCAATATGGGATATATAGCGGGAAATAATCGCCCGGTTTCGTGCTCACCACGTCTGGAATATCACGCATTGGTAATCCAATGGGACCACTGTCGGCCTGCTCGAAGCCCATCACCTCTCGGGCGAGCTTGGCGTTCTCGTAGATGTCCCAGGGAAAGAAGTAGGAGAAGTAGTAGGCGGTAAGTCCTGATACATCGGGAGGGTAAACGTAGGGGAACAGGTCTCTTTCGGATATATCGCCCACGGCCCAGTTGCGTGCGTCATCTCCCACCTGGTGCTCAAGGACCTCGACAAGGCTGCGTACTCTCCGACTTTCCTCAGAAAGAACCAGACCGCCATATTCCGTCTCCCCGTGCTCGGCATAGAAAATCAGTGGGATGTTAAAGGCTTTCGCCGTCAGGACCGGGACGGCGTTGACCGCGGCGTCGTAGTGCTGCTTCGGATGACCACGTTCAATGAAAAACCTTCGGGCGAGCGCGCGTGACACTCTCTGATCAGTTCGCCAATAAAGGATGTCAAAGCCGGCATCGGCGCATAGGTGCAGGTTGTGCCGGCCAACATCCGTCCAGAGAAGCTGTCCGTAACATGCCAGGAGAGGTCGCAATCCAAATTCTCTGAGCCGCCATGCAACCGTCGCGCTATCCTTGCCTCCCGAGAAGGGGACGACGCAATCGTAGGCACCAGTCCGAGGACGGCTGTCAAGCAGCGCCCGAAACTCTCTCGCCCGATCATCCCAGTCGATCTCCTTCTTCTCTCTGGCATACACACAGGCATTGCACTCCCCGTCCGTGAACACCACCCGAGGGCGCGAGGACGGCATGAGGCAGGATTTACAGTGGTGGATCATTCCGGTATGTCCATCTCATGCATCCCCCGCGCCACATGCTCAAGAAAGTCGGCCATCTTCTGATTGGCAACAACTAACGGCACATCGTATTGTGCCAGCGACGCGCTCGTTGAATAAATCAGATGTAAAACGCTCGTCCGGAAATTGTTAAAGATCTCCTGAGCAGTCAGCCCGCCATCTTTCATAATCTCACCGCCAATCCCCGCTCTCTGAGATACGTCTTCGCCGCCCTCAGAGAGGGTGTCGTGAAGTGGTGGATCACTTGTGTGGCGACAGCATCCGCCCCGGCCTCGAAAGCCTGGTGCATGTGGCCCCAGTTTCCACATCCTCCCACGGCGATCACGGGAACAGAAACCCTCTTCGCCACCGTCTCGATCAATTCCAGGTTCATGCCCATCAGAGATCCATCGCGG
>Ga0224512_10002742_pt1 | contig 15914 bp, 13 predicted proteins | sample SF_May12_sed_USG_4_FD_169103 | JGI IMG/M metagenome (GOLD analysis project Ga0224512, IMG submission 169103) | Sediment microbial communities from San Francisco Bay, California, United States - SF_May12_sed_USGS_13 | ecosystem: Environmental > Aquatic > Marine > Sediment | place: USA...
TGCGAGCTTGTGGTCGAGGACTTTCCGGAGCTAACCGATCCGGACCTGGCCGGGGCCACTAGCGTCGACGGGGATCAGCTCGCCTCGGCCATTGCCCAGGTGACGATTGGTGCGTCGTCTGACGCCGCTCGGCCGATCCTGACCGGCGTGTTGTTCGAAGACGGCGAGCAGGGCGCTCGACTCGTTGCGACTGACTCATACCGGCTCGCCGTTCGAGAGCTCGCGGGCGTGCGGCTCGATACATCAGGGCTGGTGCCGGCGAGGGGACTGCGGGAACTCAGCCGGACGATTGGTTCGGCGAAGGTGCAGGTCGCGCTCCATAGCCGGGAGGCAGCCTTCGGATCAGACCGGGGCAGCCTGAGTTTGCGCCTCATCGAGGGCAACTTCCCGAATTACCGCCAGCTCCTGCCGGAGTCCTACCCGAACCGGGTCGTGGTCCAGCGCGAAGCTCTGCTCGAGGCACTCGGGCGCGCGTCGCTCGTAGCCGAAGATCACATCCCGGTTCGTCTGAAGCTGATTGATGGTGGCGTCGAGCTCACTGTGACCCGTCAGGACGTCGGTGGTGAATCCGAGCACATAGAGGGCACGTACACGGGCACCGACGACGAGGTACTGATTGCCTTCAACCCGCGTTACCTCACGGATGGCGTGTCAGCCATGGAGGGACCGGAAGTACAAATCGAGGTTATCGATGGTCTGAAGCCGAGCGTGCTTCGGTCGGTCGGCCACGAGGAGTTCTTGTATCTCCTCATGCCGGTCCGCGTCTGACGCGTGCGGCTGTCTTGGCTGACTTTGCGCAACTACCGATCGTACCGGGAGCTCGATTGGCGGCCTGAGCCGGGTGTGAATGTTCTCGTTGGTGCGAATGCCAGCGGGAAGACGAATGCCATCGAGTCGATCGCCTACCTCGCGTCCCTCAGGTCGTTCCGGGGCGCGCAGGATCAGGTTCTTGTCGCCGATACCGGCGACGCCGCCGTCGTGCGGGGATCGATCGAACGAGCTGAGAGCGAGATCTTGATCGAGGTGGAGATCCCACGAGGTGGACGCCGTCGTGCACAAGTCAATCGCCAGCGTCTCGCCCGAGTTGCCGACCTTTTAGGTCATGTGCGGTCGGTGGTGTTCTTGCCGGACGATCTCGACATTGTCAAGCGCGGGCCCGGATACCGGCGTGATTATTTCGATGCCACGGCGGTGCAGATCTGGCCAGTGGCGGCGGGCGATCAGCAGGATTACGAGCGGGCGTTGCGTCAACGCAACACCCTGTTGAAACAGGGCGGCCGCCACGTGGATCTCATGACCCTCGGGGTGTGGGACGACCGTCTGTCACAGGCTGGTGGCAAGCTCATGGCACGCCGTCGCGACGCCGTCACGGCGGTGATCCAGGAGATGGAGCGCGTGTACAACCTTCTTGCGGCCGCCGATCTGCGCATCGAGGTCGACTACCAGTCGAGTTGGAATGCGGCTCTCGAGGGTCCGGCCGCGTCATACGCGTCGGACCTGAAGGAAGCGCTCGTGGCCGCACATCGGTCAGACATGGATCGGCGCGTTACCACGGTGGGGCCGCATCGAGACGATCCGGTGATTCGCCTGGGCGGCCGCGACACGAGGACGAGAGCATCGCAGGGCGAGCAGCGCACGTTGACCCTCGCCATGCGAATCGCCGCCCATCGAGCGATCGAGGATGCGGTTGGAGAACCGCCGCTGTTGTTGCTCGACGACGTGTTCTCGGAATTGGACATGCACCGGGCAAAAGCGCTGGCTGATGCACTTCCCGATGCGCAGACATTCATCACGACGGCTCGCCACGAGGAGGTCCCGCTCGAGGGAAGGCGCTGGACGGTGAGTGGGGGAGGGGTCACGTGAGCCGCGGCGAGTTGAGCAGCATCAACGATCTGCTGGGGCCAACGCTCCAAAGGCTCGGTGTGGAGGATCTCCCGACGATGCTGGCCATCATCGAGGAGTGGCAGACGCTCGTCGGCGAGCCTTGGGCCGGCCACGCCAGTCCCATCGTTCTACGCCGCGCCAAGCTGGTCGTGGAAGCATCAAGTCCCACGGCTGTTCGACTGCTGAAGTACGGTGAACAGGATCTCATCCGGTCACTCCAAGCTCGATTCGGCATGAATTCGGTGACGGAGGTCGAAGTGGTTACGCCGGCACGCTGATTACCTCGCATCGATCAGGAAAACCCCAGGTCAGGGGATGTTTTCACTGCTCCGCAAAGCTTGGGTCAAAACCCGCAACGGGCTATACTTACAACCGTGTAAACGGACCGCGGCGGGGGCCAATGACATGGCCCTTTTTCGTGTCCGGGCGCAACAACGCGTGAGCGTGAAACGCAACGCTGGGACACAATCAGCGTTGCATTGACTTCCCGCAACTGCGGCTGCCGGAGCGTCCGGTCTGGGAGGTGGACGTGTCCACTTACTAGCCCGGCATACGAAAGATTGCAGCCAGCACGGTCGCAAATGAAGAGCGGTCGAATCGGTCGTCTGCCTGGCGTGTGAGCCGGCGGATGGAGGACCGGAACAATACGCCGGGTGAGGAGCCTCGTGGCATCATCAAAACACAAAGCGGACGGGTACAGCGCGAAGGACATCAAGGTTCTCGAGGGCCTGGAAGCCGTTCAGCGCCGTCCGAGCATGTATATCGGCACGACCGGCCCTCGAGGCTTGCACCATCTCGTGTGGGAGGTCGTGGACAACGCCGTCGACGAGGCCATGGCCGGCTACGCCAGCCGCATCACGGTGACTCTCCTCGACGGCGGGGGATGCCGGGTTGAGGACAACGGCCGCGGGATCCCGGTTGCCAAACACACGAAGACCAAGCAGTCGGCCCTCACCACCGTCCTCACCACCCTCCACGCCGGTGGGAAATTCGAACAGGGCGCCTACACCGTCTCCGGTGGTCTCCACGGTGTTGGAGTGTCGGTGGTGAACGCCCTGGCCACCCGGCTCGAAGCGACGGTCACCCGCGACGGCCACGTGTGGACGCAAGAGTTCCACAAGGGCAAGCCGCTGGGCGCTGTCAAGAAAGGCAAGCCGGCGAAGCGCACTAGTACCACCATCGCGTTCTGGCCGGATCCCGACGTCTTCACGGAGACCACCGAGTTCATATACACAACCATCCAGCAGCGCGTCCGGGAACTCGCGTTTCTGAACAAGGGCCTGGAGATTCGCCTCGTCGATGAGCGGGGGGAAGGCCAGGACGAGACGTTCGTCTACAAAGGTGGCGTGATCGATTTCATCAAGCATCTCAACTCGACCCGCGAGCCACTGCATTCGCACATCGTGTCGCTCGAAGACTCTGATCCGGAAGCCGAGCTCGAGGTCGCGATGCAATGGACGACGGGGTACACCGAAACCGTGCTCAGCTTCGCGAACAACATCAATACGCACGAAGGTGGCACACACGAAGAGGGATTCCGGACGGCCCTCACGAAGGCGCTCAACGATTTCGGCCGGGCGAAGAACATCCTGAAAGAGAAGGATCAGAACCTCACTGGTGAGGATGTACGCGAAGGTCTGACCGCGATCATTTCCGTCAAGGTGCGTCAGCCCCAATTCGAAGGGCAGACGAAGACCAAGCTCGGCAACACCGAGATCCGCAGCTACGTGCTCAAAAAGCTCAACAAGATCCTGCCCGAGTGGCTGGAGCGATACTCCACGGACGCGCGCCGCATCATCGAGAAAGCCCGCCAGGCGCAGCACGCGCGCGAAGCCGCGCGCAAAGCGCGTGACATGACTCGCCGCAAGAGCTTGCTCGAATCATCGGCACTGCCCGGCAAACTCGCCGACTGCTCGTCGAAGGAAGCGCACCTCAGCGAACTGTTCATCGTCGAAGGCGACTCGGCGGCCGGGCCGGCCAAACGAGGTCGGAACTCCGAGTTCCAGGCCATCCTCCCAATCCGCGGCAAGATCCTCAATGTAGAGAAGGCCCGGCTGGCCAAAGCGCTCCAGAACACAGAGATCCAGTCGCTCATCACCGCGGTCGGGACCAGCATCGGAGACGAGTTCGAGCTGGACAAGGCCAGGTACCACAAAGTCGTGTTGCTCACCGACGCGGACGTCGACGGTGCCCACATCCGCACGCTGCTGCTCACGTTCTTCTTCCGTCAGATGCGACCGCTGATCGAGGCCGGGTACGTGTACATCGCCGTGCCACCGTTGTACCGCGTCAAGCTCGGCAAGAACGTGCATTACCTCGACGACGATGCCGCATTGGATGCGTTCCAGGTTGACCACCCGAAAGCGAAACCAACTCGGTTCAAAGGTCTCGGTGAAATGAACGACAATGAGCTCCGGGACACCACGATGGATCCGGCGACGCGCACTCTCGTGCAGGTAGACCTCGACGATGCGGCGGCGGCCGATCAGATCTTTTCGATTCTGATGGGTGACGATGTCGCATCCCGTAAGCAGTTCATCCAGCAGAACGCGAAAGACGTTCGCTTCCTCGATATCTAGCGGTAGGAGCACAGGTGGCCGACGACACCACACTCATCGACGACGTTCCAGAACGGCCCTCGATCGACATCAACGACGAGATGTCGAAGTCATTCGTGGACTACGCGATGTCTGTCATCGTCTCGCGGGCGTTGCCGGACGTTCGTGACGGGCTCAAGCCGGTCCAGCGCCGGATCATCTATGCGATGGACGACCTGGGTATAGGCCCCGGATCGCCCCACCGCAAAAGCGCGACGGTGGTCGGCGAGGTGATCGGTAAGTACCACCCGCACTCGAACGACGCCATCTACGACGCGCTGGTACGCATGGGCCAAGACTTCTCGCTCCGGTACCCCCTGATCCACCCGCAGGGCAACTTCGGCACCACCGACGATCCCCCGGCTGCGATGCGTTACACAGAGTGCCGAATGGAGCAGATCTCGACTGCGCTGCTCGACGGGATCGACGAGCAGACAGTTGATTTCGACGACAACTACAACGGGGAAGTCGACGAGCCGACCGTGTTGCCGTCCAGGTTCCCGAACCTGCTTGTCAACGGATCCCAGGGGATCGCCGTGGGTATGGCCACCAATATTCCACCCCACAACCTCGGCGAGGTGATCGACGCCTGCTTGTTCGGTCTCGAGAACCCAGACGCGGGTCCCGAGGACTACCTCTCGATCGTCAAAGGCCCCGACTTCCCAACCGGCGGGTACATTGTCGGGACCAAGGGCGTCAAAGACGCTCTCGTCTCGGGCCGCGGATCCATCAAGCTCCGCGCGGTCACCGATGTGCAGGAGATCCGCAAGGGCCGCACGGCGATCGTGGTCACCGAACTGCCGTATCAGGTGTCACAGGACCGGCTGCTCGCCAAGATCGCCGAACTGGTGAATGACAAGAAGCTGACCGGTATTGCCGACCTTCGCAATGAATCGGATTCCCGGACCGGCATGCGCCTCGTGATTGAGCTGAAGCGCGACGCCGTCCCCCAAGTCGTGCTCAACCAGCTATTGAAGATGACACAGCTGCAGGACAGCTTTGGGGTCAACACCGTCGCGCTAGTCGACGGCGTGCCCCGAACCCTCGGCATCTCCGAGCTCGTCGGCTACTACCTCGACCACCAGATGGAGGTCATCGAGCGGCGCACGCAGTTCCGCCTCGACAAGGCGCAGGCCAGAGCCCACATCCTCGAAGGCCTGATCATCGCAGTCGACAATATCGACGAGGTGATTTCGATCATCCGGGCATCGGCCGACACCGACGCGGCTCGCACTGCCCTCATGGAACGGTTCGAGCTCTCAGAGGAGCAGGCGCGAGCCATCCTCGACATGCCGCTGCGCCGTCTCACCTCGCTCGAGACCAACAAGCTGCGGGAGGAGTTCGAGGAGCTGAAAGCCTTGATCGAAGAGCTCGACAGCATCCTTGCCGATCCTACAAAGCGCCGGGCCATCATCGCGTCAGAGCTGGGCGAGATTCGCGACAAATTCGCCGACGAGCGCAGATCGCGCATCGTTCCCGACGAAGGCGACATGTCGCTGGAAGATCTCATCGCAGATGATGAGCTGGTGGTGACCGTGTCTGCCAACGGGTACGTGAAATCGGTTGCGGCCAACATATATCGGGCGCAGGGCAGAGGCGGACGCGGCGTCAAGGGCGCTGAGATGCGCGAAGACGACGTGCTCACGCACTTGCTACACACGACAGCCCACGCGTACCTCTTGTTCTTCACGAACCAAGGCAAGGTCCATCGGATCAAGGCGCACGAGATTCCTCGTCAGCAGCGGACGTCCAAGGGCGTCCTAGCGCAAGCCGTGCTGCCCCTCGAGCCCGAGGAGCGAATCCGTGCCATCGTCGATACCCGGGATTACGAGACCGCGAGATACCTCGTCATGGTCACCAGGGACGGCCAAGCCAAGAAGACCCCGTTTCGTGAGTACGACAGCCGGAACGCGACGCTGATCGCCATCAACCTGGCGGAAGGCGATGAGGTGGTCGAGGTACGGACGACCAGCGGGGATAACGAGTTGCTCATCTTCACGAGGAATGGTCAAGGGATCAGGTTTTCCGAGGGCGATCTTCGCCCGATGGGCCGGGCGACGCAGGGGGTCAGGGGCATCAAGCTCAAGGATGGCGATGCCGTGGTCGCCGCGGCCGCCAACGTGGACGGCGACGAGGTCCTCGTGCTGACCTCAGGTGGATACGGTAAGCGGACCCTCATGGATCAGTTCCCGCTGCAGAAGCGTGGCGGCATGGGTGTGAAGGCCATCAAGTTGACTCGCGTACGTGGGACACTGGTGGGAGCAACGGCGGTGTCCGGCGACGGTCAGATCTTCGTGACCTCGTCGGACGGGATCGTGATCCGGATGGATGTGAAGTCGATCAGCCGTCAGAAGCGTGACGCGAGCGGAGTGAGGGTGATGAATCTCGCGAACGATACCGCCCTCACCGCCTTTGCTCGTGTGCCGAAGGAAGAAGAGGAAGTGCAGTGAACGTGGCCGGCGGGAACTCCACGTGCGCCCCTGAGCGTTTGGCGGACTTGAGACGTCCGCGTGTCCGAGGCAGGCAATGACCACCGCGGTTCCAACGACCCGCAGGCGCGTTCGACGCATCGTCCGCAAGGTCGATCCGTGGACGATCCTCAAAGTGGGAACTGTGTTCTTTCTGATCAGCGGATTGGCGATGGTGCTGCTGTCCATCATCGCGTGGACGGTCATCACCAATCTCGGGTTACCCGAGGCCATCGATAGCGCGGCGCGGGACGTGAGCTTCATCGAGGCGAATGAGTCGCTTTTCCGCAGCGGTGAGCAATACTTCCGGGTCGTGTTGTTCTTTGCATTTGCGTGGAGTGTGCTCATGACCGGCATGGCTACGCTCGGAGCGGTCGCCTACAACTTGATCGCAGACATCGTCGGCGGACTGGAGTTCTCCGTGATGGAAGACATCCCGATCAGCGAAATGCCGGAGCTGCCGTGAAACGCTGGTACGACGGCCGCGAAGGCGAGCCGGTGACGATGCTCACCGGGCGAGCTGCTAGCCGGTGTGCTGATGCCGGCGGTGCCGAGGCTGGTGCGCATGACCCTGACGGGTCGTGGAGGGTGTATTGATGGCACAGGTTCGACGCGTTCGCCGTATCATCCGCAAGTTCGACCCGTGGACCGTCCTCAAGGTGTCGCTGCTGTTTCATTTCGTCGTCACCATCGGGCTCATTCTCGGTCTCGTGATCTTGTGGTCTGTAATCCTGAATGTCGGCATCCCGCAGTCTCTTGACAGCTTCTTCGAGAACATCACATTGCTCGACCCGGACCTGTCGTTCTTCAACAACGGCCAACAGTATTTCCGGGTAGTGATCTTCTTGGGGATGATCTGGACCGTCGCCATGACTACGGCGACGACGCTTGGAGCCATCCTCTACAACCTCATCTCCGATGTCGTTGGCGGTGTCGAAGTTGTCATGCTCGAAGAGAGCCTGCGGATCCCGCCGCCGGTCGCCGGCACGCCGACCGTGCGGACACCGCGCACCTGGGGCGCTCCCGATCCGATGCATGCTGACATCCCGACAGAAGCTCAACCGGTCGTGCGCATGGACGTCCCGCCACCTCCGCCCGCAGCGGAACCGGACGATACCCACGAGATGGCCATGGAAGGCGTCGACGACGTCGCGCAGGTTTCGACCAACGACTGAGCGCGATCGCGAGTTCCCGGTCAGATTCGACTGAACGAGGCGGACTCTACGCCCGCTCGTCGAACGGCCCGGAGAAACGAGCCCCCGGGATCCGCGGGGGAGCACGGACCAGATCCGTACGCACCCTCGCACGCCGCGATCGCTGCACCAGCGACCAGCGAGGCCGAGAGGAACTCGGCGTCATCCGCTACCGCAGTCGTGGTGGTACGTAGACCGGACAGGGTCATGATCGTCACACGGGACAGGGCCGCCGCCCACGAGCCAGGTCCGGGCGCAGCCAGGGCCCGGTGCACTCCTGACTCGATGACCTCGACCGGCTCCGCCCATCGGGGGCCGACCGGGTCGGGAAAGGTGACGGCATCTCCCCGGCGGCGGACTTTGCCGGAGGTGGTCCAGGCAATCGTGACCTCGACGGCCTCGTCGATGGATCCGCGTGTGGACAGCGCCAGGGCATGGGCAAGACCCCGGGGGCTGGCTGCATCCGATACGACAGCCGACATAGCGCGCTCGACCGGCGGTGCCTCCTCGACGAGTACCACGTCGGTGCGGTTGTGGAACGCTTCGTTGAAGAGTTCCGTGCCATGGAGATCGAGTCGATCGATGATGATGGCGTCGTAATCAGCCACCGACTCGAAGCGCTCGACTCGGGGATGCCGTACTTCTTCGCCCACGATTCCGAGCCGGTCGAGGTGGCGTTCCGCCAGGAGCACACGAGCTACGCGGACACCGAACGCTTGGTGACCGTAGAGGGCGATCCGCACGGATCAGCGGCCGCGGCCGTCGCCGACGTCGGCGGTCGGCTCCCAGATGCCCGCCTCCGGCTGGGGAGGCTGGGGCTTCTGCGCCCGCCAAACGAGCACCAAGGCTACGGCTGCGGCCAGCACGGCGACGATCTGGCTCGGTTTCATCCAATGGAGTGTAGGTGGTCCTTCATATGGGCGACACCGCCGCGCGGGTGCGGGGGGCGTCGTCATCCGCAGCGTCGCTCGTCGCCTCGACCGCGGAGAACATCCTTCGCTTTGGCATACCGCATCGAATGCTCCCCGTCGACCGCACAGTCGGTGAAACAGGCGGCCAGGCGTCAGGTCGGACGTCGGGCGGGCACGACGACGATCCCGTCGGACATCTCGATGATCTCGACCGTGGCCTTGTAGTACTTCTGAATGTTGTCTTCGGTGAGCACGGTCCGTGCGTCGCCTTCGGCGACGACCCGCCCTTCCGCGAGGAGCACCAGCCGGTCGGCGAATTGGCCGGCAAGCGTCAAATCGTGCATCGCGCTGACGATGGTCATTGGCCGCTGCTCGCGAATGGCGCCGATCATTTGTAACGCTGACTGCTGATGGCCGATGTCGAGCGCCGCGGTTGGCTCATCGAGAAGGAGGATGCTCGGTTGTTGCGCAAGAGCCCGGGCCAGCGCGACCCGCTGTCGTTCACCACCGCTCAGATCTTTCAACTCACGCGCAACGAGCTGGCGAAGATCGAGCAGATCCATCGCAATTGTGGCGGCGGCCACGTCCTGCGCGCCTTCCCGACCCAGGTATGGGAGATACGGAGTCCGACCCAACAGCACGTAGTCAGTGACCGACATACCGGCGGGCATCACGGGCTCTTGCGGGACGAACGCCACCAGCCGGGCCACGTTTCGCCGGCTCAGATCCGCGAGAGATGATCCATCCAGCGCGATCGTTCCTCGAGACTCCACGAGCCCGATGACCGCTCGCAGGAGGGAGGATTTCCCCGCCCCGTTTGGTCCTAGGAGGCCGAGCCACTCGTTCGTGGCCACACTGATCGAAACGCCGTCAACGACCGGATGGTCCGGCTCGTATGCGACGGTCAGGCCGGAGAGCGTGATACTCATCCGACGTACTGCCGGCTCGTCCGCAGCACCACGGCAAAGAATGGGGCGCCCAAGAATGCCGTGATCACACCGATCGGCAGCTCAGCAGGGCTCGCGACGGTCCTCGCCGCGAGGTCGGCGAGAATCAGAAACGCGGCGCCGACGACCATTGATAGAGGAATGAGCGAGCGGTAGCTGGATCCGACAACGAGGCGGATGGCATGGGGCACGACGATGCCGACGAATGCGATCAGGCCGCTCACGGCCACGGCAGCGGCCGTGCCAAGCGTCGCGAAGATCACGACGACGCCCCGGACGCGCGATGACGAGATGCCGAGGCTGTCGGTCTCGTGATCTCCCACGCTCATGACATCGAGCAGACGGCGGTGCAGCAGCAGGACGACAGAGCAGATCAGGACGTAGGGCAGGAGCGTGAGCACCTCGGACCAGCCGCTGGTCGAGAGCCGCCCAAGGATCCACGAGTAGACCTGTCGGATGGTGTCGCCGTTCCGCTGCTGTACGTAGGTCTGCGCGGCTGTGAAGAACGCGGCTACCGCGATCCCGGCGAGAATCAACGTCATCGTGCTGCGGCCGCCAACCGAGCGACCGACGAGGTAGGCGATCGCGACGGCCGACACGGCACCAACAAATGCCGCGATAGGGATCAGGTTCGAGCCCGCACGAGGCACGTACGCGATGACGAGCGTCGCCCCGAGCCCGGCCCCTGCTGCCACGCCCAGGAGGTAAGGGTCTGCCAGCGGGTTCCGGAATACACCCTGATAGGACGCGCCGGCCAGGGCTAGCATCCCACCGACCAAGCCCCCGAGCACCACCCTCGGCACGCGGATTTCCCACAGGATCGCCCGCTGCGTCTCGTCCAGACTCGAGGCGTGGTCGATGAACAACGCGGAGCCGATCATCTCCCGCACGACTTGCACCGGACTGAGCCCCGCAGGCCCGAGCGTCGAGCCGAGCAGGACGGCGGCGCCAAGAACCCCCAGGCTCGCAGCCAGCCATCCCCACCGGAGGCGGGCCGGCCGCGGCGTCGGAGTTACAGACGTGCTCACTATGCGGCCGCGTTCTGAAGCTGGGCGAGCGACCCCTCGATCAGTGATACGAACTCAACGAGCCGCGGCCCCCACCGGCTCACGATGTCATCGTCCAGTTCGACCATGGCGCCATTAGACACCGCGGTGATTTGATCCCAACCGGGACGCTCGGCGAGCGTCTCGGCGTTGGTGCCGCACCAGACCGCACAGCCATAGAAGATGATGTCGGGATCGGCTTCGACGATGTACTCCTCGGAGAGCTGGGGGAAGCCAAAATTGGTTCCATCGGCGTCGGCCCGGTCGGCGATGTTCTCGAGTCCGAAGAGACCGTAGATGGACCCGATGAACGTCTGCGACGTGGCTGAGTAGAGCGTGTTGTCGACCTCGTGGTAGTAGGTCAGCGGCGCCCTGGGGGCCGAATACTGGCTCACGAGGTCCTTGATCGTCGTCCGCATTTCGGCCACGACGGCCCCGGCCCCATCGATATTCCCGGTCACTACGCCCAACTCGGCGATCTGGGCATACGCATCCTCGATGGTCGTGGGTGCGATGTGGGTGATCACCGGGATACCCAGTCCGTTGAGTCCGTCGGCAAGATCTCCGGGATCTGAGAACAGAACGACGAGGTCAGGTTCGAAGGCAACAATCGCCTCAATATTGGGTTCGAACGCGCTGAGGTCGGTGATCGGCGCGTCTGGCGGGTAATTGGAGAGCGAGTCGACGGCGACCACTTGGTCGCCGGCGCCGATCGCAAAGAGTATCTCGGTGGAGGTCGACGACATCGACAAGATTGCCCGGGGCCGGTCCGAAATCTCTGCCCCGGCGACCGTCACCGGGAACCCTTCGGCGACCGCGGTGGCCGTGGTCGCCGCAGCCGTGCTTGTGACTGCGGCCATGATCGACGTGGCTTCTGCAACCGTCGAGGTCACTGCGGCCGACGTTTCGGGTGCTGTCGCGTCGCTCGCTGTGTCCGAAGGTCCGTCGCCGGCGCAGGCAGTGGCGATGAGACCGGTCAGTACCAGGAGTAGCAAACTCCGTCGCATATGAAAACATCCTCCCGTTGCTCGGAGGATGAAGGAGAGGTTGGAATGTGCGGGCCACACCAACTGCCCTTCGATCCGAGGACTCGTTCGTGACCGAGGGGCAGGCGACCTGGCTCGTCTCGATCGGGTTCGCTTGGCGCCCGGGCGAGCTTCACAGTTGCGGGACAGCACCGGATTCGCACCGGATTTCGCTGGCTCCTTCGGCTCCCGGCTGTTTCTCCGGGGTTCGGCTCCAGTGTAGAACTCGACGCTGGTATCCGCTATCCGGGCTTGCCGATTTGATCATCAACGTCGTCGACCTGTCGATCGCTCTGCGCCGCGCGGTCACGACAGCAACACGGATTCACCCTCGCCCGGGGTCATGAGGCGCTGACCGAACCGCGACTGGACCGCCACCGCCAGGCTGTCCATCGCTTCGGGGTCGCCATGAACGGCGATCACCCGCTCGGGCGCCCGCTCGGCCCCCGCGAGCCAGTCGAGCAATTCAGATCGGTCGGCGTGAACCGAGAACGACGGAACGGATGCGATCTCGGCGCGGACCGGCCAATCCTCACCATGAATCCGCACATCCGGCTCGCCGTCGAGCAGGCGCCGGCCGCGCGTTCCCTGCGCCTGATAGCCGACGAGCGCAACGGATGAGGCGGCATCAGGCAGGACCCGCTTGAGGTGGTGGAGTACCCGGCCGCCGGTCGCCATGCCGCTTGCCGAGATGATCACGAGCGGTGGTTCTATGAAGTTGATCGCCTTCGAGTCGTCCACGGATTGGGTGATTCGAAGGTCACCCGGGTTGAAGACTTCGGGCCGTCCGGCGACATCTGGTCGGATTTCGTACTGTGATTCGGCGACAGCTCGGACGTAGAAGCCAAGCGCAGAACGCGCCATCGGCGAATCGAGGTAGATCGGGATCTTGGGGATCGTTCCCGCGTCAGTGAGCCGTTTCAGCGCGATCAGGATGACCTCGGTCCGGTCGACCGAAAACGCCGGAATGACAACCGAACCGCCTCGATCCGCGGTGCGGGAGATGACATCTCCAAGTGCGTCGGTACCGTCCTCCTCGTAATGCTCGGTATCGCCATAGGTCGACTCCATGATCACGGTTCCGGCGCCGGGACATGGGTCGGGGGGTAGCAGCACCGGGTGCTCGGGTCGCCCGAGGTCGCCTGAAACGTGGAGCGGTTCGGTGCCGTCGTCGAACTCGACCAGAATCGAGGCCGAGCCGAGGATGTGGCCGGCGCGGCTCAGCCGGATGGACAGGCCGTCCGCGACCTGCGTTGCCGATGCCCACGGCGCAACCCGCAACTGGGTGGCAGCGCTGATGGCGTCCTCTTGGGTGTACAGGGGGAGTGCCGGGTTGTGTTTCGTGTAGCCCTTGCGATTCGCTCGCTCAGCATCCGCTTCCTGAATGCGACCCGAATCGGCCAGCACCAACTCGGTCAGGCGCCCGGTCGACTCGCTCGCCCAGATGCTCCCAGAGAATCCGCTTTTGCAGAGCGCCGGCAGATAACCGACATGGTCGAGATGGCCGTGGGACAGAACGACCGCGTCGACGCTGGCCGGATCAACCGGGAAGGGCTCCCAGTTCTTCTCCCGGAGGCGCTTCACGCCTTGGAAGAGCCCGCAGTCGATGAGGACGCGGGACCGCGGTGTATCGACGAGGAACTTGGATCCGGTGACCGTGCGAGCGGCTCCGAGGAACGTAACGATCGGTCGTTCGGCGCGCTGCATGTGCCGAGACCTTAGACGCTTCCATTCCGCGTCCCTTGCCGCTGCGCGAACACGACAGCGCCAGTTATTTGTTGCGGGGGTTTGACGTAGTGTCCTGCTGAGCTCGCGATGAGGGGAGACCGCCCCCGGGCGGCCTCCCCTCGAGTGCGGCGGTCTTGCCTTCCTCCTGATCAAGGCCGCCGCAAGGCTGGCTGCGTCATGGTTGGCCCAGAACCGCCACCGGCTCACCGGCGAGCGCAGCCGCCAGACCGGTGAGTTCTGCGAACTCCCAGACGTCCGGATCGTTCAGTTGGGAAGCCAGCCGGCCTGCCTCTTCGGCGACCCACGAATACGTGACCTCGTTGGCCCATGGGCTCTGACGCAGCACCTCAGCGTATGCAGCCGCGAGCACGTCCAGCTGGAACCGCGGCTCGGCTACGGTGAACGAGGTATCCAGGACGGTTGCGGGCAGAAGCCCGTTGAACTCACTGAACACAGCTGTGCCGGGCTCACGCCACCGCAGGTTCACCGTGGCAAGCTGGGCCGAGCCCAGCTCACTCAGCGGGCGGGCCAGCGTGACCTCGTAGAGCGCAGTGACCTCATGGCCGGCGCCGATCTCTCCCGCGTCCACCGTGTCGTTGCGGAAGTCTTGATCTGCGATGGCTCGATTCTCGAAGCCGAGGAGCCGATACGATGACACCGTCTGGGGGTTGAACTCGACCTGCACCTTGGCTTCTTCGGCCACAGTGAGCAACGTGCCCGTCAGACCCTCGACGAAGAGCCGCTCGGCCTCGGCGAGCGTGTCCACGTACGCATAGAACCCGTCGCCGTCATTGGCGAGTTGTTCGAGCAGCACGTCGTTGTAGTTGCCAAGTCCGACTCCAACGGTCACCAGATTGATGCCGTTGGAGGCCTGCTCCTGGATCCTGTACAAGATGCCTTCAGGGCTCGTATCGCCCACGTTGGCGACACCGTCTGAGGCGAGAATCACCCGGTTGATCAATCCGCTTTCGAACGTAGATGCCGCGATGTCATAGCCCATGGTGAGGCCGGCTTCCGCGTTGGTCGATCCGCCCGGCCGGAGCGACGCGATTCTGTCGAGGATGAGGCCTCGGTTCTCGGCCGCCGTTGGGTCGAGGACGACCCACGCGTTGGTGTCGTAGGCAACGATGGCAACTGTATCCGTGGGTCGGAGCTGGTCGACGAGGGTGGCAAGTGCGCCCTTGACCATTTCCATCCGATTGCCTTCCCGCATTGATCCTGAAGCGTCCACAACAAAGGTCAGAACGGCATCGGGACGCACAGTCTCGGCAACTTCTCGTGCCTTGATCCCAACTCGAACCATGTGGTTGCGCGAGCTCTGCGTGAATGGCGTCGGGGCGCCATCCGCGAACACGGCAAACGTGCCGTCGCCCGGCGACGGGTAGTCCTGGTCGAAGAAGTTGACGAACTCTTCGACCCGGATGAGCTCCGGCAGGGGGACCTCGCCGGCCTGTACCCAGTTACGGGCGAGCGTGTACGAAGCGGTATCGACATCGAGTGCGAACGTCGAAAGCGAGTCCTGGGTGGTCGCGACAAACGGATTGGTTCCGTAGTCCTGGGTGATGACGCCTTCAGGTGGGTTCTCCCGTGGTGGCTCGTAGAGTTGCGCATCGGTGACCGAGCCGGCCGCTTCGGTCCGATCGGCGGTTGAAGCCGGGTTCTCGGCCGTCGCTGCGGTAGTTGCCGGCTGCGATGGCGCCAGCGCCGCCCCGTCGGATCCCGCCGCCATCGTGGTTGCAGAGGCTGCAAAAGTGGCCGACGTGCTGCGGTCACCCGAGAGGCCAACATCCGGTTCGGAGCTGGCTTCGTCGCCACTGCCGCAGGCAGCAGCCACGATCAGCAGCGCCAGCAGTCCTGCCATCAATCTCATGTGTCGCATAGTGTCTCCCTCTCACTTGCCGACCCGTTCCGGGGTCTTGGCTGTGACGGCAGGACTGATGCGATCGGTTCCCGGCGCGCGGGGAGAACTTGACGCTGAGCGGCGGAGTCACCACAGCGAGCGACTGCGGCGGAGCCAGCTCATCGAATAGCGGGGGAATTGCTGGGGGTCGCTATTCGACCGGTTCGCCCGATTGAACCCGGATCGCGGCACCGAGGAACATTTCGTTTGGCACC
>Ga0224512_10002743_pt1 | contig 15908 bp, 15 predicted proteins | sample SF_May12_sed_USG_4_FD_169103 | JGI IMG/M metagenome (GOLD analysis project Ga0224512, IMG submission 169103) | Sediment microbial communities from San Francisco Bay, California, United States - SF_May12_sed_USGS_13 | ecosystem: Environmental > Aquatic > Marine > Sediment | place: USA...
CGCGTGCCCTATCAGTGGTATCGCAAGCTCGCTCCCTGGATCTACGGCGTCTCGCTGGCGGGACTGGTGGCCGTCCTGGCGGTGGGTATCGAGAGCGGCGGAGCCAAGAGGTGGATCGACATCGGCATCTCCGGTGTACAGCCCTCTGAATTATCCAAGTTCGGTGTTGTCGTCTTCCTGGCGGCAGTGTTGACTCGCAAGGAGAGACTGCTCGGCGATTTCGGGCACTTCCTCGTTCCGGTGCTCGCTTCGCTGGGACTCACCAGCGTGCTCCTGCTCAAGCAGCCCGACTTTGGAACCACGCTCGTTGTGGCGGCCGGGGCGATGGCCGTGATCCTGGTGTCGGCTGCCCCGCTCCGGTACGTGGTGGCGACCGGACTGCTCGGCCTCATGGGCGCATCGATGCTCGCAGTGTCGCAGGGCTACCGGCTTGCCCGGGTCACTGCGTTTCTGTCCGCCGAGCCCGACCTGCTTGGTTCGGGTTATCAACTCGATCAGAGTCTGCAGGCGCTCGGCACCGGTGGTGTGTTCGGCATCGGCCTCGGCCAGAGCAGGGCGCGATGGCTGTTTCTCCCCAACGCCCACACCGACTTCATCTTTGCGATCATCGGCGAGGAGATGGGCTTTGCCGGAGCGCTCTTCATCCTCGCCCTGTTCGCCGGTTTTGCGGTCCTCGGTGTTGTGATCTCCCTCCGGGCACCCGACCGGTTCGGACGGCTCCTGGCGATCGGCCTCACGGCGTGGATCGTGGCCCAGGCCGTTGTCAACGTCGGCGGTGTCGTCGGGGTGCTCCCGATCTCCGGTATCGCCCTTCCTTTCGTCTCCTACGGTGGTACCGCACTCGTGATGGCGATGGCCTGTGCGGGAGTGCTCATCAATGTCGCCCGCCAGGGACGGGCAGGCGGCATGCACCGCGGCCGATGACGTACGCACTTGCCGCCGCCGGGACCGGTGGACACGTGTACCCGGCCCTGGCGGTCGCCGAGGCCCTCGAGGATGCCGGCGTCGAGAAGTCGTCGATTCTGTTCTTCGGAGGAGGACGTTTCGAGAAGGCGGCCGTACCGGCTGCCGGGTATGCGTTCATCGAACTGGATCTGCGCGGCCTCAAACGGTCGTTCTCCGCAGCAAACCTGTCTCTACCTCTGGTGGTGGCCCGCGCTGCCCGGCGGGTGCAGGGCGTCGTGCAAGCACGGGGTGTTCAGGTACTCCTCGCCACTGGCGGCTATGTGACTGTGCCGGCCGGGTGGGGTTCCCGCCGGGCAGGCATTCCCTTCTTTGTCCAGGAACAGAACGCCCACGCCGGGCTGGCCAACCGGATCATGAGTCGTTGGGCCGAGGCTGCGTTCACCTCGTTCGAGCAGACGGCAGGCATCGACAACGCCATCTTCCTCGGCAACCCGTTACGACGGGAGTTCACGACATTCGACCGTTCAAACCAGCGGCCGGCTGCGTTCGACTACTACGGGCTGTCGGCGGGAGTGCCCACCCTTGGCGTGGTCGGGGGGAGTCTTGGGGCCGGTGTTCTCAACGAAGCGGTCGTCGATCTCGTGCGCTCCTGGACCGGCGGTCCCCTCCAGATCGTTCATCTGGCCGGGCGTGGGCACGCCCGGGATCTCGCGACGGGACAGGCCGGCAGTGGTGCCAATCCGCGAGGAATCGTGTGGCGGGTCGTACCATTCGAGGATCACATGACGATGTTCTTTGCTGCAGCCGACCTGATACTTGCGCGCTCGGGCGGCATGGTTGCCGAGATCACGGCAACCGGGTCACCCTCGATTCTCGTGCCGGGCGGGTTCGGCTCGAAGGGGCACCAGGATGCTTCTGCCGGGATGCTGTCACGGGCGGGCGCCGCTGTCGTGTTGCCGGAGCCGGACATCGCCGGCCTGCCGGGCATGGTGCAGCGATTGCTGGCCGACCCGCAACGCCTGGCTGCCATGGGATTGAGGGCAGAGTCGGTCGGACGGCCCGCATCGGCCTCGGCGATCGCCTCTCGACTGGTGGCCGCCCATGGTTGATCTGGCAGATGTGCTCTCGATCCACCTCATCGGCGTGGGCGGGGCGGGCATGAGCGCCATCGCCAAGGTACTCGCCCAGTCGGGCAAGACCGTGACCGGTTCTGATCTTCGTCCCGGCCCGGCACTCGACGCCCTGGGAGACCTCGGAGTTGTGGTGTGGGGGGGAAGCCGGCCGGATTCTGTCAAGGAAGTCGACCTCGTAGTGGCCTCATCGGCCGTGCCCGAGCGTGACCCGGAATGGCAGGCGGCCGTGGAAGCGGGCGTGACCGTTTGGCGGAGACCTCAGCTCCTCGACGCCATGACCCGTCAGATGCCTGCGATTGGAGCGACCGGGACCCACGGCAAGACCACAAGTGCCGGGTTGCTCGTCGCCGCACTCCAGGCGCTCGGCGAGGATCCGTCGTTCATCGTCGGGGGTCGGCTATCTGCGCTCGGCACCAACGCCCATCTGGGCAACCGGGATCTGTTCGTGCTCGAAGCAGACGAGGCCTTCGGTACCTTTCAATCGCTTCATCTCAAGGCGCTCATGGTGACGAACGTCGAAGCCGAGCATCTCGATCACTTCGGGTCGGTGTTCGCTCTCGAAGACGCGTTCGCCGAGGTCGTGCGCGCCGTCGACGGTCCGGTGGTCGTCAATGTGGACGACCCTGGTGGGCGCCGGCTGGCCGATCGAACCAACGCCATGCGGTACGGACTTGCGGACGACGCCGTATGGCGGGCCTCACGCATCACACCGGTCGGTATCGCGGCGACGTCGTTCGTCTTCGAAGGGCCCACGATGCCTCCGCTACCGGTCCGCGTGGGGCTTCCCGGAATTCACAACGCCGTCAATGCTTGCGGCGCCCTGGCTCTCCTTTCCATGCTCGGGTACGACCTGGCGGGGAGTGCTGCCGGGTTGGCCGACTTCGCGGGTATCGGCCGCCGCTTTCAGAACAGGGGCACGGTAGGAGGCGTGACGATCGTCGACGACTATGCCCACCATCCCACCGAGGTCGCCGCCACACTCCAGGCAGCCAGGCAGGGTGCGTGGGGATCGATCTGGGCGGTCTTTCAGCCCCACCTCTATTCGAGGACGGCACGTCTCCACGCAGAGTTCGGCCAGGCGCTTGGCGCCGCCGACCACGTCGTGGTCCTGGATGTCTACGGTGCCCGAGAGTTGCCCCAGCCCGGCATCACCGGTCGCCTGGTCGCCGATGCAGCCAGGTCGCGTCTGGGTTCGGATGTCGCCTATATCGAACACCGGGCGGACGCCGCGCCGTACCTCGCCGACAAGGTCGAGGCGGGCGACTTGATCCTCACGATGGGCGCAGGCGATATCACCCTGCTCGCCGATGAGGTGTCGCCGCTCCTCCAGCAGCGATTCGGATCGGGCAGATGACGGTCGGCGGGTTACAGACAGGCGTCGACCTCGCCGCCTTGACCACCTACAAGCTGGGCGGTCGCGCCGACCGTTTTCTCGAGGCGGTGACGGTCCAGGATCTTCTGGGCGTGACACCGGTCGAAGGACAGGTTCTGATCGTGGGCCGCGGCTCCAACCTCGTGATCGCCGATGAAGGGTTCCCTGGTCTTGTGATCCGACTCGGAAGCGGTTTCGGTCACATCGAACTGGTGGCGGGTGGGGGAGTCGTCGCCGGGGGTTCTGCGCCGCTGCCTGCGGTTGCGCGGTCTGCGGCCCGCTGGGGTCGATCGGGGCTGGAGTGGATGGTCGGTGTGCCTGGCTCGGTCGGCGGGGCCGTTCGGATGAACGCCGGTTGCTTCGGTCGTGACATAGCGGCCTCGATGATCGAGGCCACCGTGGTGGACGTTCGAACCGGGACGTTGCGTTCGGTTACGCCGTCCCAGCTCGGCATGGCCTACCGGCATTCGGAGATCCGCGTCGACGACGTCGTCATCTCGTCCCGGTTCTCAACCGTGCAGGGCGACAAGACAAAGGTCGAGGCGGCCATGCGTGAGATCACGAGATGGCGACGGGATCATCAACCAGGAGGAACGCTCAACGCCGGCAGCGTGTTCAAGAACCCACCCGGAGATGCGGCCGGCCGCATCATCGACGACCTGGGCCTCAAGGGGTTTCGGGTCGGTGGCGTGGCCGTCTCCGAAAAACACGCCAACTTCATGGTGGCCGACCCTTCGGCCAGTGCTCGCGACGTGTGGGAACTCGTGCATCGTGTGCGCCTGGCCGTGCGAGAAGCGACGGGGATCGATCTGCAACCCGAGATCCAGTTTGCCGGTTTCGAGGAGAGACCGTGACCCCGACCATCGACCCGCGTATCGCCGATCGACGCCGTCGCGTCCATGATCAGCGTGCCCGGGTAGGGATCAGACGCACGATTTGGTTTCTTGCCGTCGTGGCCACGGCCGGCATCTTGCTGTGGATCGGCCAGTCGCCATGGCTGGCGGTCAAGACGATCACCATCGACGGTGTGGTGCACAGTGCCGCAGCCGAGATCCTCATTGCCGAAGAGATCTCGATCGGGAGACCGCTCCTGATCGTCCGGGCCTCTCGAGCCGAGGAGGCCTTGCGGCTCGATCCGTGGGTCATCGATGCGGCGGTGACGAAGGTTCTCCCCGGTACGGTCGAGGTGGTGGTTGTCGAGCGCATCGCCGGTGCCTTCCTCGAGACGATGGATGGGACGAACCTCCTCGCCGGCGACGGCACGGTGCTCCCTCTCGTCGAAACAAGTGCGCTGGGGCGAATCCGCCTGAGTGCCATCGTTCCTCCGGTCGGGGAGACCGTTGACGACCTCTCGGTGGTGGGGGCGCTCGAATTCCTCGGCGGTTTGCCCGGCGATCTGGCAGCCGGAGTGGTTGTCTTCGAAACGAACGACGAGTTGTGGGCCGAAGTCGGGACGCACGACGTGCGACTGGGCCGGCCGATCGACATGCCTCAGAAGGCGGCGGCACTCGTAGCGGTCTTGTCGCTGGGCCAGCCAGAGGGGTCGCTGATCAACGTCATCGCCCCGACCCGGCCCACCGTCGTCCCCGGCGGTTAACCCTCAAGATGAACAAGAGGGTTAACTCTGAGGGCTTTACAGGGTGGCACGGTTGAGGTTAGGTTGAGGTTGAACCCAACCGGTGCCGATCATCGATTCGGCGCCGTACAGGACCCGGAGGTTCTTCCCCATGACTGCACCACAAAACTATCTGGCCGTGATCAAGGTCGTCGGCGTGGGCGGGGGCGGCGTGAATGCCGTCAACCGCATGATCGACGCCGGGATTCGTGGCGTCGAATTCATCGCCGTGAACACCGACGCTCAGGCACTGTTGATGTCCGACGCCGATGTGAAACTCGACCTGGGTCGTGACATCACCCGCGGCCTCGGCGCCGGTGCCAATCCCGAGGTCGGCCGCGCAGCCGCAGAGGCGCACAGGGAGGAACTCGAGGAGGCCCTCAAAGGCGCCGACATGGTGTTCGTGACGGCCGGAGAAGGCGGCGGCACGGGCACGGGAGGCGCACCGGTCGTCGCCGACGTAGCCAGGAGCCTCGGGGCGCTCACGGTCGGTGTGGTGACCCGGCCCTTTGGATTTGAGGGTCGCCGCCGCTCGCTCCAGGCCGAACAGGGCATTCAGAACATGCGCGAAGCAGTCGACACACTGATCGTCATCCCGAACAACCGTCTCCTCGAGATCGCCGACGCCAAGATGCCGATGATCGAGGCGTTTCGCATGGCCGACGAAGTGTTGACCAGTGGCGTCGCCGGCATCACCGATCTCATCACGACTCCTGGCCTCATCAACGTGGACTTCGCCGATGTGAAGACCATCATGCAGGATGCCGGTACTGCCGTCATGGGCATCGGTATTGCGACCGGCGACGATCGGGCGGCGCAGGCGGCCCACCGGGCGATCGCCTCGCCCTTGCTCGAGACATCCATGGAGGGAGCGCGAGGCGTTCTCCTCTCGATAGCCGGTCCCTCATCGATGACCTTGCACGAAGTGAACGAGGCGGCCTCGGTGGTTGCCCAGAGCTCCGACAACGAGGCTGAGATCATCTTCGGCGCGATCATCGATGATGCGCTCGGCAACGACATGCGGGTGACCGTTATCGCCGCCGGCTTCGAGACCAAAGGCGCAAAGCCGCGCGGCGTCGCCTCTGGCTCCTTCGGCAGCGGGCTCGGCAGCGGGCTCGGCGGCCGTGGCGACGACGATTTCGAAATACCGAGCTTCGTCCAGGGATGATCCGACCGCCCGGTTTCCGGGGGGCGGCCTTCTCCGAGGCATCTGACGGGGATCTGCGTGCCGGCGATCGTTCCGGGGTGGCTCGCCGCCTGGGGATCTCGCCGGAATGGGCAACGGTTCGTCAGGTCCACGGACGTTCGGTCGTCCTCGCCGGGGCACCCGGCGAACTGTCCGCCGCTGACGCCCTTGTGACCGAAGAGGTCGGCCTGCCTGTCGCCGTGTTCACCGCCGATTGTATGGGGATCGTCATCGAGGCCGATCGAGCTCTTGCAGTCGTGCACGCCGGATGGCGAGGCGTGGTCGCCGGTGCGATCGACGAGGCTGTCGATTATCTCGTCGAACGCGGACACACACCCATCCGTGCCGCGATCGGCCCGGCGATCGGCCCGTGTTGTTACGAAGTCGGCCCGGAGGTCGCATCCGAATTCGCCTCTGGTTCCAAGACGACCTGGGGCACGACGTCTGTCGACCTTCCGACTGCCGCCGCACTCAGGCTGAAGGACATCGAGATCTGGGTAGACGGCCGATGCACCCGGTGCGAACCAGGCTTCTTTTCGCACCGTCGGGACGGCGACGTCCGCAGGCTCGCCGCCATCGGGTGGCTCTGACGTGATCGCCGACCGTCTCTCTGAGGTACGGGCACGGGTGGCTGATGCCGCGCTCAAGGCAGGCAGGCATGATTCGGATGTTCGCCTCGTGGCGATCTCCAAGGGTCATCCGGCGAGTGCCATCGAGGAGGCATACCGGGCAGGTCAGCGGGTGTTCGGTGAGAGTCGTGCTCAGGAACTTGCCGGCAAGGTGTCTGCTCTTCCGGCCGACCTCGAATGGCACTTTGTCGGCCCCCTCCAACGCAACAAGGTGCGCCAGGTCCGGCCGGCGGTCCGGCTCCTCCACAGCCTTGACAGGATCGAGCTGGCGGAAGCCTGGATGAAAGGACCGGGGGCCGCGCCCCCTGCCCTCCTGCAAGTGCGGCTGGGCGGTGAATCGACCAAGCACGGATTCGACCCGGACGCGGTGCCCGAAGCGTTGGAGCGTTGTGCCCGTCTCGGCGTCATGGTCGTCGGCCTGATGTCGATTCCGCCGCCCGCTCGGCCGGGAGGCGATGTGAGCCGGTGGTTCTCACAGCTGCGGTCGATGCGCGATGTTCACGGCGGGTCCTATCCGTCGCTCACGGAGCTGTCGATGGGGATGTCGGACGATTTCGAATCGGCCATCGCGCACGGTGCGACGATCATCCGTGTCGGCTCGGCTATCTTTGGTCCGAGAACTTACTGAGAGACGGGGGTCTCGTGGCTTCCCTATTACAAAAGAGCCTGGTGTTTCTGGGCCTTGTCGACGAAGAACACCTGGAGTCGGACGATGTCGTGGAGTCTCCCGTGGACCCACCGCGCCATGCCGAGACACCTCAGCCTGCTGAGCAGACGCGACGGCCCGAGCGCTCGATGGTGATCGGCAACCGTGGCAGCGAAGTGCGTGGCCGGCGCGTCGAACCGCCTGCCGTCGCCCGACGGACAGAGCACGCCGGGACCCGTCAGCACAGCACGCCCAGTGCCGTGCGGGCCGTTCCGACGGCAGATGCTCAGTCGGACATCATCGAAGTCAAGACCTTCGATCACGCCAAGCTGCTCGCAGATCGGATCCGGGATCGGACGCCGGTCGTGTTGGACCTGAGAGCTACCGATCCAGACATGGTGCGCCGGATCATCGACTTCTCAACCGGGCTGACCTATGCGCTCGACGGTTCGATGCGCAAGATCGCCGACGGGGTGATTCTCGTCTCGCCGCCGCGTGTCTCGATCGGACGTGAGGAGAAGCGTCGACTGGCGAGCCTGGGTCTTTTTGATCTCGACGTTGACCCTCGATGACGGTCGGTGACGTTCTCTGTCGGCTCGTCGATCTCTACGTACTGATCGTGATCGGTGCCATCGTGCTCTCCTATTTCCAGGTTCCGGGCGACCATCCGGTCGCCCGGATCAGGCGTCTTTTCCGCCGGGCAGTCGATCCACTGGTGGTCCCGCTTCGCCGCCTGGTGCCGCCCCTCAGGATGGGCGGTATGGCTCTCGATATGTCACCGATCATCCTGATTCTCGCCTTGCGTTTCGTCGTGAGCCCGCTCGTCTGCCGAATCGGCTGAGATCGATCCACGGGTGAGCGAAGAACCGCACCGGGCGGGCTATGCTGGCTCTTCAGCCGTGCGAAGGATGATTGGATGCCACTCACACCTATCGACGTGACCCAGAAGACCTTCCGTGAGAAGTTGAAGGGGTACGACGAGGACGAAGTCGACGATTTCCTCGATGAGGTAATGGTCAGCCTGCGCGAGTACGAACAGAAACTGCGAGACGCCGAGGAACGCATCGTCGTTCTTGAGGAGCAGCTGCAGGCAAATCGCGAAACGGAAGACGCCATGCGGCGCACCTTCCTGGCCGCTCAGCGAACTGCCGATCAGATCGTGGCCGAGGCGCGTACCGAGGCCGATCACATCATCGAGGGTGCCACCAGCCAGGCCGAGCTCGTCTCCGCCGACAAAGTCGCCGAGCGTGCCGAACTCGATGCGCAGCTTGTGACCATGCGCAGCCAGGTTGCCGAGATTCGAGAACGGCTCAGCGTCTTCGCGACCAGCGCGCTGGTCGATCTACCGGACGTGGCAGACCCGCAGCCCGCCCACCTCGCCGGCGTCGCCCAAGACCCCGATTCCGACCCCGAACAAACCGACGAAGCCGACGACATCGAGGAATCGCAGGAGAATCTGGACGCCGGAGACGATGAAGACGACTTCGATTTGGAGCCCGAGGACCTGCCCCGGGGATACGGCTCTGGCCCGCTGCCCGGAGCGAGCTCGCTCACGGAGCGAGTGGCGGCGATGCGCGAGCGCGCCGCCGGTGTCGTTGCCCCACCGATGAGCCCTGGTGGGGCCGACGACGAGGCGACCTCGGAGTTCGACACGCCTGAGCTGGACGACATCGATGACATCACCGAGGTCGTGGACATCTCGGCCGAGCCGACTCCGACGGGCTGGATCGACCCGCCACCGGATGAGGATCTGGAAGCGGCCGAAGGCGGCGATTGGAGCGGGCGTCGACCGTGGGAGCGCAGCGGAGACTGAGTCTCCGTCTCACACCCTATCGACGCGCAAACCGAGCGGTACGCCGTCGACATGCATATCGGCGGCGATGCCGTCCGACCGGACGATGGACTGTGCCAGGGTCTCGCCGGCTATCAACATGCCCATCGATTCGAATACCTGTTCGGCCCTGCCCGTCGACGCCGACCAGGTGAGGTTGATACGATCACTGACTTCCAGCCCCGCTTCGCGCCGGAGGCGCTGCACGATGGCGATGATCTCTCGGGCCAGACCTTCCTGCCGTAGGTCGTCGTCGAGGTCGGTCTCCAGAGCAACGCTCAGCAGCGAGTCGGACGCCACAACCAGTCCCTGGCGCGGCGTCCGATCGACGACGATGTCCTCGAGGCCGACTACCTGGCCGGCCACGTCGAGCGTCTGGCCTTCGAGGATACGTTCGACGTCCTGGGAGGACAGGTCGGCGATGCCTGCGGCCACGGGCTTCACGCCCGGACCCAGCTTTGGTCCGAGGACCGCGAAGTTGCATCGGGCGGAGAGCTCCACCAGGCCGGTTTCGTCGACGCTTGTCGTTACGAGCCGGACATTCAGTTCTTCGGCAATCAGATCGACGTGCTGTGCCACTGCAGTGATGACGTCTGTGTCACGGGTCAGGATGGTCACCGCGTGGAGCGGCTGGCGGACCTTGATGCCGTTCTGCTTTCGGAGTGCATGACCGAGGCTGACCACCAACCTCACCGTGGCCATGGACTCCTCGAGAGGACCGTCGATGAGGTCGGCCGTTGCGACCGGATAACGCGTGAGATGGACGCTCCGCTCGGCGTCGGCGGTGTGGCCAACCGCCAGTCCCTGGTGGATGGTCTCTGTGATGAAAGGCAGCACCGGGGCGAGCACCTTCGTGAAGGTGACGAGCACCTCGTAGAGCGTGGCGAAGGCGGAGAGCTTGTCGGTGTCTCCTTCGGCCCGGCTACGCCAGAAACGCCGACGGGATCTCCTGATGTACCAATTGGTGAGGTCATCGATGAACGACAGCGTCGGTCGGATGACCGCATACAGGTAGTAGCCCTCCATCTGTTCGTTCACGTCGGCGACGAGACTCTGCAGGACGGACAGGATCCAGCGGTCGAGTTCGGGGCGATCGCCCGGTTCCGGGGCATCGGTTAGGTCTTCCACGGTGATGCCGTCCGCTTCTGCGTACGTTGTGAAAAACGAATACGCGTTCCAGAGCGGAATCATCACCGAACGGACGACCTCACGGACCCCGGCTTCCGAGAACCGCAAGGGCTCGGCCCGGAGAACCGGCGAGTCGATGAGGTAGGCACGGAGGGCGTCACCCCCGAACTTCGAGAGCAGTTCCTCCGGATCGGGGTAGTTCTTCAGGCTCTTCGACATCTTGCGGCCGTCTTCGGCGAGGATGTGGCCGTTCACGATGCAGTTCCGGAAAGGAACGTTGTCGAACAGAGCGGTGGCGAGTACGACCAGCGTGTAGAACCAGCCTCTGGTCTGATCGATGCCTTCTGCGATGAAGTTGGCAGGAAACCCGGCCTCGAACGCCGCCTGATTCTCGAAGGGGTAGTGGCCCTGTGCATACGGCATCGAACCGGATTCGAACCAGCAATCCAGCACCTCGGGTACCCGCCGCATGGTGCCCTCGCACTCGGCGCACGAGAACGTCACCGGGTCGACGAAGTGTTTGTGGAGGTCGTCGAGGCGTATCCCCGAAAGGGCTTCGAGGTCGTCGACGGAGCCAACGCAGACCTGGTGTGGTCCCGTGTCGCACTCCCACACGGGGATACAGCTTCCCCAGTAGCGGTTGCGGCTGATGGCCCAGTCCCGGGCACCTTCGAGCCAATTGCCGAATCGTCGGCTGCCGATGTGATCAGGTACCCAATGAATCGTCTCGTTGAGTTCGACCATCCGATCTCGGAACGATTCGACACGAACAAACCAGGTGGGGATGGCCTTGTAGATGAGAGGTGTTCCGGTTCGCCAGCAGAAAGGATACGAGTGTCTGATCGTGGAGCGGTGCACGAGCAGACCCCGATCGGCCAGCAGGCGGATGAGCGGGCCATCGGCCTCTTTCACGTTCATCCCGACGACGTCGGATACGGGCTCCATGAAGCGGCCCTCGAGATCGACGGGATCGACGAGCACGTCCAACCCGGCGGCCTGCAGCGCATAGAAATCCGCCTCGCCAAAGGCCGGCGCCATGTGCACCATTCCCGTGCCCTCGTCGGTCGTGACCTCATCGGTGTGGATTACCCGGAACGCACCACGGTCGCGCTCGTCGCCGAAGTAGTCGAAGGGCGGTCGGTACTGGATCCCGACCAGGTCTGATCCCATGGTCGTAGCGACCGGCGTGGCCTCCTCGCCGAGGACCCGCTCGAGCAGATCCCGGGCCACCCATTGGCGGCGACCCTCGTCGTCGACGGCACATGCGTATTCGATGTCGTCTCGCACCGCCAGCGCAAGGTTGGAGGGCAAGGTCCACGGTGTAGTCGTCCAGATCAGGAGCCAATCACCGCTCTGGACGCCGCCCTTGCTTTCGAGAACCTCGAGCCTGACAGTGATGGATGGGTCGTCGACGTCGCGGTACTCGAGGTTTGCCTCGAAATTCGAGAGGGGCGTGGTGGCGCCCCACGAATAGGGCAGAACCTTGAAGTCCTGGTAGACGAGGCCCTTGTCCCAGAGTTCTTTGAATACCCACCAGACCGACTCCATGAAGTCGAGGTCCATGGTCTTGTAGTCGTTTTCGAAGTCGACCCAGCGACCGATGCGTCGTGTGATCCTCTCCCAGGTCTCGGTGTTCGTCTGCACCACTGCACGACAGGCCTCGTTGTACTTGTCGATTCCGTAGTCGAAGATCTGGCGCGGCCCCGAGATACCGAGTTGTTTCTCGACTTCCATCTCGATGGGCAAACCGTGGGTGTCCCAACCGAAGCGACGCTCGACCCGGTATCCACGCATGGTCCAGTAGCGCGGGACGATGTCCTTGATGATGCCCGCCAGGAGGTTGCCGTAGTGAGGGCTCCCGGTCGGGAACGGTGGACCGTCGTAGAACGTGTAGGACTGTGTTTCCGGCCGTGCCTCGATGGATGCTTCGAAGGTCCCCTGATCGTCCCAGAGCCGGAGAATGGCCTCTTCTTGAGCAGCGAAGTCGACCTTCGGATCGACGCGCGTGAATCCTGAACGGGCGTTGCGATGGTTTGGCATGGTCTCGATCGGTTGCTGAAGCCGCCATGGTAGTGGCGGCCCGCTCAGCTTCCGACGGGATATCGGAGCTGCCAGACTCACTGTCATGGCGTCCCGGTTCGCAGTTGCCATCGTCTTGCACGGTCCTGACGTGCTCCTCGACATCTGGGTCGTGCCGGGCGCCAGTCGCTCCGAAATCGTCGGATTGCACGGCGATGCGATCAAAGTCCGGTGGCGGCTCCTGCGGAAGGCGACAGGGCAAATAGAGCTGTCATCGACTTGTTTGCTGCGGTGTTTGGCAGAACTGTGCAGCTTGCGCACGGCCGGACCTCTCGCGCCAAGCGGCTCCGGATCATCGGGGCCAACCAGGATTTCGTGGAAAGAGTACTGAAGGCTCTTCTCGAAGGTGACGCTGCGTGCTAACTTGCGGCTCCATCGGCGATAGCGCCCTGATGACTCATGAGAGGAGGCGCCCGGTGACACGCAAACTTGCCGCATCGACACTCGACAAGTTCCGGGGGAAGCTCGAGGATGAGCGCCAGCGGCTGTCCGATCTCCTGGCGGTCCATGCCCGTGAGCGCGAGGAGGCGAGGCTGTCGGAGACATCCTCCGAGCGTATCCCGGATCCCACGACCGCCGAAGGCGGATCGATGGCGTTCGAGTACGAGAAGGAACTCTCCGTCGATCAGAATCTCGAAGACCTTCTCGCCAAGGTCAACCGTGCCCTGGTTCGGATGGATGAGGGAGGCTACGGCATCTGTGAGGTTTGCGGTGAGGCGATTCCCTTCGAACGTCTCGATGTCCTTCCTCACGCCACCATGTGCGTGACGGACGCCGCACGCGCCCGGTGAACTCTCTTGCCTATCGGCGCCGCCTGCTCGGTGCGGCGTCGGTAGCGGTCGCGATCGTCTTCCTGGACCGGGTGACCAAGATCTGGGCCGAGGAGCGCCTACCGGGCGATCCCATCACGGTGATCAATGGGCTCCTTTCGTTCGAGTTCGCCGAGAACACCGGCGCGTCGTTCGGCATGCTGCGAGGGGCCGGCCCGTTCCTCGGTCTCGCTGCCATGGTGGCGGTGGTCGTCGTCGCCCTAGCGTTGAAGTCGGTGGTCAGACGGTTTGAGGTCGTGGCGCTGGGTCTGATCGCAGGCGGCGCCGTCGGGAATCTGGTTGACCGATTCATCCGTGGGGAGGGACTCCTCGACGGCTCGGTGGTCGATTGGATCAGGCTGCCGAACTTTCCGAACTTCAATGTCGCAGACAGCGCCATCACCATTGGTGCGGTGGTGCTCGTCGCCGTGGCCCTCTTTTCTCGTGAGTGACGTCCTCTCCGCCGAAGTGCCGGACAGCCTGGCCGGTGAGCGCACCGACAAGGCCGTAGCCGCCCTGGCGGGGGTCAGTCGGGCCGTGGCTCGAGACATGGTCGATCGGGGCTCGGTGACCCTCGATGGCGCCCCGGCCGTGCCATCGCAACGAGTTCGTGCCGGATCGCGGCTGACGTGGCCTCGCCACGCTCCGGAATACCGGATGATGCCCGACGCGACGGTGCCGTTCGGTGTGGTTTACGAAGATGCCGATCTCGCCGTGATCTCGAAGCCGGCCGGTGTTGTCGTCCATCGCGGCGCAGGCAACACGACCCGGACACTCGTGCACGGCTTGCTGGCCCGATGGCCCCACATCGAAGGCGTCGGCGAGGCGGGCCGGTGGGGAATCGTCCATCGGCTCGACCGCGATACGTCGGGCGCCCTTGTGGTTGCGCTCACCGCACGGGCTCACACTGCGCTCACCGCCCAGATCGCCGCGCGAGCGGTGCACCGTGTGTACACGGCTCTGGCAGCCGGGAGATTCGATATGGCGACCGGGACGATCGACGCTCCCATCGGCCGCGACCCGGTGGCTGCGACCCGGATGACCGTCCAACCGGAGGGTCGCCCCGCCCGTACCCATTACCGGAGGGTCGCCGAGTGGGCCGACCCCGTCGTGACGCTGCTCGAGGTCACGCTCGACACGGGTCGCACGCATCAGATCAGGGTGCATCTGGCCGCGATCGGTCATGCGGTCGTGGGGGACACGACCTATCGGCCGGGGCCCGACCCCGTCACGAGCCCCCGAATCTTCTTGCACGCCGCCGCCCTGGGGTTCGACCACCCGATCACTGGCGCGCGTATCGAGGTGGAGGTGCCGCTGCCCGACGACCTCGCCGGTGTGGTGACCGTGCTGGGTCCGTCGGTCTGAGGGTCAGCCGAAGAACGTTCTCGCTACGTCGAAGACATCCGTATCGAGATAGCGGACCTGCGCGCAGGCCTCTTCCAGCGGCACCGGGATGATCCGGTCGCCTTTCAGCGCCACCATCACCCCGGCCTCACCTGCCATGGCCAGATCGGTGGCAGCGACCCCCAGCCTCGTGGCGAGGACACGGTCGTAGGCGGTCGGGGAGCCACCCCGCTGGATGTGGCCGAGAATCGTGACACGGGTCTCGAACCCGGTCATCTCCTCGATCAGAGGCGCCAGCGCATAGGAGACACCTCCGAGCCGCTCGAAACCGAAGGAGTCCTTGCCCATTCGGGGGCTGGACGATCCGGGCGGGGGGGCGATGCCTTCGGCCACGACCACAATGGAATACTGCCGCTGGCGGGCATGGCGGTCCTGGATGAGCTTGGCCAGATCTTCCAGGTCGTAGGGAACCTCGGGCACCAGAATGGCATCTGCTCCACCGGCAATACCTGCATAGGTGGCGAGCCAGCCCGCATTGCGGCCCATCACTTCGACGAGGATCACGCGGTTGTGTGACTCGGCAGTTGTCGTGAGACGATCGATTGCGTCGGTGGCGATCTGAACGGCTGTATGAAACCCGAACGTGACATCGGTTGCGAAGATGTCGTTGTCGATGGTCTTTGGCACCCCGATCACCGGGAGGCCTTCCCGCCATAGCTTCATCCCCGTGTGGAGGCTTCCCTCGCCGCCGATCACGATGACACGATCGATCCCGTGGCGCTCGAGCGTGTGTCGCACGGACGCGATTCCGTCGCCGTGCACATACGGGTCCATGCGGGAGGTGCCAAGGATGGTCCCGCCCTGCTGCATGATGCCTGCGACGTCGTCGCGATCGAGAGGTTGCGTGACGTCTTCCATCAGCCCCCGCCAGCCGTCGCGGATACCGAGGCACTGATGTCCGGCCTGAGTCGCCCGGCGGACGACCGCCCGGATCACAGCGTTCAAACCGGGGCAGTCGCCACCGGCGGTGAGGATGCCGATCATGTGAGGTACTCGCTCCTTCAGAAGTCGAGTCCAAAGGGTACCCGAGCGCCGGGTATGGCCCGCCGACCGTTAGCCTGCTCCGCCATGGACACTTGTTACCGGCATCCCGACCGAGAGACGGGCCTGCGCTGCTCAAACTGTGAGAGACCCATCTGCCCCGACTGCTCGATCGATGCGACCGTTGGA
>Ga0224512_10002744_pt1 | contig 15906 bp, 16 predicted proteins | sample SF_May12_sed_USG_4_FD_169103 | JGI IMG/M metagenome (GOLD analysis project Ga0224512, IMG submission 169103) | Sediment microbial communities from San Francisco Bay, California, United States - SF_May12_sed_USGS_13 | ecosystem: Environmental > Aquatic > Marine > Sediment | place: USA...
TCCAGCATCGAATCCTATCGGCGATCGCTGTGGCGTTGCATGCTTATGGGCTTTTCCACGAGGATCGGGACCTTGTTATTCGCACTCACAAAGAGATTCTGTCAGCGATCGCAGCTCGGGACGCCGATTTGATTCGACAGGCCACCGACCGCCATTTTTCCACCTCCGATGGGTCGTTTGCTTCGATCGAGCAGCTCATCGCCGAAGGCGGCGACTGAGCCGCGTCGGTATTCCGGCCCGAACCTAGGCTTCGGTCAGATGGCTCGGCGCAGAGGTCAACACTTCCGGCTCGCCCCCCGTCACAACTACCACCTGCTCGGCACAGTAGAGACCGCTCGCGTCGGTCATGGCTGGTTCGATCGTCACGACCATGCCTGTCGCGAGGATCGTCGGATCCCATTCTGCGATGCTTGGTGGCTCGGTGGAACTCAGGCCAATGCCATGCCCGAGGCGGCCGTACTCGAGTGCATCCACGCCTAGCTCGGCCATCCGCTGACGAATGACCGCCGCGACGTCGCTGACAGGTGTCCCCGGCCTGCACATGTCGACGCCGACGGCGGTAGCTTCGACGATGCTGCGTTGCAACGAGGAACGCTCCTGACTCACGGGCCCCGCGACAGCTGCCCGGCAGAAGTCAGTCCAATACCCGCTGCAAGTGAGCCCAATGTCGGCCCAGAAGAGGTCTCCTGGTTCAACCCTGCGGTCCCGGGGGGGCGACACGAACCGGTGGTATGACCCCGCCCCCGAGGTACAGACCACCCACTCGGCCCGGTCCGCCCCGCCCTCCAATGCATAACGGGCGAGGGCTCGGGCGATTTCGCGCTCGGACCGTCCAGCAACACCTTCGGCAAAAACCGCCTCGAATGCCAATGACCCGGCTCGGCTCGCCGCGGCGATGGCGGCCAGTTCGGGCGGTGACTTGCGCATTCGGATGTCCCAGAGCAAGCCGGATACGTCCTCTACATCGCGGCCTCCGATGGCCCGGCGGACGCTGTCGACGGAGTCGAGTGGCAGACCCATCCTGCTCTCGGGGCCTTTCTCCCAACCGACCGGTCCGTAGGGCAAGTTGGCGAGAACCAGGACGAGTGGGTCGTCGACGGTCTGTCGGGGAGGGTCGTAATCGGTGATTACGGCGTCAGGGATAGATTCTGCGGCCTCGAGAGAGAGAAAATCCGGGATGATCAGCCGGAGCGGCCCTTCGGTGGGGAGGATGCAGACGAGGGAACGAGCAGCCGAGGACGCCAGGGCGTCGAACCGCAGACCTGTGAGGTAGGTGAAATTCTGCTCGGAAGAGACAACGGCACAGCTCCAGCCGCGGTCGGTCAATGTCGCCCGGACGGCATCCTGTCGCCTTAGGAGCTCGTCGGCGAGAACCATGGTCTACACCCCGGGGTCGGCGGCGAAGCCGGCGAGGACGGTTTCTAGGAGCTCGGTCGTCAAGTCGACTGAGGAAAGCGAGACACGTTCGTCGCGGCCGTGGAACAGCGATAAGAACCCGCCGACGCCGATGGCATCGTCGTGGAGCCCGACCCCGTATGCGATAGTTCCTTCCGCTCGCCGGAAACGAGCATCTGTGAATCCGCTCATCATGGTAAGAATCACTGCCGTCGAGCCGGTTGACCAGCCCGTCGGGTTGGCAGGGACCACGTCCAGGTGAGGGACCAGGGCCAAGGTAGACGCACCGGGCTCAGTTCCGGGAACACGATAGACCACCGACTGGCGCCCTGGAGCCGGCTCGAATACCTCCCCGTCAGCGCCGAAGAAGTCGCGAAGTGTGGTACCGATCGTTCCTCGTAGCCCGAATCTGGCGACGCATCATCCACAGATCGGTTGCGGTTGAGCTCTCGTAGCAACTCGCCGGTGGTGATGGCCATGGACCGCGATGATATCGGGCAATCCACTAAATCTCAACATGTTTGATATTTAGCTACCGGCCGCATGGGCTCGATCCAACGAGTCACCCACGCCGACTCGGGCCACCATTAGTGACTTTCCAAGCCCAGCCTGGGCGACGGCACAAGAGCAGCCTGCGCCGCCGAGTTCCATACGACCGGTCGGCGCCGACAACTCACGATTGCGACTCGAACGAGTGACCCTTTGAGCAAGAAACGTAATACGTGATCCATCACAAGGTGAAAACGTTGACTCGTTGGGAACAACTGACCGCCCAGGAGTCGCCTATTGGGAACCCGGAGTCCCGCCCTGGGGTCCGGGTTCTTCTCCAATTCCCACCTTGCTCGATAACCCGCTGACATGTTGCAGCTGCTCACGGGCTCGGAACGCTCTCGGGAGCCGCGTCTACCTAGCGGTTGAGGGTTTCGTTCCAGTGAACTGGTACGCCCTCGATGAGTTCGGTGTCTGGCGCAGTGCCCTTGCGGTAGAAGCGAAACTCGCAGGTGTCGCCGCCTATGGCGATGGTGCAGGGACGGCGGAACTCGAAGTCGTGTCGATCGGCGATGGCCGGGTACCCAGCCAGGTCGTGGTCGCACCCCAGCTTGGTGAGTTCGGGGCAACCGAGCGCGTTGAAGACCTCGACGTTCGAGCATCGCGTCACGGTGGTGGTGATCACATCGCCTTCGCCGGTTTGGGTGTTCGGGAACAGACTCTGGCTGGCATCGAAGAGCGCGATGTGAAACGCCTTGAAGTTCGTGAAGGGGTCGCCGTCGCAGCGGACGAGGTCGTCGGACTGATAGAGCCAAGCCATGGTGTCAGGGCCGAGCCTCTGGAACACGCCCCTAATGACTTCGTAGGCCCCTTCGCGGGTGTCGGCTCGGGCAATGACATTGAAAAGCGCCACCATCATGAGGGCCTCGCTGACCGCGCCTGATCCCCAATCCTGGCGCATCTTGGCAATCACGGCGTGGTGCGTCTTCTTGACGACGCGCCGTTGGCGGACGGTCGCGCCCACCATCCGGACGAGCCCCGCGGTGCCGAAGCGGCTTCGAAGCTCGGAGACGAAGACCCTCGCCTGTTTCATCATGACGGATTTCGGGTAGTCATCGATTGCGTTGCCGAACTGGGTTAGGTCCTCGACACGGGTAGCTGTCGCCATTGTCAACCTCCTAGAACTGGTGCCCGGAATCAGGCCTTCTTCGGGTCGGGTCTGCTTGCGCGATCGATTGTCGGGCCGCCGATGCGGTTCAATTGGTAGATTCGAGGTATGGCCGTATGGCTTCCCGGTCTGCAGGTCCGAGGCCGTCGACAGCCTCGGCAAGTCTTGAAACCACGTAGCTCATCCTGACTGCTCGGACATATTGAGTGCCGTCGTGCATGTCGGTCGCCCGAACAAGAATGCCAACCAGGCGCCCGTTCTTGTCTACGACGGGACCACCGCTCATGCCCGCAACGGATTCTCCTCGAATGATCATCTCAACGCCGGCTTCATAGGGAAGGCTGCCCTCCGGGTCGCCGAGACCGGCCAACTCAGTGACAGCCCGTTCGGCTTCGCCATCGGTCAGGACCCGGCCAACGCTCGCCGTCAACTCGCCGCTCTTCTGGGGGTAGCCGAACAGGAGCACCAGTTCAGCCGCGACTGGATCTGTCCAGGTGGGATTCGTCCGAGTGACACCGGCAGGGTCATAGAGCGGCACTTCCTCCAAGATGATCGGCTCAACCGGCGGCGGAAGTCCGCTCACGTCGAGCTTTTGCGAATCCGCCACTGCAACGTAGAAATCCTCGCGGGGCAGCACGTCAAACAGAAGGTTGTTGTTCCGACCCGCCGCGATGGCCGGGTTGTAGAGGCCGAACCAGGGACTCGCCAGCGCATCGGGGCCGGAGCCGTCCGGGCGAATGAGAAAGAGGCGAGGTATTCCAATCTGGTCTCCGGGGTTCACCATGGACTCGGCCACAGTCGTGTCGGCGGGCCCGAACCAGCCGAGCCCCAAGGTGTGAACCGCGCCAACGATCAGAGCAGCGCCGTACTCGGTACGACGGGTCCAGATCGCAGCGCTGCCCGTACTGCCCAGGACAGCCCGACCGTAAGACCGGTCAACCCACTCCAAACATGATCCTCGAGGCCCATCGAGGACGGCTCTGACCGAGAAAAGGGGGGTGACACCTGCGCAAGTAACTGGGGCGGCGACCGAGGTGGCCGGAGCCGCGATCGTCGTGGCCGTCGAATCGGGTTCATCGCCGGTAGCACCGGTAGAACATGATGCAGCAAGCAGCGCGACGCTCACCAAAGCGGCACCAAAACGCCGCCCCGATCGGGCCCTTTGTGTGTGGATCGCCACTAGTCGGCTGCGGCCACGGTGATGACGACTTTTCCTTGGGCGTGTCCTTCTTCCAGATACCGGAATGCCTCAGGGATCCTGCTCAGCGGGTACGTTCTGTCGATGACTGGCGCGACCTTTCCGGACTCGAGAAGCTCCTGCAAAACAACCAGGTCCTTCTGATTCGGTTTCATGACGTACATGGTCATCTTCTGGCTGACAAACGGTGACAGCGCCAGCGTTCTGAACACTTGAGCCAGGGGTCCAAGCCATCGGTGATCCGGTTGTCCGAACGATGCCATGTACACGCCCTGGGGGGTCAATACTCGCCGGCACTCTGACACCGACCGGTTCCCGACAAGATCGAGCATCAGGTCATAACGCTGCCCACTTCGGGTGAAGTCCTCTTGGGTGTAATCAATGACGTGGTCTGCGCCGATCGATCGGACCATTTCCATGTTGCGTGTGCTGCACACCCCGGTCACCTCAGCGCCAAACGACTTGGCAATCTGTACAGCGAACGTACCCACACCCTCCGACGCACCATTGATCAAGACCTTCTGCCCTGATTGAATCCGGCCATGGTCGCGCAGACCCTGCAGGGCCGTGGTTGCCGCCAGAGGAACGGCTGCCGTTTGTTCAAACGTCAGGTTGGCCGGTTTCCGCACCACTGCATGTTCCGGGACACATACATACTCGGCAAAGGCTCCTAATCCACACACGGATAGGTCGCCGAATACGTCATCACCGGGTTGAATCCGCGTCACGTTTTTGCCGACCGCTTCAACCTGTCCGGCCATATCGGCCCCCAGACCGTCGACCTTTGGTTTGCGGAGTCCGAATTGCGTGCGCGAAAAGTGCGGCAGGCCCGTGACCCAGTGCCAGTCATAGGGATTCACGGAAGCTGCGTGAACTCGTGCCAGGACGTCATCGTCGTTGACTACCGGCTTGTCGATATCTTGGAGTTCCAGGACATCATCAGGTGACCCGTACTCGTGGTAGACGATCGCCTTTATTGGATTCTCCTGATCTGCCCGGTAGCCCCAACCGTATGTGGCCAACCTCGAGCGGCATAGGGTCGAACTACCCCGTATCGATCAAACCAAGGTGGCTGCTCCAGCTCGCTTAGCGCGCTCCGCAAAGGGCGGCGGGCCACCACCACCCGCACTAGATCCGGAAGGTCCAGACACTTCCGCAGCCCGGTCCGTGAGGGACGAAACGCTTGCACAAGGTGAAAGTTACTTAGGGGGATTTGTCGCGTTCTCGGGCGAGTGTGTGACTAACCCCGGAGGCTATGAACGGGTCGGAGATTGCCATTACTCGACGACTCCGAAACGCACGCCGAGGCATCGATATGTGCGGTTGCACGCGATCGGACCCCCGCAGAGACGGGGGTCCTTGTCGCATGTGTTTCAGCTATGAGGTCTTGGATCGATGTGGAATCCGCCCACGTAGTTATCGATTACGCAGTCGGGGCCACATAGGGTGCTGAATCCGCTACCGGAACCGTGGAGATCCTCATACGCGCCTGTACCGCCGACAACATTCCAATTGAATGTTGTGGTGGATGTGTCAAATGACAGCCGCACCTGCAACTTCACAAAGAACTCACCATCACCGCAGGTGAACTTCTTGACTATCTGGAAGTTGACGCCGGTCGCTCCGCCCCCTGCGGGTTTGAAATGCACGCCCTCAGCAGTGCCCGCAGAGCACACCACACCGCCCGTCGCAGTGAAGTCGGTTGGATTGAGGTCAAAGACGTCGGGGATGAGGTTCGTTATTTCACTCTGAGTTGGCGGTGTCGCCCCGGCCGGCAACGCCACCGTCCCCATCGCGGCCGCCAATACAAAAACCAACAGAAGTCTTCTCATAGCTTCTCCCTTTTCCCAGCTATGGGGCCACCAGAATGGGGCCCTCGATGCATACCCTCAGTACGATGGCTTGTGGTTGTAACCCTACATGCCTGTGCGGAGAGTCGTGGCGCGTGAAACCTCGGTCGAGCCGCACACAACCGGCCGGAGCTACGCGCCCAGCACGCAGGATGCGGTTCGACACCGCGAAGACGGGAGGCGCGGGCACAGTGCGAAGATTAGGAAGGCCTTATCACCACCATGAGGCGGGTCAACCGACCGCCTGATAATTTTCAGCTGCTGGCGCGCGCCAACTCTTCGTATGCCCTCCTGGGCACCGCGCGCTGTGCCTGAGGAGGGAACAATGAAGAAACGTTTGGCCTTGCTGACATTGGCGCTATCGCTGGCGGCAGCGATAACGCCGACCGCCGGACTGGCTCACGACAGCCCGAACGACGGCCACATCCCCAAAGATGCGAACTACGGCTTCGAAGTCGTCGGCCGCGACACGCTCGCCGGCGTTGTTGACGGTAACTACACCGATGTGTGGTCGCACAATGGCTACGCCTACATAGGCACGTTCCAGAACCCGTGCAGCGAAGCCGGCGTTTTCATCGTTGACATGGCCGCCGCCATCGCCAATTATCCGAGCACCGAGGGAGCCACGGTCGCCAGCATCAAGTCGGCGCCGAACACGCGCATCAATGACGTGCGGGTTCACACCGTTGGCGACACGGACGTGCTGATCACTACCCAGGAGCCGTGCGGGATGCAGATCCCAGGCTGGGCACAGTCTGGTGGCAGCGCACCGTTTCAGGTCGGCCAGGGTGGCATCAGCCTGTACGACGTCACCGACCCGATCAAGCCCCGTGCGCTGAAGAAGAACTACCTCGAGTTCGAGGGCGTGCACAACACGTTCGCATGGGACTGGGACGGCAAGAGCTACCTGATCGGAACCGCCGACACCTTCGATTTCTTCGACACGTTCTTCGTCGACATCACCAAGCCGCAGTCGCCGAAGCTGCTCAGCATCACCGGTGCACTCGACTGGGTTCCGCAGGGTCTGAACCTAGACCAAACCGAGACGGGTTCGTCTGCATCGGTGAACAACCACGACAACTGGGTGGAGATCATCGACGGCGTTCCCACCGCGGTCATCTCGTACTGGGACGCCGGCTTTGTCACGCTCGATGTGACCGATCCGGCCAACCCGGTGTTCCTCGACGACACGACCTATGTCGACCCGGAGCCGATCACCGGCGAGCCGTACGAAGGCAACGCCCACGCCGCGGTTTTCGGTGGCGAGGGCGACTACATCTTCGGTGGCGACGAGGACTTCTCGCCGGACAGCTTCGTCATCAGCTACGACGGCGTCGAGTACGCGGCCGGAGTTGCACTGTTCGGCGCTGACCCGGCCACACTCGCCGGCAACGTGGAGTACGTTGGCGGAGACGGCTGCGCCAGCGTGGCCGCCCCAGCGGGTGCCGAGCCGCAGGTGGCACTCATCGACCGCGGTGCGTGCTTCTTCTCCGACAAGGGAGCGAATGCTGAGGCTGCCGGCTACGAGGGCTACATCATCGCCAACAACGCCGGCGATGGCCTGATCAACATGTCGCCGGGCGACAACGCCATCCCGACGATCCCGGGAGTCTTCATCGGCCAGTCCGACGGAGACGCCATCAAGGCCAACCAGGGTCTGCCGGTGTCTGCCTCGTCGATCTTCGACGGGTGGGGCTACCTGCACGTCTACAACAACTCTGGTGGCGACATCACCGTGCCGACGATGGGCGCAGCGAACGAAGGGAATCCCGGTGGCACGATGACGGTCGCAACGGGACATGAGCTCGGTTACTACGCCCCGTACCAGACGGTCGAGGAAGGCTTCGGGACCGACTTCGGCGACCTGACGATGCACAACGTAGAGGCCGACCCGCTGACACAGGGCATCACGCCGTCGTTCGACGAGGGCCCGCGTATGTTCGTGTCGTGGTACTCGCTCGGTATGCGGGCGCTGGAGTACCGGCCCGGCCACTTCCACGACAACTCCAACGACGAGGGGAGCTACTCCCAGAACGTCCACGAGGTGGGCCGCTGGATCGAGCCGGACGGCGGCTCCAACTTCTGGGGCGTGCACGTCGACCAGCTGGAGATTGACGGTGAGCCGACCCAGGTCATCCTGGCGTCGGACCGTAACAACGGTCTGTACATCTTCACGTTCAGCTGCCTGACCCGTATCGAAGTTGGGGACGACCCGATGGACATCCTCTACTGCGACCCGACGACCACTTCGCCGTGATGTCTCGGCGGCAGTGAGGAACCCGTCTCAGTGACGGATCTCAGGGGCGCCTCGCCGCACGGCGGGGCGCCCCTTGTCGTGCCGCCTGCGCCATCTCGGGAGAGGGGTGGGCGCGCACGACGTTGCGTCAGGAGTGGCTGTCGGGTAGTTGGTCGAGGGCAGCTTGCATGGTTGCGCGGTATGTATCGAAGGCTTGTCGACCTTTGGCCGACAGAGCAATGACCGTGTGCGGCTTTCGGCCCTGGTATCCCTTCTTGATGGTCACGTAGCCGCTCTCTTCCAGTTTTCGCATGTGGGTCGCCAGGTTGCCCCACGTGAGCCCCGTCGTGTTGACGAGGAGCGTTGCATCGGCTGATTCGACCACGTACAGCTGGGTCATCAATCGGAGCCTGGCCGGGACGTGAATGATCTGGTCGAGCTCGGCGAAGTGGTCCGTCGATGGTGGTTCCGTCATGGATTCAGATGGCCTGAGGGTCGGCTGGGAGAGGATGGTCCCGGATGATCGTCAACAGTCTGGCGATACCGGCTGTCAGCATGATCACGGCCACGCTTCCGAAGGCGACCGGATATCCATGATGAGATGCAAGATCGTTCTGCCACAGCCATTCCCCTATCAAGGGAGCGATCGCAACTAACACTCCGTACAAGTAGTACCGCCACACGCTGAGCGAATAGCCCGTCAGCGAGAAGACGATTAGTGCTGTCAACCCGAGAGTGAGGGGGTACACAAGCTCTGCCAAATCGAACCAATCCGATCCGAATCCTTGTGCTGCAGCAACTCCGACGACGTAGGCGATCAAGAGGACGACGGTCATCACGATCCCCGCCCTCCTGATGCGTTGCCGGCGAGGTATTCCCGGTTCCATGCTGCCGAGCCGCGGGGTAACAACGTGGGTTCGGAGATAACGAACTACCAGGTAGCCGGCGAACCAGATCGGACCAAAGACCGCCGAACTCCAGAAATCGCCCAGAGCTTCGCTCCAAAGAGGAGCCAGGGCAAACATGGATACGAAAGCGGCCATCATCACATCAAGCAGGCCGTCGTCTCGGGCCGCCCGAAACGTTTTCCTCTCAATCTCTCTGAAATCAGACATCTCGCCTCCACAGAAAGAACTTTGTAAGAGCAAGTATATCTCAAGCTTCGTACATCGCTAGGGCCGAAAGCCCCAACCTGCCCCTAACAGGCAAATTGCGTTGCGGTCTGTGACTCGCGCTCCGTCGTGGAGCTCAGGCTTCCGCCGAAGCAGGCGTTGCATAAGGTGACAACTCTCTCCGCGGCTTTGTGGCGTTCTCGGCGACCGCAGGGCGAGCTCTGCCGTCGACTACCGATCCGAATGACCGATCCCGGAAATGCCGATCCGGACGCTCAGCAAGTGCCCGTTCTTGCCCCGGATTTGGTGATCGGGAGTGGGCGCGGGCTCTGCCGGCGTCGGCCGATCGGGTCGCTTGCGTCAGGACGACGGCATCTGACCAACCGCCGTCCGCAGTGTGGTGAGGAACTCGTCCAGCGGTACGCGATGGACCTTGGCAGCTCGTTCGACAGTCAGGGCCTTGGTGAGGAACTTACGGAAGCTGTAGCCACCGGCGCGCTTGACCCCGAACATCTCCATGACATCTGCGATGTCGCCATATTCGCGAAGAATGTCCGAGACTTTGGTGTCTTTGGTGATCTCCAAACTGGGACTCCCTTGGTTGGTACGGGGTCGCCAACCGTCAACACGACGTCGGCTTTGTCGGCAAAGGTGCACCCTACTGGGACAGTGCGGGGTAGCCGCCACTTCAATAGGCCACCAAGATCACTTGCGGCGTCGAGCGATGCAGCGCACCTGCCACCGTCGCCGAACCGGTTGCGGAACACTCTATTCGGACACCGCGTGGTGGAACCGAGGCTTCCTAGCGTCGGGAATCCGAGGTACCGCACGCCGGCCAGAGATACGGCGTCGTAATGAGCCAGGTCAGACGGCACCAGCCGAGAGGATGGCAGCGGCCATCAGGCCTGCCGTTTCGATCGGGTCGCCGTCGAACGCATCGAAGGCCTCTTCTTGCTCGCCTAGATAAACCGATCGGGCGTGCGCTAGGGCGGCGCCCTGCCTCTTGGGCATACGCTGCAACGCCCATTCTGCGGCGGCGTCCTTGGCGACGATGCCGCCTGTGCTTGTCGTGTACCACATCCGTGCCAACGTGAGCAGCACGTTGCGGGTGTCTTCGGCAAGCTCACCCATGAGGGCAGGAACACCCGCACGCATGGACGCCAATAGATCCTCCTGCGGGACTGGGTCGATCAAATGGCCGAGCGGCGCCCCGCGGAGCACCTTGGATGCGGCGAGCGCGGCGACCAACAGGGTTGTGAGGTCGTAGTCGATCTCGGGTGCCGGTACATGACCGGATTCGTAGTCCTCGCGCAGCCATTCCCCGTATTGGAACTCGCGTTCTGCCGGCATCCGCCACGGCTGCACCATGTCCTGGCGCACGACCGTGACCTCCACCGGTCGCCCGGCGATGCGGCTTCTCGCCCGACTTGAGACCTCCAACAGCGCGTCGACGAGACTCCGCGGCTGACCCGAGGTCGTTGGGCGGTCGATAACAACCAGCACATCGAGATCGCTCCGTGGTTTGAGGCCGCCGAGGATCGCAGAACCGAATTGGTAGATCCCGAGGACGTTGGCCGTCAGCGCCACGTTGATTGCATCTACGACAGCGTTGAGCTGCTCAGTGTCCGCCGGGTTCATGGCACCAAGATGGGAGGAACGCGAACTTGTCTCGTGCCGACCGCTCGACTGCCGGTAATGCGCCTTGTTCGAGTTCTCTTCAGCAGATCCGCCCGAGGGTTGATTTGGTGGCGCCCTATGACAACGTTGCTACGAGCCCATCCATAGCCTCCGTGCTCAGCTTCTCGAATGTGCCGCCGAGGAACGGCTGCAGGAGCCTCCCCAGGCCATTCAACTGAAACTCGGCATTCCAGCTCACGCGAGTCCCGTCGCCTTCCGCGGCTACGCCGATGGCGTCGGTGCCGGTGAAGTTCTTATTGCGGCCAACGAGGGTGACTCGGCTCGATGGCTCGTAGATGGTCACCTCGTAGGTGACAGGCACCCTGCGGCCCCGGAAGAGCGTGACGAGGTCGAAGGTGCTCCGCAAGCCGACCGGCCCCTCGCTCGTCATCGTTGCTTCAGCGACTCCCGGGTCCCATTCTGCGGTATTGGAGAAGTTGGCGAGATATGTGAAGACTTCCTCGGGAGGCCTCGAGATGAATACCGATTTGCTGACTTTGGTCATGATTGATTCTCCTGGTCGGTCTGCTGGGTATCGGGGATCGGCACCGCGTACACCACGACGTTGCTGTCATAACTCTCGAGACTCCGGTTGAACCCGCCGCCACAAGTGATGAGCGTGAGAACGGGGGGCCCTTCTCGAGCGAAGATCGCCTCGATGGGCAGATCTGTTTTGTCATAGATCGTGCGTGCCTCGGCACGATAGGTCGCCGTGGTGCCATCGTCGAAGTCCACGAGGATCGTGGCTCCTGGCTCGAGATTGCGGAGATCGAAGAAGACGCCGCGCCCTTGACTTGCGAGGTCGACGTGTGCGGCCAGCACCGCCGATCCTGGCTCACCGGGGGCGGGGCCAAATTTGTACCAACCCACATCGGAGACGCTCTGGGGAACCTCCATGTCACCGTTTGTCTCGACGCCTGATGGTCGAATAGGAGCCTGGACATCGATATCCGGGATTCGTAGCCCCACGGGAACTCGACTGCGCACCTCGGATTGCCGACTGATGGTGAATTGGGGGGCTGATACCGCCGGGCCAATTTCGCCAGGTACCGGGGCGGCCGAAGTCGTCGTGGAAGAGACAGATTGCGCAACGATGGTGCTAGCGGACGTGAGCGCCCGCTCCAACGCGCCGGCATCTCCTGCGCGAGGAGAGGGGCGATTGATCACCCACAGGCCCAGCGATGCGACCAGCACCAGGAACCCGGCGACCACGAGAGCGGTAGAGCTTTTCATCGTTCCTCGAATCATCCCAGAACATGAAGTGGGAGAGGGCTGCCGGTCTGCCCTCTCCCACTCTCAGTTGGGCGTTGTCTCGGATCAGCCGTTCTGGCGGGCGGACTTCACAGTGCCGGCCACCAGCAGCAGAGCTGCTGCGCCCAGAGAAGCGAATAGCCATAACGGGATTCCGCTGCCGAGGTCGCCGCCGGTCCCTGAGGGCACTCCGGTGGGAGGAGTGTGCAGCCCGTCGATGGTTTGAACGGCGAGCTGGAAGTTGCCGGCCGTCAGGTCACCGATGGCATAGACGATTACGTTGGTGCCTTCGGGAATCGTCAACGCGGGTACTTCCGTCACCACGGTCGCGGCGTCGCCTGCCGCCGTCACCTTGACGTTGTAGTCGGCAGCCGGAACATCAGCCACACCCTCGGAGCCGTTCGCCACGTTCGAGAACAGGGCACTGTCGTTGGCCAGGATGTCTACGTTGGGGGCGGCCGCTGTGTGGCGGACCGTCACCCGACCGTTGCCGGCGGCGATGGTGGAGATGTCGTTCACCCACACGCTGATTTTCGGGGCACCGGCACCATCGAGGTTGGCCTCAATGGAGGCATTAGCTCCGGCAGGCAGCGTCACCATCTGGGACAGTACGGGGTCAGATGCGGCATCGGCATCGGCTGCACGAATGTCGATCTGGTAGTCGGCCGCCGGGAGCGTCAATGGGTCGGTAACGGTTCCGTACTCGAAGTCTTCGAGTGTCAGGGCATCGTTTACATAGACGTCGACGGTCAGATCGGGTATACCGTGAACGACTGTCACGGATCCGTCGCTTGCCTGGGCTAGCGCCGTTGCGGGCACTGCCATCAGCATGAGTGCGACGAGGGTCATTATTGCTTTTCGCATGGTCTGCTCCTCTTGGGTTTTCTTGAGCTTCCTCGTCTTTACGTGGCGGAGGCAGTCCCGGATGACCTTTTTTGTGACGAACGTCGCCAGCGGATCAGTGGTCCGGCGCTCGTCGCCACGCACGTCGACCAAGGAGCAACGGGGAAGAGCACCGACCTGGCATGATTTCGTCGCGACCTGCGGCCCGCACCGATTGTTTGTCAACCGCGCGCAGGCTCGGCTACGAAGACTTGATACGTACAAAAAGCCAGAGGAGAGCACCAACAATGACCTCGTTCATCGACAAAGCAATGGACGCGGCCGTCGTACCCGGTTTCACCAACATTGGGTATCACATCCGAAAACGATCATGGCAGCCGGTTGCCGAATCGTTGTCAGGACGAACGGTGGTTGTCACCGGGGCCACCAGCGGTCTCGGAAAAGCGGCCGCGCATGATCTCGCGGCCCTGGGGGCCGACGTGGTCATCGTCGGGCGTAATCCAGACAAGACCAAAGCCGTCCAGGCCGAAGTCGCCGCGGCGACGGGCCGCACGGTCCGCGCCGAGCTGGCGGATCTGAGCCTCATGTCGGAGGTCCGGAACCTGGCCGGACGACTCCTCGCCGGCGAGCCCGCCATTCATGTACTGATCAACAATGCCGGCACCCTCTTTCCCGAGCGCTCGGTCACAGCAGAGGGGATAGAAAGCACGTTGGCCACCAACCTGCTCGGGCACTTCCTGCTCACCAACCTGCTCATTCCCCGCCTGGTGGACTCGGCTCCAGCCCGCGTCATCAACGTGTCCTCCGGCGGTATGTACAGCCAGCGAATCTCGATTTCCAATCTCCAGAACGACCGGGGCGAGTACAAGGGATCAGCGGCGTACGCCCGTACCAAGCGCGGTCAGATCATTCTCACTGAGATGTGGGCCGCGCAGCTCAAAGATCAGGGTGTCGCGGTGAATGCGATGCATCCCGGATGGGCCGACACCCCCGGAGTGGTTCACTCACTGCCGACGTTCTACAAGGTATCCAAACCCTTCCTCCGCCAGCCCGCCGAAGGGGCCGACACGATCGTATGGCTCGCGGCTAGTGACGCGGCGATCGGGCGGACCGGACTGTTCTGGCACGATCGCCGCCCGCGCGCAACGCATAAGACAAAACGAACGGTCGAACGCCCCGAAGCCCGCACAGCCCTGTGGGAGGCACTCAGCGACCTGTCGGGCTAGAGGCAACAAAAGGGAGGCATCCGCACATCCGGGCGGCTCCGAACAACGGGTAATGAGAATTGCAGTAATTGGGTCGGGGATTTCCGGCCTCGGGGCGGCCTGGGCGTTGCACCGCGTTCATGACGTCACAGTGTTCGAGGCTGCCGACCGCCTCGGCGGTCATGCCAACACCGTCGACGTTGATTTTCTGGAAGGACCCGTGTCGGTCGACACCGGGTTCATCGTCTACAACGAAGTCACCTATCCCCACCTGACTTCACTTTTTGCCCACCTGGATGTCGCCACCGAACCGAGCGACATGTCTTTCGCGTTCTCGCTCGATCGCGATTTTGAATACGGCGCCAGCGCCCGCGGCGTCCTTGCTCAGCCGGCCAATCTGGTCCGGCCCCGGTTCCGCCGGATGTTGACCGACATCAACCGCTTCCGCAGGGTGGGGACCAACCTCGATCCGGCTCCAGGCGAATCGATTGGAGAGCTACTCGCTCGGCACGGTTTCACAGAAGGCTTCCGGGACGACTACCTCCTGCCCATGATCGGTGCCATCTGGTCCGCCCGTACCAGGCATGCTGCCGACTACCCCGCAGAGTCGATCCTCCACTTCCTTTCCAATCATGGCCTCATCGAGATCGTTGGCCGACCTCGGTGGCGGACCGTCACCGGCGGCAGTCGCAGCTATGTGCAGAAGTTGGCGGCACCTTTGGCCCGGCGCCTCCGGCTCAATAGCCCCGTATCAGAGGTGGTGCGGACGGCCGACTCGACGGTCGTTCGCAGTGCACACTCTGATGAGCCGTTCGATCATGTGGTATTCGCGACCCATTCCGATCAAGCGCTGCGAATCTTGGGTCAGGGAGCGACTCCACAGGAACGTGAGCTGCTGGGCGCCATAAGGTACGAGCCCAACGAAGCCGTGCTGCACGGGGACGCCGATCTCATGCCGCGGCGCCGGGGAACCTGGTCGAGCTGGAATGCAATGGCGCGTTCCGCGGACCGCTTCGAGCGAGTGGCTGCGGTGACGTACTGGATGAACCGTCTGCAGAACCTGAATAGCCGTCGGTCGCTTTTCGTTTCGCTGAACCCGCTCAGCGAGCCAGAGCCGACGCTGGTCCACGGCCGATACTCGTACTCGCATCCCCAGTTCGATGCCAGAGCCGTGGCGGCCCAGCAGGGCATTGCCGCCATCCAGGGCAAGCACAACACGTGGTTTGCCGGGGCCTATCTCGGATACGGGTTCCATGAAGACGGGCTCCAATCCGGGCTGAACGTTGCCGCCGCGCTCGGCAGCCCGCCGCCGTGGTATCACTCAGTGGTGCCGATGAGTTCGGCCCCAGCCGCAGTCCCCTTGGTGGCGACCCGATGAGTCGCTTCAACTCAGCGCTCTATCAGGGCAGGGTGAGCCATAGCCGTCTCGCTCCGTTTCGGCACAGCTTCGGGTATCGCGTCTTTTACGGAATGTTCGACATC
>Ga0224512_10002746_pt1 | contig 15888 bp, 15 predicted proteins | sample SF_May12_sed_USG_4_FD_169103 | JGI IMG/M metagenome (GOLD analysis project Ga0224512, IMG submission 169103) | Sediment microbial communities from San Francisco Bay, California, United States - SF_May12_sed_USGS_13 | ecosystem: Environmental > Aquatic > Marine > Sediment | place: USA...
ATCTTCGCCGCTTTGATAATGCCACCGGACACGCTGCCAATCTCCGTGTCAGGCGCGTCCGTGAAAAAAGTAAATGTGCCCGACGTGCCGCGCAGATCGGGCGTGCCCATGCCGGACAAGCCTCTCGCACCGGCCTGAATGGGTGGATAATTGACCGGCACCCGGAACATCGTCACCGGAATTCCCGCCGCATCGAGAATCTCCCAGAATGCCTGGCCGTCTCGCAGCAATACAGTTTCTTCAGATGACAACGGAATGCGCCAGCGACCCAGCGCCAATGGGTCACGGTCGCCTTTCTCCACGCGCGCTGACGACAAATACGGCAATAGCGTGTCGCGGTCCAGCGCCACAAAATCGAAAATACCGTGCCCACCGGGATCCATACCGGTAATAAAATTCGACCACGCCACGGGACTCTGCGGGGGCGTACTCGTGCCCAACGGCATAAAACCGCCCTGCCCGGCCAGCTTTTTCAGGTTCGGCGTGTCCCCGTCCCGCATAAACTGCGCCAGCATGACCGGATCCATGCCATCGACCCCGAGAATAATCATCCGTTCGGCTGGCCCATCCTGCTGCGCCGCTGCCGGCAGCGGCAGCGCGGCCATGACGCAACAAATCAGGATCGACCGCAGCTTATTCACGCCGCGACCCCGGCCACGGCCTGCACCGAGGTATCGACCTCGAGCACCTGTCCATTCATGTGCCCCGGCACTTCCACGCCAAACAAGGTCAGGATGGTCGGGGCGAGGTCCATGATTCCCGGGTCATCGGACCTGACCGGATGGGTGGAGAAAATCACGCCCGGCACGAGGCGCGGATCCACACAGTGATCGCCACTCCACGACTTGGTGTTATCAAAGAAGACGGAGGGCATGACCTGCCCCACGGCACCCTGCCAGGAGGCGCGGTAACCGCGGTTGTAGCCAACGATAAGATCGATCCCGGCTTCGGCATACGGACCTTTCGAATGCACATCGGCCACGTCGAAAACGTCGTTGATGGCGACATCTCCGGTCTCTTCATCACGCAGGCCGGTCAGCCCTTCGATGATGGCGCGTTTGACTTCATCGGATTCATCACCGGGCCCGACAATGCCCTGCGATTCCCGGCCTTTTTTATTGATGTACAGGCCGCTCAAGCCAAATGCATAAGCCTTGGTCCGGCTCCAGTCGATATCTTCCAGCCATTCGCCAGTGCCATCCGCGCCACTCTTCAAATACAGGAATCCGTTCTCGAGTAACCAGGTGTTCAGATTGACGCCGCGCCGAAAAGACTGAAAACCGTGATCGGAGATCACCATCAGGCAGTCATCCTTGCCAAGATGCTCCATAGCCCGGCCGACCATGTCATCACAGCGTTCATACATATCGCGGATCGCATTCTTGTGGATCTCGATGTCCTTGCCTCGATTCGCCGGATGGTCCTTGTCGAGGTAGCGATAGAACATATGCTGCACCCGGTCGGTTCCATCAAAAACACAGGCCACCACCCCTTCCTTGGTTTTCTTCAGAGCATTGAAGAACATCTGTTCGCGTTCCTCATGATGATCATTGGCCTGCTTGATGAAGGCTTCCTCATCAATAACCCGTTCATTCAACGCCCATGTGTCTTCGGCCAGCCCCAGCGTCGCAAATTCACCGATCAATTTCGCCAGATAAACCGAATAAAATGTCGGCCACGAGATCGGCAAGGCCGGGTTGCCAGGATCGACGTTGATCGGCGTGACGTACAGACCGAAGTGCGGTGACATCTTGGTAATGTAAAAACGCACAATGCCATGCACCTTTATACCCGGCATCGGCTTATACACGATCTGAATCCACGGTGAGTATTCGCGCTCCTGCAGCCGAACGCGCCGTCCACCGATTTTCAGCAAACCCTCGCCCTTCGCCTTATCGACCTTGATGCTGAACGGCAGCTCCATGGCTCCGTGCTCGACGTTCATCGAATTGGCGGGCCCGGGTAAAGACGCATTGATCATGTCATTGCCGTCGATATTGACCAGCAGCCTCAATCCACCGGTCGATTCCGGCGCCGCTTCGGTCACCCCTGCTTCATCCGGGCAGGTCGTGTAGTAAGTGAATGAACCCTGCGTGCCGCGCAAGTCCGGCACGCACATCGCGGACAACATCGCGCCGGCAAACTTTTCGGGCGGAAAGGTCAGCGGTACGCGAAGCACATTACAGGGAATGCCGTGGTCGCCCAGGATAGTCCAGAACGCCCGGCTTTTACGCATCGCACGTATTAACGGTTTACCCAGCGGGATAATCCAGTTTCCCACGCGCATGGTGCGCCGCGGTTCAGAAATCTGTGAGCTCGATAAGGTGGGCTTGTAAGTCTTAAGATCGCGATCGAGGAAATCAAAAATATTGTGGCGGGATGGATCAACTCCGGTCATGAATGAAGACCAGGCAACCGGAGAAATCGAAGGATAAGTCGTGCGCAAGCGCTCAAAAGAACCCTGCCGGGCGAGCCGCTCAAGATTTGGCAGCCGCCCCTCTGCTATCCACTTCTCGGCCAGGCCGGGATCGAGACCATCCAGGCCAATCACCACGATTCGATTGATACGCGATTTCTGCAGTGCCTTGCGCCGCCGCGCTTTTCGAATGACATAGCGAAACGGCCAGATCAACAGCGACAGTGCGCCGGCAAAAAATGCCAGAAACACCGCAAAGAACGAGCCAAGCACGGCAAACCCGGCGCCGGGCCCGACGTAGGCCGAGGCTACTTCAGGCAGGCATATCGCGATACCAATGAGCAGCGATACTTTTCTGCTATACCTACCAATTCCGGTTTTCACTGGCGTGTTTTTCCGTCCACCCAATTTAATACACTCAACAAATAACTGTCCTAGTCTGACGGTTGGCCAAACTGCTCTTTTCGATTGCGATAAAGGCGGCGATCAACGACCGCGGCCATGGCCTGAATATTCAAATTGCCGCCAAGAAATCGATTGATTCGCCCGGCCGCATTTTCCGGGTCGTCTAAAACTTCAGTATAGGCCAATTCGAGCATCTCAAGATTTGGCTTGCGCCGCACCAGGAATCTGACATTCACGAGATGTTTACGATACAGCGCAATCGCCTTCCCGTCTTCGACAGGGTTCGCTTCCTCCTGACGTTTGAGCATAATATTCTGCGATGCGATAATTTCCTGCAGATCCCGTCGCGCAAAGATAATTCGATAAAAATTGTCGTCGGGAAGTTCTTTCAGTAAATGAGAAATCACCTTGACTGACTTACCCCGGGCCTCCGTAAGCCAGGACTTGTCGTTCGTCTCAGCCAAATCCTTGACCTTCTCAAATTCAAAATACCCTTTTGGATTGTCTTCATCAGCTTCACGCACATGATCAGACAAGATCGGCAGATCTCCGGCTTCCAGCATACTCATCACCATCGATGTACCAGACCGCGGCAGCCCCGAAACGACCACGACATCTTCTCCATACTTCCATTTGCGGAAGAATCTGGTAACCGGATCAAGCATTCATTCACCCATCGCGACTAAACCAGCGCGCATCATATGTTGGCCGGATATAAAGAGCGAACAGATCTGAAACGAATCAATCCCTGCAGTCCGGCTCCATGAAGCACCAACCGATTTCGGGAATCTCACTTTTAAGCTTTCGTTCAAGGGCATTGATTCGGACGACGGCTTCCTCGATGCTCAGATCGGGGCGCATCTTGATTTTCGCAGCCAGCATGAACTTTGGCCCAAGCTGCAAGGTGATCGTATTCAGCAGTAGATCGATATCCGGATCCGCGTCGATGATCTTCTCAATCAGCGCCTTCAGATCAGGCTCTGCTGACCGGCCGACGAGCAATGACTTAATTCTGATCGCTACGAAAACAGAAACAACAATCAAGACGATGCCAATGGAGATAGACCCCAAAGCATCATAAAACGGATCTCCGGTCAAACCCGACCAGCCAAGAAAAACGAATGCGAGCACCAGTCCCGCCAGGGCGGCGATATCCTCTCCCAGCACGACCACCAGCTCTGCATTGCGCGTGGTTCGCAGCCAGTCGCGCAGGCTTTTCGTCGCTCGAATCCTGCGGATCTGACCCAGCGCGCCCAATAAGCTCAAAGACTCCAGCACGATCGCCACGGCCAGGATTAGCAGGCCAACCCAGATCTGCTGCAGTGGCTCGGGCTGCTGCAGTTTATGAATACCCTCGTAAATCGAAAAGATGCCCCCGAGGCTGAACAACATGATTGCGACGATAAACGCCCAGAAATAGCTAAGCTTTCCATAGCCCAGGGGATGCTTTTCATCGGCTGGCCGCTGCGACTGCGAAAGACCCAGAAACAGCAGCACCTGGTTGCCGGTGTCGGCATACGAGTGGATCGCCTCTGCGAGCATGCTGCCGGAACCCGTAAACCAGGCCCCCCAAGTCTTGGCTATGGCAATGCCGAAATTCGCGACCAGCGCGAATAGAATCGCTTTTGCGGATGCTTCCTGCTGTGACACTTAATAAAATTGGCCCAAAAGAGACCGTGGACGGAGCAGTACCAAACGGCGGCCGATCATAGCATGGCCTATTGCGGTGCTTCGAGTGTGCCATCATTGTGTAGGCGCCGCTGCAGATATCTGGAGACGTACCAATGGCCGGCACAAACCCGTCGAAGGAAGACATCGCCGAACTGGCAAAGCGCCTGGGAATTTCCAATATTCGCCGGCATATATTCCTGTGCTGCGATCAAACCAAGCCAGAATGCTCGATGAAAGACGCAAGCCTCGAGTCGTGGAACTATCTCAAGAAACGCCTGACTAAACTACGCCTGACTGGTGCGGGTGGCATATATCGCACCAAGGCCAATTGCCTGCAGATTTGCAGACAGGGTCCGGTCGCGGTCGTTTATCCGGAAGGTATCTGGTACCGGTCCTGCACGCCTGAGGTCCTCGAACGCATCATCCAGGAGCACCTGATTGGCGGACATCCAGTCGCAGAATACATTATTGCGAGCCAGCCCCCGCCGTAAAGATAGTTTCCGCTCGAAAAGTTTTTCTTCACTAAATCAGGACAAAACCAGCAGATTAATCACTCGGTTCTGCTCGCGTCAGATGTCATCGTCACTATTTCGCTCGACGGGGTAACTGATATGACCAGAAGGCGCTTGCTCGGCTTGTTCTTTGTTTTTTCGCCCGCTATAAACGCGAGAGATCAGAAGTTAACTAAAAAGCAATGCGATGCGCTGGATAAGCAGATGAAAAGAATCCAGTCACGCTTGCGGCAGGGCTACTCGGCGCGCCAAGGCCGAAAGTACAAGGCCCGGATGCGGGACCTGCAGCTACGGCGATTCCGGCACTGTCGTTAGCGGCGCAGGTGGCACGGAAGAAAACGGGGACAGGCACCTTTTTTCTGTGATGAGCTGAATGTTTGCGACCGTCTCCGAAAAAAAGGGGCCAGTCCCCTTTCGCGAGACTACCCAAACGAACGAATGCGGGTCACAAATGCGGATTGAAGGTCCGGCATCCTGAGACAATCAGACCATAGGCAAACCCCGACACGGGACCCAGGCAGGACTGCATTTCAGGACGCCGGACACAAACCTTGAATTCAGACGAGAGTCGCTTGCGACAATCGGGTGAGGATGTCAAAGGAAAACGGTCAGACCAAAAAACCGACTTTATTTAGGATATCTGTCTTTTTATCGGTTCAAAACCGGAGTCCAGCGAGACGGCCGAAGTATATACAACTCCGCCACCGCCGCATCCCTGTTTCGACATTAAAAGCCTATTAGTGAGGTTATGTCAAACTAAGTGATCGTATCTCATTGAAAGATCAGTAATTGACTGGTCAGCCCGGATTGCGGCATCGCCGCATAAACGGTTCTCAACGCAATGCTTGCGCACCCTGGGGCAGCCAAATCTTCTTAACAACACCTTTTCGCGGACGGCGCCTGCAGCTCGTCGAACGGCACTCTGGCGCCCGATTCCGGGTACATGCCAGCGTGATTGCACCTGTCGCCGCGGAACTCGAAATAAGGCGCAAATCGGCTTTCGGCCAGCATCATGTAAGTATTGCCGCTGACCACCTCGGTTTTGCCCGCCTCGAAGATATGGTGCTTATCCAGCACCAGGCGATCCGAATAATGAGGGATATTGCCCAGATAGCGAACCTTCTGCTGATAGTCTTCACCACCGGGCTCCAGGTTAGCCAACTTGAACAACCGGTACGTTGCAGAACAAAAACGAATGTCGCCGACCTTTTGCCGCAAAGTCGGCGCTTCGATGGTCAGGGGCCGATCTGTCACGAGGCGCGGATCAGCAAAACCCGTCATCCTCGCCAATTCAAGAAAGTCATTCCAGTAAAAAGCGCCGGACAAGCATTCCGTGTATAGCTCCGGATCCATTGTTAATGCATCGGGCACACGACGGTCCGAATAGACATCGGCAAAGTACATTTCGCCACCGGCCTTTAACAGCCGATAGGCCTGGTCCAGCACGGCACGCTTGTCGCTTGCGAGGTTAATGACGCAATTGGACACGATAAGGTCGAAGCGGCCGTCTTCGAGATCGGTTTCGTCGAGACGTTCGATATCCGCATGGATGAATTCAACGTTGGAGTGCGCATAGCCAAATTGCGCGGCATGATAGTCACGATGCGATCGCGCGACTTGCAACTGCTCGGGCGTCATGTCGACGCCGACCACGCGCCCCCGGTCTCCAACGAGACGGGAAAGCACATAACAATCACGGCCCGCGCCGCAACCCAGGTCCAGTATCTGCAAGCCTTCCAATGCTTCCGGCAGAATCAGGCCACAACCGTAGTAACGATCGCGCACATCAGCATGTATCTGCGCGATGACGTCGCTGACATACGACGGTATATCCTCGATCGTGCAGCACGCATTTGTCTTCAGATCAGCGGATGACTGCAGGACCTCGCCGTAATAGAGTTGAACTTTATCGCGCATTCAGCACTGCTCCTTCAAGGTGTCTTCGTGCCCTGGTCTGCTGACTCTATCATCCCTATTATGATTACAAATACCACCAACAGTTCAAACCGATGACGACTACGCTGGTTTTATTCTGCCGCCGTCCACAGCCGGGCATCGGGAAAAAGCGTATTGCCGCTGACCTCGGCACAACCAAAACATCGGTGCTGTCTGAGTATCTGCTCGCCACTGCCCTGGAAGATGCCCACCACTGGACCGGACCGGTCGTACTTGCTCCGGCAACCGAGAATGATACGGCTTGGGCCCGCGAGCTGCTCGACCGGCCATGCGACGTCATCGGCCAGCCAGAAGGCAACTTAGGCGCACGCATCAATGCGGTGGATCGCGAACTGCGGCAGACCGGTCACACACAACTTATCTACGTTGGCAGTGATTCGCCCATTCTGGATGCGGATTATTTTGCCCGTGCGGTGGCGGCTTTGAGTACCCACGACGCCGTCCTGGGACCCGCGGATGACGGCGGTGTGACGCTGATGGGCTCCCGCCGGGCCTGGCCCCGGCTGGCTGGCCTGCCATGGAGCAGCGCCGAACTTGGCCATGCGTTGGAACTGATCTGTATCAATGCAGGTCTGACGGTTTATAGTCTCGAGCGGCGCTATGACATTGATCGCGCCGATGATTTACCCAGACTGTACCGAGATCTTCGTCATGACCAACGACCAGCGCGACAGCGACTTCGTAAATGGCTGGCTGAAACAGGCCTTCGATAAATGCGGGGAGCCGATGCAGAAGGCAGATGCGTAACGATGTCATTATAAGTGTCGTGATACCAGTACTGGGTGACCTGGACGCCCTGACGCAAATCCTTGAGCATCTAAGATCATTGGCCAGCGTGCCGAACGAAATTATCGTCGTCGACGGCGCCAACGACCGGCATTGCGAGGGTCTATGCGCCGATCATGACTGCGTTTATCTAAGTACAGCGCCTGGTCGTGGACATCAGCTCGATGCCGGCGCCAGCCGTGCGAGCGGCCATGTTATCTGGTTCCTCCATGCGGACTCCCGCCCGCCGATCTCGGCAGTCGACAGGATTCGCGGCGCGATTAGCGACGGCGCAATCGGTGGCTATTTTCGGTTTCAATTCACCGGGACCCCGACCTGGTATAAACGACTGCTCGCCTGGCTGATCAATCTGCGGTCCCGGATCGGTGTGCCATATGGTGACCAAGGCCTGTTTATTCGCCGCTCGCAGTATTTCAAGTTCGGCGGCTTCGCAGATACGCCGTTGTTCGAAGAGGTGCCCCTGGTCAAGGCCGCGCGGCGCAACGGACACTTTGTGCAGCTCGCCGTTGCCATCGGCGTATCCCCGCGGCGTTGGGAACGCGACGGCTGGTTACGCCGTACTCTCGCAAACCGGATGCTTGCGCTGGGCTATACAGTGGGCATGTCGCCGGCAAAACTTGCCCGCCATTACCAATCCGGGCAATCATCGGCCGGCAAATGATCTACCCGGCACATAAGGACGGTGCGCTATGTTGATGCGCAAAACCATTCCGAGGGATCCGAGCTGGTTTACCACGACGGCCGGCGAGCCACGCGGATACATCCAACCACACACGTTGGACGAACTCTGGTTTCACACCGGTACTGCCTGCAACCTTGAATGTCCGTTCTGCCTGGAAGGCTCGAAGCCCGGCGATAACCGCCTGAACAGAATTGTACTGGCCGACGCGAAACCGTTCATGGACGAAGCGGTCTCGATTGGCGTACGACAATTTTCCTTCACCGGCGGCGAACCCTTCATCGTGAAGGACTTCGTCAATATCCTGCAATATGCCGCGTCGCTGCGCCCATGCCTCGTACTTACTAACGGAACCGATCCAGTGCTGAAGCGCCTGCATCATATCGAGCGCCTCGTCGGCTCGCATCATCCGATTTCGTTTCGAATTAGCCTCGATTACCCCGATAAGGAACGTCACGACAAAGGGCGCGGCGCCGGAAATTTTGCAAAAGCAATCAAAGGCTTACAAAGCCTTTCCCGAATGGGATTTCCGATCTCGGTGGCCCGGCAGATGGAAAGCGACGAAGACAGCGCTGCAGTCGATCGAGAGTATCGGTCACTGCTGGCAGCTCATAATCTGCCTGAAGATTTGCGCATCGTTGCCTTTCCGGATTTCGATATTCCCGAATCGAAGCGCGATGTCCCGGAAGTTACCGAGACTTGCATGACACGATATCAGACTGAAGCGGACCGACGCGCCTTCATGTGTGCATTTAGCAAAATGGTGATCAAACGAAATGGCGTGATGCGCGTTTATGCGTGCACTCTCGTAGACGATGATCCGGAATTTGACTTGGGTGGTTCGCTGCGAGAAGCTCAGACAGAGCGCATATTGTTGCGGCATCACCGCTGTCATACCTGTTTTGCGTTCGGTTCCTCGTGCAGCGAGCTTTAGAACACCAGCGTCCTACGCCGGAAAGAAATCGATCGGCTTGGTCGTCGTGACCGGGGCGACATCCTTCTCCAGAAACCGGAAAAGCTTGACGCGCTGAATCAGCTTGCGCTGCAGCTCCTCGTCGTCGAGCTCGCTGGAAATGACCTCGCAGAACGACACGGCGCCTGACGGTTCGATGGTCATCTTCAGGACCAATTTACCCTGCAGCGTCGAATCGCGGCGCAATGCCCGGTTATAGAGAGCATAAATAGCGCCCTTGTTCTTATCGAAGACCATTTCGATCTCCTCACGACTGCGCGCCGGCCGGTCTCCGGCGCGCGGACGCTGCACACCGGTGTCGCCTCCAAGGCCCGCCACGGTGCTGGAGACTTCGGTCGTGCTGTGCCCGGCCAGTCCTGCGCCGCCGGTGTTGCGACTCATACCCGCTGTATTGATACCACCACTGGATTTTCCGGCTTTCGACGTGATCAGCGAGCGCTCCGTGCGGGCTGCCTCCCCGGCCGCACCCGCAAGCTGTCGATCGGCCGTGACGCTGGCGACGGCCTGGTTATCACGCAGCTCCGCCAGATCATCGGCGAACGGCAATAACCCGGCGACCGATGCTTTCTCGCGCGCTTTCTCGGCGCGATCGACCAGCTCCGGCTCGGGCGTGACGATCGGCTCCGGCTCTGGCTTCTGCTGCTCTACAATTTTAGGTTCGAGCTTCGGCTCCTCGGGCGCCGGCTGCACAACCGGCGGTGGCGGCAATGGCGTGGTCTTTTCGATCAGCAGTTGGGCAAACCGGGGCGGTACTTTGTCGATCTGATCCCGCTCACTCTTCGGTATCGGCAACAACGACATAACAATGCTCAACACGAGTACCGCAATACCCACCTGCTTGAAGATCTTGCGCAGACGTTCATCTTCCTCGCGACCCGGCTCCCAGGGCAAGTCATAGATGCGATAGAAAGCGATCATGTGAAACTACCCTCTTGCTGCCGCGTCGCTCGCGGTGGCCTGTTGGGCCGGCGCTCGTTGCAATACGGCCAGCGATATCTGCCCGTAATCGGCGGCCGTGCAGGTCGCCATGACGCGCTTTAACAGCCTGTAAGGCAGCGCCTTGTCGCCCATGATCGTGACCTCACGATCGGCGATATCGGCCACGGCATCTCTGCGCAGAACTCTGTCGGTCTGATTTTGCAGAGCAGTTTTTAAACCCGTGATAACCAGTTCATCCTGTCTTATGACATCGGCAACGTTGGCCACCACCCTGCCCTGCACCAGAATTTGCTCATCAGTCACCATGATGACGACGGTTTCCCGAGATTTCTGCTTGGCGACCGACTCCGGCAATTCGAGGTCTTTGGCATTAGGCAAAACTTCGACTTGCTGCGAATTCACCAGCAAGAAAAACACCAGGATGGTAAAAATATCCATCAACGACACGAGGTTCAGTGCAACGGTACGCTTGCCCTTCTTGTTGCGACGGGCCATGCGCTTGGCACGATCTGACATCTTCACGAGCTATCCCTCCCGCGCCAATGCTGGAGCATCGCCAATCGAAATTTCCGGGAAAAGCTCAGCCTGGACGGATTCGCCGTCGCTTTCAGCCTCGTAGACCCGAACCACGTCCATGACCTGCACGAGCACCTCGTACGACACATCGGCTTCCAGCAGAATCGTCGCATCGAGCTTGTCCGGAAACCTTGCTTTGACTTGTTTCAGATACTCGCCGAGCGCCAACAAGTCATAGCCCGTTTCGGTTTTGGGGAAACCCGTCAACAAGCCCGCATTCCGCTCACCGACCTCCAAACGATCGCCGCGCACGGTGACCTCGAGCTGCATCGTTTCAGGCTCGGCATCGATCTGATCTGTCGAGGAAGGCAGATTCAGCTCGAGTATCGCAACCTGAGAAAATACAGCGGTCATCAGCAGAAACGGCACCAGTATCACCATCAAATTCATGAAGGCGGTGATATTCAGCTCCGCCGTTTCGTGACGGTGGTGGCTGCGCCAGTGCCGGGTCATGCGGCTTGCGCCTCCCGGCGACGCTCATCGACGGCGTTCAAGAATTTCACCGACACCATCTCGAGGCTGTCGACGATCTCGGTCGTCTTGCTCTGCAGAACCGTGTGCACCAGCAACAAAGGAATGGCGACCATCAGACCGAACGCCGTGGTATTCATCGCCACCGAGATACTGGCCGACAACAAATCCGCTTTTTCCGCCGGGTTTGCGGCGGAGACCGCCGTAAAAGCCCGAATCAGACCGATGATGGTGCCAAGCAGACCCAGCAGGGTGGCTATATTCGCGAATGTTGCAAGGTAATGCGTGCGTTTTTCCAAACGCGGCATGACTTCCATCAGGCTTTCTTCCATGGCGTTTTCGACGTCATCGCGACGGGCCGCCGACTTAATGCGATAAAGTCCATAAGTCAAAATGGTGCCGATCGCACTTTTCGACTTTGACGTCACAGAGACGGCCTCCTGAAACTTGCCGGCCTTGATAAACGGCGTAATCTTTTTCCAGACCATCCGGTTACTCAGGCTCGTCTTGCTCAGGTACACGTAGCGCTCGATCGATATCGCCAGTCCCAACGCTAAAACAACAACGATGGGATACATAAAGACCCCACCACTTTGAAAGAAGCTTACTATGCTTGAAAACACGTCCATTGCCCCTCAACCTCCTCGATAAAAAACACAGCTCTGTTTACATAATCCTTCGACAAATGACCCGAATCTCCGGCTACTCCGCCGGCGCCCCTTCGGTATCCGTATACAATTGATCGAAATAGTTCGTTTGTCGGCGAAATACATCACGGTCTACGGGTGCCAATACCTCGTCGATCAAACTATTTACCGGCTTTCCGACAAGGTTCCCCATAGCCGGGTCCTTCCATGGCACGATATACAGCACGCGGGGCAATTCCTGGTTGCCGCGGATCGATGTGGTGTCCAACTGCAAGCGGTCGGTCGACATCGGCCGGCTGGCGGCTGGTGTCGTGGTGACGGCCGGATCGACGACCTCCGATACCGCCGACTCATCCGCGCGGGCCGCCAAAGCAATAAGCGCCATCATCGCGCTGCGCACAAAAACCTGCCGTATCCTGTTCATGATGATTCCCGGACCCCGGCAGCCCGCTCCGGCTGATCGATGCGACGCTGCAAGTCGATGATCCATTTATTGACGACGTCTTTACCGTCCGTATCCGGTTTGCGTTGCAGGTAATCCTGGTAATAACGCAGCGCCAATTCGGAGCGACCTTGATAAAGGTCATACAGCACGCCCAAATTGAAGTAGGCCAATGCGAATTCGGGATCCGCTGCAATCGCATTCAAATACGACTGCTCGGCTTCGGCAAACCTGCCTTGCCGGCGTTGCAGGATGCCGAGCTCGTTATATGCCGATGCACACGAAGAGCAGACCGCAACGGCGCGTTGCAAGGCCTCTTCGGCTGCATCCGGCCGGCCATTGCGGCCGTGAATGATGCCAAGATTGATCGACGGGCCGGCATATTCCGGATATGCGTTACGTAATTTCTCCAGTTCCTGCATCGCCCGTGTATCGTCACCCGCATCCATGTAACCCAGGGCCCGCGCGTAGCTATTGGTGGCCGCTGATGGATAAATAGATTCTGCGTTCTCAGCCGGCTGCGAGCCTTGCAAGTCAGCCGAGCCGCACGCGGCAAGCATCATCAGCACTGCCGACAATGAAATTGTCCTGATCAGAACACCCTGACTAATCGAGTTGCCCAACAAGTGTTTCACTCCTTTCAGATTTCGCATATCGCGCCGGCATCAGCTCAGCCAGTCGCGAAAAACTTTTTCTCACCCAGTCGTCGTAAATACCATCGGCTGTGCGCATCACATTGGCTTTAAAAATATCGATCGCCTGTTCTTCAAATGGAAATGCCTGCTCTTCCAGCAAGATGTCATACTGCTCGACTTCCTCATCGGTCAGAGATTCCGGCCGTTCAGAGTTCATCAGGCTGCGGCTGAGCTGGTAATACAGTTCGGCAATTTCGAACGTCGCCGCTGTAGTGACCTCGGCGACGCCGTAGTCAGCAGTGGCGCCATAGGCAGACAGCGCTGTCTCCATGCGCGTCTTCTTCAGCTTCAGGCTGTCCTGCAAGGGAATGGTCAGGCTGACCGCCAGGAATGCATCCCGCAGTGGCGCGGCCAACTCGAGCGAAGCCCTTGCGCCAAGGGTGCGGCTGCGCTCGGTGCGCGCGGCGCCGGCGTCCCGATCGGCCGCGACTATCGATGTCAGCCACTTGCGGCGGTCGGCATAATCGTCGGCCGCCCTGGCGAGGTCCGCCAGGTGTTGCCGCGCTTCGATCGAGTCACCGAGTGGCTCCGGGTAGCGCGCGACGATTTCGGCATAGACCCGCCGCTGGTCAGCGACGGCATTCATTTCTGCATATAAATCAACGGCTTGCCACAAGGCCTCCCGATGCAACTCGGCATCGACACCCGTCAGCGCTGCAACGCGTTCGTATTCAACCGCCGCTTGTCCTTTTTGACCCGCGGCCTGTCGGGCGACCGCGAGTTTCTGCGTCACATCGTCGTTGAAGGCGTGGCCGGGAAACTCAGCACGAAATCTTTCCAGCACTGCGATGGATTCCGGCCACTGTTCGCTGGTGATCAACAGTGCCGCTGCGTCGAATATTGCATTGGGTAAGACATCAGAATTGGGCACCACGTCCGCGACGCGCAAATACTGCACGACTGCATCGTCGCTATTACCCGCAGCCTGTGCCTGCTCGGCTTGTTGATAAATCGACGCGGCGATACGTTCTTCAATTTCATTGCGGCTGGTGGTCTCCGCAATCGGCAGACCCAGCAGTCGCTGGTATGCCTGTTCAGCCTTGGCAAATGCCTGCAAATCAAATTGCGCGTGGGCAATGACCGTCCACGCGGTGCGCTCCAGTTCCATGTTCGCAGGTGGCTGTAAGGTAACGACCAGGCCTGCGATTTGTATGGCTCGTTCCCGATTACCGTCGCTGAATAACTCCTCGGCAACCGTCGTTAGCACTGCCGCAGACTGTTCGTGCTCCGGAAATACCCGGGCAAATCGCAATGCATAATCGGTGGTTGTCGTGCCCCATGCGACTTTTTCTTCGCCGACCAGGCCGTCGCCGAATTTACGCGCGGACACCAGGCCCGCAAACCCGGCTTCTGCAGCTTTTTCGTGCCACCCATAATCATAAGCCGTGCGCTCATATTCTTCTGTCGCGAGGTCATAGCGCTCCAGTACATAAAGAATCTCCGCCAGCAGAAAATTCCGTTGCGCCGATTCCGGATCCTGCGGGAAATAGTCGAGAAATCGCCGGTACCAGTTGGCGGCTCGCTCGTATGCCTGCGGGTCTTTCGTTTCCTGTGCCTGGGCGTGGTCGTAACTTGCCAAATCGGTTAGATTCTCTTTCAGATGCGTGACGACTTCAGGCCAGTCGGCGACTTGACGATCGAGCCAGAATGGGCTCTGCAAGCCGTAGAACTCAACGTATTCCTGTTTCGCTTCGAGCACCAGGCTCGGAAATTTTCCGAGCGTATACGCCGCGATGACCCGCTCCTGCAATGCGGGCGCGTGAGCATCTGTTGGATTGTGGGCTATAAAATCCGCATAGGTTCGTGCCGCATCAATGTAACGTTCCTTGTCGAGATACAGATCGCCGAGACCCGCATACAACAAATTCGCATAAGAAATGTCGCCGCGCCGCGTCAGCAGTTCACTTAGCGTGGCGGAGCCATCCAGGTAGGAAAAACTAATACTCAATACGCGGAACGAATCATCGACGAGTTCACGTTCCGGGCGGGACATCTGTTCGAGAACATCGATGTCGTCCATACCATCGACGCTGGCCAGTTTAATATCGAGTAAATCCATAAAGGAGTCGAAACTCTCTTCATGCCGACTCTGCTTGAACAACGCCCACCCATGCTTGTATAGCGCCTGCTCGTAAAATGAAGACTGCACGCCTTTGGAAATTACCGCTGCATAGGCAGATCCAGCTTCGGCAAATTTTTTACCTACGAATAGTATTTCGCCGCGGCGGAACTGCGCTTCGTCAAAATACAGGCTGTCGGGGTAATGCGTAACGAAGTTATCCAGAGTTTGCATTGCCAGCGCTTGTTCGCCTGTGACTTCATAGGCGCGGGCCAGCTGATACATAATTTTGTCGCGGTCTGGATAGTTCGGGTTTTCGGCGAGCAATGCTTTGTAAAGGGCGATCGCCTCTTGATAGAAGGCCGCAGCATCGTTCGCGACACCGTCCAAATCTTTCGTCTCACCCGCCTCGAGGTTCAGATCGCCCAGCCGGCGCATCGCTTCCATTTGCAGCGTCGGGTAGTCGGCGGACATTTTCAGAAATAATCGATATTGCTCGCGCGCCAATGCAGCACTGTCGCTGGCTTGCGGCGTGGCGAGCAACTCCGGCTCGCGCCGTTCCAGGCTGCGGATGGTGTCCTGCCGGTCAGCTTTCTCATCGCCACCGAAAGGCCAGAGACCGCCCATGACAGCCAAGCCGAGCAGCGTTACGGAGGCCATT
>Ga0224512_10002747_pt1 | contig 15882 bp, 14 predicted proteins | sample SF_May12_sed_USG_4_FD_169103 | JGI IMG/M metagenome (GOLD analysis project Ga0224512, IMG submission 169103) | Sediment microbial communities from San Francisco Bay, California, United States - SF_May12_sed_USGS_13 | ecosystem: Environmental > Aquatic > Marine > Sediment | place: USA...
GGGGACCGTGTGGTGTTTCACCAGGGAGACGACGAAATCGCTCCGGGTGTCAGCGTGCACCACATCGCCGGACACACGAGAGGCCTGCAGTCCGTCCGGGTAAACACCGAGCGCGGCTTTGTCGTGGTCGCGTCGGATGCCGCTCACTACTATGAAAACCTGGAAAAAGAGACGCCCTTCGCAACGCTGGAAAATATGTATCTGATGCTCGAGGGCTATCGCCGTGTGCGTGCCCTGGCGGGCTCGGACACACATCTCGTTCCGGGGCATGATCCTAAAGTGCTCGAACGCTACCCGGCGCCGTCCAAGGCGCTGGAAGGTATTGTCGCTCGTCTGGATCTCGCTCCGCTGGCCTGATCTCGGTTCCTACCGCAACTTCCGTTACATTTCTTGGCCGATCTAAAGATGGCCGATCCGTGGCCGTAAACGTTATTCGGGCGGAACGCCGGCGCTACCGTTCCCGCAAGGAAGCCGAGATAGGACGCCCGACAGCTTTTACTTTCGGAGATAAATGCTGGCGCGCTTTGCACCGCCGCCGTTTGGCTGGTCGTGCATTTGCTTAGCGCTACGAAAGTGGAAAACCGGAAAAGTCGCCTGGATCAGCACGGCCCTTTTTGTAGCTCGCGAACGCGGCCCTCAAGCGTTTCGACGCACGCAATTGCGGCCGTCGGTCTTGGCCTGGTAAAGGGCGGCATCCGCGTCGGCTAGAAGGCGGTCGCCTACGCGCTCGAGCTCCTCGACGTCACGGGCCGGGACGACGCTTGCAACCCCCACGGATATCGTAGCCTCGACGGCTAGGTCATCACTTACCTGGATGGCGTTGCGCGAGACCACTTCGCGTATGCGCTCGCCCAGTGTCATGGCCACCTCGGTGGAGGTTCCCGGTAGGAGAACGGCGAACTCTTCTCCGCCGAAGCGCGCGTCCACGTCGTTGGCGCGGATCTGAGATAAAATACGGCGGGCAATTTCTCGCAGCACGCTGTCCCCAACCAAATGACCGTGTTCGTCGTTGACGCGCTTGAAATGATCGGCGTCCAGAATCAGGCATGCCAGTGGACTTTGGCTTCGCTGCGCGCTGGCGAGCTCGCCGCGCAGTCGGTCCTGGAGATAACGCCGGTTGTGCATTCCGGTGAGCACGTCGGTAATTCCGCTGCGCACCAGCCGTGCCCGGTTGACCGCGTTCTCCATGCAAAACGAGGCAATGGTCGCCAAGTTGTGAAGAAAATCCGTCGCGTGCTCCCGGGTGAAGCGCTCTGGATCTGCGCTGCCAAAATTAAGACTGCCCACGAGTTTCTGCTGCCGAAGTAGCGGCATCAGCGCAACGCTTCCGAGCTTTTTTACGTGGGGAAAGAGTCGGCGGTGAGTGCCTCGCTTGTAGGGCCCGAGCTGTGGCTGACTGAAAGATTCGGTTACCGGCATGAGGTCTTTCACGGCGTCCACGAACCGGAGCCCGAATACGCTGTCCGGACTTATTCCGTCGCTCCACAAAAGATGACGTACTTCGTGGCAGGGATCGCATATCGACAGGCTGACGGCTTCGAGTCGATAAGAGTGCTCTAGTCCATAGGTGAGCAAGCGGAGCAGCTCGCCCAACGAGTCCGCTTCCAACAGCTTCATTTCGCGTGCCTGCGAGCTCTTTAATATGGCCTCATTCTTGGCTGCTTCCTCAGTGAGTGCAGCCAGGCGCTGCTCGAGCTCGCGAACTCTGGATTCGAGATCCATCTCCACAACGAAATCGCGCTGATTCATGCATTAACCGTAGCAGAAAGTTTCGAGATGCTCGTGGCAGGATTAGAGAAGAAAAAGGGTCGAAGTGGGACAAGAAATGTCGTATCGGCGCCCTAACGGCTGGGCGCGTAAGCAATGGGACTAGGAGGGATCCAGAGGGCGCGCGAAAAGAAGCGCGTCAATACCAATGCTGAATCAGGCCGGTTCTGGCTGCCCTGCGTTTTTTTGCCAGCGATAGACCCGCATGGGCGGAATATTTAAAAGCTCCACCGATACCTGCGCCGGACCGAAGATGGGGCGGCTCAGGCTCTCGACCCGGTCGCGCAGCTGATAGGCGACGAAACGTCCTTGCGGCGCCAGGGCATCGAAGACGGAACGAAGAATTTTCTCGCCGTGATCCCGCTTGAGCGTGGAGAAGGGGATCCCTGAAAGCACCACGTCGGGCGCACCCAGGCCGTATTCTTCGATGACCTGCTCGAGATCGAGGGCATTGCCCGCATGAACAATCAGCCTGGGGTCACCAATTTTTCGCAGTATGGGCAGAAAGTCCGGGCTTAATTCAATGGCGATCAGCGTGGCGTCGGGTCGCATTGCTTTGAGCAGTTTGCGCGTGGTTCCCCCCGTGCCAGGTCCGAGCTCTATCACGGTGCGCGCTTCGGCCACCTGGGTGAGATCCACCAGCCGCTGCTCTAGAAACCTGGAGCTCGGAACGATCGAGCCCACCTGCTGGGGTTCCTTGAGGAAACCCTGCAGAAACGCGATGCGGCTATCCTGAAACTTCCGGCGCTTATTGTTTTTTTCTGTCATAGAATTCTGAATAAGAGCTAGGACTTAGTCTACAGCTATCCTTGCCGCGCCGACGCGTTGGAAGTAATGGCTGCTGATCCAGCCCCCCCGGACATGGCCAGTATGGAGATTTTTACCGTAAGTCGCGCGGTAAAAAAAGCCGAATAAAGAGGTTTATCTTAAAACACCCTGGGGCTTCGGATCTCATGCGTTGCATCCTAACTTCGTGACACGGACGAATCGGTAAAAAGCCTGCTTGTAAATCAAACCGTTACGCCATATTCCTGCTGCTTTCGCCTCACCGGGAGTCGAATTCAAAGGTCAAAGTCCGGATGACGTCACCCGGTCCCATGTGTTGCCCGTCTCGCACGTCTACATGGCGCCGGCGCCCATGTGATACCTATTTGTCGGCAAGGCGCGCATTGGGGCTTACTCGGGCCGGCTGGCGGCCTGGCTGCTGGATCACAAATTCGACCGTTATGGCGCCGTAAATCGTAGCGGTGGAAGCCAGCGGTGGAGTTTTTGGTGGACCCTCAAGCCGGCTGACCGCCGCTCAAGCGTCTGAGTCTTAAAAACGCCCGCCTGGTCTTGGGCCCATAGGTGAGGTAGTGAGGATTCGGCGTTTGACGATAATCGAGACGCTGCCGGTACACCTCATCGCTGCGGGCGCGCTTCAAGACTTCTGCTGACTCGACGCGATAGGGGCGAGTCGCGTTCAGACCGAAGATTTTGGCGCGAAGCTCTGGCGTTATCGCCGGGTAACCGAACTTCTCTTGAAACGCCTGTGAAATCTGAAAGGTTCTAAAGGCCTGGATCTGATCTTGGGGTGAGCCGTACCAGATGGAGTCGGTGCCCCAGAGCACGTTGTCCTCACCCATGTACTTCAGCAGCTTCCCGATGGTGTGCGCGGCGTTGTCGGGATCGCGCAGAAGGTAACGCCAGGTGCTGCCGAGCTCGGCGTAGACGTTGGCGTTTTTCCGAACGTCGTTCTCGAGTACCGATCTGATCAACTCATCAACGCCTTCCCCGCGTCTCGGGTTGTACGGGCCCTCCGACTGTCCCGGAATGAACCCCGAGTGATAGATAAGAAAGTTGACGTCGGGATAACGCCTGGCGACCACTCCGATGTCGCTACACAGGCTGTGCTCGTAAGATTCGCGCCCGAAGGGGAGCCCCTTGTGGATGCAGATGTTCTTTACCCCCAGCGCTCTCGCCTTCTCGATGAGCTTGAGCCCGGTGTCTTCGTCGTGCATGAAAAACCCTTTTCCCTTTGGCCCCCACTGGGTATAGGTTTTCCAGGCGGAAACGCCCCAGCGCTCGGCCAGCTCGTCCATGTCTTCCAAATCACCGGGCTGATTAGGATTGACCCGCCCATGAATCAGCAGGCGGTGACTGCCTTGCATACGTGCGACGACCTGGCGCGCGCCGTCGGCTTCGGCGATGGTGAGCAGCTCCTTTTCCCGGCGCGAGGGAATGAAAGACAGCACCATCATGTCCGTGTCGCTGTCCAGGAACACGTCCTTGATGAAATTCTCTGCGCTTCCCAGTCCCACGCGGCCAAGGCCGTGCTCGCCGACGAAGTGGCCCTGAACGTCGAAAATAAACTCTTGGCCCTCGAGCTCGGCGGCGGCGAGCTCCGGATCCAGCGCCGCGTCTTCCGAGATCTGAAAGAATCCCCCTGTCTTGCCGCTGGCCGCGTTCACGCGGTTGAATGCCAGCAGGGTGCTGGCAGCGCCGCAGGCGGACACCATGAAGGCGCGGCGTTTCATTCCTCGGCGGTTGGCGTGCACCGTGGCCTGCGCTCTGGCCTGCTCGTTGGCCAGGTGATGTTCGCGGCTCAACGGGATGGGCGCGAATTCGCCGTTGCTGGTGGCGTCCAGCTTGACGGGAAGCCTTTCGCCCTCGGGATCCCAATCGGTCATGGCGTCATCCTCCGCGGCGGGGTTGGGGCCGCGGCCAGAGCGTACAATGGGCCGGCGACCGGGGAAAACATAATACAAACATATATGACAGTTTTTTGATCCTGCCGTTTCCGTGAAACAACAAGCCGATGGCGGCATGCCCCGCTGGCTGCCCTGGCTGGTGTGGAGCTTCGGCCCCGCCATGTTTTTTTACGCCTTCTTTCAGCGCGTCGCGCCGAGCATCATGATCGATCAGCTGATGCGGGACCTTAAGGTAAGCGGCGCGGCGCTGGGCAACCTTTCTGCCTTCTACTTTTACGCCTACGCCAGTCTGCAAATTCCGGTGGGCCTGCTGATGGATCGCTACGGTCCGCGTCGTCTGCTTAGTTTCGGCGCTAGCGTGTGCGCTGCCGGCACCGCCATCTTCGCGCTGGCGACGGCGCTGGGTCCGGCCTACCTGGGTCGTTTGCTTGTGGGGATCGGGGCCAGCTTCGGATTCGTCGGTGCGCTCAAGCTTGCCACCACCTGGCTGCCTGCGAGCCGTTTTGCGCTCGCCTCCGGGCTATTAATGATGGCGGGCATGGCCGGCGGCATTCTAGGCCAGGCGCCGCTGGCGGCGGTGGTGGAGTGGACCGGCTGGCGTCAGGCGTTGCTGGGATCTGCCGCCGCGGGACTTCTGCTTGCCATCGGTACCTGGGTAATGGTTCGGGATCACCCGCCCGGCGTTGCGGAACACTCCACTCGGATCGGCGGACGCGAGCTGCTGCGGGGTCTGGCCACGGTATTTCGCACCCGACAGAACTGGCTGATTGCCCTCACCTGCGCCTCCATGACGGCGCCGTTGCTCGCATTCGCAGGTCTTTGGGGCGTCGCCTGGCTGATGCAGGTGCACGGCATGAGCCGGCCGGACGCGGCGCTTACCGCATCGCTTTTGTTGCTCGGCTGGGCCTTCGGTTCCCCCATCGTCGGTGGCCTGAGCGATCGCCTGGGACGGCGCAAACCACCGCTGATGGCGGCAATGATCATGGGCGCGGGCTGTCTGGCTTTTTTGATCTATGCGCCCGGCATCGGGCCTTTTCTGATGCGCGTGTTGTTTTTTGTTTGCGGTCTGTGCTTTGGCACCATGGTGCTCGGGTTTGCCCTGGCCCGGGAAAACAACGCGCCGGAGGTGCATGGCGCCGCCTTCGGCATGCTCAACGGCGCTGTGGTGGGCACCGGTGCTGTGTTTCAGCCCCTTCTCGGTGCGCTTCTGGATCTACGCTGGGATGGTCGCATGGTCGACGGCGCACCGTTTTACGACGCCGGCGCGTACCGCGTGGCCTTCAGCGCGCTGCTGGTGTTTCTCGCCGTTGGGCTGATAGCGACGCTGGCTGTACGTGAGCGGCTGCGCGGCTGATAAATAACGCGCGTTAAGCATCCGCACGCATCGCCGCGCGAACCCTGCGGGGGGTGTCGCCGAAATGCTCTCGAAAGGCACGCGTCAGCGCGCTTGCGGATCCAAAACCCGTTCTCACCGCGATTTCCGAAACCTGGCGCTCGGTTTCCAGCACCATGCGTCTTGCCGCTGCCAGGCGCAGGTGACGGTAATAGAATAGAGGCGTGGCGCCGAGAGCGCGCCTGAATCGCCGTTCCAGCTCTCGTTGCGTGCAGCCGCTGCGGCGTCCCACCTCGCCGATGTCGAGAGGCTCCTCCAGATTGGATTCCATTATCCCAATGGCTTCGGCCACCGCGGGCGCTTGCCCGGGAACTGGGGCGATGTGCATCGCCCGCTGCGGATCGCCGCCGGCATGCGGACGGTCGTAGATAAACAAGCCGCAGACGTCGAGCCTCAAGGCTTCACCGTGGCGCTCGCCGATAAGGTGCAGCATCAGATCCAGCGCGGTGGTCGCGCCGCCCGCCGTGATCCGGTTACGGTCGATGACGAATCGGTCGGACAAGGTTTTGATTTGAGGAAATTCTTCCTCGAAGGCATCCAGCTCCTGCCAGTGAATGGTGGCGCGATAGCCGTCCAGCAGGCCGGCGCGGGCCAGCAGGTAGCTGCCCGTGTCGAGCCCGCCGATGACGCCGATCTCTCGCGCCTTTCGTTTGAGCAGCCCGTTGAGCTCAGGCGTCGTCTGCCGACGGTAGTCGTAGCTGGGAAGCACGAACAATAGGTCTGCGTTTGTCAGCGCGGAGAGTCTTCCCTCGGTGCGTATTTCGAGACCGCTGGAGCTCACCACGGGGTCGTCGCTCAGCGCCACCAGCTGCCAGCGGTACAGGGTTCGACCGCTTAAGGCGTTGGCGGCGCGAAGCGGCTCAAGGGCGTTGGCGAGGCAGTGATTGCTGAATCGCGGCAAAAGCAGGAAGGCAAAGTTCTCGGGGGCAGATGTTGGCGAAAATCGTATAGTCATAGACGAAAATCGTCGCATTTCCCAGCACCTGCCGCAATACGATTGGCGCAGCCCAAGCCTGAGTTAGAGGAGATGAGCGCCAGATGAACCACGAGGTTTTCGTCACCTGTGCGGTGACCGGTGCGGGTGACACCGTAGGCCGAAGCCCCCACGTTCCGGTGACCCCGGAGCAGATCGCCGAATCCGCCGTGGACGCGGCAAAAGCCGGCGCCGCCGTGGTCCACATCCACGTTCGCGATCCGAAGACCGGGGCGGGAGCGCGGGATCCGGCGCTGTTTCGCCAGGTGGTGGAGCGCATCCGCTCGAGCGATGTGGACGTGGTCTTGAATCTTACCGCTGGCATGGGCGGCGACCTGGTGCTCGGCGGCAGTGAGACGCCGTTGCCGTTGAACGAGGCGGGGACCGATCTCGCCGGCGCCAGCGAACGTCTTGCCCACGTGGAACAGCTGCTGCCCGAGATCTGCACCCTGGATTGCGGCTCGATGAATTTCGCCGCCGGCGGTGACTACGTCATGCTCAATACGCCGGACGCGCTGCGCGCGATGGCGAAGAAGGTCAAAGCGCTCGGGGTACGTCCGGAGCTGGAGGTCTTCGATACCGGCCACCTGGTATTCGTCAACGAGCTGGTTAAGGAAGGCCTGCTCGAGAACCCGGTAATGATCCAGCTGTGCATGGGTATTCCCTACGGCGCGCCGGACGATCCGTCCACCCTGATGGCCATGGTCAACGCGTTGCCCGAAGGCGCGGTCTTCTCCGCGTTTTCCATCGGACGCATGCAGCTTCCCTATGTCGCCATGGCCTGCATCGCCGGCGGCAACGTGCGCGTCGGCTTAGAAGACAATCTTTATCTTTCCCGCGGGATCAAGGCCACCAACGCGCAGCTGGTGGAACGCGCGATCACGATACTCGAAGCCATGAACGTACGCGTGATGGGCCCGGACGAGGTCCGCGAAAAGCTCAAGCTGAGCAAGCGCCACTAAATTTCCATGGCCGCAGAAGAAATCAAGACCGTCGGTCTCATTGGCGGTGGCGTAATCGGCGCAGGCTGGGCGGCGCGCTGTGCGCTCCAAAGTGTTGATGTCGTTGTTTTCGACGTGGACCGTGAAGCGCAGCGCAAGCTCGACGACGTGCTCGCTAACGCCCGCCGCGCCTACCAGGCGCTCACGCCCGTATCCTCGGAGCGTGAAGGCGCGGTGCGCGTGGTGACGGACATCGAGGCCGCTTGCGAGTCCGCGGATTTGATCCAGGAGAGTCTGCCCGAGCGCGAGGCGCTTAAGATCGAGCTGCTCAGCAAGGGAAGCCGCGCCGCGCGGCCGGACGTAATCATTGCCTCTTCCACCTCGGGCCTGCTGCCGTCAAAGCTGCAGTCTTCAATGCTTAAGCCTGAACGTTTCGTGGTCGCCCATCCGTTCAATCCTGTTTATCTAATGCCGCTGGTGGAAATCTGCGCAGGCAAGCAGACGTCTGAAGAGAGCTGCGAGAGGGCAGCGACCTTTTATCGGTCCATGGGGATGAAACCTCTGCGCGTGCGCAAGGAAATCGACGCCTTCATTGCCGATCGCCTGATGGAAGCGCTGTGGCGCGAGGCCCTGTGGCTGGTGCACGACGACGTCGCCACGGTGGAAGAGATCGATGACGCCATTCGCTACGGACCGGGACTTCGATGGGCGCTGATGGGGAGTTTCCTCGTCTACCGCATGGGCGGCGGGGAGGCGGGCATGCGGCATTTTCTGGAACAGTTCGGCCCTTCGCTAAAGTGGCCGTGGACCAAACTTACCGACGTTCCGGATTTTAATGATGCGCTGATCGAAAAAATCTCAACCCAGTCTGATGCTCAGGCCGCGGGCCTCTCGATACGCGAGCTCGAGCGCATTCGCGACGACGGCCTGGTTGCGATTATCAAAGCGCTGAAAGGCCTCGACTGGGGCGCAGGCGCGCTGCTGAGTGAGTACGAGCAGGGATTGCGGACGCGGCGGTCATGAATGCCTGGCGGGCTTGGCACGCCGAAGGCCGAAGGCCGTAGGCGGCAGGCTGGCGGTGGGCGATTAGAAACGTGGACATCCACATGGCAAGACTCGAGAGACGCGCATGCAATTCGGATTAACCGACGAGCAGCAGATGGTGGTGGATACCGTGCGCGGCTTTGTCGAGCGCGAGTTCTATCCGCTGGAAGCCCAGCTCGAGCGAACGGGAGAACTGCCGCGGGAGGTGGGCAGGGAGATCCAGCAGAAGGTCCAGGCGCTCGGTTTCTATGCGCCTAACATTCCGCAAGAGTTCGGCGGCGGCGGACTCGACAACCTGACCTTCACTTTGCTCGAGCGCGAGCTTGGGCGCACCGCGATGGCCTTGAGCGTGTGGTGGGGAAGGCCGTCCAACATTCTTCTGGCCTGCAGCGAATCCCAGCGTGAGCGTTATCTTATCCCCTGCGTCGAAGGCAAGCGCATGGACGCGCTCGCCATGTCCGAACCGGAAGCGGGCTCCGACGTGCGCGGCATGAAGACCTTTGCAAAACGCAACGGCAACGATTTCGTCATCAACGGCAGCAAGCATTTCATCAGTCACGCGGACATCGCCGACTTCGTCATCCTGTTCGCCGCCACCGGCGAGGAATCGACGCCGGCCGGACCGAAGAAACGCATCACCTGTTTTCTAATCGATCGCGGCACCCCTGGGTTCGAGATTCGCAAGGGTTACAGCTCGGTCTCCCATCGCGGCTATAACAACTGCATTCTGACCTTCGACGACTGCCGTGTGCCGGCAGATCAGATTCTGGGCGCAATCGATGGCGGCTTTGAGGTGATGAACGAGTGGCTTTTCGCCACCCGTTTGACCGTGGCCGCAAGCTGCGTCGGCCGGGCGCGGCGGGCCTTCGATCTGGCGCTTAAGTGGGCTGCCGAGCGCAAGCAATTCGGCAAAACCATCGGGCGTTTTCAGGCAGTCTCTTTCAAGCTCGCCGACATGATTACCGAGATTGACGCCGCCGACTTGCTGACGCTGGCCGCCGCCTGGCGGCTCGACGCTGAGCTGGACGCCGGGCGCCAGGTCGCGCAGGCAAAGTTGTATGCCTCAGAGATGCTCGCCCGGGTGACCGACGAGGCCATTCAAATCCACGGCGGCATGGGACTGATGGACGATCTGCCGCTGGAGCGCTTGTGGCGCGATGCCCGGGTGGAACGGATCTGGGACGGCACCAGCGAGATCCAGCGCCACATCATCAGCCGCGATCTGCTGCGCCCGCTCGGTTCGTAGAAGGCAAGGCGATGGTTTCGCCCGAGCCTGAGAATCCCGAAGCACCCCGCTTCGATCTGGCCCGATTGCTGAGACCCAAGTCCGTTGCCGTCTACGGCGGCCGCTATGCCGAAGCCGTGGTCGCGCAGTGCGAAGCCATGGGCTACGGCGGCGACATTTGGCCGCTGCACCCGACCCGGGATGCCATTCTCGGCAGGCGTTGCGCGCGCAGCGCCGCCGATCTGCCAGGGTCGCCTGACGCGGCGTTTATCGGCGTCAACCGCGAGGCGAGCGTAGAGATCGTGCGAGAGCTCAGCGCGGTGAACGCAGGCGGCGCGGTGGTGTTCGCGTCGGGATTCGGTGAGACCGGCAAAGAAGGCGCCGCGCTTCAGGCGGCGCTTGTGGAAGCCGCCGGCGCCATGCCGATCCTGGGGCCAAACTGTTACGGATTCATCAATTATCTCGACGGCGCGCTGCTCTGGCCGGACGTGCACGGCGGCAAACGGGTGGACCGGGGCGTTGCGCTGGTGATGCAGTCCAGCAACATGGCCATCAATATCACCATGGCCCGACGCGCGCTTCCGCTGGCTTATCTGATTGCGCTCGGCAACCAGGCGCGGGTGGGTATGTCTCAGGTCATCAATACGCTGCTGGAAGATGATCGGGTCAGCGCGATTGGCCTTCACATCGAAGGCGTCGGCGACGTGACCGGGTTTATCGACGCGGCGGAAGCCGCTGCGCGCCGGGGCGTGCCCATGGTCGCACTCAATGTGGGACGATCGATGAGAAGTACCCGCCTGACCATGAGTCACACGGCATCGCTGGCCGGCGCCGACAACGTGATGGACGCGTTGCTCAAGCGCCTTTCGATTGCCCGGGTGCATTCGCTTCCGGCGCTGCTGGAAACCCTCAAGTTGCTGCACCTGGGTGGCCCGCTTGCGGGCAATCGCCTGGTGAGCCTGTCCTGCTCCGGGGGCGAAGCAGCGCTCATGTCGGATTCCGCCGAAGGGCGCGGGGTCGAGCTTCCCGAGTTCGACCAGCAAACCCGCGCCCGCATCGCGGCCACCGTCAATCGGCTGGTGACAATATCGAATCCGTTCGACTACCACATGTTCGATTGGCTGCACCCGGAACGGCTGCATCAGACCCATTGCGAGGTCATGCGCCACGATCACGATCTGACTGCTTTGGTGATTGATTATCCAAAAGACGAGGTTGGACAGTCGGTTTACTGGGACGATGCGGTGGATGCTTTCGTTCGCGCCTCAGAGGTCACAGGGCGTCGAGCGGCGGTGATCGCGACGCTGCCGGAATGCATGCCGGAATCGCGTGCTACTGCGCTGATGGCGCGCGGCGTGGCGCCATTATTCGGTATCGATGATGCGCTCTCAGCCGTCGAGGCGGCCGCTCTGGCCGGTCGGCGTCATGCGGTAAAATCGCCGCTGCGGGTCACTCTCAGTTCCGGTGGCGAGATGCGCACGCTGAGCGAATGGGAATCTAAGCAGCAACTTTCGCGTTGGGGCGTCGAGATTCCCGCGGGCAAAATGTGTGAGAACGTGGAGCAGGCGCTCGCCGCTGCGCGGGAAGTCCAAAGTCCCGTGGCAATGAAAGCAATCTCTCCGGCGCTTGTGCACAAGACCGAAGCCGGCGCGGTGCTGCTCGAAGTCCAGGGCGACGACGCGGTGCGCGCGGGCTTTGATGCGCTCGCAAAGCTCGGCAGTCCGGTGCTGGTGGAACCGATGGTCCACGGTTCGATTGCCGAGCTCATCGTCGGCGCGGCGCGGGATCCGGTGGTCGGGCTGCATTTACTCATCGGCGCTGGCGGCGTCATGGCGGAGGTGCTGCGTGACGTCGCGGTGATGCTGCTGCCGGTGGAGCGACAAGATGTCGTCGATGCGCTTCGAAGCTTACGCCTCTGGCCGCTGCTCGAAGGATTTCGCAACCGGCCGGCTGCCGATGTCGATGCGGTTGTGGAGGCGGTGCTCGCCGTTCAGCGCTTTGCCACGGATAACCTGGGGACGCTGGAAGAGCTCGATATTAACCCACTGATGGTGCGCGCCCGCGGCCAGGGCGCCGTCGCCGCCGACGCGCTCATTCGACTCAGAACCACATCCTAAGCATTCAATCAGTATTTCTTGGAGTGTCTCATGTCCAGTGAAGCAATCAGGAGCGAACGCCGCGGCCGGATTCTCGAAGTCACCATCGATCGGCCTAAAGCCAACGCCATCAGTGTCGAGATTAGCCGCGTCATGGGAGAAGTCTTTGCCGCTTTTCGCGACGACGACGGGCTCCGGGTGGCCATCATCACCGGCGCCGGAGAAAAGTTCTTTAGCGCCGGCTGGGATTTAAAGGCCGCGGCGGCGGGGGAGCCGCCCGATTCCGACTACGGCGTCGGCGGTTTCGGCGGACTGCAGGAGCTGCCGGGCCTGAACAAGCCGGTCATCGCCGCCGTAAACGGCATGGCCGTAGGCGGCGGATTCGAGATTGCGCTGTCCACCGATCTGATCCTTTGCGCCGAGCACGCCCGATTTTCCCTGCCGGAGATCAAGGCCGGCACGGTTGCGGATGCGGCGACCCTGAAGCTACCCAAGCGCATTCCTTACCACGTGGCCATGGATCTGTTGTTCACCGGCCGCTGGATGGAGGCTGAAGAAGCCGTCCGCTGGGGTCTGGTGAAGGAGGTGGTGCCGGCAGCTCAACTTCTGGACCGCGCCCGCGAGCTGGCGGAGATGCTGGCCGAAGGCCCGCCGCTGGTTTTCGCCGCGATTAAGGAGGTGGCGCGTGAAGCCGGACACCTGCCGTTTCAGGACGCCATCAAATTGATCACCCAGCGCAAACTCAAGACGGTCGACCGGCTTTACTCCAGCGAAGACCAGCTCGAGGGTGCGCGCGCGTTTGCGGAGAAGCGGCCACCTGTGTGGAAGGGGCGCTAGAAAAAAACCGGCTTCCACTCCGTCGGCGAACACGCGCGCGTAACTTCGATCCTGCTGGATAAGTCCCTGTCGTTTAGACCAAGTAGCCAGCCGCTACTTTATCTTGGAATAAGGGGTCGGCATCAGGATGTAATTGGTGATGTGGCTGACGATGGGTCCGTCTTTTTCCGTTTCCGCCCGCGCCGCGTGCCAGTCCGGATCGCTTTGGAATGCGTTCCATTTTTCATCCCGCTCGGAGAGATTTTTCCATTCCAGAAGATAAAAAAGATCGTGGTTGCTCTCGCCGATCAGAACGGTCCAGAATCCAGCCTGGCGTATGCCGTGCTTTTGCCACATTTTCAGCGTGATGGTTTCGAAGCGCTTGTTGAGCGCCGGCAGCCGTCCCGGCATGCAGTGATAGATGCGCAGCTCGTGGATCATGAGGTTTATCCTTGTAATTAAATGAGTTGCTTCCGGCCCAAAAGGCGGAGCTGCCGAAATGTTAACATCCGGAGAGTATGATTTTCGGGCAAGACAATCAGCCCAAACAAAAAGCCGTCTAATGCAAACCAGGAGATACGGACGTGGCCCAAGAAGTCATCGTGACCTGTGCGGTCACCGGCAGCCACCAGAACTTCCATAATCACCCCGACTATCCCATCACGCCCAAGCAGATCGCCAAGAGCTGTCTGGAAGCGCGCGCGGCGGGCGCCGCCGTGGTGCATATTCACGTGCGCGATCCGAAAAGCGGTGCGGCCTCGGGCGATCCCGTGCTTTATCGCGAGGTGGTGGAGCGGGTCCGTGATTCTGGCAGCGACCTGCTCGTCAATCTCACCACCGGCGAAGGCGGGCGTTATGCGCCCGGGGAAGATGATCCGGCACGCGGCGGCCCCGGCACCACCCTTCGCCGTCCGGAACTCAGGGTGCGCCACGTGCTCGAGCTGCGTCCGGACATCTGCAGCCTGGACGTGGGCACAGCCAACTTCAACGAGCACGTTTTCATGAACACGCCCGGTCACCTGCGGATCATGGCCGAGGCCATCCGCGGCGCAGGGGTGAAGCCGGAGATGGAAGTGTTCGAGCTCGGCCACATTCGTTTCGCCTGCCGGCTCGTGGAGGAAGGGCTCATCGAGTCGCCGCCCATGTTCCAGATCTGTCTCGGCATTCCCTGGGCGGCGCCGGCGACGCCGGAGGTGATGACGCTGATGCGAAACCTTTTGCCCGAGGGCGCGGTGTGGGCGGCTTTCGGCATTTCTCGCTGGGAGTTTCCAATGGTGGCGCAGGCGGTCACCCTCGGCGGTCACGTGCGCGTGGGGCTGGAGGACAATCTGTATCTTTCCAAGGGCGAGTACGCCAGCAACGCGACGCTGGTGGAAAAGGCGGTGCGCATCATTCGCGAGGTGGGGGCGGAACCGGTGGAGCCGGCGCGCGCCGCCGAGATCCTCGAGCTTCCGCCGCGCACCCAGTCGGCACCCGCCTGAGGGCGAAGTCACATATCGGCGGCGACGCGGTAAAATAGCCAGACGGTTTAACCTTGTTTCCCACTCCGAGTTGAAACTCTTGTCCGCCAAGCCAAGTCCTTTCGCGCGCAAGGTGCGTGTGGCCCTGATCGAAAAGGGCATACCCTTCGAGACCATCGTCGATGCTCCGTGGAACGCGGACTCGACGGCATCCAGCATGAATCCGCTGGGCAAGGTTCCTGCGCTCGACATCGGCAAGGGTCAGGTGCTTTACGACTCCAAGGTCATCGTCGAATATCTGGAAACGCTTGACCGTGATCCGGTGTTACTGCCGAAGGATCCGTTTGCCCGCGTCGCCCACAAGCAGATCGAAGCGCTGGCCGACGGCGTCTGCGATGCTGTCGTGCTGACCGTGATTGAAGCTGCGCGCGAGCCCGCGTTGCAGAGCGCCTGGTGGATTGCGCGTCAACGCGGCAAGGCCAAGGCGGGGATTGCGGAAGCCTCGCGCCTGCTGGGATCCCGCGAGTGTTTCGTCGGCGACACATTCGGGCTCGCCGACGTGGCCGTCGGCTGTATGCTCGGCTACGTGTCTCTGCGCGCGCCGGATATCGAATGGCGCCGAAGCTATCCGAATCTGGCCAAGTTTTCCACGCGCATGGAGGCACGACCGTCGTTCCGTGAAACGCTTCCTGAGTCCCAGCAAATCGATTCGATCCACTGAGTCTGAGTGTATTTCCCTTGAAGCCTTATCTCGTGATGCGCGATCGCTTTGCGTGCATTTCGTTTTTTGTCATTTTAATCCTGCTTTCAATCGGCGGGACAGCGCCGGCGCAGGAAGGCAAAGAGCTTTCCGACGAGCAGCTGGTCGGCGCCCTGCGCCAGGGCGGATACAACATCTATTTCCGTCACGCCGCCACCGACTGGTCACAGAGCGATCAAGTACGCGAGGCGGGTGACTGGACGAGCTGCGATCCCTCGCGCATTCGCCAGCTCTCCGATGATGGCCGGGAAACCGCGCGAGCAGTGGGAGCCGCCATCCGCGCGCTTCGCGTTCCCGTGGGTAAGGTTTTGGCGAGTCCCTATTGCCGCACCGCGGAGACGGCGAGTCTCATGGATCTTGGTCAGGTCGAGACCACCATCGACGTCATGAACATGCGGGTGGCGGACTACTTTGGCGGCCGCGAGGCTATTGTTAAGACCGCACGGGCCCGGCTTGCCGCGAAACCGGCGCCCGGCACCAACGCGGTGATCGTCGCCCACGGCAACGTGGCGCGGGATTCGACACCAGTGTATCCCGGTGAGGCGGAAGGCGTGGTGTTTCTTCCCGATGGCAACGGCGGATTCAGCGTCGTCACGCGGGTGAGCCCCGAGCGATGGGTGGAGCTTGCCGGAAAATTCTCAGGCGACTGAACGAACGTCGCCAAAAAATTTCTGCAAGGTCACGTTAGATACATGCCGCCGTTTACACAGATTGTTT
>Ga0224512_10002748_pt1 | contig 15878 bp, 17 predicted proteins | sample SF_May12_sed_USG_4_FD_169103 | JGI IMG/M metagenome (GOLD analysis project Ga0224512, IMG submission 169103) | Sediment microbial communities from San Francisco Bay, California, United States - SF_May12_sed_USGS_13 | ecosystem: Environmental > Aquatic > Marine > Sediment | place: USA...
GCTTCGCGAGGCGCAGCCGTGGGCTCTTCGTCCACCATCCAGGCCCGGGTGGCAGCCGCGCTTGCTCCCAGCGATCCCGTGACCCACACCTCGTCGTTCGGCTCCGCCCCGTCACGCAGGACCGGCCAGGCCGTGCAGCCCAGCACCACCACGTCGATCATCAGCGGACCCGGTGAGCGCGAAAGGTCACCTCCGATGACCGAGGCGCCGACCGAAGCGGCGGCCTCACGCACCCCGGCCTGCACGGCCGCAACGTCCACGCCCGTGCGCGGCACGGCCATCGACACGATTAGCCCTACCGGCGTGGCCGCCATGGCCGCCAGGTCGGAGAGCGCCGCCGCTGCGGCCCGGTATCCGATCTCTGAATCGGAGAGCCAGGCTCGCCGAAAGTGTACGTCCTCTACCGATATATCAGAGCTGACGACCCAACCTCCCTGAAGGACCGCCGCGTCGTCGCCGGGCCCCACCCGAACCTCCGGAGGAAGATGCGCATCGCCCGCAGTGAAGGCGCGGATCATGTCGAACTCCGCTCCTGGACCGAGCGCGACACGCCTCTGCTTCTTCGTCATCCGTCAGCGGGCCGGGCCATCGTCATACGTCACGAACGGGAGGTCGAGCTCATTGGCGGCGTCTCCTTCTTCCCGAATCGCATCGGGGAGCCAGCGAATGACGTCCGAAGGGGTGAGCGCCACCCCGCGGCCAGCCAGGCGCGCGGCACGACCGGTGCAGTATAGCCCCACCGCCGCAGCCTTCACCGGGTCGAGTCCCTGCGCCAAGAGCGACCCGCAGACACCCGTCAGCGCGTCGCCCATCCCGGCGACCGCGAGATCCGAAGAGCCTTGAGTGTCGACGAGGAGCCCGTTCTCGGGGGATGCGACGAGTGACGGCGCCCCCTTGAGCAGCACCGTGCACGAGAACCGCTCAGCCGCATGGCGCGCGGAAGTGGCGGGGTCGGCCTCACTTGGACCCATCAGCCGCGCCATCTCCCCGGGGTGCGGCGTGATCAGGAGCGGCCGCCGAAGCGCTACCGCCGCCAGATCCACGGCTCCAGCGGCGGCCAGATTGAGGGCATCGGCGTCGAGCACGGTCGGACGCCTCGGCCCATCCAAAAGCATCGCGAGAAGGTCGATTGCGGCAATCGCCGTGCCGAGACCGGGACCGGCAGCCACGGCGTCGCTCTCCGCCAGCGCTCCCTCGACCGCCGATGCATCGGACGCATCGACGTAGATCGCCTCGGGGAGAGCCGCCTGTATCGAGGCGCGATTCTCCGGTACGGAGCACACGCGAACCAGCCCGGCGCCTGACCGAAACGCCGAGCGGGCGGCGAGGATCGCGGCGCCTGCCATGCCCACGCCGCCCGCCGCGACGAGGAGGCTCCCCACGGCTTTCTTGTGCGTATTGGATGAGCGTCGCGGCAGGCTCGCCCGCGCCCAGGCCGGTGTCGTAATCATGGCGCCAGTCGTTCCGGGCTCCCAGGGAGCGAACGCGATCTCGGCCGCCACCAGCCGGCCCGCGTGCGCCCGCGCCGGATGGAGGAGCGTCCCGAGCTTCGGTGCACCAAAGGCGACAGTCAGGTCGGCATCGACTGCCTCCCCGGGGACGGCGCCGGTCGTGGCGTCAACGCCCGAGGGGACGTCGATAGCAAGGACAGGACGGTGGCTCGCGTTGATCCGCCGGATGGCGCCTGCCTGGCGGTCCCTCGGCGCGCCGCTCACACCGGTTCCGAGAACCCCGTCGACGACCACCGCAGCCGCGACCATCTCCGACGCCCACCCCACGTCGTCGAGGTCCACATCGACGGTGAGGTGCAGTGGCCACCCGTGGAGTATTGCGTCCCCCGCGCCCCGATCGGCTACCACGATGCCGCGCACGTCGCGGCCCCATGCGAGCAGCGTCCGAACCAGCACCAGTGCACCCCCGCCGTTGTTGCCCCCGCCAATGACCGCCAGGACCCGGCCCTCCGGGTACACCCGTTGAAGAATGGCCGCCGCGGCCCTGCCGGCGTTCTCCATGAGCACCGCTTGCGGCACGCCGACCTCGATCGAGCGCCTGTCGTGCTCGATGGCCTCAGGGCCGGTAGGGGCTGGTACGTGGTAGCGCGCGAATGGGCGAAGAGCCGGGTGTGCGCGGGTCATCGGCTCGATCGAGCGGACGGGGGGATGGCGCCCACGAGGGCGCTTGCTACTTGTAGCTCTGCCCGATGGTACGACCGATGGTGATCTCGCCGTTGTCGATGCGGATGTTGAAGCCACACTCGGGGCTCGAGCATACCCAGGCCTTGTAGCGAATCGGGGCGCCGTCGCGACCGTAGTCCGAGAGCGGCAACAGGATTCCGCTCTCGCACTTCAAACATCGCGGGAATCCGCTTTGCTCCACCATGTTCCATCCCCTCCCATCTGTTTAGCTGTCAACCCGCTCTCGGCAGATCGAGAGTCTCAGGGTCTCGCTTCCCAAGGGTAGTTCAGGTCGAAGGCCTCTTCGAAGTCGAAAACGTCGGCGAAGTCCTCCGGCTGATCCCCATCCTGCTTGACCAAGATTCCCTGCTCCACCATCGCGAAGACAACGCGGCCCACATCGTCCGTAACGTGGATGCCCCAGTGTTCGAGCACCGTGCGGGCCATGGGACCGAAGCGCTCGAGCGCCAACTCCCGCACGCCTTCGGCCAGCTCTTTGCCGGTCACATGACGCGGCGCATCGAGCGACTGAATGACCCAATGGAGCGCCTGAAGCACGAAGATGTAGGAGCGCGCGTGGAAGCGCGGGTTGCGCTCCTGGAGTCGGTCCAGGACCTCGTCGGCGAACTGCAGATCGGTCATAAGCCAAAATGTGCGCCTCTGATAGGCCGTTCGCCAGGTCCGTCTCCCTGAACCTGGGACGAACAGCCGTGAACGCCGGCCTTCAACCCGTCACCAACTCGGCGTAAAGGGGAAAGTCCTGGCAAAGCCCCAGCACCGCCGAGCGGACCTCCATGGTGCGCGCCTCATCGCCCGGTGCACCAAGTACTTCGGCGATCCAGTCGGCGATCTGAGCCATCTCGGACTCGCGCATTCCCCTAGACGTGAGCGCGGGCGTGCCGATCCGCAGGCCCGACGTCACGAAGGGAGACCGGGTCTCGCCCGGAACCGTGTTCTTATTGACCGTGATGCCAGCGGCCTCGAGCGCCGCCTCCGCGTCCTTGCCGGTGAGGTCTTCGTGGCTCTTCCGTAGATCGACGAGCAGCAGATGGTTGTCGGTGCCCCCACTCACGAGCCCGAAGCCATGCGAGGCGAGACCTTCACCCAGCGCCTTGGCATTTGCGATGACCTGCGCCGAATAAAGCGCGAAGTCCGGCTGAAGCGCTTCCAGGAACGCCACGGCCTTGGCCGCGATGACGTGCATGAGCGGTCCCCCCTGCATGAACGGGAAGACCGACTTGTCGATCGCCTTGGCGTGCTCCGCACCGCAGAGGATCATGCCACCCCTCGGTCCACGTAGCGTCTTGTGCGTCGTCGTCGTGGTGACGTCCGCGTGCGGAATCGGCGAAGGGTGGTGCCCCGTGGCGACTAACCCTGCGATGTGTGCCATGTCGACGAGGAGCTTGGCATCCACCTCCCGGGCGATCTCACCGAACGCCTCGAAGTCGATCACCCTGGGGTACGCGCTCGCGCCGGCGACGATCATCTTCGGCCGCACGGCCCGAGCCTGCTCGCGCAGCGCATCGTAGTCGATGATGCCCTCCGCGTCCGTGACGCCGTACCCCGCCACGTCGAAGAGGCGACCGCTGAAGTTGACGGGTGAGCCGTGCGTGAGGTGGCCCCCGTGGCTGAGGTTCATCCCCAAGATCTTGTCGCCGGGCTCCAAGAAGCTGAAGTAGGCTGCCATGTTCGCTTGGGCACCAGAGTGTGGCTGCACGTTGACGTGCTCGGCTCCGAAGAGCTGTTTGGCGCGGTCTCTGGCCAGGTCCTCTGCGACGTCGACGTGCTCGCAGCCCCCGTAGTACCGCTTTCCGGGAAGCCCTTCGGCGTACTTGTTCGTGAAGACCGTTCCCATCGCCTCCATGACGGCCCGGGACACGAAGTTCTCCGAGGCGATCAGCTCGAGGCCTTCGCCTTGGCGCTTCGCCTCGTTGACGATCGTGTCGAAGATCTGTGGGTCGGTCGCTCTCAGGTGGTCCATCATGGCTTGCCGGCAGGTTGGAGGTTCTTTGCCGCGAGGATTCGGTCCTCGGCGACCCGATCGGCCGCTTCGCCCGTAGGGAGTCCCTCGGACTTCGCGAGCTCGAAGATATGCAATAGCGTGTCATAGATGTCGCCCGCCTTCGCCTTGCTTTGCTCGAGCGACCAGCCTCGCAGCTCGCCGTAGACGTTGATCAGGCCGCCGGCGTTGATCACGTAGTCCGGAGCGTACAGGATGCCCCTTTCGTGGAGAGCCAGTCCGTGGGTACCACTCCGCGCGAGCTGGTTATTCGCCGCGCCCGCTACGATGTCGACTCTGAGCCGCCCGATCGTGTCGTCATTGATGACCGCTCCCAACGCACAGGGGGCGAAGACGTCCGCGTCGACTTCGTAAATGGCATCGGCCTCGACCGCGGTGGCGCCGAACGTGTCGACGGCGCGCTTCACGCGCTCGGGATCGATGTCTGTGACCGTAAGCCGGGCTCCCTCCTGCACGAGGTCCTCACAAAGATGCTGGCCCACGTGCCCAAGTCCTTGGATTGCGACGTGGCGCCCCTCCAGCGCGTCGCTCCCATACTCGATGCGGGCGCATGCCTTGATGCCTCGGTACACGCCGTATGCGGTCACCGGTGACGGGTCTCCCGAGCGGCCCGGGAGGCCCACGACGTGCTCAGTCTCCCGGCGAACGAACTCCATATCCACAGGTGACGTACCGACGTCTTCGGCCGTGATATAACGCCCTCCAAGGCTCTGAATCGCTCGACCGTGTGCCCGGAAGATCGGTTCGCGACGTGTAGCCTTGTTGTCGCCCCAGATGACCGACTTGCCGCCGCCGATGCTGAGCCCCGCGATCGCCGCCTTGTAGGTCATTCCCCGCGCGAGTCGCAGGGCATCGAGAACCGCGGCACGCTCGTCGGCATAGTTCCAGAAGCGCGTCCCCCCGAGGGCCGGTCCCAGCGTCGTGTCGTGAATCGCGATGATGCCTCGGTACCCGCTCTCGGGCTCGCACCAGAATGCGAGTTGCTCGTGCCTCCCCTCGGACATGAGGCCGAACACGTCAATCGGATCCCTTGCGGGTCCCATCGGTCCGGCGGTCACTCGTACACGTGGAAGCCGCGACCCGTCTTCCGCCCCAACCAGCCCGCAGCGACATACTTCCTGAGCAGCGGACAGGGCCGATAGCGGTCGTCCCCGATCTCGCGATGCAGCACCTCCAGGATGCTCAGGCACGTATCGAGGCCGATGAGGTCGGCTAACGCCAACGGACCCATGGGATGGTTCATGCCGAGCTTCATGACCGTGTCGATGGCTTCGGGTGTCGCCACGCCCTCCATCAGGGCGAAGATCGCCTCGTTGATCATGGGGAGGAGGACGCGATTCGAGACGAAGCCTGGCGAATCGTTCACCTCCACGGGTGTCTTCCCCAGCGCCTCCGCGAGCTCGACGACTTTGCGGGTGGTCACATCGCTGGTGGCGAGTCCCCGGATCACCTCCACGAGCTGCATCACCGGCACCGGGTTCATGAAGTGCATCCCGATGACGTCCTCTGGGCGCTCAGTGTGCGCGGCGATCTCCGTGATGGAAATGGAGGACGTATTGCTGGCGAGGATCGTGCCGCGCGGTGCCGCGCGGTCGATCGTTTCGAAGATCGTGTACTTGAGCTCGGCGCGCTCCGGTGCGGCCTCGATGACGAGATCCGCCTCCGCTGCGGCAACAGCTAGGTCCTGCGACGTCACGATCCGCGCCAACGCTGCTGTCTTTGCGGCCTCGTCGACGACGCCCTTTGTGACCTGGCGGTCGAGGTTGCGGTCGATGCTGGCCAGGGCCCGCTCCAGCGCCCCAGTGTCCACGTCGACCAAGGTCGTGGCTATGCCGTGTAGCGCGGTGACGTGGGCGATCCCATTTCCCATCGTGCCCGCACCCACTACCACGATGCGCTCGATACTCATGAACCTCCCTCTTCGATCATGGCGAGCGGGCGTGCCCTGATGGCCGCCTCGCTCGGTCGTAGCCACTTCGATCGCCAACACCATACCGAGGCGCCGCCCACGACCGCAGTGGCGACCAACCCCCCCTCCGGGCCGAAACCACCCCCGCCCAGCCACGCCGGCCCCTGCATGACGCCTTCGTAGAGCGGGGCGTCCAACAACTCGAGGCCACTCACCGGGACGTCCGCCAGGTACCCGTGCGACCAGTTCCAGCCTAGGTGCGCTCCGGTGGCCCACCAGAGGCTCGCTGTACGCAGATAGATGATGCCGAGGAGCACGCCCGCGGCCATCACGTTGACGGTGCCGAGCGCCGTCACGCCCGGATTGCTCAAGTGCAGCGCTCCGAAAACCGCTGCCGTCAGCGCAAGCGCGCCGACCGGACCCCACTTCTCGGCTGTTGCCTGCAGCGGATAGCCGCGGAGCAGCGCTTCTTCAGCGGCGGCCGGAATCGCAAGGAACGCGAGCGCGCCCAGGGCGCCAGACAGCCAGCCAATCAGCGAGCCGTCCTGAGTGCTCCATCGGACTCCGCCAGTCAGCGCAATGACGGCAACCAAGGAGAGCGCGATTGCGGTCCCGAGCAGGACGCCGAGCGCGGTCTCCGACGCAGCCCCAGCGCGCGTGTAGAAGCCCAGGGCGCCGGGGTCTCGGCCGTCGAGCGCCAGAAGCACGACGCCGGCGGTGACGGAGCCGACCAGAAGCGCGAAAGAGCCCGTGAGGAGGCCCGCCGGAATCACGAGCCCCACGACGCCGGAAACCGTGATGGTGAGCATCACGAACAGCGTGAGGCGCCAACCAAGCAGGAGGCGCCCCTCGCGAGTCCTGAGGACACGGTCGAGAATTGGCCGTCGCTCCATGGAGGGCGGGCCGAACCCGCTCAGACCTTCTGGACCGACATCGCGACGGCATTTCCGCCGCCGAGGCACAGCGTGGCCAACCCCGTCTCGGCGCCGCGCTGCTCCATCGCGTGCAACAGGGTCACGAGCACACGGGCCCCCGAGGCGCCGATTGGATGTCCGAGCGCAACGGCGCCTCCGTTCACGTTTACGCGGCTCTCGTCCATGCCGAGGGCGCGCATGTCCGCAATGGCCTGCACGGCGAAGGCCTCGTTGACTTCTACGACCTCGAAGTCGTCGATTGTCCTGCCTTCCTTCTGCATGAGTCGCTCGACCGCCTGGATCGGTGCGAAAAACAGATCGCGAGGCTCCACGGCGCTCGTGGCATAGCCGTCGATTAATGCGTCGACGCCGAGCCCATGGGCCTGTGCGTACTCCAGTGACGCGACGACCACCGCTGCCGCGCCGTCGTTTAGCCCGGGGGCGTTACCGGCGGTCACGACGTGATCCGAGATGCCCTCGGGCGCGTCCCCAACGAAGGCCGGCCGTAGCTTGCTGAGCGCCTCGAGCGATGTGTCCGCCCTGGGACCCTCGTCCGTATCTACGACCGTGACCCCCTTACGACCGGGGACCTCAACTGGCACGATCTCATCTCGGAAGCGGCCCTCTTCGATGGCGGCCACGGCCTTCTGGTGAGAGCGCAGGGAAAAGGCGTCCGCCTCGGCCCTCGTGACCCCGGCCTTAGCAGCCGTGTACTCGGCGTGCCCTCCCATATGGCAGGCCCCGAACGAGCACCACAGTCCATCCAGAATAAGTCCATCCTGGACGGTCTGGTCTCCGAACTTGACGCCCTCCCGGAGGCCTCTAATGTAGTGTGGCGCATTGGACATCGACTCCATGCCCCCCGCCACGACGAGACGGGCGTCGCCGGCCCTGATCGCCTGAGCCGCCAGCATCACGGCTTTCAGGCCCGAGCCGCACACCTTGTTGATCGTGAGCGCGGGAATCGTGGGAGGTACGCCGCCGTTCATGGCGGCCTGCCGCGCCGGCGCCTGGCCGGCGCCGGCGGACACGACGTGTCCCATGATGACTTCGTCCACCTCGGCTACGTCGATCCCCGACCGCGACATCACCGCTCGGATCGCCGCGGCGCCCAGAAGAGGCGCGGCAAGCGGGCTCAGCCCCCCGAGGAATCGCCCGATGGGGGTGCGGACTCCCCCACTCAGGATGACCGCCGTCTTGGATGGGTCTGCCATGGCCGTGAAGATAGGCAAAAACAGGGAGTGCCGGGACCGACCGGGGGGCTACTCCGCCTTGAGGGCGGGGACGTCGGAGTCGGGGTCGAGACGACCCCACGGCGTACGCGGATCGTGCTCGAAGATGAGCAGCCAGTCCTCTGCAAGAGCCCGCTGCCAGAGTCCCCGCTTCGTCTCGAGAGTCACGAGCGGCTCCAGGTCGTAGCCCATGATCCACGGGAGAGGGAGATGCGCGGTCGTCGGGCATGCATCGGCGAGGTAGCACGCCACTTCGCCACCGCTTTCGATCATGACCGACTGATGAAAGGGCGTATGTCCCGGGGTCGGCACGACGCTCACACCCTTCGTGACCTCTCCCACGCCTTCCATGAGGTCCCACAATCCCGCTCGCGTCACGGCGTCGAAGTTCTCCGTGATGTAACTGGCCCGCACCCGCTCGTTCTGACCATGTGAAAAGCCCAACTCGCCTTTTTGCACCATGTGTCGGGCGTCCGGAAACGAGACGCGTACCTGACCCCGTTCGTCTCTATACGTGTTCCCACCGGCGTGGTCGAAGTGCAGGTGCGTGTTCAGTACGATATCGACGTCCGACGGTTTGAATCCGGCGTCGCGAATGGCGTCCTCCAGACGGGTCGGGTCGCCCTCGTTAGAGATCCCGTAGATGTCGCGGAACTTCTCGTTCTCTTTGTTGCCAATGCCTGTGTCCACGAGCACCAGCGCATGCGGCGCCTCGATGAGCAGGCAGCGCATGGCGAGGGGGATCCTGTTACGCGCATCGGCGGGAATGCGGCGCTCCCAGAGCGGCTTCGGCACGACGCCGAACATCGCTCCTCCATCGAGCTGCTGAACGCCGGCCTCGAGCCCGTGAATGCGGATCGAGCCGACCATCGTCGTCCGCGAGAGCGGCAGCCCTTCGTGGAAATCCGTCATCGCCTGGTTCTCCGTTGGCCTGGAAGCTCGAGCGAGTACTGTCGGGGATCGAACGGTTTGCGCTTGCGACGCCTCTTGAGATACCACTGTAGCGTAGACAGGTCCTCGATGCCTCGTCCGGTTACCTCGTCGAGTAAGCGCAAGAACACGCGCGCCGTGGCCAACGCGTCGCCGTACGCGCGATGCCGCTCGTGAATCTCGATGCCAAAGTGCCGACACACGACGTCCAGGTTGCGGTGGCGCAGCTGAGGTACGAGGCGCCGACACATCCTCACCGTACAGAGCCGCGGCATTCTGGGCGCGTCCCCGAGGGCGCGCACCAACTCTGCCGAGACGAACGACCAGTCGAACGCGGCATTGTGTGCCACGAAGACACGCCCCGTGAGCCGGCGTTCGACCTCGTCCGCCACGTGCTCGAAGTACGGAGCCTGCCGTACCATGTCCGGCATGATCCCCGTGAGGCCGACGATCGCGCTGGGAATGCCCTGGCCGGGATTTACGAGGGTCTGGTACTCGTCCACAATGGCACCGCCCCGCACCTCTACGATGGCGATCTCGAGGATCCTGTGGCCGCTCCACGAGGCCCTGCCTGTCGTTTCCACATCGACGACCGCGAACGGGACCTCTGAAAGTGGGACGCCGAACGGTTCCGGCGTGGGATCCAAGCTCCAGACGCCCTCGGGGTCGACTTGGAAGCGGGCGTCTGCGCCGAGGAGCTGAAAGACGGCGGCCGAGGCCGCGCCGTCATGGCCTACGAGGCCCAGCACATCACGGGCGAGGTCGAGCGTGTGGGTCGGGCCGGAAGCGAGGCGCTCCGCCGCATGTCGGACGAGGGACGCGTCGCGCCCCACTGTCAGGCGTCCGACCGACGCTGTGTGATCGCGAAGGACAGCGCCTCGAGCTGCATTACCAGGTTCACATCCTCCACTGGAACGTGCGCGGGGACCTTCAGTCGAATCGGCGCGAAGTTCAGGATTCCCTTGATGCCTGCTGCGACCGCCCGTTCGGCCATCTCCTGCGCGGCTCGCGCAGGTACGGCGAGAATCACGAGCTCGACCCCGAGGCCTTTCAAGAGCGACTCGAGGTCCTCCGGCCCGTGGATCTGCAGGCCGCTCCGCCCGGTTCCGATCTTCGCGGGATCGGAGTCGATGATGGCCACGCACTCGTAGCCTCGCGATTCGAAGGCCGGGTACTCGAACAGGGCCGAGCCGATCCGGCCGGCCCCGATGAGGGCCACCTTCCAGGAGCGGTCGACGCCCAAGATCTGGCACAGCCTCTGCCGTAACTCATCCACCTGGTACCCGAGGCCGCGCTTCCCGAAAGACCCGAAGTGCGAGAGGTCTTTGCGGACCTGCGCCGCCGTCGTCTGGCCACGTATCGCCAGTTCCTCGCTCGAGACCGTCGCTCCACCGGAGCCCTCGAGGTCTTCCAGGGACCGCAGGTAGTGGGACAACCGCCGAATCGTGCTGGCTGGAATGCGTCTCGTCACGGACGTATAAGGCGTGCTGCCGTTGGGGTCTGCCCTTGTGAAATCTGTCACAAATTAGGCGCGGGGCGGGCTCGCGGCAACGCGGCCGCGAGGTCCACGAACTGCTCGGGAGTGAGTCGCTCGGGGCGGTCGGAGAGCGAGACGCCTGCCCGTTCAGCGGCTGCGGCGGCCACGTCCGGGGCGTACCCCAGATCCTGATGATCGCGCAGCGTCTTGCCGAGCTGCTTACGCCGCCACTGAAACACCGCCCGCACCAGTCGGCGCAACGCCTCCTCCTCTTGCTGCGACATCGGAGGCGGATGGATGGGGCGTACCCGAATGATGGCCGAATCGACACCCGGTACGGGCCGGAACGCCCTGCGGCGCACCTTGAAGAGTCGCTCGACCTCGGCAACCGTGCGGACCCCCACAGAAAGCGCGCCGTACTCCTTGGTCCCAACTGGCGCGACGATCCGCGCCGCCACCTCGTCCTGCACCATGAGGAGGATGTCTCGCGGACGTGGCCTCTTGAGTAGATGAAACAGAATGGGGGTGGTGATGTTGTATGGGATGTTTCCCAGTACGCGGATCTCGGAAGCATCCGTTCCGTCCGGAGCCAATTCGGACAAGCTGACGTTCAGGATGTCCGCATGGAGTACGCTCACGTCGTAACGCCCCGCGTATTCATTGGCGAGCGCCTCCGCCAGGGCATCGTCGAGCTCGACGAGCACGAGGCTCCTCACGGCCCCCTCGAGGTGCCGGGTCAACGCGCCTCGTCCTGGACCGATCTCGACCACGGTATCGTCCGGACCGACCCCCAACGCCCTTACGATCCTTCGTTGGATGTTCGCATCGACGAGGAAGTTCTGCCCCAACGATCGCTTCGCCGGCGGATGACCGCTCATGCGTGGGTTCTGGGCTCGATTAGAGCCGGAGGACGAGCGCCGTTCGGTCGTCTCCCATCCGGTCGGAGGAACTGTCCGGGGGCAGCTCGAACAGCGCGTCGATGATGGCGCGGGGCGAGCTGAACCTGTGCCGAACGACGATATCGAGCACCCGCTCTTCGGGCTTCTGCCCGTCCAGACGGGCGAGGGTATCCGGTAGTCCGTCGGTGAAGAGAAAGAGCAGGTCATCGGCGGCATTCCAGGGCACGCTGACCTCTCCATACGAGTCGGGCCCGGCGAACCCGAGCGGGGGATCGGTGGCGGTCAGGCGGTCGGACGAGCCGTCCTTGTGCACTGCGAACGCGTGAGGGTGGCCGGCGTTGGAATACACGAGCGTGCCGACGGCGGGATCGATCACTCCGTAGAAGACCGTGAGGTACATTTCGGTGCTCGCCAACTCATCGCTCAGCGCGTCGTCGAGTTGTCGGAGCACCTCCGCCGGAGAATCGGCCTCACGCGCGTAGATCCCCGCGGCACTCATGGTGAGCGTCATGATGAGCGCCGACGGGAAGCCATGCAGCGACACGTCGCCCAACATCACGCCGACGCGTCCACCGGGCAGCTCGAAGAGTTGATAGAAGTCTCCCCCGACCTGCTCCGTAGGCTGGACCCGCGCAGCGGCCTGTGCGGCCTCGAAGCGCTCGGCAGAGGGCAGGAGCTTCATCTGCAGGTCGTGAGCGAGCTCCATCTCACGGGTCATCCTCTCCTTGGAGAGACTCTCCCGCACGAGCCGGTTGTTCTCGATGGCGGCTCCGACTTGTGAGGCGATGGCCGCGAGAAGCTTCTGATTGGCGGCGCTGAAGCGGCCGCCGTCGAGTCGCCCGATGAGATTCACGACGCCGACGGTCCGTGACTCGCCGGATCCGGGAGAGTATCGAATCGGCACGGAAAGGAAAGAGTCGCCCTGGCTACCCGCCTGCCGCTCTGCAGAGGTCGGCCTGCGTGACGCTATGATCGATCGTCCTTCTCGGAACACCATCGACGTGATCGCGTCCGGGTCGTGCGGTGAAATCGGGTCCACGCGACCGTCATCGCCCACCTGCGCGGCAAGATGGAGCGAGTCGTCATCGGCTCCGTGAACCCATAGAGAGCCCCGCTTCGCACCCATCACGTCGCGAACCTCGCCCAGGATCGTGCTGGCGGCAGTGTCCATGTCGAGTGTGGAGCCCAGCGTCTCGCTGATCGAGTAGAGGAGGTTGATCTCCTCGAAGCGTTCAGAGAGTTCCGTCGTGAAGAACTCGATCTCTCGCGATGACTCGAAGGCGAGCTCGAGAGCCGGCGTCAGAGCCTGGCAGACCCCGGCGGGCGAAGCTCCCTCAGCGCGCGCCACTTCGACCTGAATGTCGCCAGCTCCATGCTGGAAGGTCCCGCGGCAGGACGGATCGTCATCGGCTTGTTCGAAGCCGGAGGTGGCGTAGAGGACCTCGTCGGCCGAACCGGGCTCCCAGGACACGAGCTTGAGCCTCAAGACGGCGCCAAAGGCCTGTTCGAACTGGGCGAGGGTCGCCACCACCGGATCCGGCAACGCCCCTAGGACGAGCCGGCCCGGGGGAACGCTCACGCCTGGACGCCGCCCTCCAGGATGCCGCCCGATTCGAGCCTCAGCACAAGCGTAACCTGGTTACCCTGGTCGTTGAACGAGACCTCGTCGAGTAGCTGCCTCATCAAGAATAGTCCCCGACCGCATGGCTTGGTGAGGTTCTCCGGAGTCGTCGGGTCCGGTACCGTGCTCGGATCGAATCCGGGGCCCTGGTCGGTCACACGCGCCTCGAGGCGACCGGCCTGAAGCGCCACCTCGACGAGCACCCGCTTCGAAGGGTCGTGCGAGTTGCCGTAGAGCATCGCGTTCGACAGCGCTTCGGTCAGGCCCACGCGGAAGTTGAGGTCGAGCCGTCTCGCCTGCTCACTGCAATTGCAGCAACTCTGCATGACGTACTCCACTGCCCGCTCGATGGAGCGTATATCGGTGGGAAGCTCGAGGACGAGATCCCGATCCGTGGAGAGGCGTCGTGTTGCCAAGCGCGTCAGAACCCTTCCAGAGCTTGTTCTTTGCTGTCCGCGATGCGGAACAGCGTGTCGAGCTTCGTCAGCTCGAACAGCGTGCGCAGATCTTCGTTCAGGCTGGAGAGCCGCAGCTCGCCCCCCTGCTCGCGGATCTTCTTGGAGAGCGATACCAGCACACCTAAACCGGACGAATCGATGTATCCGGTCTTCGCGAAGTCGATGACGAACTTGAGGTCGCCGCCCTCCAGCTGCTCGAGCACCTGTTGCTTGAGCTCCTGGCGGTTGCCGACGATAAGCTGGCCCTCGACCTCGACCAGTGTCACTTCACCATTCTGCGACACTTCAAAGCCCATGGACTGGATGCTCCTGGAGCAGGTCGGAAGTCGGATTGCGATGCGGACCGGGGTCCGCACGACCCGATGGGCGCCAACAAAAGTAAAGAGTAAACGTTTGTGTGGGCAAGAAAGTCAGCTTTCTCGGGGACTTCCCACCGGACGGCGAACCCTCAGTTAGAGCCCAGCTTCTCCCCGATCTGGGTCAAGACGGCGGGAGAGACGAACGCCGAGACGTCGCCGCCGAGGGAGGCGACCTCCCTCACGAGCGAGGACGATATGAACGAGTGACGGGCCTCCGGTACCAGGAAGATCGTCTCGATTTCGGGCCACAGCTCCTGGTTCATCTGAGCCATCTGCAGTTCGTATTCGAAGTCGGAGACGGCCCGCAGGCCTCGCACTACCAGACCCGCGCCTTCCCGTCGCGCAAAGTCGACCAGCAGACCCTCGAAGGAGCGCACCTCGATGCGGTCCTCATCCCCCAGTACGGCCTGGGCCAAGCGCACGCGTTCGTCGACCCCGAAGAGGCCTCGTTTGTCGTGCGTCGACGAGTGGGCCACCGCCACGATGAGCTTGTCCGCGACGCGGAGCGCCCGTCGGGCGATGTCCTCGTGCCCCAGCGTGATTGGGTCGAAAGACCCCGGGTACAGTGCGACGATCGGGCGGAGTCGGTTCATGGGGAGCGATCAGGAGTAATCGTCGAGAGGGCCGTATCGCCGTACCGGCGCGTACGGGACCCCTCCGGAAGCGGAAGGGCCTCGCGCCAAGGATGCTCCAACCAGAGTTGGTGCGCAAACGGGTCGGCCATGTATCGCTCCACCAGGCGGAGGGCGTCGTCGCCCTGATAGGGTGGGTCCGCCACGGCCAAGTCGAAGTCTCCGAGGGGCCCGTTCAGAAACCGGTGCACATCCCGGTCAACCACGCGGCAGTGCTCGCCAGCGCCGAGCAGGTCGATGTTCGCGCGCAGTACCCCCAAGGCACCCCTCGCCCGCTCTACGAACACGACGGATTCTGCACCACGGCTCAGCGCTTCCAGACCAAGAGCGCCGGAGCCGGAAAAGAGGTCCAGAACCTGGGCGCCCGGGACGCTCGGGGCGAGGGCAGACATCCATGCCTCCCGCACTCGGTCGGTGGTGGGGCGCACGCCCTTAACGGATAGCGCCTTGAGTCGATGGCCCTTCCAACGGCCGGCGATGATTCTCACGGCGCCGCACCGCTCGGTCGGAGGTCCGCGAGGCGAGCCTGCGGCTTCGCCACGCCGCGCCACTCGTTTCGTTCCAAACGGAACAGGACGTCGTGTGGACGCTCACCCAGCGACTCCGGAGGATGGCGTTCTGCCAGTCCGAACCCGATCGCCTCGAGGCGCCCCCTTCCGGTCCCCAGGGAGACCTTCAAGTGGCCCTCACCGACGGTACGGGCACCGGAAAGCGTGACCGAGGGAGCGAGGAATAGCGGTCCCGGGTTGCCCATGCCGTGCGGGCCCAAATAGGCCAGCCAGTGCACGAGCTCCAGGTCGATCTCCGTGAGAGCCAGGGACAGGTCTGGGCGAAGCACGGGGTGAAGGTCCTCGGGCGTGAGTCGCTCCCTTGCCACCTCGTTGAACACATATCGGAAGTCGGAGACGGCCCCCCGTTCCAGGTCCATGCCGGCGGCCTGGCGATGCCCCCCGAACCGCTTGAGATGGCCGGCACACAGGGTCAGGGCTTCGTGCAGATGAAAGCCCGCGATCGACCGTGCGCTGCCGCGGCCCGAGTCCCCGTCCAGCGCGATCATGACCACGGGTCGATGAATGCGCTCCACCACGCGCGAGGCCACGATGCCGATCACCCCGGGGTGCCAACCATCGCTAGCCAGTACGACTCCGTAGTCTCGCTCGGGCTCGTAGCTTTCGGCCAGCAGCGCCAGGGCCTCCTGGAGTGTGCGACGGTCCTCCTCCTGTCGGCTTTGGTTGGTCCCCTCCAGCTTCTGC
>Ga0224512_10002749_pt1 | contig 15877 bp, 10 predicted proteins | sample SF_May12_sed_USG_4_FD_169103 | JGI IMG/M metagenome (GOLD analysis project Ga0224512, IMG submission 169103) | Sediment microbial communities from San Francisco Bay, California, United States - SF_May12_sed_USGS_13 | ecosystem: Environmental > Aquatic > Marine > Sediment | place: USA...
GAGATCCCCGACAGCAGGAAACCCTCACCCAAGAACTGCAAACCCTGCGTCCAGGCTGCCGCCCGGGTGGCCGCCAGCGGGTCGGTGCCGGCGTTGTTGGACCAGACCAGCGACACCAAGAAACCGGCCACCACGAACATGGCGCCCATTCCGAGCATCGGACCCCACAAACGGCGGGCCATCTGGTGGATACCCAACGACCCGGGGGCTTTGTCGGTGACGGTGGCCGGACCGTACTCAGTGTCGACCGGTCCAAGGGGCAACTGCGAACCATCCCCGGCCGCCTTGATACGGGGCAGGGTTTCTCCCATGCTGTCCCATCGGTAGTGGATCCGCACCAAAACACCGATCAGGATGACCCCAATACCGAACTTGACCGTCCCGAAGGCGGTTGTGGTCAACCCGAACGACCAGGCCAGAATCCCCCCGGATTCCTCAACCTGCCCACCAGCTACCAGATTGGCGATCAAAGTCACCATCGCCAATCCCAAACCAAGCGCACCGATAGTCAAACCGATCCTGCGATGCGGAGACGGCACCCGATAGTCCGAACCCCCAACCGGCCGGGTCAGGGTAGTGAATGGATTTGCCATATGGATTCCTCCTTGTCAGTGGCGCTTCCACCACCCACAACCCTTTGAAGACTGTCACCCCACCCAACAAAGTCGGGCGTACGACAAAGTCAGTTATCCGTTCTCAGCTTCCGGTTTCAGGACTGCCGCGCTCCCAGCCCACAGCCGGAAGTCCGGTACGTCCGGTTGCTGGTTGCTTCTTTGTTTGGAAACCTGGGCCGAGCGAGGCAACATTCCGGGCAATGACGTTGGGTACCGCTCGGTTGCTTTTGGCCGGCGGGGCGGTCGCCGGTTTCGTGAACAGCGGGGCCGGGGGCAGGTCCGCGGTCACTATCCCGATCCTGGGCGAGATCGTGGACGCGAGCTTCACCCACGGGAGCAACCGCATCGCCGGTTGGATTCGCTGGGTTCTCATTGTCGCCGCCGGGGCCGCCGCCCTTCGGATGTTGCCGATATGACGCTCAAAGTCCGCATGCTGGGCGGCACATCGACGGTTACCGGATCGAAGTTCTTGGTAACCACGAACGACCACTCCGTTCTGATCGACTGTGGATTGTTGCAGGGTCCTCGTCGGTTGCGGGTTCAGAACTGGGATGACCCGTTCCGGCTCACCGGTCTGCCGGACGAGGTCATGCTCACCCATGCCCATATCGATCACACCGGGTTCCTTCCCCGCCTCGCCGGGACACTGGGCTTCTCCGGGTCGGTACATGCAACGGCGGCAACCGCCTCGTTGCTCCGAATAATGCTGCCCGATGCCGCAGGGCTGCAGGAGGAAGAGGCGGCATACGCCAATCGCAAGGGCTATAGCCGGCACGAGCCGGCGCTTCCGTTGTACACACGGGACGACGCCGATCGTGCCAACCGGTTGGTTCGACCCCATTCGTACCACGAGTGGCTCGACGTCCCGGTGGGGCGAGCCAGATTCTCGTTCGCCGGGCACATCCTCGGGTCGTCTTTCATCACGATCGAATCCCAGGACCGGCGCGTGGTGTTCAGCGGGGACGTTGGCCGGTGGGATGTGCCCGTACTGAAAGACCCCGAACCACCCCCGGCCGCCGATCTCTTATTCCTCGAGTCCACTTATGGCGACCGGACCCATCACGTTGGTGTTGGGATCGCCGAGCAATTGGCAATCGTGATCGATCGCCTGATTTCCCGCCAAGGCGTCATGGTGGTTCCGGCCTTCTCGATCGGAAGAACCCAGGAAATCCTCTACCGCATCCGCGAATTGGAGGACTCAGGTAGGATTCCCCGCCTCCCGGTGTTTCTCGACAGCCCGATGGCTGTCAGCGCAACAGAGGTTTATCAGCAGCATGTCGAGGAACACGACCTGGAGATGGCGAACCTGGTATCGGCGGGGGCGGATCCGCTGGAACCGGATCTGTTGGAGATCACACGGACGGTCCAGGCGTCGAAGCGGCTCAACCGTCTCGATGGCCCGGCCATAATGATCTCAGCATCCGGGATGGCCAGCGGCGGGCGGGTTGTCCACCACCTCAAGCGTCGCCTTCCGCAGCGTCGGGATATGGTCGTGTTTGTGGGCTATCAAGCTTCCGGAACCCGTGGCCGCTCTCTGGTGGACGGCGCCTCTCGCGTCAAGATCCATGGCGAATGGGTACCGGTTCGAGCCGAGGTGGTTCGCCTTGATGCCTTCTCGGCCCATGCCGACCGCGAAGAGCTCCTGCGCTGGGTCACTTCCGCAGGCCGTCTCCCTGAAAGCATCGCGCTTGTGCACGGTGAACCGGAGGGCCGCCGCGCCCTGTCCCAGGTTCTGCAAGAACGTCTCGGTGTGCAGGTTGTGGTTCCCCAGCAGGGCTCTACCCTGACCGTCTGATGTCGATTTCCCCCAAGGCACCGGGAGAGCTCGCGTAGGTTGGAGTCCGCAAGACTGGTCGCCGATCTACAGAGGCTCCTTGAAGTGACGGCCATGAGGACTCCATGACTGGAACAACCAATACCAGGGTGCCCGGGCTCGACGGGCTGAGTCCGGCCGAGGTGCAGCACCGCATCGATCGCGGGGAGGTCAACGACATCCCGCACGGTACGAGCCGGACGGTGGGCGACATTGTCCGCGCCAATGTATTCACGCGTTTCAATATGCTGCTCGGGGTACTTGTAGTTGTTGTCCTGTTCGTCGCACCGATCCAGGACGCTTTGTTCGGGTTGGTTCTCGTGGCCAACGCCTCAATCGGCATCGTGCAGGAACTGCGAGCCAAGCGAGCGTTGGATCGCCTGGCCCTGTTGAGCGCGCCCCGCGCCAGAGTCGTCCGGCAAGGATCCGTGGGTGAGCTGGCTGTCAATCGCGTGGTTCGCGACGATGTGCTCGACCTTCAACCCGGCGATCAGGTCGTGGTCGACGGGGTAGTGCTGGCGAGCACGGGACTGGAGGTCGATGAATCGCTCCTGACGGGTGAGTCTGACCCCGTCGCCAAACGTCCGGGTGACGCGGTTCTGTCGGGCAGTTTCGCGGCCGCCGGAAGTGGCAGGTTCCGGGCAACCAAGGTGGGGAGAGAGGCTTACGCGGTGCAACTTGCGGAGGAAGCCCGGAAGTTTACGCTGGTCCGGTCGGAGCTCCGCGCCGGGGTGGACTGGATTCTCGGCTTGGTCGGCTGGCTATTGGTTCCGACGGAGATCCTGCTGATCTGGAGCCAGCTCGAGGCAAACGAGTCGCTCAAGGAAGCGATCCGGAGCGCGGTGGCCGGCACCGTGGGGATGGTGCCTCAGGGCCTCGTGTTGCTCACCTCCATGGCGTTTGCGGTAGGAGTCGTCAGGCTGGGGAGGCAGAACGTGCTCGTCCAAGAGCTCCCTGCAGTTGAAGGGTTGGCCAGAGTCGACGTCATTTGCTTCGACAAGACCGGGACGCTCACCGAAGGCCGGTTGACCGTCCACGAAGTGCAGTACCTGACTGACACCCAGGACCTGGTCCCTGCTCTGGGAGCTTTGGCGGCAACCGACCCGACCCCGAATGGCACCGTAAGGGCGATAGCCTCCGCTTTTGCCCACCCCGTCGGTTGGCGGGCGCAAGCCCAGACGCCGTTCTCCTCGGATCGCAAGTGGAGCGGAACCGCTTTTGCGAGTCAGGGAACCTGGGTGCTGGGCGCTCCGGAGGTGGTCTTCGCGGACGAACCCCGGGTGCTCGGCCGAGCCGACAGCTTGGCGGCCGATGGTTTTCGGGTGCTCGTGGTCGGTCGGACGGCCCACGCTCTGCAGGCCGAGGAGCTTCCGGGAGGTTTGCGTCCCGTCGGGCTCGTGGTGTTGGGGGACCGGGTTCGTGAAGATGCCACCAAGACTCTCGAATTCTTCGAGCGCCAAGGCGTCCAAACCAAGGTGATATCTGGCGATCACCCTCGAACGGTCGCGGCCATTGCGCGGCGAGTCGGTATCCGCAACGCGGACCGTGTGGTTGATGCCCGCGATCTCTCCGAAGACGATCCCGGATTCTCAGATAGGGTGGAACAGGGAGTCGTGTTCGGGCGGGTCACGCCCCACCAAAAGCGGAAGATGGTCGCTGCTCTGCAGGCAGGCGGCCATACGGTGGCGATGACGGGCGACGGCGTCAACGACGTTCTCGCCCTCAAAGACGCCGACATTGGTATCGCGATCGGTTCGGGGAGTTCGGCGTCGCGAGCCGTAGCAGAAGTGGTGCTGGTGGATGCCGACTTCGACCATCTGCCGTCGGTCGTTGCCGAGGGCCGCCGGGTGATCGCCAACATCGAGCGGGTCGCCAACCTGTTCGTCACCAAGACGGTGTACGCAATGCTGCTCGTGATGGCCGTCGCTCTAGCGGGCGAATCTTTTCCGTTCCTCCCGCGACATCTGACCGTCGTCGGCTCTATCACCATCGGAATCCCGGCGTTCTTCCTGGCGCTGGAGCCAACTGCCCGCCGGGCTCGGCGTGGGTTCCTCTTCCGGGTCATGAGGTTTGCGATCCCGACCGGGACGCTGGCTGCCTTCGCCACGTTTGCCGCGTATAGCCTGGCTCTGGCTGAAGCCGTGCCCCTGCCCGAGGCGCGGACCGTCGCAACCCTCGTCCTTTCGGGAATGGGGTTCTTCGCTCTGCTAATCGTGAGCCGGCCCTTGACTCCGATGCGCCGGGTCCTGATCGGGGGCATGGTCCTCTCCCTTTTGCTCATCATCGTGATCCCTTTTGGGCGCGAGTTCTATGCGATTGACCTACCGGGCGTCGTCGTACTTCTGGCCGCCGGGGGCATCGTGGGGGTCTCAGGTGGAGTCATGTACTTCTCTTTGCGCACGATGGGGTGGCTACAGCAGGTGCCGCAGGTCCGAGCCATCGTCGAAGAGTCTGAGGTAGTTCTCACCAAGGTCGAGCGGAAAGTGGTTGAGATTGCCGGCCCGGTCGTCAACCGGGCCGGTGCGTCGGTGCGGCGGGCGCGCCGACGTTCAACGGCGGCCCTGAAGACGACGACCTTGCGCGCCGGAAAGCGAGCCCAGAGTTGGGCCCGAGAGAAGCGCGTGCAACGCCGTCAGGCCGGGCGGCGTAACCGGACATCGCGCCCACCACGCGGCGAATGAGTTGTTATGGTTTCGGGAGCCAACTTCGCAAGTTCGTACTGGCTATCTTGTTGGCTGAGGCGAGAGGCTGGTCGTGGCAATCCCCAAGCCGGAATTCACAATCGGTATCGAAGAAGAGTACCTCCTTGTCGATCGGGCAACACGCAACCTGGTGCAAGATCCTCCCGAATCGGTCATGAAAGATGCCGTACGACGACTTGAGGCCCAGGTCGGTCACGAATTCTTGCGTTCCCAGATCGAAATCGGCACCCGCATCTGCGCAACCGTCCAAGAAGCGCGAGAGGATCTCGCCCGGTTGCGCAAAGGTGTCGCAGAGGTAGCCGAGCAACACAACTTCGCCATGATCGCCGCTTCAACCCACCCATTTGCGGAATGGGGCGACCAGTTGACGACCGATAACAAGCGGTACCACGTGCTGGCCCAGGATCTCCAGACCGTTGTCCGACGTCTGGTTATCTGCGGAATGCATGTCCATGTGGGAGTCGGGGACAACGATCTGCGTATCGATCTGATGAACCAGGTCTCGTACTTCCTGCCTCACCTCCTTGCTCTTTCCTCCTCGTCTCCTTTCTGGCATGGGCGAGACACCGGACTGAAGAGCTACCGGATGAGCCTGTTCAAGGCTCTACCCCGGACCGGTCTACCCGAGGTCTTCTCCAGCTGGAGTGAATACCGACGCCACATTGACGTTCTGGTTGAGGCGGGGTTGATCGAGGATGCCACCAAGCTGTGGTGGGATGTTCGACCCAGTGACCGTTATCCAACGCTCGAGATGCGAATTTCCGACGTCTGCACGAACATCGACGACGGGATCACCGTTGCGGCGCTATACCTGTCCCTGCTGCACATGCTGTACCGGCGCCGGCGGCTCAATCAGCGCTGGCGTACGTACGCAGACATGCTCGTCGAAGAAAACGTTTGGCGGGCCCAGCGGTACGGAGTGGAGGGCTCGCTTATGGACTTCGGCATCGGAGAGCTGGTTCCGTACTCAGAATTGACTGAGGAACTAATCGAACTGGTCCACAAGGATGCAGTCGAGCTCGGGTGCTTGGCAGAAGTGGAGAATGCTCGGGACATCGTTGCCAGGGGAACCAGCGCGGATCGACAGCTACGGATTTACCGTGAGGCGCTCGAGGCCGGAGCGGACGATCACGAAGCTCTCCACGCGGTCGTCGACCTGCTCATTGCGGATTCGCTCGCCGGGATCTAGTGCTGGTGCTCGCCTGCCGACCGGCAGCAGGTGATCAGACCCTTTCGAGGACGGCCGACACTCGTGGGTAGACCTCGTCCGGTTGGCCGATGCCGTTTACCTGCCGTACCAACCCGCGCTTCTCGTAGTACTCGATCAGGGGAGCGGTCTGCTCCTCGTAGACCGCCAGTCTGGTGCGCACCACGTCCTCTGCGTCGTCCGGTCGCTGGATGAGCGGCTCCCGGCAAATGTCACAGACTCCCTCCTCCGCCGGTGGTCTGGTGACGGCGTTGAAGACGTGGCCGGTCTTGCAGGAACGGCGACCGGCGATTCGCTTGACGATTTCGTCGGCCGGAACATCCACGACCGCAACAACCTCGAGCCCTCCGTATCCGAGCACTTGGTCGAGGGCTTCGGCCTGTGCCATGTTGCGCGGGAATCCATCAAGGATGAATCCGCGCTGGGCGTCCGCTTGGTCGAGCCTTTCGGCCAGCATCTTGATCACTAGATCGTCGGGAACTAGCTCACCGGCATCCATGAACCGCTTGGCCTTTCGCCCCAGGTCTGTGTCCTCGGCCACCGCCAGCCGGAGCAAGTCGCCGGTGGCGATGTGGGGTATGTGCAGCTCAACGGCGAGCTGGGTGGCTTGCGTGCCCTTTCCGCTTCCCGGGGGACCCAGCAGGAGTATGCGATGATGATGCATCTCGTCGGCTGGCCGGTTGACGTGGGGCGAGGCTCCACCCTTCCGCTGGGCGTCGAGCACGGCGATCGCCGTGAGATTGACGATGTCGCCCACGGTCGCATCGCGCTGGAGCACATGGACGGATTTGGAGAACCCGGTGAGGATCGGCCCGATCACCTCAGCGCCACCGAGCGTGCGCAGCAGCTTGTATGCGGCGTTGGAAGCGGTGAGATTCGGGAAGACCAGGATGTTGGCGTCCCGTCCCAAGACGTTGAATGGGTGGCGCAGCTGGAGCAGGTCGCCGTCCACTGCAGTGTCGGCGTGCATCTCTCCATCGAGCGGCAGCTCGGGAGCCTTCTGTCGGCAGATACGCACGGCTTCCTTGATGCGTTCAGGTTCCTCACCTGCGGCGCTTCCAAAGTTGCTGTAGCTGATCATGGCCACCCGCGGCCGCACATCGAATTTGCGCAGTGCCGTTGCTGCGGTCGACAGGGCGATTTCGGCCAACTGTTCGGCTGTGGGGGTGATATTCACGGCACAGTCGGCAAAGAAATAGGGTTGCCCCCGCACGATCATGATGTACACGGCACTGACAATGGTGCGCCCGCGCTCCAGCGGGAGCACCTGGAGCGCCGGTCGGATGGTGTCGGCGTAGTAGGTGGTTAGTCCACCCATGACGGCTTCCGCGTCGCCTTCCTTCACCATCAAGACGGCATACATGTCCGGGTTGAGGATGGCTCTGCCTGCATCGTCCAGGGTCATGCCCTTGCGCTGGCGGAGCTTGAACAACGATTCTGCATAGCGGCGCCGGTTAGTCTCTTGCGTCTGGAGGTCGATCATCTCGATGCCGTGCAACGGGACTTCCATCTCACCGGCGAGCCGCTCTATGTCGGCGACCGGGGCGAGCAGGATCGGCGTGGCGATCTTCTCGTCGGCCACCCTTCGAGCAGCTCGAATAATGCGGTCGTCGGCTGCATTCGGGTACACGACCCGTCGGGGTAGCTGCCGGGCCTTGACCGTGACGGTGTGCATCAAACCGTAGGAAGCCTGGAATCTCGCCTTCAGCTCTTCCCGGTACGCCTCTTCGTCGATCAGTGGCTGGGCGGCAATGCCGTCTCGCGTGGCGGCCATCGCCACTGTCGGAGCGACGTACCAGAGCACACGCGGATCAAACGGTTTCGGGATGATGTAGTCGGGACCGAAGGCCAAGTGATCGAGCTGGTAGGCGTCCAGCACTACCTCGGATACCGGCTCTTTGGTCAATTCGGCAAGCGCCGTTGCTGCGGCGACTTTCATGCCCTCGGTGATGCTGGCGGCCCGGACATCGAGGGCCCCACGAAAGAGGAAAGGGAACCCCAGCACGTTGTTGACCTGGTTGGGGAAGTCGCTCCGTCCGGTAGCGACGATGGCGTCGGACCGCGCCCGGCGGGCATCGTCAAAAGAGATCTCGGGGTCGGGGTTGGCCAGGGCGAAGATGATGGGTTGGTCCGCCATGGATTTCACCATCTCCGGCGTCACTGCCCCGGCTACCGACACGCCAACGAAGGCATCGGCACCCTCCAGGGCGTCGGCCAGGGTGCGTGCCTCAATGTCCCTCGCAAACGCTGCCTTGTAGGGATTCATCCCCTCGGTGCGTCCCTCATGGATGACGCCTCGGGAATCGCAGAGGATCAGGTTCCCTTTCTTGACACCGAGCTCCAAGAAGAACTTCGCGCACGCGATACCGGCCGCACCCGCTCCGTTCACCACGAGCTTCGTATCGGTGATGTCTTTTCCGTTGATCTCAAGCGCATTCAAGAACCCGGCCCCGGCAATGATGGCGGTGCCGTGCTGATCGTCGTGGAAGACCGGGATACTGAGGCGCTCCTTTAGGGTCTCTTCGATCTCGAAGCATTCAGGAGCCTTGATGTCCTCCAGGTTTATGCCCCCAACGGTGGGTTCCAGCATTTCGCAAAAACGAATGACGTCGGCCGCGCTGTCCGCGTTGACTTCGATATCGAATACGTCGATATCGGCAAACCGCTTGAAGAGCACGCCTTTGCCCTCCATGACGGGCTTGCTGGCTAGCGGACCTATGTTCCCTAGGCCGAGCACGGCCGTACCGTTGCTGACGACTGCGACCAGGTTGCCCCTGTTGGTGTACTCGAACGCGAGGTCCGCGTTGCGATTGATTTCCAGGCAAGGTTCTGCCACGCCGGGCGTATAGGCGAGGCTGAGGTCATGCTGTGTCGCAGTTGGCTTGGTTGACCGAACCTCGAGCTTGCCCGGTCGCCCTCTGGAGTGGTAGTCGAGCGCCTCGCTGAACTGTTTACCTTCCGCCATGGGGCCTCCAGAGGTCTTGTCGATCGAATCCTACCCCCTCGCAATAGACCCCTCGTCAGTGAACCGGCGACAGCCCGCCAGTGACGCGTAAACCGGCGGACGACCCCAAAAACGGATTAGGAGATAGCTGCATCTCATCAGCTGTCTCTGTGGGACTACCGGCGTCGCATTGCCGACGGGTCGAACCGGGCGCGAGCTTGAATGGCTTGGTGGACCGCTCGTGATGGGCTCTTACGACGGGCACCCGCAGAGCCTCTCGACCTTGAGGCCCGGACGGCGTTCCGGGGACTGCACTACTACCCGTATGACCCCGCGTGACCGTTGCCGGCGGCGTTGGCGGCGGGCGAGCATTTATGAGATCCACGACCGGATAGGCTGGGAACGAACCTGGACCTCTGTGAGTCTGACTTCACACTCGCTGCGGCGCCGCGCCCGGTCTCAGAGTTGCTCGCAGGCGGTATCACTCCGTGTCGTGCCGGTACACAGCACTAATGTCGAGCAGATGGACGCATCGGCTTTCCCTAGGGGATTTCTGTGGGCCACTGCCACTCACCAGGTCGAGGGGGGCAACCGGAACAACGACCGGTGGGCCTGGGAACACGATCCGGCCTCGTGGTGTGTAGAACCAAGTGGCGGCGCTTGCGACCACCCTGCTCGGGAGGACATCGGCTTCCTGGCAGAGGTTGGTTTCAGCACCTGCCGGTTCGAGCGTTAGGTCGAACGCGTGACGGCAAAGATCGGTGATCAACTCGACCGGACCACCCAGCAACGAGTGGTTACAGCGAGTGCGCGCTGGCTGGTTGATCTGGCCCGTGGGAACGGCTCGACCGGACTGAAGACGCCGTGAACGAAAGTGTCTTTCAACTCAGCGATCGTCTTGTCGACGACCTCATGCATCAGTCGCCCATCGAAGCGACGTACGCCGGCGTCGACGGCTTTGACCACCTGTGGGACGACCTGAGCCCGGAAGGTGTAGAGGAAAAGGAAGACATGCTGCGGCGGTACCGACAGGTCTTTGCCCGTCTACCCACGGGGCAAGAAGACTGGGAGCGGTTGGCGACACGCGTTGGCTTCGAGTACCTCGATGAGCACCTCGAGACCATCGCCAATGGGGATCCTTTCTGCGACCTCAATACGGTGGCCTCACCCCTGCAGAACGTTCGCCAGGTCTTCGATCACATGAACAGTACGACCGCAGCCGGCTGGGAAAACATCGCCGCCCGGATGGAGACACTTGAAGAGGTGCTCGGGGGCTACCAGCGTACCCTCGAAGCCGGGCGGCGCAAAGGCGTACGAGCGGCCCACCGGCAGGTCGTTGCCGCGATCGAGGAAACGCGTACCCATGCCGGCGAGGGCTCCTTCTTCGCCTCTGCTCCGGCCCGGCTCCGTCGGTGGGGGGGCGCCGGGGCGTCCCTAGAGGCACGCCTGGATGCGGCAGGCCGTTCGGCCCGTGAGGCATTAGCGAGTCTCGCCGATTACCTTGAACGCCACTACCTATCGCATGCTCCAGTCGAAGATGGTGTCGGAATGGAACGATACCTACGGTATGCCCGCAGGTATCTCGGTATGGACATAGACCCGCACGAGACCTACCAGTGGGGTTGGACCGAGTTGGCCTCGCTGCATCGCCGCATGGTTGCGGTTGGGAGGTCAATCGATGCGAGCGATACGTTGCCCGGGGTGGTGCAACAGCTCAAGACCGACCCGCTTGGCTGTGCATCAAGTCCGGCTCAGTTCGTGGAGATCATGACCGAGCGACAGCAACGAGCGCTGGCCGACCTCGATGGAACCCACTTCGAAGTTCCGCAACCCATCAACCGCCTCGACGTGAAGATTGCTCCCCCGGGCGGGTCGCTGGGTGCCTACTACGTCCAGCCGTCCGAGGATTTCTCACGTCCCGGAACGGTTTGGTACTCCCTGGGGGAACAAAGGGTCATCCCGTTGTGGGACGAGGTGAGTACCGCCTACCACGAGGGGTTCCCGGGCCACCACCTGCAGTCCGGGGTGCAGCTGTCACTGGCCGACCGATTGAGCCGCCTCCATCGGGTAGTGGTCTGGCACCCCGGGTACGGCGAAGGATGGGCACTCTACGCGGAGCTGCTCATGAGCGAGCTCGGATACCTGGAGAAACCCGAATACGAGCTGGGAATGCTCTCGGCGGAGATGTTGCGGGCCTGCCGGGTCGTCATAGATCTCGGCTTGCACCTCGGTTATCCCATCCCCGGTGACGCCATCCTTCGTCCTGGCGAGAACTGGAGTTTTGAGGCAGCGGTCGAGATGCTCACCAACTTGGCATTCCTCCACCACGACTACGCAACTTCCGAAGTGACGCGGTATCTCGGGTGGCCGGGGCAGGCCATCTCCTACAAGGTTGGACAGCGAGTCATTCTCGACCTGCGCGATGAGACACGGGCTCGTCGCGGTGGCGCGTTCGACCTCAAGGAATTCCATTCCCGGGTGCTCGGATCCGGTCCGGTCGGGCTGGCCCATCTGCAGGATCTGGTGCTGGGTATCTAGGCGACGCCGGTGGGCCGATGCTTGAACCCTATTCCCCTCGCTTCGGCCGCAGTCGGACACTCGTTCGGCTCGTTGCTACGCAACGAGCGACCTCCTCAAGGGAGGGAGCCAACTAGGGCAGGGATCACGTGCAGGTCTCGGCCAGAGTCGGGTAGGGGTTAACGGGGTTCTCGCCCTCGGCGTAGATCTCAAAATGGAGATGAGGGCGCGAGCCTCGGGCATTGCCGCTGTCCCCTACGTACCCGATCACGTCGCCTGCCTGGACGGAGCCGTCCCTCGCAAACCGATCCATGTGCGAACCGATGTAGAGGTGGCCGTCGTCTCCCTCCAGGTTGAACTGGTAGCCGCCCAGATCGCCGACCACCTGGTGAAGCCTGCCGCTTACCGGGGAAACGATCGGCGTACCAAGCGGCGCAAATAGGTCGTTGCCTTCATGGAAACGACCACCCGAGCGGGGGAAACCCCAGTCATTGAAGAAAGCAGCGTCCTGGACGGGGCACAACCAACCGGGGGAGTCGACGACCAGCGTGACACCGATTCGTATCAGATGGGGGTCGGCGATGTGATTGAGCTCAACCAGACTGGCCACCGTTGTCTTGTAGCGGGCAGCAATCCGTCCCAGGTTGTCTCCGGGTTGTACGACATAGGTAGTGGCGGAGCCCGCCTCCGCCTGGAAAGTGTGGGCAGGCACCGTCAACTGCAGTTGGGTCCCAACATACAGGAGGTTGGGGTTGGTGATGCCGTTGGCCTCGGCCAGTACGGCTACTGTCGTGCTGGTCAGACGGGCGATGCGTTCCAGAGTGTCGCCGGGCTGCACGAGGTAGGCATTCGAACCAGGAATGGCCAGCTCCTGGCCGACGTAGATTCGATCAGGGTTCGAGATCCCGTTCGCCTCGACGATGGCGGTCACATTGGTTTCGAACTCTTCGGCGATCCTGGAGAGTGTATCTCCGCGCTTGACCACGTATGAGCTGCCCGCAGCTGCGAGCAGCAAGAGAGCCGCCAGGCCGGCCGCCGACCCACGGAATATCTTCTTCATGGCGAACTCTCCTCAAAGACCGTCGATGGATCTTTCCCTTCCCAACAAGTTTCGGCTGGTTGGCGAGCTGTCTTGAGAGAAGCGTAACCAGGGGGGATTGCCAGCATCCTAACTGCATCGGTCCCAGGTCCGGAGGATGCTATGTCGTCACCGGCAACCGGGGGGTTGACCACTGGCTGCGCGGAGCCTTCTCCCTTTCAGACTCCTGGTGCCTACCCAGCAGACTTCTGAGCCGCGGCTCGGATGCGCAGCTGTCCGCACGCTGCGTCTATGTCGCGTCCCCGCGTATCTCGCAACGTCGCGTTGACGCCACCGGCCCGTAGCACGCCCAGAAAAGCCTCGATTCGGAGCTGAGGCGAGGGGAGACGCGGCGTCAATGGGGTGGGATTGAGCCCGATCAAGTTGACATGGGCGCGCAGTCGATTGGCGATGGCTGCCAGCTTGATGGCCTGGTCGTCCGAGTCATTGACGCCGTCGATCATCGTCCATTCGATAGACACTCGACGGTGCTTGGCCGCGAAGAACTCGGCGGCGGCGGCTTCGACCTCTTCCAACGGGTACCGCTTGTTGAGCGGAACGAGTCTCGACCGCAAATCGTCGTCGGCCGCGTGCAGACTCACTGCCAGTTTCACCGGCCACGACTCGGCGGCGAGCCGGCGCATGCCGGGCACCACCCCCACCGTCGAGACCGTGATCGCTCGGGCGGAAACACCCATGTGTTCGATCATTCGTCGGATCGATTCCCGAACTCGGACGTAGTTGGCGAGCGGTTCACCCATCCCCATGAACACGATGTTGGTGACCCGAGCGGGACAGTCCTTCATTCCGCCCGCACCTAGAAAAGCCATCGCATAGGCAATTTGCGCGACGATCTCTCCGGCCTCGAGGTGGCGTTCAAAGCCGAATTGGCCTGTAGCGCAGAACGTGCAGCCAAACGCGCATCCGACCTGACTCGAGATGCACAAAGTCGTACGGCGGGGATATCCCATGAGCACCGTTTCGATTGCTGCTCCGTCGGGAGTTCGGAAGAGCCACTTGCGGGTCGCGCCCCCGTCGGCCGTCCTTTCGACCTCGAGGTCGAAAGGCCACAGGCGATCTGCCAAATGGCTTCGGAGGGCTTTCGGGAGATTGGTCATGCTCTCCGCTGCGAGCACCGGATACCTATACAGCCACGCACGCAACTGGCCGGCCCGATAGGAGGGCTCGTCCGGCAAGAGAGTTTCGAGTTGCTCCGGCTGGGTCAGGTACAGCACTCAACCATGGTAAGTCGCGAGAGTATCGTCGACGGTCGCCCCTAGACTCAGACTGTTGTGGCCAGGATACGACTACCCGTGCTCAGGATCCCTTCTTTTCGCCCCTCTCGTCAGGACGAATCGCTCGACGCAACCGAGCTGACCGGCTTGTGGGTGTCGTTTGCGATTGGCGTGCCGCTCATACTTGTTGGGATCCGACTCATGACCGGCACGGCGGCGGGCGGGCTCGCCCTCTCGGGAAGCCAACTTTTGCTGGTGGTTCCAATCGGTGTGCTGCTCGGGGTGGGGCTCCTGGCCGCAGTTGCTTACGCTTCGGCGATCATCAGTGACCGAACCGCGGTCGTGATGCGTCCGGCCCTGGGGATGGTTGGCTCGTGGCTGTTCGTTCCGGTCGCTTTGGCCTTTCTCATCTCGTGGGCGGCCGTGGAGCTCGAGGTAGCGGGCCGCTCGCTCGCGGCCGCTTCCGAACTCTTCGACGGACCGGCCATCAACCGGTCGGTAGGTACGATCGTCATCGCCGTATTGGCGGCCTTCTTCCTCTTCATCGGTCCGCAGCGGCTGGTCCGCTCTTGGGTCAAGTGGTTCGCGTTCTGGGCTGGACTCGCGGTGATGCTGGCGCTCGTGTGGCAGATCGTCGGCGACCTCGATCTCGCGCTGATGCTCGAGCAGGCACCGGGAGCGCACTTCTGGCTTGGAGTCGATCTCGTAGTGGGGGCGGCAGTGTTCTTCTTTCCGATGGTCGCCGATACGGCCAGGTTCGCGCCTGATCAGAGCACGGCCGCTTCCAGCGTCGGGGCCGGGTACGGCGTTCCGGCTCTGATTGCGATCCTGCTGGGCGGGCTGGCCGCGGCGACGAGCGGTCTCACTGAACCAACGCCGGCCGGAATGGTTGCTGAGTTCTTTGGTTCGTCCGCCGGAGTGTTTGGGGCTGTGCTGGCCTTTCTGTGGGTGGTTGGCGGCGAAGCGGACCAGCCCTTCGCGTTCTTGTACAGCGCTTCTGCGTCGATTCAGACTCTCATTGCCGGAGCACCGATCTGGGTGAGCGGTGTCCTGCTGGTAGCAGTGTCGGCCGCTTTGTCATTGATCGTTGATCCGGCCCTGTGGGCGGACCTGATCGGTTTGCTCGTCTCGGTACTCGTCCCGGTGCTGGGGGTCTTCCTGGCCGACTTTTTCTTTGTGCGACGGCGGAGTTACCTGTCTGACTCTCTCTATGACCGACGCGGCGCCTACCGCGGCATCAACTGGTATGCCGTGCCGTCGCTGATCCTCGGCATCATTCTCTACCAGTGGATTGCCCCGGCCGGCCCAGCTGGGTGGGTGGACTTCGTCAATCAGTTGATTCCCGGCCGGTCGCCTGCCGAAGCGGCCGGAGTCCCGCCCGTGATGATCACGTTGGCCTTCTCGTTCGCCAGCTACGCCTTGATCGGACGCTGGCGGATCGAAGAGGCCTTTTACATGTCCAAACTGCGTATCTGAGCTGATCAGAGAATGGTGGCAGCCATCTCCGCCAGTGGGCTGCGTACCGACTTCTCCAGGGTGACATGGCCGAAGAGCGGTGAACCCTTGAACTTCTCGATCAACGCCGCCACCCCGCCAAACGGTGAAATGTACGGGTTGTCGACCTGCGACAAATCCCCGCAGAACACGACTTTGGCATCCGTGCCTATTCGGGTGAGGATCACTTTCAGGGTGGGCAACTCCAGGTTCTGTGCTTCGTCAATGATGACGAACTCACCGGTGATGGAGCGGCCGCGCAAATAAGTCACG
>Ga0224512_10002750_pt1 | contig 15876 bp, 10 predicted proteins | sample SF_May12_sed_USG_4_FD_169103 | JGI IMG/M metagenome (GOLD analysis project Ga0224512, IMG submission 169103) | Sediment microbial communities from San Francisco Bay, California, United States - SF_May12_sed_USGS_13 | ecosystem: Environmental > Aquatic > Marine > Sediment | place: USA...
AGCCGCGTCCGCGACGCGGAAATCAATCAGTTCAAGATCTTCTTCCACGACCGCGACGCCGGACTGGCGATGCGCGTCGCGCAGCGGCTGGCCAACGATTTCATCGAGGAGCACATCAACGAGCGGGTGAAGGTCTCCCAGAAGAGCCTGGAGTTCATCGAGGCCGAGCTCGAACGGATCTCCCTGCGCATGACGCAGGTCGAGTCGAAGATCGCCACCATCAAGGCGGAGAACCCCGGCCGCCTGCCCGAGGACATGGGTGCCAACCAGCGCAGCCTTGAGCGCCTCACGGGCGATATCTCGCGCTCGCAGCGCGATTACGACATGGCGCGCGGCGACGAAGGCTTCTGGCGCAGCCAGGAGCTGGCCGCCGCATCCATCGAGCGCCCCAACGACGACGCGAATCCGATTCGGAAGCTCCAGCTCCTGGAGCTTCAGCTGGCGGAGTTCCAGGCCAAGGGCTTCACGGAGAAGCACCCGGACTACCTGAAGGTGATCCAGGAGCTCGAGGCGATTCGGGCGTCTCTCGCCAGCCGGGAGGCGCGGCGGGAAGAAGAGAAAGGCGAGATACCGTCGAACTACCAGCAGCAGATCGCCCAGGCCGAGATCCGCCGCGCCGAGCTTCAGATGCAGAGCGCGCAGGAGGAGATCGATCGGCTCCAGGCCCGGGCCGAGGGCTTCCGGACGCTGCTGGCCGAGACGCCGCGGATCGCCGAGCAACTCGACGCGCTCGGACGCGAGTACAGCTCGCAGCTCGACAGCTATCAGCTCTACATCGTGCGGCAGCAGGAGGCCAGCGTTCAGGCGGACATGGAGCGCCGGCAGCTGGGCGAGCAGTTCCGTGTGCTCGAAGCCGCGTTCAGGGCGCCGCGGCCCTCGTCGCCGAACCGCCTGCTGATCCTGGTCCTGGCCTTCTTCTTCGGCGGCGCCCTCGCCACGGGCATCGCGGTCCTGCTGGAGGTCACCGACGTCTCCGTCCACAGCGCGCGTCAGCTCCAGATGCTCGCGAACCTTCCGGTGCTGGCGTCGATCCCGGAGATCTGGCTCGAATCGGATCGGATCGCCCGACGCCGCAAGCTCGTGCGCCAGGCCCTGGCCTCGGTAGCGGTCGTGGGGTTCGTGCTCGTGGGCGGGACCGCGAACTACGCCTGGGTCAACGGCATGCCGGGCTTCGTGAAGGAGCTCCTGGGCGAAGACGAGAAGACCCCGCAGTCGGGAATCGATTCCCCGGCGGTCACGGGGGGCTAGGGCGTGTACCGCGAGTTCTACGGCCTCGTTCGCGCTCCCTTCGAGATGACCCCGGATCCGGCCTTCCTGTATCTGGGTGAGACGCACCGGGAGGGCCTCGCGACCCTCGTGTACGGCGTCCGCTCGCGCAAGGGCTTCGTCCTGCTCACCGGCGAGGTCGGCACCGGGAAGACGACGCTCCTCCACGCGCTGCTGGCCCAGCTCGATTCGTCCACGGCTTCGGCGTTCATATTCAACCCCACGCTCGACCCGCTCGACTTCTTCCACGTGCTGTTCGACGAGTTCGGCATCCAGACGCCGTGCCGGACGAAGGCGGAGTACCTGCTGGCGCTCAACCACTTCCTCATCCAGCGTCTCCAGAACGACCAGACGACGCTGCTCATCATCGATGAGGCCCAGAACCTGTCGCCGGAGATGCTGGAGGAGGTGCGCCTGCTCTCGAACCTCGAGACCCCGACCTCGAAGCTGCTCCAGATCATGCTGGTGGGACAGCCCGAGCTCAACGAGATGCTGGGCCGTCCGGAGCTGCGGCAGCTGCGACAGCGGATCGTCCTCCGCCACCACCTGCAGCCCTTCACGGCGGACGAGGTGGACGCCTACATCGAGGAAAGGCTGGGACTCGCGGGCTACTCTGGGAAGGGCATCTTCAAGCGCTCGGCCCGGCGCAAGATCTTCGAGCTCACGGGAGGACTTCCGCGCCTGATCAACATCATGTGCGACGGCGCCCTGCTGGCGGGCTACGCGCGCGAGCAGACGAGCTTGGGTGCCGACGTGATTCGGGAGGTCGCCCGGGACCTTCAGCTGCCCACCGCGCGCGAGGGCGCTGCGGCGGAGGCGGGGAGCAACGGTCGGGCACCGAAGAGGAAGTGGGGCGGCTGGCTGGGCCTGCTGGGAGCACGGGCACGGGCGCGGGAGTAGAGGGATGGCGAAGGTCTACGACGCGCTGAGGCGCGCCGAACAGGAGCGGAAGCGCAAAGCGGGGGACGAGTCCGCCCCCGCAGCGCTGGGGGTCGAGCTGGCGGAGACGACGCCGGCCGGCCGTCGCAGCCGGCGCTCCTGGCGTCCCTGGCGGTGGCGCCGCCGGAAGCGGCGGCCCCGGAGCGGGTCGAGCGCCATCAACAAGCGCCGCATCGCGCTGCTCCAGCCGGAGTCCTACGTCGCAGAGCAGTATCGGGCGCTCCGGGGGCGCATCGACGCGATCGCCGCCCAGCGACCCATCCGAACCCTCACCGTGACCAGCGCCCTCCCCGGTGAGGGCAAGACCACGGCCGCGATCAACCTGGCGATCGTGACAGCCCTGAGCCTCGGGCGGCGCGTCCTGCTCATCGACTGCGACCTGCGCAAGCCCAAGGTTCACGAAGCCCTCGGGCTGCGCCCCGTCGCGGGACTCGCCGAGGTGCTCAGCGACCAGGTGAACGTCGACGATGCCATCGTGAAGGTCGAGGGCGTGAACCTCGATGTCCTGCCCGTGCGCTCGAGACCGGTGAATCCGTCCGAGCTGCTGGGCTCGGCCAAGATGAGAGAGCTGCTCGACGAGGTCAACCGCCGGTACGATCGCGTGATTCTCGACACGCCGGCGGCGCTGGGCCTGCCCGACGCCAAGACCGTGAGCGATCTCAGCGACGGAGTCGTGATGGTGGTTCGGGCGGACACGACGCTGCAGCAGGATGTGCAGGCGACGCTGGAGTTCCTCGACCAGCGCCGCCTTCTGGGCCTCCTGCTCAACGGGGCACACGCCCATCGGGGACGTTACGGCTACGCGAGCTAGCCGACCCAGCGGGTCGGCGGCGGGGCGCGGGGCTCGGAGCGGGCGCGAGAGACCGGTGGGGATTCCGGAAGGAACGGACGGGACGAGTGGCGGATGGAGGGGCTGAAGCTGCTGATACCGTTGGGGGTGGCCGTCGGCGTGACGTGCCTGGCCACGCCGCTCGTCTCGAGGCTGGCGAGCGCGTTGCGGGTCGTCGACCGTCCCAACGAGCGCGGCGTGAGCGGTCGAGCCGACATGCCGCTGCTCGGAGGGCTGGCGGTGGCCCTCGGCTTCGTGGCCGGCTTGCTCGTCGCCCTGGCGTTCTGGGTCGACGTCGCCGCCACCGCGGATCCCCTGAAGGGGCTGGCGCTCGGGGGTCTGCTGGTGCTCGCGCTCGGCGCCGTCGACGACCGCTCCGGTCTCGGAGCGTGGCCGAAGTTCCTGGTGCAGATCGCGGCGGCCGCCATCGCCATCCGGTACGGGTTTCGGCTGGGCCACCTCACGGACCCCATCTCCGTCACGACCTGGCAGCTGCCGGAATGGCTGGTCTGGATCGCGTCGACGCTGTGGATCGTCGGCATCACGAACGCGCTGAACCTGGTCGATGGGCTCGACGGGCTCGCCACCGGGGTGGGCGCCATCATCGGGGGCACGCTCACGGTGATCGCCTGGCAGGCCGGGGAGCCCGTCGGCATCTGCGTCGGGATCGCGCTGGTGGGGGCGCTGCTGGGCTTCCTGCCCTTCAACTTCGCGCCGGCGCGGATCTTCCTGGGCGACACCGGCTCGCTATTCATCGGCTACGTCCTCGCCCTCCTCACCCTGGCGGGGTATCAGCAGAAGTCGCTGCTGACCTTCGTCGTGCCCCTGCTCGCGCTCGCCGTGCCCATCCTCGACACGGGGCTCTCGATCGTTCGCCGGATCCGCCGCGGAGCCCCCATCTTCTCCGCCGACCGCCTGCACATGCACCACCGCCTGCTGGCGTCGGAGGGCTCGCCGCGCAGCGCCGTGCTCCAGTTCTACTTCCTGACGGCGTGCTTCTGCCTGATCGCGGTGTCGTTCACGCGCCTCCAGGGCTGGGCGGCCGCGCTGTTCCTGGTGGCCGTCGCGCTCCTGACGTTGCGCCTGCTCTGGAACCTCGACGTGTTCTCGCGGGACAAGGGCGAGCTTCCCATGGAGAACGAGCGATGAGAGACGGCGTGGCCCTCATCACCGGCGTCACCGGCCAGGACGGCTCGTACCTGGCCGAGTTCCTGCTCGAGAAGGGCTACGAGGTCCACGGGATGGTGCGTCGTTCGAGCACCGAGACCTTCGAGCGGATCGCGCATCTGCGCGCTCGCCTCCGACTGCACCAGGCGGACCTGCTCGACCAGAGCTCGCTCGTCAGCCTGCTGCGCGACGTCGAGCCGGTGGAGGTCTACAACCTGGCGGCCCAATCCTTCGTGCCGACGAGCTGGGTCCAGCCCTCGCTGACCGGCGAGTTCACGGCGCTCGGTGTGACGCGCATGCTCGACGCCGTCCGGCTCGTCGACCCGGCGATCCGTTTCTACCAGGCCTCGAGCTCCGAGATGTTCGGCAAGACCCGCGAGGTGCCGCAGAACGAAGCGACGCCCTTCCACCCGCGCAGCCCCTACGCCGTGGCGAAGGCGTACGGTCACTGGATCACGGTGAACTACCGCGAGAGCTACGGCCTGTTCGGCGTGTCGGGAATCCTGTTCAACCACGAGTCGCCGCGGCGCGGAAGGGAGTTCGTAACGCGCAAGGTCACGGAGGCGGCAGCGCGCATCAAGCTCGGGCTGGCCGACGAGCTGCGGCTCGGCAACGTCGAAGCGAAGCGCGATTGGGGCTACGCGCCGGAGTACGTCGATGCCATGTGGCGGATGCTGCAGACCTCCGAAGCCTCCGACTACGTGATCGGCACGGGTGTTCACCACACGGTTCGCCAGTGCGTCGAGTTTGCGTTCGGCCACGTCGGTCTCGACCCCGACGACTTCGTCCGCAGCGACTCCGCCCTGATCCGGCCCGCCGAGGTGGATTCGCTGCTCGCGGATGCGAGCAAGGCGCGCGAAGGCCTGGGTTGGACGGCGCACACCTCCTTCGAAGAGCTGATCCGGATCATGGTGGAGGCCGACCTCGAGCTGCAGGAGCGTGTCAGCGGGCGGCGACGCGACCGGGGCGCGTCGCGGTGACCCGCGACGAGGGGGCGGGGCCCATCCTCGTCACGGGCGCGGCGGGTTTCATCGGGTCGACGCTCGTGGACCGGCTGCTGGCGGACGGATACGAGGTGGTCGGCTTCGACTCCTTCGACCCGTACTACGCCGAGGCGGAGAAGCGGAGGAATCTCCGCGCCGCGTCGAGGTCGCCCGCGTTCCGGCTGGTGCGCGGCGACATTCGCGATCCCGGGGCCGTCGAGGCGCTGTTCGCAGAGGGCCGCTTCGGGAAGGTGGCTCACCTGGCGGCCCTCGCGGGCGTGCGGCCCAGCCTCGAGCGGCCGGCGGCCTACGCCGACGTGAACGTGGTCGGCACCGCGGTGCTGCTCGAGGCGGCGGTGCGCCACGGCAAGCCGGGCTTCGTGTTCGCCTCGTCGTCCTCGGTGTACGGGGAGCGGAGCGACGGGCCGTTCCGCGAGTGCGATCCCGTCGAACGGCCCGTGTCGCCCTACGCCGCGACCAAGCGCGCGGCCGAACTCGTCGCCCACACCTTCCACAGCGCCCACGGCCTCTCGGTGACCTGCGCGCGGCTGTTCACCGCCTACGGCCCCCGGCAGCGCCCCGACCTCGCGATCCGGACCTTCGCCGAGCGGATGCGGGTCGGCGCGCCGATCTCCATCTTCGGGGACGGCTCGAGCCTGCGGGACTTCACGTACGTCGACGACCTCGTGGACGGGCTCGTCCGGGCGCTGGAGACGGACCTCGGCTTCGCGATCCTCAATCTCGGCGCCGGCCGCAAGGTCGCCGTCGTCGAAGTCGTGAAGCTCCTGGAGGCAGCGCTGGGCACGACCGCGGAAGTGGAATGGCTCGCCCCGCAGCGGGGGGACGTGCGGCGGACCTGGGCCGACATCTCCGCCGCCGGCGACGCCCTCGGCTACGCGCCGCGGACCTCCCTGGAAGACGGCATCGCCCGCTTCGTGGCATGGCTGAGCGAGGATCGGGGCTAGTGGGGCGGACCGCGGGCAGGTCTCACGCGGTGATCCTGGCCGGCGGCGCGGGCGAGCGATTCTGGCCGGCGTCCCGCCAGAAACACCCCAAGCCCTTCCTGAAGGTGATCGCGGGCAAGAGCCTGCTCGACGCCACGTTGGAGCGCGCGCGCCGCTTTGCGGGCCGGGACCGGGTGTGGGTCGTGTGCGGTCGCGAGCACGCGCGGGCCGTGCGCCGCGCCACCGGACTTCCGGCGCGACGCATCCTGGTGGAGCCGGCCCGGCGCAACACGGCCATGGCCGTCGGGCTGGCCGCCGTCCGCATCGCGGCCGAGGATCCCGGCGCAGTGCTGGCGGTGCTCCCGGCGGATCACGTGATTTCCGACGCCCGGGCGTTCTCGAGCGCCCTGCGCCGGGCCGCGGACGCCGCTCGCAGCGCCGAGGTCCTGGTGACGCTGGGTGTGAAGCCGACACGCCCGGAAACGGGCTACGGCTACATCCAGGTCGGGCCCCCGGCCGCCGGCCATCGCGGGTTGCGCCGCGTGCGCCGCTTTGTCGAGAAGCCCGACGCGGGCAGGGCCCGCCGCTATCTGCGCCGTGGCGGCTACCTGTGGAACGCGGGGATCTTCGTCTGGACGGTGCAGGCGATCCTGGAGGAGATCGAGGCCTGCGCCCCCGACCTCTTCCGCGCACTCGCGCCGCTGGGTTCGGTGCGGCGGCCGAGCGCGGCGGCGCTCGACCGGGCGTACCGGCGAGCCCCGTCGCTGCCCATCGACGTGGCCGTGATGGAGCGCAGCCGCCGGGTGTGGACGATCCCTGTCTCGTTCCACTGGAGCGACGTGGGCACGTGGCAGTCGCTGGCGGAAGAGCTGGGGGTGCGGCCGGGGCGAACCCGGGTCGTGGCCGGCGACTTGGCGTTCGACGACGAGGGAGGCAATCTAGTGTGGGGCGATCGCCGCCCGATCGCGCTCCTCGGGGTGGAGGGACTCGCGGTGATCGACACCGGCGATGCGCTGCTGGTCGCCCGGCTCGACCGCGGCTCCGACGTCCGCCGCGTGGTCGCCGAGCTAAAGGCGAAGGGTCGCCAGGACGCCACATAAGCCGGGCGAGTCCGGAGGGAGAATGTCGGCGTCGAGCCGCAGCAACGAAGTCCGCGAATCCTTGCGCACGATCCCCCTCTTCGCCGCCGTGGGCAGCGACGATCTCGAGGCCGTCGCGTCGCTGCTGATCGAGCGACGCTTTCCGAAGAACAAGACGATCGTCGAGGAGGGCACGCCGGGCGACTACATGTACGTCGTCCGAGAGGGTCGCGTGAAGGTGACCAAGCTCTCGGGGGACGGTCGCGAGAAGATCCTCGAGATGCTCGGCGCGGGCTCCTTCTTCGGCGAGCTGTCGCTGCTCGACGGCGCACCGCGTTCCGCCAGCGTGAAGGCGCTCACCGAGACGCGGATCCTGGCCCTGTCGCGCAACGACTTCTTGGCCCTGTTGCAGCGCAGCCCCGACCTCGCGATGGCGGTGATCCAGGAGCTGACGGCGCGCCTGCGGCAGATGGACGACCAGGCGAGCGCCCTCTCGTTCCAGCGGGTGAAGGAGCGCACGCAGGGCCTGCTCCTGCGCCTCGCCCGCGAAGGCCCCGAGGGCGGGCGCCGCGCCACGCCGGCGCTCACCCACCAGCAGATCGCGGACATGATCGGAACGTCGCGCGAGACGGTCACCCGCGTGGTCAAGGGCCTCAAGCAGGACGGCTGGCTGACCCAGGCCGGCAAGCAGTACCTGGTGCCCAACGGCGAAGACTGAGCCCGGGCGTCGGTCCCCGCATTCAGGCGCGTCTCCGAGCGCGCCGATAAGCCGAGCGTGGGGAAGCCTGCATCCAGCTTCTCGGAGATGATCCTCGCTTCGCTCAGCACCGGCGTCGCTGCCGTCGACGCCGAGCGGGCGCTGGTGATGCTCAACGCCGGCGCACAGCGCATCCTGGGCTGCCCGGAGGGCGAGATCGTCGCGGCGCTCGGGCGGGACTGCCGAGAGGTCCTGGCTGCGCAGCCTCGCGTCGTCCGCATGCTGGTCGAAGCCCTCGACGGCGGCCGGACGCTCTCGCGGGCGGAAATGACGCTCGCAGCGGTCGGGGGCCGGGGCGCGAGCACGATCGGCTTCACGTTGACACCGGTGCACGGCGCCGGGGGTCGCGTGTGCGGGGCCGCGATGATCTTTCGAGACCTGACGCCCGTCGAGCGCGCGGGGGAGCAGGAGCGGCTGCGCGACCGGCTGGCCGCCCTGGGCGAGATGGCGGCGGGACTGGCCCACGAGATCCGCAACCCGCTGGCGGGGATGGAAGTGATCGCGGGCCTGCTCAAGCGACGCCTCCGGGATCGCCCCGACGAGCAGGCGCTCCTGGCCGAACTGACGAGCGAGCTGCGCGTTCTCGCCGACACGGTGGCCGACTGCCTCGACTTCGTGCGCCCCCTCGCACTCGTGCGAGCCCCGGTTCACCCGCTGGAGCTGATGGAATCGGCCCTGGCGCTGGCGCGGTCGCGCGTCGCCTTCGTCGGCGCGATCGAACGCGACTACGCCCGGAGCCTCCCCGAGTTGGCGGCGGACGGGGATCGCCTGCGGGCGGTCCTCGGGAACCTGATCGTGAACGCCTTCGAGGCCATGGCGGAGCGGCCCGAGCGGACGGGAGCGCGCCTCACCCTCGGTCTGCACACCCGGGTGAGCGACCGCAGCGGGACCTCCGTGCGGGTCGACGCGGAGGAAGGCGCGGGCGGGGAGGACGCGCCGACGCGCGAGCTGGTCATGAGCGTGTCGGACACCGGCCCGGGCGTGCCGGCGGGGCTCGAGGAGAAGGTCTTCTACCCCTTCTTCACGACCAAGCAGCGGGGCTCGGGCGTCGGTCTCGCGCTCGCGCAGAAGATCGTCGGCTGCCACGGCGGCGCCGTCCATCTGGAGAGCCGCCCGGAGGGCTGCACGTTTCGCGTTTGCCTGCCGATCGGCGAGCGCGGCGCGGCCGAACGCCGGAGCGGCGCCGAGGCCGGGGTCGGAGCGACCGCATGACGGACGACGGAACGCGGATCCTCGTGGTCGAGGACCAGGACACGCTGCGCCGCGGCATCGCGCTGGCGCTGCGCGAGACGTGGCGCTGTGTCGAGGAGGCGGCCCGCGGCGACGTCGCCTTGGAGCGCCTCCGGGACGAACGCGCCGAGACCTTCGACGTCGTCCTGACCGATCTGCGCCTGCCCGGGGCCGACGGGATCGCGGTCCTGCGCGCCGCGCGGGAGCGCGACCCGCTCACCTGCGTGTTGGTGATGACGGCCTACGGCTCCGTCGAGAGCGCCGTGGAGGCGATGAAGTCCGGAGCCTTCGACTTCGTCCAGAAGCCGCTGGACCTCGAGCAGGTCGAGCTGCGGGTTGCCCGCGCCGTCGAACACCGACGGCTGCTCGGCGAGGTCAGCGACCTGCGCGCCGAGCGGGCGGCCCGAGACGCCGGCGGGGCCATCGTGGGGGACAGCCCGGCCCTGCGCGCGGCCATGGATCTCGCTCGCCGCGTGGCGCCGACGCGGTCCACGGTTCTGATCACCGGCGAGACCGGCACGGGGAAAGAGCTGATCGCGGGGCTGATCCACGGTGCATCGCCCCGCGCAGCCGGGCCCTTCGTGAAGGTGAACTGCGCGGCACTGCCCGAGACGCTGCTCGAATCCGAGCTCTTCGGCCACGAGCGCGGCGCCTTCACCGGAGCCGATCGCGAGCGGGTCGGCCGCTTCGAGCAGGCCAGCGGCGGCACGCTCCTGCTGGACGAGGTCGGGGACATGTCGCCCGCGACCCAGGCGAAGCTGCTGCGCGTGCTCCAGGATCAGGAGTTCCATCGCATCGGCGGAACCCGGACCCTGCGCACCGACGCACGCATCGTCGCAGCGACGAACCAGGATTTGCAGGAGAAGCTGCGAGACGGCCGCTTCCGGGAGGATCTCTTCTTCCGGCTCAACGTGATCCGCATCGATCTGCCCCCACTGCGCGAGCGCCAGGAGGACGCGATCGCGCTGGCCCACCACTTCCTGCAGCGTTTTGCGAATGCGCTCGAGCGGCCCCTGCGCGGGTTCACGGAGTCGGCCCTGGAGCGCATCCGGGCGCACCCGTGGCCGGGCAACGTCCGCGAGCTGCACAACGCGATCGAGCGCGCGGTCCTGATGGCCGACGGCCCTCGCATCGGGTGCCGGGACCTGTCCCTGTTCGGGGAGCGCTCCGCCTCGGACGCCGATGGATGGCGTCCCGAGCTGCCGCCGAACGGCGTTTCGCTGCGCGAGGTGGAGCGGCACCTGGTGCTCGAGGCGCTGAGCCGCACGGACTACGTCCAGAAAGACGCCGCCGCGCTGCTCGGAATCAGCCGGCGCAAGCTCAACTACATGATCCAGCGTATGGGGATCACGCACGCGACCTGGCGCCGCAACCGGACGCAGCCGAAGGGGGAAGGCCGGGCGGCGTAGCCCGACGGGTCGCGGGGGGGCAGCGACCGCCTGCTACGCCGGTTCCCGCGGGTACGTTCGACCCGTGCAGCCCCCAGGCATCCGGGCTCGCGGGCGGGCCCGTGGGCTTCGTGGGCCGCGGCGAGGCCGCACCCCGCCTCGCGGACCGGTCTCCGCGCGCGGGTCGATTCCCGCCGGCCCTTGATTCCCTGGCGACTTGTTGGATTCTACCGTCACGGCTCGCCAGCCGGGGGCGAACGCTGCAAGCTGTGATCGGCGGTCCGAAGCGAGGTGGACTCATGCGCGGCGTTACGATTCGATGGCTGCTCCCGCTCCTGTGCGCGGCCGCCCTCGGGGGCTGTCAGGCCGACGAGGAGAAGCTTGCCGACCACCTCGGTCGCGGCGAGGCCTACTTCGAGGACGAGCAATACGCCGAGGCGATCATCGAGTACAAGAACGTACTCCAGATCGACCCCAACCACGGCGGCGCCCACTGGGGCCTGGCCCGGGCCTATCTGCGCAGCAAGCAGACGCCCGAGGGCTTCTGGGAGCTGCGGGAGACCGCCCGCCTCGATCCCGGCAACCTCGAGGCCAAGCTGCAGTTCGGCCAGATCGCCGTCTTCGCGGGTGAGCTCGACGGGGCGCTCGAGCAGGCCGAGGACGTGATCGCCGCCGACCCCGGCCGGGTCACGGCCTACCTGCTCAAGGGCCGGGTACTGGAGGCGTTACAGCGTCCGACGGAGGCCCAGGAGGTTTACGAGCAGGCGATCGAGGTGGATCCGGAGAGCGGGGCCGCGCTGCTCCTGCTCGCGATCTTCCACCGCCGCCACGGCGATCGTGACGCCGCGGAGCCGCTGTACCGCAAGCTCATCGAGGTCGAGCCCACGTCGCTCTCGTACACCGCGCTCGGGGGATTTCTCGCGCAGGACCGCGGCCGCGACGCGGAGGCGGAGGGGACCTACCGCACGGCCCTCGAGCTGGCCGAGCCGGAACAGCGGGCGCGCGCGATCGCCGTGTTGTCGGGCTTCTACTTCAGCCGCGACCGGATCGACGACGCGGTCGCGGTTCTGGAGGAGGGCATCCGGAACGAAGAGGACCCCCTCGACCTCATCTACCTGCTGGCGCGCTTCCACCGTTCCCAGGGCGACACCGACAAGGCGGACGAGCTGATCCGGCAGGCGACCGAGGCCCGCCCGGACGACCCCCGGCCCCAGCTCATCCTCTCGTCCTACCTGGGCCGCAAGCGTGACCTGGAAGGTGCGCTGGCCGCCGCCGACCGGGCGGTCGAGCTCGATCCCGAGAACGATCTGGCGCGACTGCGCAAGGCCGAGGTGCTGGTCGAGCTCGGCTACCGCGAGAGCGATCCGGAACGGATCGGGGCCGGGCGCGCCATCATCGACGCGATCCTGGAGCGCGAGCCCTCGCACCCGGGGGCGCTGTTCGTCAAGGCCAAGATCGATCTCGCGGAGCGCGAGGTGGAGAGCGCCGTCACGGCCCTGCGTGCCGCGATCGATGCGCGACCCGACTGGGCCCAGGCGCACTTCGTCCTCGGCACGGCCCTGGCGCTGCGAGGAGAGTCGACGATGGCTCGCGCCGAGCTGGCCCGGTCCCTCGAGATCGACGCCGGGCTGGTCGATGCCAGGAAGGTGCTGGCCAAGGTTTACCTGAAGCTGCGCGAGTACGATTACGCCGTCGACGAGGGGCGGCGCTACCTGCGCGAGCGGCCGGACGACGTGGAGACACGGGTTCTCGTCGCGCAGAGCCTCGTGATGACCGCGAAGCCCGAGGAAGCGCTGGCGGAGCTCCAGACGATTCCGGAGGAGGGTCGCGACGCGACGGCGCTCTACGCCCTCGGGCGGGTCCACAACATGCTTGCGAACGTCGAGGAGGCGCGAAGATTCCTGTTGCTCGCTTACGAGCAGTCGCCGGAGAACCCCGAGATCCTCGGCGGCCTGATGGTCCTCGACACCACGGCGGGCCGCGCGGAGGAGTCGGATGCGCGCATCCAGGCGGCGGTGCGGGCGAAGCCCGACGACCCCCGGCTGCACCGGCTCCTCGGCAACACCTACCTTCGCCAGAATCGCGGCGAGGAGGCCGAGGAGAGCTTTCGCAGGGCCATCGAGCTCGATCCCACCAACGTCGACAGCTACAACCAGTTGGCGGTCTACTACCGACAGACCGGGCGCATCCAGGAGACGATCCGGGTCTACGAGACGGCGGTGCAGGCCGTCCCCGACGACGCGGGGCTCCATCACTTCCTGGGCGTCCTCTACGACACCAGTGGCCAGCGAGAGCGCGCCATCGAGCAGTACCGGACGGCGATCCGCTATGCCCCCGACCTCGCGGAGGCGAAGAACAACCTCGCGTACCTCTACGCGGACGCGGACACGAATCTCGATCGCGCTCTCGAGCTCGCACAGGAGGCGAAAGCGCTCCTGCCGGCCGACGCCAACACCGCCGACACGCTGGGCTGGGTCCTCTACAAGCGCGGGATCCCCTCCGCCGCGATCACCTACTTCAGGGAGGCGGAGGCCGGCATGGAGCCGACCCGAGCCACCATCGGCGTGGTGCGACATCACCTGGCCCTGGCCTACGAGGCCAACGGCGAGCCGGCGAGCGCACGCGCGGCGCTCCGCCGCGCGTTCGAAGGTCTGGAGCGGCGGCGGGAGTGGATTCGCGCCATGGGCGCGCCCGACGAGCCGGAGCCGGCCTGGGTCTCCGAGGCGCGGACGTTGCTGGCGCGGCTGCCCGAGGCGCCGCCGGAAGAGAGCGGGCCCGCCACGCGCGAGGAGAGCGCCTCGGCCCCCGCGGTGGAAGGTTGACGCCACCGGCGGGTGCGTCCGAGCCCGCCGATCTCCGGGAGACCTGTTAGATTCAGACGCCATCGCGGGGCGGGTCCACGAGCTGGGCCCGGCCGCCATGCGACACGAGGTTGTCATGCGCAGTCGCTTCCTTTGTCTCTCGATCTCGCTGGTTCTGCTCGCCCTGGTCGGGGCCTGTCGGAGCGACGAGGAGAGTCTCGACGACCACCTGAGTCTGGGTCAGGCCTACCTGGAGAACGAGGAGTTCGCCGAGGCGGTCCTCGAGTTCAAGAACGCCCTCCAGATCGATCCCAATCACAGCGGCGCGCACTGGGGGCTCGCACAGGCGTACCAGCGGAGCGGGCGTCTGCGCGAGGAGTTCTGGGAGCTGCGCGAGACCGCACGCGTGGACCCGACCAACCTCGAGGCGAAGATGCGGTTCGGCAACATCTCGATTCGCGCGGGAGACCCGGAGGAGGCGCTTCGCCAGGCCGACGGGGTCCTCGCCGAGGACCCCGAGAAAATCGCTGCCTACGTTCTCAGGGGGAGGGCGCTGGCGGCGGTGGGACGCTCGGAGGAGGCGCTGGCGTCCTGGGAGCAGGCCCTCGAGGTGGACCCGACGAGCGTGTTCCCGCTGCACTACATCGCCAAGTACCACCGGCAGCGCGGCGACCGCGAGTCCGCCGAGCCGGTCTTCCGCAAGCTCACGGAAGTGGCGCCGAGCGCGCTGTCCTACGGGTCGCTCGCCAGCTTCCTGGCGGACGACCGCCTGCGAGACGCCGAAGCCGAAGAGGCCTACCGGAAGACGCTGGAACTCGCCGAAGACGAGGAGCGCACGCTGGCCGCCTCGATGCTGGCCAGCTTCTACTTCTCCCGGGACCGGATCGACGAGGCGATCGAGGCGCTCCAGGGGGTCATCGAAACCGCAAAGGATCCCCTCGAACTGGTCTACATGCAGGCGGGGTTCTATCGGGCCCGGGGTGACGACGCGAAAGCCGAAGAGCTGATCCGAGAGGCCTCGCTGAAACGGCCCGACGACGTGCGGGCGCACCTGGTCCTCGCCGAAGACCGCGCCTATCAGGGCGACTGGGATGGGGCGCTCGCGGCGGCGGCGCAGGCGGTGAAGGTCTATCCGACCAACACGGTGGCCCGCGGGAAGTACGCCGAGTTGCTGGTCGAGAGCGGCCTCCAGAACGACGACCCGGAGAAGATCGTCGAGGGTCGCAGCATCGCCGATGCGGTCCTCGCGGAGGTGCCCAACGACCCCATGGCGCTGCTCGTCAAGGCGAAGATCGACTTCCACGAGGGCCGGGCCGACGCCGCCGTCAACCAGCTGCAGGCCGCCATCGACCAGCAGCCCGACTGGGCCATAGCGCACTTCCTGCTGGGGTTGGTGGTCGCCAGCAAGGGCCAGGACACCGTGGCGCGCGCGGAGCTCTCCCGCGCGCTGGAGCTCAACCCGAGGCTGCTCGATGCGCGCAGGGCACTCACCCGAGTCCACCTGCGGCTGCGCGAGAGCGAATACGCGGTCGAGGAGGGACTCCGATATCTGCGCGAGAAGCCGGACGACACGACCGTGAGGATTCTCGTAGCGCAGGGCATGGCCTTCCTCGGGCAGGTCGAGCGGGCGGTGGAGCTGCTCGAAGTCATCCCCGAGGCCGATCGCGACGCCGCCGTCTACATCGCCCTGGGAAAGTTGCACATGCGGCGAAACCAATACGACCTCGCACGGACCTTCCTGCTGCGCGCGTACGACGAGAGGCCCGGCGACCCGGATCTCCTGATGCCCCTGATGCAACTCGACCTCATGGGGGGCCGGGCGAACGAGACCCGCGCCCGCCTCCAGGCGGCGGTGGAGGCGAACCCCGAGGACTCCCAGCTTCGCGTGATCCAGGGGATCTTTTACCTGCGCCAGAATCGCGGCGAGGAAGCGGAGCCGGCCTTCCGGCGGGCGATCGCCCTGGATCCGGCGAACTTCCAGGCCTACAACCATCTCGCGCGTTACTACGGGCGGGTCGGGCGGCTGAATGAGATGATCGGGACCTACGAGCGGGCGCTGGAGACGGTGCCCGACGACGCCCGGCTCCACTATTTCCTCGGTCTGCTCAACGAGGTGGAAGGTCAGCGCGAGAAAGCCATCGAGCGCTACGAGGCCGCCATCCGCCACGACCCGAACCTCGCGCAGGCCAAGAACAACCTCGCCTTCCTGCTTGCCGACTCGAACGAAGAGCTCGACCGTGCGCTCGACCTCGCCCAGGAGGCCAAGGCCCTGCTGCCCGACAGTCCCTACGCAGCGGACACCCTCGGCTGGGTGCTCTACCGGCGCGGGATCCCGTCGGCGGCGATCAGCTACCTCAAGGAAGCGGAGTCGGGCTTCGATCCCACGAGCAAGGGAATCGGCGAGGTTCGCTACCACCTGGCCCTGGTGTACGAGGCCGCCGGCGAACTCCAGAACGCCCGCGCATCGGCCTTGCGCGCCCTCGACGGCGTCTT